>Ga0070700_100000146_pt1 | contig 42073 bp, 40 predicted proteins | sample KBSK5101metaG_FD_65456 | JGI IMG/M metagenome (GOLD analysis project Ga0070700, IMG submission 65456) | Corn, switchgrass and miscanthus rhizosphere microbial communities from Kellogg Biological Station, Michigan, USA - KBS K5-10-1 metaG | ecosystem: Host-associated > Plants > Roots >...
CGCCGGAAAGGACACCTGCTGCCGCGACTCCGACTCCCGCGGCGCCTTCGCCTTCACCATCACAGGACTTTGAGGTTTGGTGGCGTAAGACGATTCACGATGGTTTTGTTCCTGACTCAGCGTTCCAGGCTAAAACTGTCTCGTTCAATTCCGGTTGGGCGAGTCAACAAACGCCCGCACAACCACCCGCAGCGGGCGGTTTCGAGCTCGTGTTTCGCACCGATCCTTCTATCTACGACGGGCGTTTCGCCAACAATGGCTGGTTACAGGAACTTCCGCGGCCGCTAACCAAAGTGACCTGGGACAATGTCGCCGTCGTCAGTCCGAATTCAGCTCGACAACTTACCGGTGAAAGCGACAACGGCGGCGCCGTCAAAGGACGCGAACATTACGTGCCGGTGGTTGCTATCACCAACCCGCAGGGACAATCGATCGAGGCGCCGCTCTGGATCATGCCTGGTCAGCCGGACGGTGTGATCACTGTTCACCTCGGTTACGGTCGTCGTCTAGCGGGTAAAGTCGGAAGCGGCGAGATCGGCATGGGAGCACAGAACGAGATCGTCGGCTTCGATGCTTACAAGATCCGGACTTCGTTCGCGCCGTGGTTCATCCCCGGTGTCCAGGTACGCCGGGTCACCGGAGATCATCTGCTGGCGACAACGCAGCTTCACTTCAATCTCGAAGATCCAAAGTTCAGCACCGAAGAACGCGACGTCGTTCGTTCGCAAACACTCGAACAGTTTCTCCATGGCGAAGCGCATGAAGATGAGAAGCACGCTCATCCATCGCTCTATCCTGATTATCCCTACAGCAACCAGGATGAGAACACGCCTAACTACGCGTGGGGCATGGCTATCGATCTGAACAACTGCATCGGCTGCAATGCCTGCACCGTCGCTTGCCAGTCTGAAAACAATATTCCGATCGTCGGTAAGCGTGAAGTGGTGCGTAGTCGCGAGATGCATTGGATTCGCGTCGATACTTACTTCTCAGGCTTCGATCCGAATCACCCGGAAGGCATCAACTTCATGCCGGTGCCGTGCATGCACTGCGAGAATGCGCCGTGCGAACCTGTTTGCCCGGTTCATGCCACGGTCCACAGCGCCGAAGGCCTGAATGACATGGTCTACAACCGCTGTGTCGGCACGAAGTATTGTTCCAACAACTGCCCGTACAAGGTGCGACGCTTCAATTTCTTCCTTTATCAGGACTGGAACACGCCGACGTATCAACTGATGCGCAATCCCGACGTGTCGGTGCGCAGCCGCGGTGTGATGGAGAAGTGTACTTACTGCGTGCAGCGCATTCAGAACGCAAAGATTCAAGCGGAACTCGAGGATCGAAAAGTCAGAGATGGCGAGATCGTGACTGCGTGCCAGGCAGTTTGTCCGACTGAGGCGATTGTTTTTGGCGACGTGAACGATCCGAACAGTCGCGTGTCGAAATTGAAAAGAAGCGAGCGTAATTATTCGTTGCTCGGAGAGTTGAACACGCGACCACGGACGACTTATTTGTCGCAGCTAAAGAACCCGAATCCGGAGATCAAAGCCTAGCCACAGACACAGATTTAAAAAAACTGATCTGTGTAATCTGTGGATGGATTTCAGATGGACGAAGCGCAAAAGCCATATACCGAAGGTCCAATGCACTCGACCGCACCCGTGATCGATCCGGGGCTGACGTTTGCCTCAGTGACCGACAAGATCAGCTCGATCGTCTTGAAGCGCAAGACGTCGCTGGCGTGGTTCTTCGGCTTCGCGATCTCCTTCGCGCTCTTCCAGCTAATGATGCTGGCGATCACGAACCTGCTGTTCGTTGGTATCGGCGTGTGGGGCGTCAACGTCCCCGTCGCCTGGGGCATCGACATTCTCAACTTCGTCTGGTGGATCGGAATTGGTCACGCCGGTACATTGATCTCCGCGATCCTGCTGCTGCTGCGACAACGCTGGCGCACGTCGATCAACCGCTTCGCTGAAGCGATGACGTTGTTCGCCGTAGCGCAAGCCGGCATGTATCCGATCTTTCACCTTGGGCGCCCCTGGCTGATGTACTGGCTGTTTCCGTATCCAAACACGATGGGGATCTGGCCGCAGTTTCGCAGCCCGCTGATGTGGGATGTGTTCGCGGTTTCGACTTATGCCACCGTCTCGGCGATGTTCTGGTTTGTCGGTCTCATTCCCGACTTCGCTACGCTGCGCGACCGCGCTCGCAGCAAACCGTTTCAGATTCTCTACGGCATGCTCGCGATGGGCTGGCGCGGCTCCGCGCGTCACTGGCATCGCTATGAGATGGCTTACCTGCTGCTCGCGGGTCTCGCGACGCCGCTCGTGCTCTCGGTTCACACGATCGTCAGTTTCGACTTCGCGGTCGGCATCATTCCGGGCTGGCACGCGACGATCTTTCCGCCGTACTTCGTCGCGGGCGCGATCTACGCGGGCTTCGCGATGGTGCTGCTGCTGACGATTCCTTTGCGACGTTTCTATGGTCTTGAAGGCTTCATCACGATGCGCCACATGCACAACATGGCGAAGGTGATGCTCGCCACCGGTTTGATCGTCGGCTACGGCTACATGATGGAAGCGTTCTTTGGCTGGTACAGCGGCAACAAGTATGAGCGCTTCATGATCTGGAACCGCATGCATGGTCCATACTCGCTCTACTACTGGGCGTTGATTCTCTGCAACATCATCACGCCGCAGTTTTTGTGGTCGAAGAAAATACGCTCCAACCTGCTGGCACTCTGGATCATTTCGTTCATCGTCAGTATCGGCATGTGGCTCGAGCGCTTCGTGATCGTCGTCACCAGTTTGCATCGTGATTACCTGCCTTCGTCGTGGGGCATGTACCAGCCGACGGTGTGGGACTGGTCCATGTTTATCGGAACGATCGGGTTCTTCTTTACACTGCTGTTTCTGTTTATTCGCTTCCTGCCGATGATCTCGATTTTTGAGATGCGCACGATTCTGCCGGAAGCGGAGGTGGAGGAATAGTTGGACCGCGAGGACGTCAAACTCGAGCAACCACTAGCGGCAGGCGGGCCGACGCTGGCGCATCGCCGTCACGCGCCGCCGCTTTACGGCGTGATGGCCGAGTTTGAGAACCCGACGGATCTCGTGGCTGCGGCGCGACGCGTTTACTCGCTCGGATACCGCCGCATCAATGGTTACTCGCCGTATCCGATTGAAGAACTTTCCGAAGCAATCGGATTTACGCACACGAGTTTGCCGTTGATTGTTTTTATCGGTGGCGTGATTGGCGGCTTGTCCGGGTTTTTCATGCAGTACTGGATCGAAGTCATCAACTATCCGCTCAATGTGGGCGGCAAGCCCTTCAACAGTTGGCCCGCGTTTATTCCGATTACTTTTGAAATGACGGTGCTGTTTGCGGCGTTCTCGGCGGTGTTGGGAATGCTGGTGCTGAATAAACTGCCGCAACCCTATCATCCGGTTTTCAATGCTCCGAATTTCGCGTTGGCAACACGGGATCGGTTCTTCCTGGCGATCGAAGCAAACGATCCGAAGTTTAATCACGCTGAAGTAGTTGAGTTGCTGAAGAGTTTGGATGCGCTCGAAGTTAATGATGTCGAAGTCTGAAATGGCAGCCACAAAAAGGCACAAGAGGCACATAAAATTAATCATTTGTGCTTTTTGTGCCTCTTTGTGGCTGGTCACTGGTTGTCGTCGTGACATGCAGGACCAGCCGAAGATGAAGCCGCTGCGCGGTTCGACGTTCTTTGCGGACGGATTGTCGAGCCGGCAGCCGATTGAAGGAACGGTGCCGCGTGGTTACCTGCGCGAAAACACCGAGCTATTCACGGGGAAGAAAGCAAAAGCTCCCGGCGCGAGCGCCACGCCCGCAACACAGCAAATATCAAGCACACAGTCAGGCACGCAAACCAGCAGTTTTCCTGACGATATAGATACCTTTCCATTTCCGATCACGAAAGAGACGGTGCTGCGCGGCCGCGAGCGTTACAACATCTTCTGTAGCGCCTGTCATGGTATGACCGGAAATGGCGACGGCATGATCGTGCGCCGTGGTTTCCGTCGTGCCGCTTCTTTCAACGACGACCGCCTGCGCAATGCGCCCGTCGGACATTTCTTTGACGCGATTACAAACGGCTGGGGCGCGATGCCGGCTTATGCGCCGCAGATTCCGGTGCAGGATCGTTGGGCCATCATCGCTTACATCCGCGCCTTGCAAACCAGTCAGCAAAATCCTGCCGCCGCGGCTTCGGCCAGTCCCGCGCCATCGGCTTCACCGTCACCAACACCAGCAGCCGGAGGACACCAATGATTCAATCATTCAATCCTCCGAACTTGTCGGATTTACAGAAGCGCGCGGCCGGAGTCGGCATAGTGTTTCTCCTCGCTCTTATCGCCAGCGCGTTCTTCAACCCACGGCAGTTTTTCCAGTCGTATCTGATTGGTTGGACTTTCTGTACCGGAATTGCCGTCGGATCGCTTGCGTTGTTGATGCTGCAACACCTGACCGGCGGCGGTTGGGGTCTCGTGATCCGGCGTGTGCTCGAAGCTGCAACGAGGACGCTGCCGATAATGGCGGTGCTATTTCTGCCAGTGATCCTTGGCGCGCATTCGATCTATCACGAGTGGGCCGATCACGAAGAAGCAGCGCAACATCCGGTGGTGCAATTCAAGACCGGATACTTAAACGTGCCGTTCTTTGCGGTGCGCGCGGTCGTGTATTTCGCAGTGTGGATAACGCTCGCGTTTCTGCTGAACAAGTGGTCGCTCGCGCAGGACCGCACTGCCGACAATCGCTACACAAAACAGATGCGCCTCTTGAGCGGCCCGGGAATGGTGGCGCTGATTTTCACTGTGTCGTTCGCATCGATCGACTGGTACATGTCGCTCGAGCCGGAATGGTTTTCAACGATCTATGGATTCATCTTCGTGGCTGCGTGGAGCCTGAGTGCGCTCGCGTTTGTGATCGCGGTGATGGCGAATCTCTCGGGCGACGAACCGATGCGGCGAATCGTCGCGCCGTTGCACTTTCACGACCTCGGCAAGTTGCTGCTGGCGCTGGTGATGCTTTGGGCCTACTTCGCTTTTTCACAGTTTCTGATTATCTGGTCGGGCAATCTTCCGGAAGAGATTGTCTGGTACATCCGCCGCATTCACGGCGGTTGGGGCGCTCTCATCATAACGATCGGCATACTGCATTTCGCGGCGCCGTTTTTGTTCCTGCTGTCGCGTGGTTTGAAACGCAATCCGCGCCGGTTGGTGCTTGTCGCAGTGCTGATAATCGTAATGAGAATGGTTGATCTTTTATGGATGCTCGCGCCTGCGTTTGGACACGGCAAGTGGATCCTGGTTGATGTAATTGCACTGCTCGGTTTTGGTGGTTTGTGGCTCGCGCTGTTTACGTGGCAGTTGGGTAAACGACCGTTGATTCCGATTAACGATCCGCAGTTTGAATCGACGCTCGAGCAGATGCACATGGGACATTAGCCACGGATAACACGGATTACGCGAATGAAAGAAAAGCATAAAGGTAACGGGCACAAGACGGAGACGCCGGATGTTTCGCACATTCGCAACGTCGAAGTCACGCATGAGGCGAGTGACGTCAGTGTCCGCGGCGTGCTCACGTTTGTGGTCGTGCTGACGATCTCGACGGCGGCTGTCTGCCTCGGCATGTGGCTGTTGTTCAGATACTTCAATAACCAGGCAGCGAAAGCGCCAAAGCCCGGGCCGATGGCGTTGACGAAAGAGGAAAAGCTGCCCCCGGAGCCGCGACTACAGGCCGCGCCCGGATTCGCCATCACCACTGAAGACGGGCAACGACGAAGCCTCGAAAAGGATATACCGCAAAGGGAGTATCAAGTGCTGCGGAAGCAGTGGGAAGAAAATCTCAAAACGGGATTGAAGGACCAGTCAGGGAAGGTTGTCGGCATGCCGATCGATGCGGCAATCGACAAAGTTGTATCCGGTGAAGGACTGCCAACGCAGGTCAAAGGTTCGAGTGGAAAATTGAGTGACTATGCGATCAGCATGCCCACCGCTGCGAGCTCCGGCAGAGAAACGGAGAAGAGGGTGCAATGAAGAATTTATCCACAGATTACACAGAATACGCAGAACGGAAGAAAAAACTTTGTCTTTATCTGTGTAATCTGTGGATAGTTTGTCTTCTTGCTGCGTCGTCTGCGTGGGCACAGTCGCCACCAGGACCAAGCTCGCCGTTGTACGGCGCGCGGCCGGAGGCGGGACGTCCTTCCACCGGACTGCCCACTGCGCTGCGCGACGTCAAGATCGAACAGAAACTCGATCAGCAGTTGCCGCTCGATCTTGTCTTTCGTGATGAAAGCGGACAGCCCGTGAAGCTCGGCCAATACTTCGGCAAGAAGCCCGTGGTGCTCGCCTTTGTCTACTACGACTGCCCGATGCTCTGCACGCAAGTACTCAACGGCATGGTGACGTCGTTTCGCGTACTGCCGTTTCAGATCGGAAACGAGTTTGACGTCGTAACTGTCAGTTTCGACCCGCGCGAGACAAATACGCTCGCGGCCGCCAAGAAAAAAGTTTACGTCAATTACCTGCCCGACAGGATGCAGGCAAATGCGAGTAACGGCTGGCACTTCCTGACCGGCGACCAGGAAAACATCGCGAAATTAACCGATGCAGCCGGCTTCCGCTATCACTACGATGAAGCGACCAAACAGTTTGCCCACGCAAGCGGCATCATGCTGACGACGCCGCAGGGAAAACTTTCACGTTATTTCTACGGCGTCGATTATCCCGCGCGTGACCTTCGTCTCGGACTGATCGAATCGTCGGAAAACAAGATCGGATCGCCTGTCGATCAACTGCTGCTCTATTGCTATCACTACGACCCTGCGAGCGGAAAGTACGGCGCACCAATTATGAAAGTGATGCGCATCGCGGGCGTCATCACCATGATCGGAATCGTGGCGATGTTGTTGTTGCTTAAAGGACGCAAGACTGGAGGCGCGGCTAAGTAATGCAGTCGTGGATTCCATTGGTGCCTGACAGTGCTTCGACTTTCTCGTGGCAGGTCGACGCGCTCTACTTCTATCTCTCAGGCGTCACGCTCTTCTTTTCGCTGCTAATCTCAGCGGTCCTGATATTTTTTGTCATTCGCTATAGACGGCGCACACCTTACGAGATCCCGCGACCCATAGCAGGTTCGCACAAACTCGAAACTGTTTGGACCATCATTCCCTTCATCATCGCGATGACGATGTTTGGCTGGGGCGCGCGCGTCTATTTCACACAGTACAAATCGCCCGCGGATGCGATTGAAGTTTACGTGGTCGGCAAGCAGTGGATGTGGAAACTGCAGCACGCCACCGGGCAGCGCGAGATCAACCAGTTGCACGTCCCCGTTGGTCGCAAGGTCAAGTTGATCATGACCTCGGAAGACGTGATTCACGACTTCTTCGTGCCCGCCTTTCGTACAAAGGCTGACGTCGTGCCCGGCAAGTACACAACGCTGTGGTTTGAAGCCACAACACCGGGAACCTATCACCTGTTTTGCGCGGAGTATTGCGGGATGAATCACTCCGGCATGGTGGGCTCAGTGATCGTGATGGAACCGCGCGAGTTTGATAACTGGCTGAGCGGCAGCACCGGCAGTACAACTCCCGCGGCGGCGGGACAGCAGTTGTTTCAAACGCTTGGCTGCGCATCATGTCACGGCGCCAACGGCGAAGGCGGACGCGGACCGACGCTCGCGGGCGTATTTGGAAGCGAAACTGCGTTGCAAAGCGGCGAAAAGGTACGCGTAGACGAAGCGTACGTGCGCGAGTCGATTATCAACCCGCAGGCGAAGCTAGTCGCCGGCTTTGGGCCAATCATGCCGACGTTCCAGGGTCAGATTAGTGAGGATCAATTGGTGCAGCTTGTGGCGTTCATCAAGTCACTGCCCGCGGGCGGAGGTGGTCAAGCACAAGCACCGACGGCGCCGTCACCAACACAGAACCAGAAATGAGCCACAAAAAGGCACAAAAGGCACAAAAGAGAACCGGAGGCAGGAATGCTTTCTTTTCTGATTGTGTGCCTTATGTACCTTTTTGTGGCCAGGGATTTTTATGAAACCGATAGAGTCGTTCGAATTACCAGAGCCACCGAAGGTCAACTACATCAACGCCCAGTACGGGTTGAAGTCGTGGTTGTTGACCAAGGATCACAAGCGCATCGCGCTGCTTTATCTCGGCTCGATCACTTTCTTTTTCTTCATCGGCGGGCTTTACGCATTAATGATTCGCCTCGAGTTGCTGACACCGCCGGGCGACTTCATGCAGTCAACAACTTACAACAAGGTCTTCACCCAGCACGGCATTATAATGATCTTTTTCTTCCTCATTCCGTCGATACCGGCGACGCTGGGGAACTTCCTGATCCCGATGATGATCGGGGCCAAAGATCTCGCTTTTCCCAGGATCAATCTCCTGAGCTGGTACATCTACCTGCTGGGCGGCGTGATCACGATCTATGCCCTGCTCGCCGGCGGCGTCGATACCGGCTGGACGTTCTACACACCATTCAGCACGACATTTTCAAACTCGTACGTCGTCGCTACCGGTCTGGGAATTTTTATCAACGGCTTCTCGTCGATCCTGACCGGGCTCAACTTCATCGTTACCGTTCACACGATGCGCGCGCCGGGCATGACCTGGTTCCGCATGCCGCTCTTTGTCTGGTCTCTTTATGCGACCAGTCTGGTCATGATTCTTGGCACGCCCGTCATCGCGATCACGATTCTGTTGCTGGCGTTCGAGCGTATCGCGCATGTCGGCATCTTCGATCCGGCGCTCGGCGGCGATCCGATTCTCTTTCAGCACTTATTCTGGTTCTACTCGCACCCGGCTGTGTACATCATGATCTTGCCCTCGATGGGCGTGATCAGCGAGTTGATCGCAAATTTTTCGCGGAAGAACATCTTTGGCTACAGCTTCGTCGCGTTTTCGAGTCTCGCGATTGCCGTGTTTGGTTTTCTGGTCTGGGGTCATCATTTGTTTGTGACGAGCCAGTCAGTTTACGCCGGAATGATCTTCTCGTTTCTGAGTTTTGCGGTCGCGATACCTTCAGCGATTAAAGTCTTCAACTGGACGGCCACGCTCTACAGATCGTCGATCTCATACGACACGCCGATGCTCTTTGCACTCGGCTTCATCGGGCTTTTTACCGTCGGCGGTATGACCGGATTATTCCTGGCGTCGCTCGCAGTCGACGTGCACCTGAGCGACACGTATTTCGTCGTCGCGCACTTCCACTACATCATGGTCGGCGGCGCTTTGATGGGATACCTCGGCGGGCTGCACTACTGGTGGCCGAAGATCAGCGGGCGCATGTATCCCGAAGGGTGGGGCAGGTTTAGTGCACTCGTGATCTTCGTCGGGTTCAACCTGACGTTCCTGCCGCAGTTTGTCGCCGGCTATCTCGGAATGCCGCGTCGCTATCACGCGTATCCACCGGAGTTTCAGGTGTTCAACGTGCTCTCGACAGCGGGCGCATCGATTCTCGGCTTCGGCATGTTGATACCGGCAATTTACTTCGTGTGGTCCATGCGTTACGGCAGGCATGCCGAGGCTAATCCGTGGCACCTGCCGGGCCTCGAGTGGCGCACGGCGTCGCCGCCGCCGACTGAGAATTTCGAAGTCACTCCGATCGTGACCTGGGAAGCTTACGAATTCGCACCCGCGGAAGAGACGGAAGTCGTTGGTAAATTCCGCCCCGAACTCGAACGCATTTAAGGGAAGTTTGATGGACGCAACTACACAAGAGGTCCACGGCCACCGCGCGCTTCAGCACCACTTCGAGAACATGGAGCAGCAACGCGAAGCGGGCACGCTCGGCATGTGGGTGTTTCTCGTGACTGAGCTCATGTTCTTCGGCGGTATGTTCCTGGCCTACACGCTCTACCGGGCGAAATTCCCGGCGGCGTTTGCATCAGCCAGCAATCACCTCGATATCACACTCGGCGCGCTCAACACGGGCGTGCTGATTCTCAGTAGTTTTACGATGGCGATGGCGGTTTACTTTACGCAGGTTGGCAAGCAACGACCGCAGGTGATCTGTCTTGCGCTCACGCTGCTGCTTGGGTTGACGTTTCTTGGCGTGAAGGCGAAGGAGTACCACGATAAATATGAGGACAGCCTGATCCCGGGTCGCCTGATTCCGGGGCGGCCGTTTAACCCGGAAGTGGCACACGAAGGAGATCACGATCCGCACAAGCTGCACCTGCTCGGCAACGCGACAGTGCGTCAGGTCGAAATGTTCTACTGGATCTACTTCGCCATGACCGGCATGCACGCGCTGCACATGATCATCGGCGCGGGTTTGTTGACGTTCCTGCTGATCTTTTCACTGAAAGGACGTTTCGATCCTGAGTATCACAGTCCGGTCGAAGTAATCGGGCTTTACTGGCACTTCGTCGACATTATTTGGATCTTTCTGTTCCCGCTGCTCTATTTGCTTGGGCGGCACATGGAGCACGTTTAGTTACGATGAGCGAACACATAGTTCCAGTCAGAATTTACGTGACGATCTTCCTGGTGCTGCTGGTGGGTACGGCGTTAACGGTTTTGGCGGCCTTTGTTGACTTTCCATGGAAGTTCAACACGATCATTGCTCTGACCATCGCGGTTACCAAGGCAACGTTTGTCGTGCTCTATTTCATGCACGTGCGTTACAGCTCGCGACTCGTGTGGGTGATTGTCGCTTCGGCTCTGTTCTGGATGGCGATTTTGTTCGCGCTGACGTTCAGCGATTACTTAACGCGCGGTTGGCTCTCAGTTGGCTATTGAAGTCTCACTCGCCGGGTTGCAGCGTAGTTTCCCGCACTTCGATCAAGCGCTTACATGAAGGGCAGTTCAAACGAATGGTGGCGTCTGAAGTTTTGATGGGCGCGCTACAGAAGGGGCAGACGCCGTTGACTTCGTTGTGATGGAAAAGGTCGCGCATCATAAACACGGGCAACACGAGGCCCGCGATGAGTAGGGGGATGCCGAAGATGAGACCGGCAGTCGCGCCCTGGCCCAGCGTCAGACTGATGACGAGGCCGGCAATGAAGAGCACAAGACCAATGACAATGCTGAATGAGAAACTGTAAGCACTGTCGAACGTACGTCCTGATTTCCCAACGTCTGGTCTGTCGGCGTCCATCTTAAAGCCTCCTCGAGTTGTCGGATAATTTGGGGAGATCGCTTCGGCTCGGTAACTGACTTTTACTCCGTAGGTTGAGCGTTGTCAATCTCCGAAGAGGTTTCACGCAAAGGCGCAAAGACGCAAAGAAAAGCAGTTGAAAAGATGGAAACTTTACTTTGCGGCTTTGCGCCTTTGCGTGAGATATGCTCTGTCGAAAAAATGATTCTATGACACCTTTTGAAATTTATCTTAAACAGCACGACGACGAAGCGTGGTCAGCGACGCTGACCACTCTGCTGCGTTCGATTCACGAAGTGGATCGCAACGCGACGCAGATCTGGTTCGCTTTTTACCCACTCTCTCTTTTCAACGCTCTCGAGCAGGCTGAGGATCCCGAGAAACTCGCACAACAGTTGTTGATGCAAGGCAATTACCGGCTAAAGGATCAGATCGACTCGTCGCACACATTTCTTTATGGTCATCGTTTCTGGCCGGAAGTGAAGAGCGCAGCGGAAAAGTATGCTCGTGCATTTTCCGGGGGCGGATCGCTCTCAGACGAGATCGTTGCAGTCGCTAACGAAGCGGCGAAGCAGGCGAAGGTTGACGAATCGCTTGTTACCGGCATCACCGCTGTTGCGTTCATGACGATCAGGCAAGCCGGTCTGACTGCGTTTGAAGCCGCGCCGGACAAAGTGCTGATTGATAAGAAACATGCGCGGAAATCTCCCGCGGACGTGTTACGGGAGCGCGCGGTTGACGATAGTCAGGGCTTCTTTGCTTTTCTCAGAACTGTCGACAAGAAGTGGACGGTCACCTATGACGAAAACGACGAGCGCGCAAAGTACCGTTTGAATCATCTTCAGGACCTCGCGTGGGGTGCGGCTGACGATCGTTCGCGCAACTGGCGTGAGATTGATCCGCGCCGGGTCGAAGGACCGATTCCTGTTGAGTGTCGTTCGGCGTCTTGCGGGACGTGCTGGGTTGGAGTTCTCGGTGGCGCGGAGAAACTCTCGGACGTTGCTGCTCGTGAAGGAAAGAAGATCAAGGAGTTTGGTTACGTCGACACTTCAGAATCGAAGCCCTTGATCCGGCTCGCCTGCCAGGCGCAGGCGCAAGGCGCTGTTTCGATCGTGATTCCGCCGTGGAATGGAGTGTTTGGGAAGTACCTGCGTAGACTGAAGGATAGATAGGCCGCAGATTAACTTATGCCCCTTCTTTACGTCCTGGCTGCGGCTATTCTTTGGAGCACGGGCGGTCTGTTTATCAAGTGGGTGAAGCTTTCCGGGCTCTCACTTTCCTGTTGGCGTTCCTTCTTCGCTGTCCTTACCGTCGCGTTTTTCACCAGACATGAAGGGTTCGGGCTGAATTCAGTAACAGCGGTTGCGTCGGTGCTTTATGCGGTGCTGCTGATTCTTTTTGTCCTTGCGACGAAAGAGACTACGGCTGCGAATGCGATTTTTTTGCAATACACGGCTCCTGTGTATCTCCTGGTACTCGAGCCCGTAGTCTACAAAGAGAAATTTCGTTCACGTGATCTGATCACTGTGCTGATTTGTCTGGGCGGAATGGCGTTGTTCTTCGTGGGCCAGCTGCGACCGCAGGACGTCGCCGGAAATTTGATGGCACTCGCGTCAGGTCTCTGCTTTGCGATCTATTTTCTACTGCTGCGTCACCCCCGGGCGCGTGAAGTCAATCGTGCTTCGTCAGTAATCTACGGCAATGCGCTGGCCGTGCTCATAACGGCGCCGTGGGGCATAGCAGCGTTCGCCAGCATTAGCAGATACGATCTCGTTGGTGTGCTGTATCTCGGCGTGGTCCAACTTGGCATCTCTTACATGCTTTTCACAAGCGGAATGGCGCGCGGCGTGAGATCGCTTGATGCGGGTATCGTTTGCTACGTGGAACCGCTGCTGAATCCCGTTTGGGTCTTCCTCGTACTCGGCGAGCGCCCCTCGAGCTGGGCCCTTCTCGGCGGCACGATCATCATCGCCGCCGTTATCTGCCACATGATTCTCGAACACAGATTTTCACGGATCAAAGCGGATCTGATCCGTGATCATCCGTGAAATCCGCGGTCTATAACAACCAATGCGATCGGCTGTCGTAATATGCTGGTGAATTGGCAGGGTAGCGTTGCTTGTATGTCCTGTATTTCTCCAGCAATTTTTCATAACGATTGTCAGATGAGTGGATTGGCTTATGGGGCAGGGCGCGGAGGTGTTCTTCGATCTTGAGCATCTTGCGTGGGGAGAAGCGCCAGTCGTAGTTACCTAAATCATAGAGATTCGTGAGGCCATAGCCTTTTAGCCGGCCAGTGAAGTCGACAAACGGATCGAAATAACTCCACGCCAGATCCCGCAACGAGCGATAGACCGGCTTGCGACCGTGCAGTCCGACGTCGCGCGAACGCGCGACCGATCCCCAGCGTCCCTTCTCCTTGAAAACAAAGATGACGTGGTCCAACAGGTCCTGCGACTCCAGATCGAGCAACAGCGGCGGGTAGCCATACTGCTCGAGGATGACTGCCGCGCCAACCGCAGCCTCAAGACAGTGAGCTTCCTTTGCTTTGATCAGCTCCCGGAACGATCGCAGCGTGCTGCCGTTGTTTTCGCGGTTGTACCCGAGCGTACCAAAGTAGCGCTGCACCTTCGCGGGAGTGTTGAGCCGTTGTATGAGTCTCCATTCGGTAGTCGTGAAGTGCTTTTTGTCAGGGATCATCGCTCAACTGGTCGACTTTGTTCGTTAAGGCGACAAAAGCCGTAACCTGCACTTGCCTGATTCAATCGCAAATGTCAGACTAGCTTCTCGCGTCTCAACGCTTCGATAAAGGCAGTTGAGTGTAGCGCAATTTGAATACTTCTTCTTTACCGAAATAATCCAGCAATGAACCAGCAGGCAACAGCTTCACAAAAATCCCGCGCCGAACAAGAAACTGAAAATGAGGCAAACCGTTTGAGAGAACAGATCGACGCAGCTCTGGCTGCCGTTGCGGTGCGTTCACCTGACGAAGTCGAGTCGCTGCAATCAGCGGCCGACCGGATCGAACGAGCCGCACGAGATCTTTCCGATGCCGTGCGTCAAGTCGCTCAACAGCGCCAGGTGCCGGAAATCCCCTGAGTTAACGGACTCGCTCGTTACATTGCTCTATTGAACTTCTTCGCCTTTGATTGGAGACTCTTTTGATGGCTTCGATTCGCACTGCCAGTACGACTGAACACCTGGGACGAAAAAATACTTCATACGAATTAGACAACTACGGTATCAAAGAACCTGCTCGCGTTTACTGGAACCTCAACACACCGGAACTCTATGAAGAGATCGCACGCCGCAGTGAAGGCGTACTCTCAAACTACGGCGCCATCCTCGTCGATACCGGCGAACACACCGGCCGTGCCGCGAAAGACAAAGCGATCGTGCGCGAATCAGGCAGTGAAGATAAAGTTTTCTGGGGCGACGTAAACAAAGATTTTTCACAGGAGAAGTTCAATGCACTGAAAGAGCGAATGATGGCCCACGCAAAGGGCCGCGAGCTTTTCGTGCAGGACACGTTTGTCGGCGCTGATCCCAAGTATCGTTTGCCGATACGAGTTGTTAGTGAACTTTCATGGCACTCACTCTTCGCGCGTACGATGTTCATCAGTGATAGTGGTGCGACTGAGCCGCACAAACCCGAATTCACCATCATCAACTTCCCGAGCTTCCAGGCTAATCCGCAACGCGACGGCACCAGATCACCAACGTTCATTCTGATGGACTTCAGTCAGCGCCTCGTTTTAATCGGCGGAACATCTTATGCCGGCGAAACGAAGAAGAGCGCTTTCACGATCATGAACTACCTGCTGCCGCAACGAAACGTGATGAGCATGCACTGCTCCGCGAACATCGGCTCTGAAGGCGACGTGGCGATCTTCTTTGGTCTATCGGGAACGGGTAAGACAACTCTCTCCGCAGATCCGGAACGACGACTGATCGGCGACGACGAACACGGCTGGTCCGACGATGGCGTCTTTAACTTCGAAGGTGGCTGTTATGCGAAGGTGATCAAGTTGTCGGCGGAAGCTGAGCCGGACATCTACCGCACGACGGAGATGTTTGGCACGATCCTCGAGAACGTCGTTTACAATCAAACGACCCGAGCGATCGATCTCGACGACGCTCGCAAGACCGAGAACACGCGCGCCTCGTATCCGTTAACCAGCATTAACAACATCGTTCCGGAAGGTCGCGCCGGCCATCCACGCAATATCATCATGCTGACTGCTGACGCGTTCGGTGTGTTACCGCCGGTCGCGCGTCTCTCGCCGGAACAGGCGATGTATCACTTCCTCTCCGGTTACACCGCGAAAGTTGCGGGCACTGAAAAAGGAATCAAGGAACCGGAGGCGACTTTCTCGACCTGCTTTGGTGCGCCGTTCATGGTCCTGCATCCGGGTGTTTACGCGGATCTGCTCGGCAAGCATATGGCGGAGCACAACGCAGCGTGTTGGTTGATTAACACGGGTTGGAGTGGTGGTCCATACGGCGTCGGACAGCGAATGAAGATCAGCTACACGCGTGCGATGATTCGCGCGATCCTCAGCGGCTCATTGGCGCAAACGCCAACCACGCCCGATCCGATTTTCGGAGTAAACGTTCCGGTTTCATGTCCTGACGTGCCGAATGAAGTGCTGCAACCACGCAACACCTGGGAAGACAAAGAAGCCTACGACGCCTCAGCTAAGGATCTCGCGCGCAGGTTCAACGAGAATTTTAAGAAATACGAAGCAGGTGTGTCGGAAGCGGTTAGAGGTGTAGCGCCAAAACCGTAACACGGAAAACACGGATTAAATCGGATTTTTATCCGTGTTATCCGTGGCTAACCCGGAGGCCAGTTCAGTGGGCGGCCGCCGAGTACGTGGACGTGCAGATGAAACACTGACTGCCCCGCACCCTCGCCCGTATTGATCACCGTTCGATAGCCACTCTCTTCGTGGCCCAGGTCATTGGCCACGCGCGCGCCGACGCGCAGCAGATGACCAAGCACACCTTCATCTCTCTGTCCCGCATCATTCAACGACTCAATGTGTTCGCGCGGAATCACGAGCACGTGCGTCGGCGCCTGCGGATTGATATCGCGAATCACCACACAACGATCGTCCTGATGGACAAACTCGCCCGGAATCTCTCCCGCGACGATCTTACAAAACAGACAATTCCCGTCTGACATTACCGTCCTCCTGCTGACTAAACTGGCTCCAGAATTGGCGCCGTCACCACCGGCGAAATGATCCGCTCAATCTCAGCACCTACTGCCCGCAATTTCGCTTCGATCCTCTCGTAACCACGATCGATGTGGTAAACGCGATCGATAACTGTCTCGCCGTTGGCGATCAATCCCGCCAACACGAGCGAAGCGGACGCGCGAAGATCTGACGCAATCACGCGCACGCCGGTAAGCTCGGTTGGACCATCAATGATCGCGGAGCGCCCGTCAATGTGTATCTGCGCTCCCATGCGTTGGAGCTCGGACGCATGCATAAAGCGATTCTCAAAAACAGTCTCGACAATCTCCGAGCGTCCGCGCGCCTGCGTCATCAGCACCATGTACTGCGCCTGCATGTCAGTGGGAAATTGCGGGTATGGTTCGGTGGTTACGTTGCCGGCCTTCAGACCATCGGGACAACTCACTTCGAGTGTCGTCGGATTTACTTCCTTTATAACCACGCCGGTGGCTCTCAGTTTTTCAATCACACTCGTCAGATGATCCGGACGACAGTCTTTGATTTCGAGTTGTCCCTGCGTCAGTCCGGCCGCGACGATGAACGTTCCCGTCTCGATGCGATCCGGAATGATCGTGTGTTCGGCGCCACCGAGCGATTCGACCCCTTCGATCTGAATCGTGTCAGTGCCGGCGCCGTTGACGCGCGCGCCCATCTTGTTCAGCAAATCGGCGAGATCCACGATCTCCGGTTCGCGTGCGGCGTTGTGCAGCGTAGTAACGCCGCGAGCGAGTGTCGCCGCCATCATCAGGTTTTCGGTACCGGTGACAGTGACTTTCGGGAAACTGATATCCGCGGCACGTAAGCGTCCATCACTTGGCGCACGCGCCACGACGTTGCCTGACTCGAGTTTTACCTCCGCGCCAAACTTCTCAAACCCCGCCAGATGCAGATCAATTGGTCGTGTGCCGATCGCGCAACCGCCCGGCAGTGATACCTTTGCTTTGCCGAAGCGCGTGAGTAGTGGTCCAAGCGCCAGCACGGAAGCGCGCATGGTTTTCACGAGCTCGTACGGAGCTTCGAAAAGCTCGACGTGTGCGGCGGAGATCTTGTGAGTTCGGAGTTCGGGAGTTAAGACAGTCGCGCCAATATCTTCGAGGAGTCGTCGCTGCGTGATGATGTCGCGAACGTAAGGAATATTGTGCAGAGTGACGGTTTCAGGCGTGAGCAGCGCTGCCGCCATACACGGCAGCGCCGAATTTTTTGCACCACTAATCGAGACTCTGCCGTGAAGTGGGCGGCCACCCGAGATACGAAACTTGTCCACGATGCCGGACAGAGTAACACAGCTTACTCGTTGGCGTTGAGGCGCTTGAGATGAACACCGCCATTCGTGGTCACTGCTTTAACCAACGCGCCACCGGAGCCGAGGTCAAATGCAACCTGTTTTGTCAGCCTGCCCTGGACGTTCACCGGAAAATCAACATTTACACTTCCATTCACCGTTCCGGTTTGCAGATGCGCCGAGTAGTTTTCAGGCACTGACATGATGACGCCACCATTGGTCGTGCTGACGTCGAGACTCTCACCATCCCAACGATCACCCGCCAACTCGATAACTAAACCACCATTCGTCGTCGAGCCGCGCACGGCGCCGCCAACTCGCTTGAGCACCACCCCACCGTTCAACGCAGTGAAATCGATGCGACCATTCACATCGGCAATCGCGATGCCGCCATTCTGCGTCTCAACGGAAAGATCCGCGCGTCGCGGCACGAACACTTCGTAACTGACGTTCCAGTTATAATCCTTACGACCTTCAGGACCACTCGCGAAGATCTTCGCGCCACTCGTTTCGATTCTTACCTGTCCGGCCAGACTTTTCGCTTCTTCCGCAGTCGGCGCCCCGGTTTGCACACGCGCGCGCACGAGCACCTGATTCTGGTCCCAGCCTTTCACCGAGACGCCGCCGTTTTGACGACCATCGATGGCGATCGTGCCGCCACTCATCGCCAGCGTCTGCTCTCGGATCTCACAGTTACCGACCAGTCTGTCGTTGTACCAACTGTTCTCGTTACAACTTAACGATTTATCTTTGACCTTCTCCTTCTGAGAAAAAACAGTGGCGCTCGTGAAAGTCACGAGTGCCAGGATCAGCACACTTCGGCCTAAGAACCTGTACATAACTTCGGTCTCCTTAATGTCTGGGGTGTTTTAGTTTCTACGCTTATCGCGGTTCTGAATGCTAAACACCGCGCCGGTGGGCCTTGTGGCAGGTATTTATCGCTTTCGCAGCAGGACGATGCGCGGAATGCATTGCAAATCGGGCCGGACTTCGAGTAATTCCCAAACGTTGGAATCCACCAGGTTTTGCACAGCTTCGCCCTGATCGAAGCCGATTTCCATGATCAGATGGCCGTCCTGCTTGAGAAATTTGGGGGAGTCCTGAATCAACCGGCGGATGATGCTGAGTCCGTCGGGTCCTGGAGAGAGTGCGATCAGTGGCTCATGATCGCGGACCTCACGTTGTAGTCCCGCCAGCACGCCGGCTGATACATACGGCGGATTAGAGACGATGAGATCAAACTCGTGGCGGTCGAGCGAGTCGAAGCAGTCAGAAACGACAAACTCTGCGCGATCGGCGACGGCAAGTTTCTGCGCGTTGAACTTTGCGATTTCGAGCGCGGCAGGCGACTTGTCGAGAGCAACGGCGCGCGCGCGATCGAGTTCGCACAGCAGAGTCAACGCGATGCAACCTGATCCGGTGCCAACGTCGCAAATCAGACTTGCTGCTTTATTTACTTCGAGCGCCGCTTCGACGAGCAATTCCGTTTCGGGACGTGGGATTAGTACGTCAGGAGTGACGCGAAACTCGCGACCGAAAAAATCCTGAGTGCCCGTGATGTATTGCAGCGGTTCGCCCGCAGCACGGCGTTCAAGAAATTCGCGAAATTGATCCACATCATTCACTTCGTCTTCAGAGTGCGCAATAAGAAACGTTCGGTCCTTGCCGATGACGAACGAAAGCAACGATCCAGCTTCGCGACGTGCTTCAGGCACACCCGCGTTTTCCAGGATCTGCGTTGCTTCTCTGAGAACCTCAGCAATTGACTTCATTTTTGAACACGGATTTCGCGGATGAATACGGATCAGATCCTTTCAGGAAGAGACGTTAAATTCAACCTATACTCATAACATAAGAACGAGCTCGTTCCTCCCGTGACGTCAGGAACCCCCGCCGCCAATCGGCTCCGGGGGTTTCGGCGTAATAGGACCGGAGTTTAACAACGTTTGTCGCGAGGTTGCCGTGGGTAAGCTTTCCAAAAGTTGTCTCTTGTTCACGCTGAACTGGCTCGATGCCCAACTCACAATTGTTTGGATTCGCATGAACGTCGCCTCCGAAGGAAACGCACTCATGGCCCGCGTCCTTGACCACGGCGAATTGACTTTCCTCGGAGCTAAAGTCGCAATCGGCGCTGTTGCCGCCTACATCCTTTACCGCTGCGCTCATCTGCCGCTCGCCAAACATGGTCTAACGGCCGTGCTCGCGATCTACGCGTGCCTCATGCTCGTCCACGTTGCGACCGGCTGCGTCGCACTCGGCTGGCACGCGCCCGTCACCCTGCTGACTTATCTCGGAAATCTGTCCCACGCCGTCCTTTCGTTGTTCATTTAATAGCAAATCCGCGAAAACGAAACTCGCCTGCGGCCTTGTACGTTGATACAATCGTCGCAACGACTAACGTTTGAAAAGCATCCAAAAACCGATGTGGCAACTTACCAAAAACGATTTTTCATAGAGAGGGAAGAGTTTTATGTACAAACTTTCCGCACGACAAATTTTATTGATCGCTCTTATCTCAGGATTATTCGCCGCCGGCGTTGTTGTGTTTGTGGACCGTATCTACAACCGCTTCCAACCCTCCGGTATTGCTTTTTCTGAAGCGCCTCCGGCTGGCATCAGTGATCCCGCAACTTCGACCGACGAACAAAACAATATCGAGGTTTATCGCACGCTGAGTCCGGGCGTCGTGTTCATTCATTCCACTTCCTACGCTCGCGACTTCTTCGGTTTTGTCGAACCGCAGGAAGGTTCCGGTTCGGGCTCGATCCTGGATCAACAGGGAAATATTCTAACGAACTACCACGTCATTGAAGGCGCGCAAAAACTTTCAGTCAGCATGGGTGGCAAGAAAGATTATCCGGCGATAGTCGTGGGTGGCGATGCCGATACTGATCTCGCCGTTATTCGTCTGACTGAAAAGCCGGCTGGTCCATTGACCGTGGTGCCGCTGGGCGATTCTGACAGACTCGTCGTCGGGCAGAAAGTTCTTGCCATCGGCAATCCTTTTGGTTTGGACCGTACACTCACGACGGGGGTGATCAGCGGTTTACAACGACCTATTCGCGCACGCAACAACCGGCTGATTGAAGGCGCGATCCAAACCGATGCTTCGATCAATCCCGGTAACTCGGGTGGTCCATTGCTCGATTCGCACGGGCGTATGATCGGCATCAATTCTCAGATCCTGTCGCCGTCGGGTAGTTCAGCGGGTGTCGGGTTTGCAGTGCCAGTAAGTATTGCAAAACGAATCGTACCGCAGTTGTTGCAGAACGGGCGCATACGTCGTCCCAAGCTCGGCATCAACACGCGTGACGTGGCGGCGTTTCGAAACCAGGTTGATCTGCCGGTTGCTGACGGCGTGCTCATCGTCAACGTAGCCCGTGGCAGTGGCGCCGCGAGTGCTGGTTTGCGCGGCCTCCAGCGGACCGAAATGGGTGACATTGAATTGGGCGACATCATTGTAGGTATCGACAACGACCAGGTGGCAAATTCAGACGATCTGTTCCGAGTACTCGATAAGCATCAGATTGGCGAAACGGTTCAGGTTCAAATTTGGCGTGACGGCAAACGGATGTCGGTGCCGGTGCGCCTGACGGAATCACCTGACTCGCGGCGCTGATCCGGTGCAGTTCAGGTCCTATGCACCAGACGACCCATTTCTTCAATTTGGGTTATGGCTGGCTCTGCAAACACTGCAGCGCGGAGGACGCTGAGCGCAAACATCATCATCAGCGTCAACCCAACGCGCAAAAGCCACAGGGACCGGCATTTGCGCGCTGGGTTGATCAGGAACAATTTCGCGGCCTCATCTGCCCTCGCTGTAATATTTCAGAGAATCTAAGCCACAGAATTCCCGGATAAAATCCGGATTTTTCATCCGTGTTATCCGTGGCCAAACTCACTCTCGTAATCCCTCAGGCTGCGCGTGATGACGTCCATCGCTTCAGTTCGATCGTAGACGTCGACGATCTCGACCTTCTTTTCCTGGTCACTTGGCAGTTGTTTGTAGCTGAGAAAGTAGTGCTTTAACCGATCGACCAGTCCGTGCGGCACGTCACGCACTTCCATCATCGTCCCGTACGCCAGATCGTTTTCGAGCACAGCGATAATCTTGTCGTCAGCCTGATTCCCGTCAATCATTCGCAGACCACCAATCGGCCGCGCATGAAGGAAAAATCCGCCGTAGGCAAAGGCTTTCTCCGACAACACACAAATGTCCATCGGATCCTTATCCCCTTCAATCCCACTGCGCCCGGTGCGTAACTCGCACAACTCGGCGACTTCACGCCCGCAGTAAGTCTGCGGTATGAAGCCGTAGAGCGTGGGCGACATCGACGAGAAGCGCTGCGGGCGATCCACGCGCAGGTGGCCCGACCATTTATCCAGTTCGTATTTAACGGCGTCGGTGGGAACGATTTCGATGTAGGCGTTGACGAGCTCGGGCGTGCGCGGCCCCGAGGTCACGCCGTGCCACGGATGCGCCTGGAAGAGTTGTTTGTTCATCGCAACAATCATAAATAAGCCACCAGGAAGCACAAAGCTCACAGAGAGTAATCAGGTGAGATTTCTTTTGTAAATTTTTGTGCCTTTTCGTGGCGGTGCTAAAATGGGGCGAATCAGTAATGGCTGCCAGCGCTGAAATCATCACCAAACCGGTCGCGAGCGCGATCTCGCTGCGTTGGATCATCAGCGCGCGCGACGACGGGATCTGGTTTATCGGCTCGGTCGTCTCGAGTTACCTCTTGCTGTTTCTCTACGTGTGGGGAATCGTGCCGTTGATTCCGATGGTTGCGTTCTGGGCGATCTTGATCGACGCGCCGCACGTGTTCGGAACTTTCTCTCGCACCTATTTCGATCGCACCGAGAGACATAATCGCGCGCGTCTGTTGTGGGGGTCGCTACTCTTCTTCGCGATTGGACCAGTGTTGGTGCTCGCCGGGTTTGGCTTTGTGTTTTTGTTTGTGGCGGCGCTGTGGGCTTATTACCACCTCGTCAAACAGCACTACGGGTTCATGGTGCTTTACAAGAAAAAGAATGGCGATCTCGCGCGCGTAGACAATGTTTTGGACCGCACGCTGCTGCTCTTCGCTTTCAACTATCCGTTTGTCGAGTTTATCGCGCGCGATCCGGAAGCGATGGCGCGTGTGCCGGCTGTTTTGCGAGGCGGTGTGAATGGGTTCTCGAAGTTGCTGCTCGCGGGAACGATTCTCAGTTTCGTTGTTTGGCTCGGACGTCAGATTCAGCGCACGATTATTGGCGAGCCGCTGAATGTTCCGAAGTATCTGCTACTCGCAGCGGCGATTCCGATGCACTGGATCGTTTTGCTGACACCGATGCCTCACAAGCCGATCGCGATCGTGGCGATACTGACGATCTATCACAACTTTCAGTATCACCGGCTCATCTGGTTTCATAATCAGAAATACACGAATGCGCGTGAAAAGTACGGCGCGGCTGAGTTTATCAGTCGCCGGCTGCTGTTCTACGTTGCGTTCGGGATCTTGTTTGGGATTATTTATCAGGGGCCGAGGCAGATACTCGGGTATCTCGGTTTGCGAAATGCATTGCAGCCGATGGGCATCCAGCTTGGGATTTCATTTTTATGGGGATATGCGTTTATTCACTACTATCTCGACTCGAAGATTTGGAGAGTAAGAAGGGATCCGTCGGTTAGTAAGGCGTTGAAGATTTAGTAACACGGATGACGCGGATTAAGGCGGATTAGTCCTCGCCGTGTTCGTCGCCGTTGAAGTGCAGGACGGTTGATTCGTCATCGATCACGGTTTCCAGGTGGACTGGCCGGCCCCAGAGGGTGTGGACGTGCTCGAGCGCTTTGCGTGCGTAACGCATGTCCAGTTCAGTGCCTTCGTAGCGATGCTTCATGTAGAGTTCGCGATTGCCGTTGTAGTCGCCATCCTCGACTTGCAAATAGGGGAAACCGAAGTTGGTCATATTTGAGACGAGCTGGTCGCGCACTTTTTGCCACCGCTTCTCGGTGATGGTCCATTCTTCTTCGTCAACCAGCTCAAACACAAACAGATCCAACTCTTCACACAATTCCTCAGTCAGATAGTTGCGCAAAAACGAGACGTCGTTGTCGAGCTCGCGCACTTCGAAGATCTTCTCGCGCCCTTCATTCCCGGCACGGCCAAACTTCTCATGCTCCTCCTGCGAAGGCTCGTTCCAACGGCGCTCGATGTCTTCGTAGATCTTGTACCCGAGGTAGTAAGGATTTAGTTGTCCCTTCTGCGGCGATACCACGCCCGAATGAAGATTTGCAAACTCGATATGTTCGTTGTCACTAAGATCCAACTCGCGCATGATGCGCGCGTGCCAGATACTGGCCCAACCTTCGTTCATGATCTTGGTCTGCATCTGCGGCACGAAATACTCCATCTCCTCGTGGACCATGGCAATCGCATCACGCTGCCAGGCTGCAAGCGAGGGCGAGTTTTTCATGATGTAGAACAGTAGATCTTTTTCGGGCAAACGTTCACGTGGCTTCTCGTCATCCGTCCTATCTGCGGCCTTTGGTTCGTGCTCGCTTTTATCGAGGTGCCAAAGATCATCGTACCGACCTTCTCTGGGGCGTTGCTCGAGGCGTCGCTTCTCTTCCGCAACCGTGATCTCGCGTTTGATAAAGAAATACGGATCGATATGCTCTTCGATCGCGAGGACGGCGTCGAGAAATCTCTCGACTGTCTTGCGGCCATGCCGGAATTCATACTCCATCATTCGCTGCGCGTGCGTCGAGACACTCTCGACCATGCGACGGTTCGTCTTTGAGAAGTAGGTATTGTTCTTGAAGAAATCGACGTGCCCGAGCACGTGGGCAATCACCATCTTGTTCTGAGTCGGGCTATTAGTTTCCAGCAGAAAACCGTAGGACGGATTGGTGTTGATAACGACTTCGTAGATCTTCGACAGGCCGAAGTCGTACATCGTCTTCATGCGATGGTAAGTTTTGCCGAACGTCCAGTGTGAGTAACGGCCAGGCAAAGCATACGATCCAACCTCGTACATGACTGTTGCGGGCACGATCTCGAAGTTGGTTGGATACGGATCGAGACCGAAGCCTCGAGCAACTTCCCAAATCTGCTCAACCGCCTTTTCGAGTTCTCTTATTTCCTTATCTTCCATCCGTTCCCAATCCGTTTAATCGGTGGCCAGATCTTTCTTCCCAAAAAACTGCTTTAGCGCCGGATAAACATCTTCCTTATCGTCAATCCGCACACCCACGAATCGATCCTTATTCTGCAAACGGTCGCTGAAGATCGAGAGCAACGCACCGGACGAGCGACGATAACTCGACGACCCTTCCTCCCCGATCTCACCATACCCAAACAGATTGCACGTCGCGATCAGCTCATCCGCCAAACGCACCGCTTCTTCGTTATCAGAGTAGTAGTTGTCGCCATCGGAAAAGTGAAACGGATAGATGTTCCAATCCGATGGACGATAGCGGTGCTTGATCACGTCGAGCGCGAGTTGATAAGCCGACGAGACGACTGTTCCACCCGACTCTCCCTGAGTGAAAAACTGTTCCTCCGTCACCTCTTTCGCTTCGGTGTGGTGGGAAATGAAAACAATGTCGACGTTGTCGTACTTTGTTCTCAGAAAACGAACCATCCAGAAATAAAAACTGCGCGCGATGTATTTCTTAAACTCACCCATCGAGCCCGAAACGTCGATCATCGCGATCACGACCGCGTTCGACTCGTAACGCATCACCTCTTCCCACGTCTTGAATCGCAGGTCTTCCTTCTTGATGTCGCCAAACCGCGCTTTGCCTTCGCGCGCGTTGCGACGAATGTTTTCGAGAATCATGCGGCGCTTATCGAGATTCGCAATCACACCCGTGCGCCGGATCTCGTTGAACTGCGTCTTACGCGACTGGACCGCCTTCTTTGCTTTTTCCTGGAGGTATGGAAGCTGCAGGTCTTCGAAGATCAGCGCTGCGAGCTCGTCGATGTTTACTTCCGCTTCGTAATAGTCGGCGCCCGCGTCCTGTCCGGCTTGGCCTGAACCCTGACCCTGGCCGGGCCGTGACTCGCGACCGATGACGTCGCCGACACGCGTTTTGCCGTCGCCCTGGCCGACGTGTTTGCCCTTCTGCTGATTGAAGCGAAACTTGTATTCGTCGAGCGCTTTGATCGGAACTTTGACGGTGCGCTTGCCGTCGGAGAGGATGATGGCTTCGTTCGAGACGATGGAGCCGAGATTTTTGCGGATGGCTTCTTTTACGCGATCCTTGTGGCGCTCCTGATCGATGATGCCCTTGCGTTGTAACGACCAGTCATTTCGTTGGATAGACATAAATCCTCCATCCACAGGTTACACAGATTGCGCTTTACAAAAATCGCTAACGACATTCGTAAAGGCTTCCGGGTACTCTTCGTGCGGAATGTGACCGCAGTTCAGGAACACTATCAATCGCGATCCGGCAATCTCCGCGTGGAGACGCTCGCCGTCCGCTAGCGGAATGTCCAGATCGTTTTCACCCCAAAGCAACAGCGTAGGCTGTGTGATTAGATGCGCGTCTCTGGAGATGCGTTCAGCATCCCAATTACGCACGGTGCGGATGATCGCGCGTTGCGTGCCCGCCGCGCGCAAAGGCAAATGTCGCGCATCGACTCGTCTTTCATCCAATACCCACGAGTGTCGGTCGTAAACTCGTTTCATGCGCCGTCGCAGCAGGCGACGCGATCCGATCAAAAGCGGCGAAACAACGTCGCCAAAAACTGGCGAACCAAACAGTCGCATAAGCGTAAACTCGAGCGGCCGGTTGTTGTTCACTGGCCCAACCAGGATCAGCTTTTCAACTCGGTCGGGATAATCGAGCGCGCAAGTCGCAGCTACAGCGCCGCCGTATGAACTGCCGACAAAGATCGCACGCGGAATGCCGAGACGATTAAGCAATCGCACTAACAGTTTTGCCTGGCCCGCGATGGTGTATTCGCCGTTGCGCGGCTTGGCGGAATAGCCGTAGCCCAACATGTCCACCGCAATCACTCGATAGCCGGCCTCAGCGAGTTTCAGAAACACCTTGCTCCAGACCAGCGTCGACGATGCGAACCCGTGAATCAAAATCATCGCGGGCGCGTGTTCATCGCCCGCTTCCTGGTAATGAACGCGAACGCCATCAACGTCGATGAAGCATGAGTGTTCCGGGTGGAAAACGACGTCGCGACACTTCTGCCAGTCAGCATCACGTGGCCGCAGCAACAACTTACCCGCGATAGCCAGTGTTGCTGCTCCAGCGAGCCAGTATCGTTTCTTCATCGTATTACCTCTGCGGCCCTCGGCGTATCTTTGCGCTCTCTGCGTTGAAATTGAGTGTAACGCAGAGGACGCAGAGATACGCCGAGGGCCGCAGAGAAATGTTAACGCGATAAAAGTGTGCCGACATAAGTCAGCAGTTCGTTCGCACAAACCGGACAATAACCATGCTCTTTAACGAGTCGGTCAACAACCTCGTTAATGCGGCGCAGTTGATCCGGATCGGGCGTCTTCGCCGAAGTCGTGATCTTCACCACGTCCTTCAAGTCAGCGAAGATCTTCTTCTCGATCGCTTCCTTGAGACGCTCGTGCGAGTTGTACTCAAACGGTTTGCCCTTGCGCGCGTAAGACGAGATGCGAATCAGGATCTCCTGCCGGAACGTATTCTTCGCATTCTCCGAAATCCCGATCTGCTCCTCAATCGAGCGCATTAGCTGCTCATCCGGATCCATCTCTTCTTCAGTGATGGGATCCTTGATGCGTTCCTTGTTACAGAAAGCCTCGACGTTGTCGAGATAGTTGTTGCACATCGTGCGTGCCATCTCTTCAAACGAATAGACAAACGCTCGCTGCACTTCGATCTTCGCGAGCTCGTCGTATTCTTTGCGCGCCTGTGAGATGTGGTTCAAATACTTTTCACGCTGTTCGGAGCTGATGCCCGTGTGCTGCTCGAAACCGTCTTTAATAGCGCGCAACGCGTCGATCGGATTAATACACGTAACGCCGTCGCGGACGAGAGCGCTCGAAAGTCGATTGATGATATAGCGCGGCGAGATGCCATCCATACCCTCGCGCACCGTCTCTTCTTTCAACTCGCGCACGTCCTTCGACTTGTAACCCTCGACGTCCTCGCCGTCGTAAAGTTTCATCTTCTTCACGATGTCGACGTTCTGTCGCTTGGGTTCCTCGAGGCGCGTCATCACCGCAAACATCGCCGCCACTCTCAAAGTATTGGGCGCGAGGTGAACGTTGCGCAGCACTTCCGACTGGTGCAGGAGCTTGTCGTAAATCCGCTCTTCCTGCGAGACGCGCAGGTTGTAAGGCACCCTTACGAGGATGATGCGATCCTGCAATGCTTCCGATTTGCGATTGCCCGCGAAAGCGATGTACTCGTTTTCGTTTGAATGCGAAAGGATCACCTCGTCGGCGTAAATCATCGCGAAGCGGCCGGTCTTGATGCTCTGTTCCTGCGAGAGCGTCAGAAGGCTGTACAGAAACTTCTCGTCAACCTTCAGCATCTCCACGAACTCCATCAAGCCACGGTTCGCAATGTTCAACTCGCCATCGAAACGATAAGCGCGTGGATCCGATTCAACACCAACTTCACCGATAGTCGAGAGATCGATCGATCCGGTGAGCTCCGTGATGTCCTGTGACTTCGGATCGCTCGGCGAAAAAGTGCCGATGCCGACGCGTTCCTTTTCGGAGAATGCGACGCGATGAACTTTCACATCCTCGTGCCGGCCGGCGTACGTGTGTTCCAACGCGTAGCGACACTGCGGACAAAGATCGCCTTCGATATAGATGCCGTAATGTTTCTCGACTTCAGCGCGCAGTTGATGCGGAATGAGGTGCAGCGGCTCCTCGTGCATCGGGCAGTCTTTGATGGCGTAAACTGCACCCTCTTCGTTCCTGGTCCAGTCTTCCAGCCCGCGCTTGAGCATGTTGACGATGGTTGACTTACCACCGCCGACAGGTCCCATCAGCAAAAGGATGCGTTTGCGGACTTCGAGACGCTGGGCAGCCGACTTGAAGTACTCGACAATTCTGGCTATCGGTTCTTCAATGCCGAAGAGTTCGCCGGCAAAGAATTTGTAGGAGAGTATTTCGTGCTGGGTGCCCTCGTTGAGCCGTTCGACTCCCGCGGCATGAACCATGTCGTTGATGCGAGCGTGTGAAAGTTGGGCAATGCGTGGGTTCTGTGCGACTAACTCGAAGTAATCTCGAAACGATCCTTCCCAACGCAGCGCCTCGTGCTCACGGCGCAGATCTTCCAAACGTTCGCTGATGTTGAATTGTTTGTTGCCATCCTGCTCTTGCATAGCCTTTGAAACCTCTTCGGCTTTCGCGCATTGGACAGCGTGTGGGGAGAGGCCACGCCATTTTTCTTACACCGCTACATACGTCGGGGACCGGCGGTATGTTTTAATCTTGTGTCTCGTGATACGCCTCACGCGCGCGTAAGCGTGAGCTACGTCCTCGAAACATCGCTTCTCAATGATCGTTTCAACAAGAAGACCGGGTGGGTACAGTTTGTGGAAGCGAACTCCGAACGCGCGCTTCCTTGCGGGCAAGTATACCACAGAGCTTACCGCCTCAAGTCAATGCTTATTTTGCAATCTCACGCCCCCACCGAGGACAACACGCGGATGCAAGCTCTTCGAGTTGGCGTCGTACTGGCCGACAGCAATAAGCTGCTCCTGCGTATCGCACATTTTTACGTTTTCTCCATCGGCCCAATCGTATCCGGCCACGGTCACCTCTCTTCCGTTGTTGGCCCGTCTCACATCCTCCTCGCTTAGATGCACGAAAGGCAGGCGCGAGAGTGCCGCGTTCAGCGGCAGCATCACGGTCCCGAGCGACTCCTCGCCGAAGTGAAGCTGCAACTGATCGAGCGTGATCGCCTGCGTCACCTGGAAATCGCCCACTCGAGTTCGCCTCAACTCAGCTAAATGCGCGCCAACGTACAGACGTTTGCCAAAATCTTCCGCAAGCGTGCGGACGTAAGTGCCCGAGGAACACGACACGCGCGCGTGGAAGTCGAAGGTGCCGTCGAGGTTGTCCTTGATCAGTTGGCCATTGGGTTTGATTGCTTCGAACTCGTGAATACAAACGTGTACCGGCTTACGTTCAACACTTTCGCCACGGCGCGCAAGTTCATAAAGTTTTTTCCCCTGAACTTTTTTGGCTGAGTACATCGGCGGCACCTGGTCTATCTCGCCGCGGAAAGTCTCGAGTGCTGCTTCGATCTCTTGCTCTGTCCATTCGCGCGGCTTCGGTGGTGGACCAGGGATCGGAGTACCGGTGCGATCGCCGGTGTCGGTTGAGTATCCGAGACGAATAATTGCTTCGTACTCTTTATCAACTTCATTTAAGAACTGCGCGAGGCGCGTAGCCTTGCCGACCAGGATCACGAGCACGCCGGTCGCAAATGGGTCGAGTGTGCCGGTGTGACCGATGCGCCGTTCGTGCAGGATGTGACGCGCGCGCGCGACTACGTCATGGGAAGTCACGCCCGAAGGTTTATCAATGATTAGCACACCATCCATTGCAATCATTTTAGATCAGCCACAAAATCTGTGTTATCCGTGGCCGAGCTTCTTCGTAAAACATTCGAGCGCGCCGTAAAACTGCTGGCCGCAAAGCCACGCTCCGTCGCCGAACTGCGCGAACGCCTCCTCCGCGGCAGGAACACCGACGAGGAGGTGGTCGAAACAGTTATCTCGCGGCTGCGCGAGTACGGCTATTTAAATGACGAACACTTCGCATTTTGTTACGCGTCTTACAAAGTGAAACAAAAGCCGGTTGGCCGGCGGCGTCTCGAACGCGACCTCAAACTGAAGAAGGTCGAAAACAGTGTCGCAAACGAGGCGCTGGAGATGGTTTACGCCGAGACTTCAGAGGAACAGTTGATCGACGAGGCGATCGCGAAGCGCCTGCGTATACGCGGCAAGCCGAAGAATCGCGCCGAAGCGAAGAGCTTGTTCGATCATCTGCTGCGGCGGGGATTCGCGTTTGAGCTCGTAAGTGACAGGGTTCGATCACTGGTGTCCACAGATTACACAGAAGACTAACTGGGTCTGTGTAATCTGTGGATAAGACAAGGCGTGGTAAACTCAAATCAATGATGACTGGTGACGAAATTAGAGAAGCATTTCTGAAGTATTTTGAGGAGCACGGGCACACGCGTGTGCGTTCGTCTCCGCTCCTGCCCGCCAACGATCCGACGTTGCTGTTCACGAATGCGGGCATGAATCAGTTTAAAGACGTCTTTCTGGGGGCGGAGAAACGCGATTATGTGCGTGCTGCCTCGTCGCAGAAGTGTGTGCGCGCCGGCGGTAAGCACAACGACCTCGACGAGGTCGGAAAAACTGCCCGGCATCACACCTTCTTCGAGATGCTCGGCAATTTTTCGTTTGGCAATTACTTCAAGGAAGACGCGATCAAGTTTGCCTGGGAGTTTTTAGTTGACGTTCTGAGCCTCGACCCGGCACGCTTGTGGTTCACCGTTTACGAGGGCGACGCGGAAGTATCGCCTGACGAAGATGCCGAGCGTTTTTGGGAGCAGGTGGGCGCACCGCGCGAGCGAATCCTGCGCTTTGGCCGCAAGGACAACTTCTGGCAGATGGGCGAGACTGGTCCATGTGGTCCGTGTAGTGAGATTCACTACTACATGGGCGAGAGCCCGGACGATCCGGAGAACTCGGCCGCGAATGTGAATGGACCAGGCGATACGATCATGGAGATCTGGAACCTGGTCTTCATGCAGTTTGAGCGTAGTGAAATTGCACCGGGCAAGTACGAGCTCGAGTCGCTGCCGGCGCCTTCGGTCGATACCGGCGCCGGTCTCGAACGGCTCGCGGTTGTTTTGCAGGGCGTAAAGTCAAACTACGACACGGATCTGATTCGCCCGATCGTCAACTTCACCGCAAAGCTCGCGGATCGAAATTACGAGCCGGAAACGAAGGAAGGTTTTGCGATGCGCGTGATTGCCGACCACGCGCGCGCCACCGCGTTTGCGATTGCAGACGGCATCGTGCCCGGCAACGAAGGGCGCAACTACGTGCTGCGGAAGATCATGCGCCGCGCGATCTACCAGGGCCGTCACACACTCGGACTCGAGGGAGTCTTCTTCAATCAAGTGACGAACTTCGTCGTTGATTTCATGAAGGAAACCTATCCGGAACTTGAAGTGCAACGCGAGTTCATCGAGAAGATGGTGAGTCTCGAAGAGGAACGTTTCGGATCGACGTTGACCGTCGGTCTGAACAAGCTGGACGAAGTGTTTGCCGCGACGAAAGGCGCAATGCCGGAGTTCAAGACGCTCGCGAGGTTGTACGACACGTTCGGCACACCGCGCGACTTGATCCGCGTCGGTTTGGAAGAGCGCGGATTTGTGATCGATGAAGACGAATTCAACCGATCGTTCGATGCCGCGCTTCAGGAGCTTCAGCAAACCGTAGCGTCTGAAAAAGGTGAGGCCAAAGCGAAGACGAACCCGGTTTACACCGAGATCGCCGGACGTCTCCCGAGGCCGGTATTTAAAGGCTATGAAACAACGACGGTCACTGATGCGAAGGTTGTAGCAGTTATCAAAGGCAGCGAAGTTGAGTCGTTGAACGAGGGCGACGAAGGCGAGCTTGTTCTCGATCGTACGCCGTTCTACGCTGAGAGCGGTGGACAAGTAGGAGACGTGGGTTTGCTGATTGGTCCAACGAGCGAGCTCGCCGCCGTGCTGGATACTTATGCCCCTGTGCAAGGCTTGATCGTTCATAAGGTCAGAGTCGATAAGGGCAGTTTCAGAGTTGGCGACGTTATTGAAGCGGAAGTCGACGTTACGAAACGCGATGCCACGCGACGCAATCACACCGCGACCCATCTGATGCATGCCGCGTTGCGTGAAGTTTTGGGAACGCACGTGAAGCAAGCGGGCTCGGTCGTGGCGCCGAATTATCTCCGTTTCGACTTCTCGCATTACCAGCCGCTCACGGCCGCCGAGAAAGAAGAAATCGAACGGCTGGTGAACTATTACATCCTGCGCAACGAGCCGGTGCAGACTGACGAGATGCAGATCGAAGAAGCGATGCGTTCGGGAGCGATGGCGCTGTTTGGCGAGAAGTACGGCGATAAAGTGCGCGTGCTTTCGATCAAAGGTCTGGAAGGTGTGTTTTCGAAAGAGCTCTGCGGCGGCACACACGTGCGCGCCACCGGCGACATCGGGCTGTTCAAGATCACCAGTGACGAATCGATCGCGTCGGGTGTGCGGCGTATCCGCGCTATCACAGGCATGGATGCGTACGAACGTTTTCGCGAAGCTGAGTTGCTGGTTGACGGACTCAGCAGCGGCCTCAGAACCTCGCGCAACGATCTGCCGGCGACCGTTACGCGTCTACAGGACGAGTTGAAGAAAGCTCGACGCGAAGCCGAAGAGTTGCGCTTGAAACTCGCGAGTGGCGCCGGTGGCGGATCTGCTAATGGCGACGAGTCGCGCGAAGTCGCGGGGGTGAAAGTTCTGGCGCGTGAAGCGAGCGGGCTCGATGCCGCGGCCATGCGTCAACTCTCTGACACGCTGCTCGCGCGGATTAAGTCAGGCGTTGTTGTGCTCGGGCGAAGCAGCGACGGCAAAGTCTCGCTTATCGTTCGCACTTCCGCGGATCTGACCGGCAAGGTTCCGGCCGGACAAGTTATCAAAGAGCTCGCGCCGATCATCGGCGGTCGTGGCGGCGGCAAAGCCGACATGGCCGAAGGTGGCGGCACTCAGCCCGAAAACCTTCCTGCGGCGCTCCAAAAAAGCTATGAGGTCGTTGAGCGTCTGCTCAGTTAGAACCCGGATGACGCGGATTAATGCGGATTCAATCCGCGTCATCCGTAGCTAAAATCACATCGCCCGCTGTTTCTCAGTCAGTGCGATGTTCATCTTTTCCAGGGTTATCTTGTTGAGAGTCCCGGTTACCTTCAGCCCTTCAGCCTGTTGATACTTGCGCAATCCCTCACGCGTCGCATCGTCAAGCTTGCCGATCTGTTCCCCGGCGTAAAAGCCTCGGTCCTTGAGAATCGACTGGGCCTGGTTGATCTGTTCCTTGGTGGCGCGAAAGATTGGGCCACGTTTGGTCCCTTGCTTCGTGCCGGTTTTGGCGGTTGATGAGGTTGAGGTTTGCGCTAATGCTGCTGAGCTGTACACACAGAGCAAGAGCAGAGTAAGTGTAAGGAGTTTCTTCATTTGTCGTTCATCCTTTGTGAGGCGCGCAGAAGCGCGCGGGTTAATGGTTGAAAGTGAGGTACTTTCGTAAAGCGCGTTTATCTTACAACGCCTGTCAATAGCCCCATTGCCCAAACTTGTTGTTGACTGTTGAACGCATGTGCTAGTATCACTATGTCGGTACTCGGCATGCGAAAACCCCTTATTTTCCTGGTGATATTTGCTGCTTCGGCCTGGTCAGCCGTCGCGCAAACGCCTTCCAGTTATCAGATCGATAACTTCGACCTCCCCAACGCCGTTAAGATTCACACGCCAAAAGTCGAGCCTTCCAAGACTCCCAAACGCCTCGTACAGTTGACCAGCAAGCTGATCAATCCTTCACTCGGCGGCTTCACGACCGGTAACGCTGATATCGATACTTTCATCGTCGAATCGGGCAAGCGCAACTCGGTCGATCCGCTGCTTCTCTACTCCATCATGCATCAGGAGTCGAGCTTCAAACCTCGCGCTATCTCCTACAAAGGCGCACGCGGCCTGATGCAGCTAATACCACCTACTGCCAGCCGCTTCGGTGTAACGAACATCTGGGATCCGAAGCAGAACATCGAGGGCGGCGCGCGTTACATGCGGTTCCTGCTCGACTTGTTTTCCGGAGACGTGAGTCTCGCATTGGCGGGTTACAACGCCGGCGAGGGCGCGGTGATGAAGTATGGATATAAGGTGCCGCCTTATGCCGAGACGCGAGAATATGTTCGTCGCATCGGAAATCGCTACAGCATGATTCGCGATCCGAATGCCATCGCAAGCGCAGGCACCGCACCGGTAGAGCAAAAAGATCCGACACCACTCAGCATGTACGAGCGCAGCGTCTTTATGACCAGGCTTCCCGACGGTCGCTTACAGCTCGTCAGCCAATAGCAGTTCACGCAAAAGGCACAAAGAAAAAGCGCAAAGACGCAAAGTAGCGGCTTTGCGTCGTTCTTTGCGTCTTTGCGTGAAACTTCTTTGTATTCTGTACTCGTTTATGTAGCATGATTGGCACGAGTGAGGATGTAAGAGCGATGACCTGTTCCAGTTGCGGATCATACGTAACCCCAAGTGTCCGTTTCTGTTCGAATTGCGGGGCTGCGGTCAACGACCCGGAAGCGACCAGGATCGCCCGGATGCAATCGCGCGCACTCGACTACAACGGCTCTACCGACCTCGAGCAAACAGTCTTCACAGTGCGCCCGACGATGATCTTCATCAAAGCCGGTTACGCTCTCGCAGTTCTTGCCGGCCTTGCGCTCGTTTTCTTCCTCGCCTGGCTCGGAGCGCCGGCGTGGATCTCAATACTCCTCGCGCTCGCGATTTTGTTAATCCCCGCCTACTACCACCTGCGGCGAAATATGGTCAAATACACGGTTACCGATTCCAAGCTCCAGATCGACACCGGGCTAATCGCGCGCACCACCAAAAACATTCCGCTCAGCAAAGTTCAGGACGTGACTGTCTCCGCCAGCATTCCGCAGCGTCTGATGGGTTTTGGCGACATCATCATCGACAACGCCAGCGAGCTCGGCGGTTCGATTGTCCTGCACAACATCAGCAGCCCACGCCATTATGCCGACCTTCTTTTGCGGGAATTGAGACGCTGGCATTAAACTTAAGAACGTGCTGCCCATCCGCTTCCGGGAACATCAAAGGGTTAGCGGTTTCTAAGTAAAACTGTTGGCTGCACGAGGAGTGGTCACGTTTGTCGAAAGTAGTCGTTTTATTAGCGCTTTTGCTCGCATTCGTGAGTTCCGCATTCGCGGATACTGCGTCTGAATCAACACGCCTGTTGCCCGCTACTATCGGCAAGTTCAAAAAGAGCAGCGTAATCGCTTCAAAGCCGGACATAGAGGTAGCGGAGTACGTCGGAAACAAGGGCGATAGGGTAACAGTGGAAATCTCCCGTTTACGCCAGGATGCGCAGGCATACGAGACGCTGACCAAAGCCAGACTAACCAACCCCAACGCCGAGATAGTTAACAACATCGGCACTGCCGGGTTCGCCACGGACGATCAGATCACGTTCTTCAAGGGTCAGCACTTTGTGTGGATCAGAAAGGACAAGGAAAATCCGGCGAACCTGAACGAATTGGCACAAAGCCTTAGTGAAACGCTCGACAAAGGCGAAGGCGATATTCCCGCCCTCGTCAAGCATTTGCCGGAACCGGAAGTGACACAAAAGAATGCTGTGTTCGTGAACAGCTTCGCCGAACTACGTCAATATCCTTTTGACCATCCCGTGCTGAGTGCGGTCCAGGCTGCAGGCAATGCGGATGCAGTTCTCGGAACATATGGGCAGAGCAAAATACTGATCGTCGAGTTCAACACTCCTCAACTCGCTACGGAAAACGACCAGCGCATAATCGCGCGCATCCAGGAACTTTGGAAGCTCGGTCAGCCCGCGCCGACTGCATATCGTCGCGTAGGAAATTATTCAGTTTTCGTTTTTGACGCGCCCAACCAGATGATGGCCAATTACCTGATCAATCAGGTGAAATACGAACAGGTGGTCCAGTGGCTGGGTGAGAATCCCAACATCTACAAGGAAGCCCAGAAACAATACATCAACACCACCCTCGGTGTTTTGGTCGCGGTCCTGAAAGCTTCGGGTTACGCGCTTATTACCTGCCTGGGCTTAGGTGGACTGTTCGGTGGATTACTGTTTACTTATCGACGCTCGCAGCAAAGAGAAGCCACTGCCTACTCAGACGCGGGCGGTATGCTGCGACTCAACCTCGACGAACTCACACCTGAAACCGATCCAGCTCGCTTACTGCGCGAAAGAAATTAGCCGCAGATTTCAAAGAAACCTGCGGCCATATAATAACCGGGCCAAAAAAATTGCGGGCTGCTGATTTTTCCTGGGAGGCTCCCCCAAGCCCCGTCAGGGCGTCAATCAGCAGCTCCGCTATTATTGCTCTTCAACTGCGTCACAAGCGCCACTCCGTTCCCCCAAAAGAGTCAAACGCTTGCTTTAATAACTGTGAGAGGATGCCTCCCCCAAAGCCTCCACTCACCGCAGTTTTTAGAGCCTGACCCGATTTACCCTTATCTACCCTTCTTGTTCTGTTCCTCTCTTTGGCAACGACCGTGCCAATAATGCCCTTGAACCGTTCATTAAAGCTGATCTTCGATTTTACGAAGCTTTCGTAAGTGGATGGAGCCGAAAGATCCGACGCAGGCCAATATAACGGCCTGGACGTGTTCGTGTTCCGTACAAGCGCTACTGTACGATCGAACGATAATCGCTCGCTCTTTACGGAAGAGCCGCGACAAACTGGTCCACTTCGGTTGCGGTGTTATAAAAATGCGGGGCGATCCGTAGGCGATCACCGCGAGGCGCCGTGATTATGTTTCGCTGATTCAGGTGGTGATAAAGAGCCATCGACGAAAGGCCACTGCGGTGGCGAATACAAACAAACTGAGACTTCTCGCCCGGAGCGCGCGAACTCACCACCTCGTAGTTCTTGCCAGCCAGGCGTTCGCAAAGATAATCCGTCAGTTCTTCGAGGTAGTCGGCGATCCTCTGAACACCCGCGTTGTGGAGCAGCTCGAGGCTCGCCTTAAAGCCGTAGAAGAGTGCGGCGGGGCCGGTGCCCGTCTCCCACGCGAGCGCGCCGCGACTCCAGCCTTGTTCGAAGTTGAGGTAGTCTTCAGGGTCGGGAACGCTGGTCCAACCAACGAGAGTGGGCTGAATGCGCTCGCGTGCGCGGTCAGAGAGAAATAGATAACCGACACCTTCGGGCGCCAGTAACCATTTGTGACTCGCGCCGGCAGCGACGTCGATAAACTCAGCTTCAACATTCGTCGGAACAGCACCCAGCGCCTGGATTGCGTCCACCACGAACAAGGCGTCATGGCGGCGTGCGACCCGTCCCAGTCGGGTAAGATCGGTACGAAAGCCGGAAGCGTACTGAACGTGACTAATCGCGACGATGCGTGTGTGATCGTCAATCATGCTTTCCAGTTCAGACAGGTCGATCCGGCCATTGCGCTCTTCGCACATTCTCACTTCCACGCCGAAGACGTCACGTATGCGCAGCCACGGGTATACGTTCGACGTAAACTCGCGACTGAAGGTGACGATGTTGTCGCCTGCGCGCCAGTTGAGTCCGTTTGCGACAGTCGAAAGCGCATCGGACGTGTTACGCACAAACGCGACCTGCGTTGGGCTCGCGCCGAGGAGATTTGCGAGGAGCTTGCGAGCATCCTCTTTCACTGCGAGCCAACTGCGAAAGTTTTTTGACCCGTTTTCGTGAACGTCCCTTAACTGCGCTTCGACTGCGCGAATCGATGTAGTTGGTGGTGGCGAGATGGCGGCGTGATTGAAATAGATCGAGCGTTGAGTAATGGGAAAGAGCGCGCGAACTTCAGGAGTCATGGCGCGTATGGTCTCCCATAGAATTCCTTGTACAACCATCCGAGCACTCTCGCCTCGGCAGTGCAAAGCGACTCGATCCAGCAGTTGATCAAAAACTCATTTCGTCCACGCTGAAACGGAATCTTCGAAGCCTGTGCGACGATCGAGCCGCCACTGCGCAAGTCGAGTTTGTAAGCCTCGGCTGTTTCTTCGTTTGCCTTGGCGGCGGTGTCGAGTGCGCCGAGTAGTTGTCCGATCCAGTCGTGAAGACTGCGCTCGGTCACGTTATCCGCGAGCGCTTGAATAATTCCAATCGCGAGCCGGTCTTCGGCGCGTTTGAAAATAAATACGTCTTCGCCCTGCGCCTGGCTTTGTTGTTGTTTCCACTGAAACACTTCTTCGACCGAAGGGTGTCGAACGACGGCGACGCGCTGGTCGTAGTTGAGAAACCACTCGATCACGTCAGGCACCGAATCAACATCGACTCGCCCGGCTGCGTCGCGTTGCAGTGGAGGCAGATTTACTTCAACGTCACTTGCCATAAAACGAGAACGCTGCCCTGATTTCGCCAACCAGGTCTCCGCGCCGATTCTTCACCGGAAAGAACGCATATCGCGAAACCGCCTCGAGCGATTCGTCTCGCAGGACGCCGAGTTGTCGTAGCGCTTCGACCACAACTGTCGGGCGTGCGCGTTTGTCGTCACCATCTTCGATCTTGAGTGCGAGGCCCAACCCATTCGGCCACTCTTTACAAGGTTTGATGCCGGCCGTGTAAACACCCTCCGCACCGACTTTAGAAACCAGGCGCCCTCGCGCGGCACGCATGACCTCCGTATCGAGACGGTTAGACGTTCCGCCGATTAGCTCCGGATAGGTGGTCATGACGCGAACAACTCGTTCGCAAGCGGCTCGCGTTGTGTCGTCAAAGCCGGCAGGCGGTGAGACTAATCTTGCAAACGCGAGCGCCATCGCTTTCATCGTGATGCCGAAAATCGGAGCGCCGCAGCCGTCAATGCCAACGGCCATGTCGGTGACCGCGACGTCGGAGAATTTTGACACCACATCCGCGATCGCTTTCTGCACGGGGCTCTCCGGACTATCGTAGTTCTCGATCGACGCTCCGAGATGTAGCGCCACGGCGAGCATGCCCGCGTGTTTGCCCGAGCAGTTGTTGTGCAGTACGTTCGGCTCTTCGCCGGGCGCACGGAGCTCGGCAGCAGCTTCGATACTGTACGGCTCGTGGACGCCGCATTTCAACGCTTCAGGGCCGAGACCTATTTTCTTCAGCATCGACGCAGCGATTTCCGTGTGGATCGGTTCGCCGTTGTGTGACGAGCACGCGAGGGCTACTTCGCGATCGGTAAACCCGAATCGCTCGGCAGCTCCGGTCAGCAACAGCGGCAATGCCTGGAATGGTTTTGCAGACGATCTTAGAAAGGTGACGTTGTGAGGAGCACCCAGTGAAGCAATGATGTTTCCGTCTGGTTCGACCGCAACGATATGGCCGCGATGACGTGATTCAGTTATTGCGCCTCGTTTGACCTCAACGAGAGGCTCCGCGATTGGAATCTGTGACATGTGAGGGAAATCTTAACACGAGCCACAGATTTCACGGATAACGCGGATTAGATCCGCGTTATCAGCGTGGATTCGCGGCTCTTCTACCGCCGAGACTGAGCACGGTCAGCTTTACTGTGCGTCGTCCGAAGCGCATCGCTTCGCGTGATGTTGGTGTCCAGATGTCGATTCGTCGTCCACGCACAAGGCTTCCGGTGTCAGCCACCAAATACTCACCACTGTACGACCCGGCCTGGAGTCGAACACGTGAGCCGAGTGGTAAATGTCTCGGGTCGGCTGCGATTAAACCTTTCGCAACCGGACGGCCACTCGCAGTGCGCCCGCGCAAACTGTACGCGGTCGCAACGTAATTCGTTGGCGGTACTACGTACACTTCCTCGACGGCAAGCTTTTCACCTAAGTCGCCGTGGGAAGGGATCTCCGGAGTTGTTTGTTGTCGGGATTGAGCAGGAAGAGCTTCCGCCGAGATAGTTTTCGGAGGAAAGATCAAAGAACAAGTCAGAAGTGCTGTAGCGATTAGCGCACTTCCGCTGACGATAGAATAAACTTTCAAATTCGGGTCTCCTGTCCGATGTTGAATCTACCTTTCAGCGTCCTGCGCGAGTCCGTTCTTTCCTATGACTCGTCCCCTGGCTCTAGGAGTCTATTGACGTCAGCCGAGGTTGGGGGCTTGCATCCTTGATGCGGTGCGCTGAAAGAGTTGAGTTAGATAAAGCGAAAAGCGACCACTATTTCCAGTAAGTTCGCGATTCGTTTGGGAGGCTACCACAGCGTTTAAGGGCTGTTCAACCGTGAGACGGGCGTGATTTCTGTGAAGAAAATAACACTTGACAACGTAATTACTGAAATATGGTGACTTAAGAAAAACCCGTACAGTCACATCGACTTATGTTTTTTCGGCCTGAATTAGAGTTTTAGGAAGTTTTCGACGACCTGCTGGCCTTCAGGATGGTGCTCATCGAAGAGCTCGGGGTGGAACTGGACGCCGTAGAGTCGACGGCCCTTCTGCTGCATCGCCTGGATCTCGCAAGTCTCGTTTGACGCGACGCCACGGAAACCGTCGGGCAGTTCTTTCACTTCATCACAGTGGTTATGCCAGACGGTTATCTCGGCAGGTAGTCCTTTGAAAAGACCTTCGCCAGTGTTATTGACCGGCAAGAAACCTCGTTCACGCTTCGCGCCGTTGTAACCTTCTCCGGGCGCGAGTCGTCCCATCAGGCCAACATTTGCGCCGTAAGCGAGGGCGATCTGTTGATGACCACCGCAGATTCCGAGGATCGGTTGACTCGCCTGCTTGATGACCGCGAACACACCCGCCAGCGACTCAGGCGTATACATCTCCCACGGATGACTCTGGCCGCTGAGAATGATGTGTGATGGTTTCAGACTGCGTACTCGTTCTAGCGAAACGTGGTGAAATGGCTCGATAAGGATTTCGAGCCCGGGAATTAGTCGACCGAGAACAGCCCTGACTTCGCGCGGGCTTGCTCCCTGACCGTCGATGGTGTTGTCTACGAGGTAAATTAACAAGCTACTTCAAACAGTAAAGCTTCCCATTGAAAGCCCCGATGTAAATTCGCCCGTTCAGGATCGCAGGCGTCGCGTTGATATTATCACCGATCTTCAACTCGCTAATCGACTGGCCATCATCAGCGGACACCGCATGTATCCAACCGGCCTTGTCGCCAAACACCAGATGTCCATCAACGAGCGGAGACGTTCCCCAGATTGCAGCCTTCGCGCGATAACGCCAAATCACCTCGCCTTTGTCCGCGCTTAAGCAATAGAGATAACCGTTGCTCGAGCCGATATAGACTCTGTCGTTCGCGACGATCGGGCTGGCCCAGATGCCGCTCTTCTCTTTGCCAGTGCCGCCAAGCGCCTGGTACTTCCAAACGAGCTCGCCGTTGTCCTGACGAAAGCAATAGACCACCCCGTTCTCAGCGGCTGTATAAACTTTTCCCTGGTATACGGCGGGTGTCGAATCGGAGTCAGCGCCGATGCGGGCTTTCCAAACTGTCGCGCCATCGCTGAGGTTGAGGCAATACAGATCGCCTCCCTCGGTGCCGATGTAAGCACGATTATCGACCACGGAAAAACTGCCTTCCATCGAACCGAGTCGCTCGGTTTTATAAACCAAACTGCCGTCTTCGAGATTGAGGCTGTAGAAGAACCCGTCCTCGCCGCCGAAGTAGACGCGGTTGTCGATTACGGCCGCGGAGCAGTCGACTT
>Ga0070700_100000148_pt1 | contig 41503 bp, 53 predicted proteins | sample KBSK5101metaG_FD_65456 | JGI IMG/M metagenome (GOLD analysis project Ga0070700, IMG submission 65456) | Corn, switchgrass and miscanthus rhizosphere microbial communities from Kellogg Biological Station, Michigan, USA - KBS K5-10-1 metaG | ecosystem: Host-associated > Plants > Roots >...
GGCAACGACCACACCAGCGCCAAGGACGTCACCACGCTCAACTCCTGGGCCGCGGCCACCGTCGCCGGCGGGCAGGCGGCCGCCCCGACGATCACGCACGTGGTCCGGGTCGCCGGCGACAACGGCGAAGGCTTCCAGACCAGCTCCCCCGCGCTGGCCGAAGTCGACCCCGGCGACAACTGCCTGACCGTCTATCCGGCGAGCCAGCCCCACCCGCGCCTGGGGGCGGGCACCTTCGCGTCCCGCATCATCGACATCGGCAACGGCACCGACGAGACCACCGCCACGCTGGGCTGCCAGCTGCTGGGAAGGGTGAGCTGACATGGTCGACACCACCCGCCCTGGGCAGGTCCCGCCCCGTGAGCGCGAGCTGACTGACCGGATTGCCCGGCTCGAAGTGCAGGTCAACGAGTTGCTCGGGCGGGACATGACCAACGCCACCGTCGGGCAGGGCGGCACCTTCCGGGGCCTCTACGACAACGGCCAGCTCGCCTTCAGCTTCGGCCGAAACAAGGACGACGGGGTCCGCAAGAGCACGCTGTACTGGCCCTCTACCGGCAAGGAAGCATTGCAGGTCGGTCCGGGCAACCCGAACACAAACCCGCCTGAGCTCGAGCAGCTACGGATGCGAGACCAGTCGAACAACATCGTGTTCGGTACCGACGGGATTGCCGGGTACGGGGTCGTGGAGCCGCTGCTGGACTACGCGATGTACCCGATCGCCGGTCTCAACTACGTGGCCGGCGTCCCGCAGGCGTGCTGCCAGGCCCAGAGCTTCTTCTACAACGCCGCGCTCTGGTCCTCGATCCTGGTGCGCAACTTCACCGGCACCATCACCTCCCTCACGCTCCAGCTGCAACTGCGCCACTCCGACGGCTCGATCGCCGCGGTGCAGTCCAGCACGGCGACCGGGGTCGCGGCGAACAGCACGATCCGCAAGATCATCGCCGTTCCTGAGCCTTACATCTCCAGCCAGTTCACCTATCTGGAGTGGCTGATCACCGCCAACGGCAACGGCACCGTCGACGTGTTCCCGCGGATGAGCCGGGGTGTGAGCAGGTCTTTCTACGACATCGCGGCTGGTGACCAGTGATCTACACTGAACGGGTGTTCGAAAGCGCCAGATCGTGAGTCCCGAGAGCGTGCGGTGGATCGTCGGTATCCTCGTCACGCTGCTCACGTTCGGCGGTGGCGCTCTGGTCACGGTGCTGATCTCGATCCTCAACCGGAAGAACGACACGATCGAGAAGCTTCGTGAGGCTAACCTCAACTACCGCCTGGCCTTGATCCAGCTGGGTACCACTGCGGAGGCCGTGAACAAGACGCTCTCCGCTCTGCCGATTCCGCAGACGGATGGGTCCGGAAAATGATCAAGCTGGTTGAGTGGCTGCTGGGGCACCGGGTCAACGCCCTCCAGGATGAACACAGTGCGGCTGAGCAGGACGTCGAGGTGTCGCGGGCGCTGCGGGCGAGCGCGACACGTATCGGTGCCGAGCAGCGGCGTCGGCTGGCCGCCAACGGTTTCGGGGAGGCCTTCGAAGCGGCGTTCTACGCCAACGACAGACGGAGGCGGCCTTGAGCACGCTGAACTGGGTACTGACCGCGGTGAACCTGCTCGGCGCGCTGTGCGGCTGGGCGTTCTTGATCATCTACACCAAGCGCTCGCCGTGGTGGCTCGAAGAACACCGCGCCCACCTGGGGTTCTTCACCCTCAGCCTGACTTTGATCATGACGCTGTACGTGTTCCGGCCGTTCATGAACCCGATCACCTTCGCCTACTTCCGCGCGCCGCTCTACGCCGCGGTGGTGGCGTGCATGGTGTGGCGCCTGACCCTGCTCTTGCGCTCGAAGGTCTCGGACCGGGAGCGCAACGACCGCGAAGACGCAGCGCGTGACGTAGGCTGAGCAGCGCAGACCAGTGGGAGGCCCCATGGCAGTCAGCCAGAACGGATACACCGCCAACGACGCGAGCAAGGTGTCCAGCCGGCTCGTGCCCGGCACCACGCGCCGGCTGACCGTGCGCAACGGCCCCGCCGGGGACCTGCTGCTCTGGGTCGCCGGCCAGTTCGACAAGCTGGTCGAGGACATCGAGCAGGGCATCCTCGACGACTGGGGCTACGCCGAGCGCCCGATCCGCGGCGGGACCGAGCTGTCCAATCACGCGAGTGGCACGGCGATCGACCTCAACGCGACGTCGCACCCGCTCACCACCGACCCCCCGGCGAACTACACCCGCGCCGAAATCGACGCGATCCACGCCATCCTCGCTCGGACCCAGGGGTGCGTGCGCTGGGGCGGGGATTACTCGGGCAGAAAAGACGGAATGCATTTCGAGATCAACAACGGCGTCACAGAGGCGCAGTGCGCCCGCACCTTGACGGTGCTGACCAGTGGAGAGGAAGACGACGTGACCCCCGAAGACATCAAGGCCATCGGCGTGGCTGTGTGGGACGCCGTGGTCAAGAACAAGTCCAACGGCAACAACGACCCAGCACGGGAAAGCCTCGGCTGGACGCTGCGGGGGGTTGACGTGGCCAATGCCAAGCTGGACGCGCTGACGGCGTCCGTCGCCGGTCTGCGCGCCGCGATCGCTGCCGGCACGAACGACCCGGACATCACCGAGGCCCGGCTGGCCGAGATCGTGGACAGCGCCATCGAGCGCCACGTCCAGATCACCGGCACGATCGAGATCGGCTCGAAGCAGTGAACCGGGGCTACGACGGCGAAGACCACTTCGTCGAGAACGTGCCCGCTTCGTCCGGCTGGCCCACCCGGCTCGCCGGCTACGCCAAGCTCATCGCCACCGCCATCACCACGCTGGGCACCACGGGCGTGCTGGGGTGGCTCGAAGGCGCGGGGGTCAACCACCTGCCGCCGTGGGCGAACGCGGGCATCACCGCGGCGGTGGGGCTGTTGACGGTGCTGTTCGGGCCGCGGAACAAGGCGTCCTGATCCGGGTCCGAATCCCGGACGCCCGCGGGCGCTGATAACTGGCAGCCCAGGACACGGCGAAGCCCCCTCCCGTACTCGCTTCGGGAGGGGGCTTCGTCACGTTTCAGCCGAGGCGCTGCGCGATCCCGGCCAGAGTCCCGAATGCTGCGCCGATCTGCGTAGCGAGCGCGTTCGCGTCGTTGATCGCCTGCAGGAACGGACCGGTGGCGTTCTCGAGCTCGGAGTGCCCGTCTCCGAGCGCGGCCTGCACCTCCTGGACTTTGCTGGTCAAGTCGTTGACGATCTCCTGAGTCATGCCGATTGCGTTCTTGCTCAGGCTCAGCTCCCGCAGGCGTGCGGCCTCTTCTTGAGCGGACATTCCGGTCGTGTTCCTTTCACTGGTCTCGCGCGGGCCGGGTGACGTCGCGCGCTTCTTCCGGCGCTGCGCCTCGGCGAGCACCGCGTCAGGGTGGGTCTGGTCCGGCAGCGGCGCGTCGCGTACGCGGTCCCGGTCACCGGAGAACAGGTCCGCGAGTTCCTGCGCGGCCTCGGCGTCGGGGCCGGACATCGTGACGTCGAAGCCCTGGCCGATCAGGTCGATCGTGGTGTCGTCTGCCTCGACCTCGGACAGCTCGCGCAGGAAGTCGTCGGGGTCGGTGTAGTCCTCGCCCCCGCCACCCTCCTCAGGGCGGCGGGGTTCCGGCGGCTCGGTCACGAGTTGCGGCGGGCGATTTCCGCGGTGGCCAGATCGCGAACAACGCGCGCGTGGTGCCGAGTCTGCGCCCGGTCGAAGCCGTCGTACACCACGGATTCGTCGTTCATGTCATCGGTGACGAATCCGATGATGTTCTGCAGACGTCGGATGTCACGGGAACGCAACTCAGTGGGTGTGTAGCTGCCGCGGGCGCCGGCTTCGGCCACAGCGAGGCGGCGGGCGAACTCGGGTTCGGTGATCGTGCTGGCGTTCACTGATCCTCCACTGGTCTGCTTCGCTGGTAGAACCAGTATGGCACACCTAGCACAACTCGCACAACCCCCGGCTACCAGCGATCAGGCATCCCCGAGGTGTTGCCCGGCACGCCGCGGGCGCCGACGCCCCAGTGGTACCAGAGCCAGGTCACCTCCGGGACGTGCCGGAACACCCCGCCCGCCGCCCGGCACCGCAGCGTGAACTCGTGGTCCTCGCCGCGGCGCTGCCCGTCGACTTCCCGGCCGTCCTCCTCGAACTGCGCGAACCCGCCGGCCTCGCGCGCCAGCTCGGTGCGCACCAGCGTGGTGATGGTGGTCTGGCACGGGTCCTCGTCGTTCCACTGGCTGAACGCCTTCTCCCCCAGGAACGCCGGCCCGTCGAGCCGCTCGCCGCCGGGGTAGCAGATCTGGAACCGCGACCAGACGTAGTCCGCCTGGTGCTCGAGCGCGGCCGAGAAGAGGGCGTAGAGGTGCGTCGGGAGCATCTCGTCGTCGTCGTCGAGGAACGCCACCCACTCGGTATCCACCTGCATCAGCCCGGCGTGCCGGGTTTTCGCCGCCCCGGCGTGCATCATGTCCGGTACCGCGAGGTACCGCATGATGAAGCCGGGGAACCGGGCCAGGAACTCCGACCGTCGGTCGCCCAAGTACTTCATCGACGCCAGCACGCTCTCTCGTTGCCGGGCCTGGATGATCGCCCGCGGCGGGATGGTGGGCGTGACGACGGTGATGCCCGGCTGCAGCGCCGGAAGCACCTCCTCCAGCGACCCGCTCACAGATCCGCCGCCAGGATCTTGAACCCCTTCGCCAGGTGATTACGGATAGCGCGCTGAGCGTCGATTTCCACCAGCGGCCACGGCCCGCCCGGACGGTGCCCGGCAGAGATCAGCGCGTACGCCATCGCGTCCACGCCGGCGTCTTCCTGCGCGTCCTCCGGCACGGCCACGGCTTCGTCGGTCGTTAGGCCGTGATGTTCCGAGCGGGCGGCTTCCACGATCGCCTGCGTCATCTCGGCCGCGTCAGCTTCCACCTCGTCATCGCGCACGACCTCGAAAAGGCAGACCTGAGACCACTCGACGCGGTGGTACTGCCGGGCCTCGAAGCCTGCGCCTTCGAACAGCCTCGCGTACCCTTCGGTGTCCCAGGCCCACGCGTGGTTCCACTCGTGCCGCACCGGCGTCTCGTTCCACGGCGAGCTGGCCACCACGAACTTCACGCTGTCCCGCTGCGCCAGCTTGGCGAGGAAGCCGTGCGGGTCAGCCAAGTGCTCGAGCACCTCGGTCAGCACCACCACCGGGCCGAGCGGAGTTTCGTCGAGGGTGGCCGAGACGTTGCGCTCGTAGACGGTCACGCCGCGCACGCGCCGGGCGTACTCGGCGTCGGCGCGGATGATCTCGTAGCCGTAGGAGACGTCCTTGAGCCCGTACTCCAGCAGCGAAAGCAGCGCGCCGTCGCCGGCGCCGAGGTCCACGACGTAGCCGGAGGCGTCGTTGGCCGCTTCCGAGGCCAGCGCCGCGGCGGCCTGGAGCCGGGCGGTGTGCGCGTTCGACGGCGCCTCGAGGTGGTTGCAGTGGGCGCGGTCGCGCCACCACTCCGGGTCCAGCCACTCCGGCGGGTTCCCGGGGTCGAACAGGCGGTGTTCCATGGTCATCCTCTCGTGCAGGCCCGGCGGTCGCGCCGGGTGTAGCGAACAGCTTCGGGGTTCTTCGGTACCGGCACAGCCACACCTGCGCGGCGGTGCGCCCGGCAGAGGCCCTCCCAGGTCATCCCCAGGCGGGCGGCGATGGCCTCGCCGGTCAGGCCGAACTCCGCCAGCTCGGCGGTGTCGGCGACCACGTCGGCGCGGCGGCGCTTGCGCAGGCGGTTCTCCAGCGTCTGCGTCACGGTTCGCCACCCCCGCGGCCGATCGCGCAGGCCATGATCAAGATGATCCCGCAGACGATGATCAGGCCCACCCACCACGGGTAGGGCACGTCGCCGTTCACCGCCGGCCCCCGAACCACCGCGCGGCGGCCAGCGTCGCCAGCATGACGAGGACCCCTACGGTTGAGCCGTTGCAGAAACCGATCCAGTAGTCGCTCACTGTGATCCCTTCCGGTAGAGCTCGGCGTTGCGGCCGGCCAGGTCCCGGGCGGCGCCGTCGTGCCAGAGCTCGCGCAGCACGTACCCGCTCGGGCCCATCGTGCCGCGCAGGCCACGCGCCAAGGTGTCGAGGAACGCGGTGTCCTCGTAGCCCCAGCCCTCGTAGCGTTCGTCCAGCCCGCCCGCTGCCTCGAACGCCGCACGCCACACCCCCAGCACGCCCGGGCAGGGCGCGGGGTGGACGTGCCAGTCCGCGGCCTCCAGCGGCAGCACGGTGCCGTGCAGGATCAACCGGGTGGCCGCCTCGGTGGCGTAGGCGACGCGGTCGTAGATCCGGGCGAAGGCGTACCCCCGCAACTGGTGCGTGGCCCACTCGATCGCCCGAGCGTCCGGCACGTGGTCGGCGCCGAAGAGCAGGAAGTGCTCGCCGTGGGCGTGCTTCGCGGCGTCGTTGAGCGCGCGGGCGACCGAGAAGGGGATCAGGTCGTAAAGCGGTGGCGGCCGGAAGTCGCGGTCCACCACCGGCTCAATCACACGCTCATACTCGCGCTTGCCGAACAGGGGGTCGTGGCCCACCACGATCTCGTCCACCAGGCCGCGGTTGCGCATGGCGTCCCACTGCTTCGAGCACCACCGCCACACCTCGGCGCGATGCTTGCCCGCGGCGTCGAGGGTCGCCCCGAACGGCACGAGCACGCTGATTTTCGTCACTGGTCTGTCCACCTTCTGTCCGGGAATTGTCAGTCGAGCAGAGCTTTTTCCCACTCGACGGCGTGCGCCTCGAGGGTGTTGGCCTGGGCCCAGGTGAGGGCGAGCGAAGCCAGTTCCCAGCGCCAGTCCGGCCGCTCGAGGACGTGTTCGAGATCGGCCGCCCACTCGCTGGTGAACTGGATGCCGGGTACGTCAGTGGCCCGGTACGGCCCGACGCCGCTGGCGAAGATCGCCATCCCCCGCGCGGCCAGCTCCTTCAGGCGAAGGTCGGACTTCGAGCGGTTGAACAGGTCGTCGGCGAGCGGGGCGAGCCCGATGTGCCCGGCAAGGGTGGGGATGTAGCGGTCCACGCCCTCGATCCACGGCACCTGCGCGACGCGGGCGTACACCGTGCTCGCCAGCCGCGGTTCGTCAAGCCGGGCGATCGCCGTGCGCAGCCGGTCCGCGTACGGGGCGCCGACGATCCGGACCTTGAAGTCCGTACGCTCACGCAGCAGCTTCCGCAGCGGCACGGCCACCTCGTCGAAGTCCCGGCGGTGGGTGTCGCTCCCGGCCCAGGTGATCGTCGGGACCTGCAGCCCCACCAGATCGGGGACCCTGTCCACCACGAACCGCTCAGGCACGTAGTTCGGGACCACGCGGACGGTGTCCGGGTCGACGTACTTGCGCAGGGTGCGTACCCGAGTGGCCAGGTGTTCACCGGTGACGATGACCCGGTCCGCCTGCCCGATCGTCTCGGTGAGCCGGTACCGCCGCGCGGGGTCGGCCATCATCTCGTGCGCGGGGTTGTGCTCGGGCACGGCGAACAGATCGTCGTCGAGTTCCACCACGATCCGCGGCCGCGCGCTCTCCGGCAGCGTCAGCATCTTCTCGATCAGGTGCGTGGTCGTGGACTCGGTCGGGCGCTGGATGACCACGACGTCGCTCATCGCGGCGGTAGCCAGCCCGACCCGGCGGTCCCACCGCGTCTCGTGGCCGAGGCGCTTGAGCACCCGCGCCGGCTCGGCGCAGCGGTAGAAGGTGCAGGCCGAGGCGGTGTCCCCGGACCAGAACAGGATGCGGGCCATCAGAACAAATCTCCCTCGTCACCGGTCACCGAGTCCCACACCTGCTTGCCGTCGCGCTCGACCACCTGCACCTCGGTGTCCCCGGCCGCATCGAAGTCGTTGCCGGAACTGGGGGTAAGGGTCTCCTGCTCCATCGCCTGGGCGACGGCGCTCTTGATGTCGTCCGCCTCGACGTGGTGCACCTGTGTCATCATTTTGGCCAACACGACTACGTATTCAGCCACGGGCCCGGACCTCGTCTCGGTGGTGGCGGCCGGTGGGCGCTTCGTCGTAGTCGAGGTCCGGGCCCGACACGGGGATTCCGCCCGGCGGGGTGTGGTGCTGGGGCTGGAACTCGTGGGTGAGCAGGTCGTAGGGCTGGGTGTCCTCGAACAGCGCACGCTGGATCTGGGCGTTGTACGCGGACAGATGCTGCGTCCCCCAGTCCGCCGGGAGTACGCCGCGGAACAGGCCGCGGGGAGCGTCGAACCCGATCAGCGCGTCCAGCCGGGCGGTCTCCGCGGCACACGCCTGCGCCACGACGGTGTCGGCGTCGGCGATCGGTGTGTGCACGGCGGTGATCTCCAGCTCTTCGGTGCTCGGGCGCCGCCGGGCGCGCGGGGTGGCCGGGTAGATCAGGTCTCCGAGGGCGACGCAGGTGATCATGGCCAGCGCCATCAGTACCACGCCCATCACCGCCGCCTCCCCGAGCGGGATGCGCCCGGCCGCGGCGGGGTAGGCGCGGAAGGCGAGGTAGCCGAAGCAGGTCAGCAGCGGCAGCACCACGCGCGCGATGCGGGTGGCCAGCGGCGCCGGGGTGATGGGGTCGAAGGTGATCACTGGTCGGCCTTTCCGAGGATGTTGGCGGTACCGGCGACGACGAGGGTAAACGCGATCGGGGCCAGCAGCGCGAAGGTGGCGGGTTTGCCGAGGGCGAGCACCATCGTGGGCAGCTGCGGGACCGCGATCGCGGTGAGCAGCAGGGCCAGGGAATAGAGCGCTCGCTTCAGCATGCCGTCGAGTCTGGCACACTTGGCACACTTTGCACAAGAGGCTTTTCCGGGACGCCTTGCGCGAACAGGGTTCCGCCGAAGATGCCGCTGCGCTCGTGCGCGACCGCGTCGGCGAAGCACGCCCGCGCGACTGGGCACCGCGCGCACACCGCCTTCGCCGCGTCGTGCCGACGCGCGGTGGCCGCGGCAGTGGTGCCGTAAAGCTTGGACTCCGGCGGATCGAACAGGTACGCGATGTCCGGGTAGCAGGCCGCGCCGGCGAGGACGTCGTCCGCGGGCAGCGTGCCGAGGTGGGCGTAGGCGGGCTGGGGCCTGCGTACTGCGCGCAGCCCGGCGCGCGCCCGCCGCTGCGTCTCGCGCTGGCACGGCGTGCAGCTGGGCTTCCCGGCGGGGATGACGTGGCGCCCGGACCGGCACGGCCGTGCGCCGCTCATCCGGCTACCCACGGCGGCGCTCCAGCTGCGCGAGTTCGAAGTCCATCGAGAGCGGGTCGGGGTTGCCGAGGTTGACCACGTGGAAGTAGAGGGCGTGCCGGACGGCGTCGGTGGTGTGCGGCCGGCCCTGATCTGGCCAGAGACCGGCCGCAGTCAACCGCGCATCGACGGCCCACCCTTTTGCCGCCGCGGCGTTGCGCAGCTTAACCCGACCCGGGAACGCCGCCTCGAGCGCGCCGAGGGTGTCGCGGGCGCGCTGCCCAGCCGCCGCGGTGCTCGAGCGGCCGGCGCGGCGGCTGACCACGAACCGCTCGGCGGCGATCCACCACGGACCAGCAGGTGCCGCGAACGACTTGATCCACTGGTCGAGCGCGTAGCCGATCTCGCCCGGTTCCAGCGGCGCGCCGAGGTGGGCGCGCAGCCGGTAACCGCGCTCGGGCGTGTACTCGACGGCGGCCAGGCCGGTCGTGCCGCCGGGGTCGACTCCGATCACAAGGCTCATCGCTTCCACCCCAGTTCGACGAGTTTTGCCGCCAACTCGCGCGTACGCCGCGGATCTGGGAAGGAAGGCAGCGCGCGAGCGATGTCTGCGGCGAGCCGGCTGATGAGCAGCTCGGTGTCGTGATCGTTGACCGGGATGTGGCGCACGACCTCCGCGTCAAGCCGGTCGGAGTAGAACGCGGTGCTGTGCTTGCCCGGGTTGGCCGGGTCGTCCAGGCCTATCGAGACGCGGCCGTCGTCGCGGGGGCTGATTCGGTCGATACGCCAGATGGCGCCGGACTTCAGCGTGAGCATGTCGCCCACCGTGTACGTGGCGCTCTGGGTGTGCGTGGTCCTCATCGCGTGTGGCTCCAGCTCTCTCGGGCCTGTTGCGCGCAGGCGGGGAACGCGCCGCCCCAGATCGCCCCGGCCGCCGCGAGCGCGGCCACCCAGACGAGGCAGCCGCGGTTGCGGCGAACGAGGCGACGAGGGTGCTTGCTCATGCCCCGAGTCTCACACACCTTGCACAACTCGCACAAGTTACGGTCTGGTCACGTCGCCCCGCCGAGGCAGCGCGCGGCGATCCGCGGGTCCGCCAGCAGCTCGGCGGTGGCGTTCGCCTTCCCGGCCAGTACCTCCCGGACGCGGGAGTCCACGGTGTCCTCGGCGACGATGTCGATGATCTCGATCGAGTCGTGAATCTCCGAGCCGATGCGGTGGCACCGGTCCTCGGCCTGGCTCGCCTCGACGAAGCTCCACGGCCGCTGCAGGAACACGACGGTGTCCGCGGCAGTGAGCGTGATCCCGACCCCGCCGGCGCCGGTGGTAGCGCAAATGACATCGGTGTCGTTCGCTTGAAACTGCATGATGGCCGCAGTTCGCTCCCTCATTGACTGGTTGCCAATGACGTACCCGGCGCGGAACCCCTCCCGCTCCAGCCGCGCGCCGGCCAGCCGGATGAGCTTCGCGCTGGGGGCGAACACCACCGACTGCCGGCCGCGCCGCTCCTCGAGAACCGATACCAGCTCATCGACCTTCCAGCTCGGCTCTTTCGGATGCACGTGCACGTGCATCTTCGGTAGGCCGGTGTCCTCGTCGACGTCGGGGCCGTGAGTGATCTCGACGTCGCACGCCGAGTTGGCCAGGGCGAGCAGGCGCGTGAGCCGGGCAAGCACGTCGAACGCCGGAAGCTGCTGGCCGTCCTCAAGCACGGCGAGCATGTCGCGGTGCATCTCGTCGTAGGCCCGGCGCGCCGCAGGCGGCAGCGTCACCACCCGCTCGGAGTAGACCTTCGGCGGCAACTCGGGCAGCACATCCTCTTTCGCCAGCCGCCGGTAATGCCCAGTCAGGCACATCCGGAACTCCGGCTCCCGGTGCCGGTTGAGGCCCAGGACGTCGTCGGAGTAGTCGCCCGCGACGACGTCGAGGTAGCGGGCGGCGAACCGCTCGGCGCTCGGCCAGCTCACCGGGTCCATCGCCTTGAGCGCCTGATGCAGGTCGCCGGCGTGGTGGGTGATCGGCGTACCGGACAGCGGCACCACCACCTGCGCCCGGCGGGCCACCTTGAGCGCAGCCTTCGAGCGCGCGGACGTCGCCGACTTGATCAGGTGCGCCTCGTCGATCACGACGGCGGAGAAACCGGTTACCCGGTGCGCGCGGACCGAGCCGGGTGCGAGGTCGCGGGCCAGCGTCTCGTAGCTGGTCACCAGCAACTCGGGCCGGTCGTCGAGGAACCGGCTACGGTGCGGCCCACGGTAGGCGGCCACCCGCCACGGCATCCACCGGGTCGCGTCACGAACCCAGCTGTCCACGACCGAGGCGGGGCAGATCACCAGCATCGGCGCGGCCAGCGGCAGCACGCCCCGCTCCCGCAGCTCGAGCAGGCCGAGCAGGGTGGTCAGGGTCTTGCCGGTGCCGGGGTCGTCGCAGATCAAGGCCTGCAGCCCGGCGGCGATGAGCTGCGCCCCGGCCACCTGGTAGCTGCGTGGCTCCGGCGCCCCGGCGTTGACGCGGGCCTTGAACTCCGGCAGTACGCTCCGGCGTTGCACCTGCTCGTAGATCCAGGCGCGTAGTCGCGGCCCGGGGATCCAGGCCGGCCCCATCTCGCCGGCGATCTGGCACACCACCGGCCACCGCAGCGGCACCTTCAGCCCGCCGGGCGGGTCGGTCGCGGTGAAGTGCGGCGTCAGCAGGTGCAGACGCCCGACCGCTTCGGCGATGTTGCCGGTGCCGAACAGGATGAGGGTCTCGCCGTCGGCGTGGATCTCGCCGTGCACCTGATAGCGGGGCGTGGTCATTCGACCGGAAACAGAATCTTTATCCGGGGTGACGTCACGTCGTGCTCGAGCAACGTGGTCAGGTCGTCGATGTCCGTCCCGCGACTGTCCCGGCCCGTGTGGATCAACACCATGAATGTGCCGCGAATAGCGCTCACCGGCCCGCAGAACTGCACCTTAAACGCGGTGTATTCCGTCGGGTTCGGCGCGGTGCCGCCGCCGTAGAGCGTGATGGGGTCGCCGTGCGCGAGCGACGGCACCGGGAAGTACTGGCCGTTGAACGGTCCACCGACGCAGCGTAGATCTACTTTGTCCATCGCTTCCTCCGGGTGAGCGGCGCGGGCGGCCAGCAGGCCCCTTACGCCGTCGTGTCCAAGCACGGCACGTGCCCGCGCCGCTCGCGTAAGGGCGCCCCCTCCCCGTCTTCACGTCGCCGTAGCGATCATCGAGGGAGGGGGCGCCGAGGCGGGGAGGTGGAGCCTTCCATCCACCTTGGCCGGTCGCCCCCGGTGCTGATCAAGAAACAACACCGGGGCGGACCCCGCGGGGTGAGGCGGGCGTGTGCGCTGCAACGCCTGCACATGGAGGGCCACGCAGCTCAACACGTACGGCGCCCGCCCCACGTTCTCTACTGCGCGGGCGCGCCGCCGAGCAGGTTCCCGAACATCGCCTGCGCCTGGGGGTCCAGGCCCGGCGCGGCGTAGGGCTGCGGGGCGGGCGGGCCCTGGGGCTGCCCGTTGAACGACGGCGCCGGCGCAGGCGCCTGCTGCGCCGCGGGGGGTGTGGTCGGTGCAGCGGCCGGGGGGACCTGCTGCGCCGGCGCCGCCTGCTGGGGGGCGTAGCCGTTCTGCTGCTGAGCGAGCCACGCCGCGTACGCCGGGTCCTGGGGCGGCTGCGCGTACTGCTGCGCGGCCGCGGGCGGGGCCTGCATCGGCGGCTGCTGGTACTGCTGCGCGCCCGGGACCGGCGTGGCGTACTGGAGATCCTGCGGAGGCTGCTGCGCCTGCTGGTGCGCCACGCTCCCGGCGGGGGCCGCGGGCATGCCCCCCTGCTGCTGGACCTGGTCCGCGGGGACGTACTCCCAGCGGATGACCTTCTTCGGGGAGCCGCCGCCGCGGCTGGGCTCGGTGTGGGTGAAGGTGCCGCGGATCATCGACCCGCCCTCGGGCAGCCGCCGCTTCCCGCCGGAACCCGCCGAGACGGCCTCCTCGAACGCGGTGCGCTGGTGCCCCTTGAATTCCATGATCGACTTGGTGCCGTCGGGGTTGACCAGCGGGACGTCGAGGACCATCTCGGTGCTGATGGACTGGTCCTTGCGCCGGACCGGCTGGCCGTTGAAGCTCACCTGGTGCACGTCGGAGTCCCGGAGATCCCGCTCCACCATGCCGATGTTGACGTGGCCGGGCTGCGGGAACTTCCAGTACGCCGCGCCCGCCGGGCGCTGGTTCATGTAGTCGTCCAGCGAGCCCTGCGCGGGGGTGAACGCCGGGGGCTGCGCCGCGGCGTACGGGTCGTAGGCGGGCGCCGGGGGCTGGCCGTAGGCGGCCGGATTGCCGTACGCGTTGAACGGCTGAGGCATCGCGTACGGGTTCGGCGCGGCGGGCGGGTACTGCGGGGCGTACGGGTTCTGCTGCTGGGGCGGTGCCGGCGGCGCATACTGCGCGGGCGGCTGCTGCGGGTAACCCGGCTGGGCGAACTGCTGGGGCGGGTACCCCGGGGGCGACGCCTGCACGGGCTGCTGCGCCGGCCCCGGGGTCTGCCCCCAGGCCGCGGGGAACTGCGGTGCGGTCACTGGTCGATCCGTTCTCGAGAAGGAGTGGTGCGTGGTCGTTTCCGGCCCGGCCGACCGCTATCTGACGGCGGGGCAAACCCGCGGGCGAAGGGACTCTCAGCCGGTGGCCCTTGTCTTTCATCGCCTGCGGGGTGGTGCAGGCCTGGCAGCGGCGGCGGGCGTAGTCGCACACGTTGCTCGTGCCGGCCGCCGCGTGCCCTGGCCAGGATGTTCATCGGGGGTCGTTGCCTCTCCCCTCGGCGCTGCCCGGGATCGGGTCCGGGAGTCCACTGCCATTGCCCAGGGCACGCCCTGTCCTGACGTCGCGGTCCGGAATGCCGCGGGGGCGGCGCCGTGGCACGAGTCTTGCATACTTCGCATGATTCGCACAAGCCCTAGTTGTCGAGGATCATCCAGCCGTGCCAGCGGCCACGCCAGCGCAACGCGAACCCGCACACGATGTCGTCCTTGGTGAGCCAGGTGGCGCGCCGGCGGAACGTGCCCAGCGTCTGGTGGCGGGTGTGAAGGATTTTCACCGCTGCCGCCCCCGCTGAGACACCCAGATGTGGCACACCTCGAGCACCTCGAACCACACGAGGACCCAGAGCAGTACGGAAAACCCTTGTGTCCACGTCATCACGTCACCGTCCCCTCCGGAGCGATCGTGGCCAGCATCGCCATCGCCAGCGCAAGGTTCGACGCGGTCAAGGCCGAGCGGGTGGCATACTCCCCGCTGGCGCTGTGAAAAGTCTCCGGCGAGCCCGTCGGTAGCTGGCCGTTCATGGCCCGCTCGGCGTGCTGCTCCCAGTACCGGGCAGCCTGGGCGTAGGTGTCGCGGTCCAGCATTACGTCACCGTCCCCGGGCAGCCCACGCCGTCGTCCGGACCGTCCTGGTTCGGCCGGTAAAACTGGCAAAAGTAGCACTCGTGGTGATCCGGACTGCGCTCCACCTGCGCCCACATCGCACCCTGCGCGTAGACCGGGGCGGCCGCGATCGCCGCGGCGAGGCGCTTGCGGCGCACGGTGTCGTCGGCGATCTCGTGCAGAAGCTGCGCCATCTGGGCGTCCATCGCATGCTCCCAGACGTAGAGCCCGGCGAGGCTGGAGCCGGTGCGCGGCCAGGCCAGCAGCGCAATCCGCCGCACCGGCAAGCCCTCTTGCATGTAGCCCAGGCCGTAGAGCCCGAGCTGGCCGACGTACTTGCGCGGCGGCCCGCCGGGGCTCTTGACGATGTCCATCGACGTCGCGCCGAGCAGCTTGTGGTCGAGCATGCACGCCTCCCACGCGTCGTAGAGATCGCCGGTGCCGGGGTGCTCGGCGAAGACGCCGCCGGGGTTGACGCGCCGCTCGGGCAGGTAGCGCACCGCGCCGAGCTGAGTGTTCTCCCAGCGGAACATCGCATCCAGCTCGGCGTGCCCGGCCGTGCCCATGAAGCTGGGCCAGGGGTCGACGACGTGGTTGGTGGCCTCGATGCCGAGCAGCTTGCCCACCACCTGCCGGTCGCACTCCACCCCCAGCTCGCTGGGCCCGAGGTGCCGCTGCAGCGAGCGCGGCCGGCGCGCGGAGTAGCGGCGCAGGATGTCCGCCATCCGCACCGCGGTGGCCGCCGCCCATTCGGTATTGCCCTGGGTGGCGGCCGGGCGCGGACCGGGCTGGGCGAGGTAGGCGTCCAGCGTGGCCGGGGGCGCGGTCACCCTTCCCGCCACTGCGCCGCGCCGCCGCGCGGACGGTCCTCGGGTGCGGTGTACGCGCGCCGGATCCGCTCCCGTTTCACGGTCTGATACATCTCTTCCACTGCGTCATCGCTGAACGCCGCGACGGTGGCGTCGAACCGGATCGGGCCCTCCGCGTCGACGGCCAGGATGCCGTGCGCGGTGTTGCTCGCCCCGCACCGCGCACACGTCGCGCCGGGTGTGGTGGTCAGGGTTCCCGGCGTGTCGACGAAGTCATGGCACGCGTGTTCCGGCGGCGTCGGGGCTGGGTCCGGGCAGTCGCACATGCCGCGGTGCCCGCACTCTTTCGTCAGCGGGATCGTCGTGGTTCGCTCGTGCGTCTCTTCGATCGCCGGCTGGGGGTCCGGCTCGGGCCCGTAGAACGCCGCGCGCTCCTCAGCGGTGGGGCGGCGCAGCGGCATGTCGTCCGCCCACCCGATCTTGCCGTCCAGCCCTTCCCAGGTGGCCGGCGTCGGGTGGCGCACGTTACCGCTCTGCCAGCGCAGTACCTCGGCGTAGCTCTTCACGATGAGCCAGCGGAACGGGTGGTAGACGTCGCTGTCCTCGGCGCCCAGCGGGAACACCGCGTACGCGAATCGTCTCCCGTCATCCGTCCAGAGCGCGCCCTCTTCCGGCGGCTCGGGGTCGACGCCCGGGAGCAGCGTGGCCGCCTGATGCGCAGCCTCGTCGGCCTTGACTTGCTCGCGGATCTTCGCCGCCACCTCGTCGGGGCTGGGCTCAGCCTTGACCTCACGTTCGACGTTTTCGCCGAGGTCGTTGAGCTTGCGCAGCAGCGTTAACGCATCGAAGTTACCCGACGCGGTGGCCATGCCCATGTTCAGCTCGGCGAGCCGAGCCGCGGTGTAGAGCATCTCGCGCAGGTGGTCGTGCTCAGCCACCTTGTCCGAGGCGGGCCAGCCGCTGTTGTGGTGAAGGTCCACCAGCTCGGACCGGTTGCCTTCAGCGAGCTCGAGCCAGTGCTGGGCCTGCCTGAGGTAGATCAACTGGCTGTTGAGGTCCTCACCAGGTTCGCTCACTTCTCACGCTCCAACTTCCACGTGCCGCCCTCTTTGACGTAGGCGGCGTAGATCTCGGGGTGGTCGGCCTTGAACGCCGGGGTGTTGAGCCGCCGCGACGTCGCCCACTTCAGCGACCGCGCGACCTGGCCGGGCACCGAGATCCGGTAGGCGGGGTAGGGCTGGTTCGTGAGCGCGCCGGTCGCCGGGTCCCGGACCGGCCGCGTCACCGCGGTCAGCGCGGCCTTGATCCGGGCCTGCACCTCGTTCAGCTGGTCCTCGATCGCCTTTTTCTTCGTGTACAGGTCCTCTTCGATCGACAGCAGCTGGTCGATCTCCGCGGCGCCGCCGACGTAGTCGTAGGTCTCCGGCGCCGCGGGGGGTGCGGGTGTCGTCATGGCCGTCCTTTCGTCGGGGCCCAGCTTGGCATGACTTGTGCCAGATGTGCAACCCGTGCGATCCTGGCAGCATGACGACCCCCGAAGAGCGGATCTACGCCGCCACCCACGGCGAGCCCGTCGGCGGGCCGCGCGTGCCCCCGCTGGACCCGCCCGAGCACGAATTCGTGACGATCAAGGAAGCCCAGCTGCTCACCGGCGCGGCGCGCCGCACCATCATGGGCTGGCTCGACCGCGGCGAGATCCACCGATTCAAGGCCGAGAACGGGTACAACACCCTGATCAACAAGGCGGAGCTGCTCAGCTTCGACGCCGCCCGCCGCACCACCCGCAGCGGGCGTGCTCCCGTTGTGATCGACGGGAAGCCCGTCGCGGACTACGCTCGGGAACCTTCGCCCGACCAGTGACCATACGAAAACGAAAGGCCCCCAGCGTCTGGCGCAGGGGGCCTTTCGATGTCACGGCCAAGCGACATCCACTACATGAACGAAAGGGCATCTTACGTGAACGACCCCAACACCGTCCAGCGGGACGGCGACGCAACCCTAGATGATGTAGTCGCGTGGCTGGAGTTCGAAGGCATCGACTGCCTTACCCACGCCTACGTGACCAGCCCCACCGCCTACGCGATTAAGCACACAGCGGAGCGCGCGCTCGGACTCTACGTTTCCGAGCGCCTCATGATCGACGCGGCGAAGCGCTACGGCTATCCGACGATCACCAGTGACGCAGGCACGCACGTCGGCATGGACAACGACGGCTACGCCGACACGCACAAGCGAGCCTGTCGGTGACCGCCCCGCAGCGCCCGGAGGCGGCGCTCTTCGAGGGCGCCATGGCCACGATCGCCGCCGGCTACCTGGTCCGGATGGTCGAGATCGGCTGGGACTCCGCCAAGGGCAAGAAGAAACTGGTCCGCAACCCCGGCGAGAACTGGCAGGCCGGCCCCCAGCTGAGCCAGGCGCAGGTCATGGAAGCCATCCGCGCCGGCTGCAACGCCTACCTCTACCGACTCCCGGACGGCGTCTGGGTGGTCGACGTCGATGCCCACGAGATGATGCTGACGATCGGCGAACGGCTCGGCGCCCCGGATGTCGTCACCCCGCGCGGCGGCGCCCACTGGCTGGTCGACGCCCAGCTGGACCCCGTCGCCGGAATCGACACCGAACCGCGCCAGCTCTACGGGCCCGGCTCGTTCTACGAGATCCCCGGCCGCGGCATGGTCGCCTACACCGGCACCGTCCCGGCCGGCCCGCGTCACCTGCCGGACAACCTGCCGCGCAAAACAGCGAAGCCTGCCCAGCCCGCCGCGCCGGGCGAAACCGGCGCGTTGGCGGACTACCTGGCCCGGCGGGACCTGCGGGCCATGCCCCGGGGGCGGGCGAACCAGCGCGCCGCCGAGCTACTGGCCGCGATCGCCAACGGCCCGGAGACCGGCGCGGCCGCGCGGCTGGGGATCAACAACGCCGCGGCGTTCCTCGGCGGCCTGCTGCACACCGGCCTGCTCGAGCACGGCGCCGCGGTGGACGCCCTGGAGTCGGCGTGCGAGCTGCGCTGGGGCACCTGCTCCGAAGCCGATCGCCAGTGGATCCAGGAAGGCCTGTCCTTCGGGGTGGCCAACCCGGTCGAGATCTACGAGCCGGAGGAACGCGCCGCCGAGCAAGCCGCCGCGGTGATGCACGCCCCTTTCGACCCCGCGAGCCCTTTCGGTTCTGAGCCCTTCACCTGGGCCGGAGCCACCGCACTGGACATGGCCGACGCGCTGCTGGTCCGCGTCGCCCCGGCGCTGCGGGTGATGTGGTCGGACGTCACCACCGGCAAACCGGCCTGCCTCACCCGCTCCACCCGCGGCCACTGGTCCTACGTCGCCGACGGGTTCAAGTGGGCCGCGCTGCGCCTGCTCGACACCATGCCCCGCGGCGTCCGCCCGGAAACCAAAGAGCGCTCCGAGTGGACAGAGGAGAACTGGGCTCACCACCGCCGGGACCGCTTCACCCGCGAACTCACTGAGGTCGTCGGCCTGGCCGAAGCTCGCGTCCGCCACCCCGATCACGGGCTGGTCGTCACTCCCGCCCAAGTCGAGGGCCCGCGCGAAGTCGTGTGGTGCGCCGGCACGCCATGGCGCCTCGGCTCGGTCATCGACGTCGCTCCGATGCCGGCCGGCACCCCGCACATGCACTCCATCCCCTTCGCCCCCGCCGACGTCCCCACCCCCGCGTGGAACCGGTTCGTCAAGGCGATGTGGCCCGAGGAAGACGTGGCCGAGTGGGCGCTGCGCGTGCTCGCCGTCGGGTTCACCGGCGATTCGGACGCCGTCATGCCCGTACTGCACGGGCCGACCGGGCGCGGCAAGTCGAAGTTCATGGGGCGCGTGCTCGCCCTGCTCGGCGGCTACGGCACCGCCGCCAGCAAGGCCTTGATCGTGCCCACCGCCGGCAATGTGGACGTCGCGAAGGCCCACCTACAGGGCGTCCGGCTCGCGTGGCTGGATGAGGCACCTGGCACCGGCAAAGCCTCGGTGGAGGCGCTCAAGGACATCACCGGCGGCGGGGATGTTTACGCCGCGGCGAAGTACCGGGCGCCGATCGTCTTCAAGAGCACCCACACCCTCGTGCTCACCATGAACGACGCGCCCGAGATCCACGACGAAGCCGTCGCCCGTCGCGTCCGACTCATCCCGTGCTTCGGCGACCCGGAGGAGCTGGGCCACGCGTTCGACGAACTCGCCCCCGCCTGGGATCGGGAGGCGCCCGGCGTCCTGGCCGCCATGCTCCAGCGCGCCGCAGCCTACCTCGTCGACTGGCGCACCATCGGAGAGGACCACGCACCCGCTACTGTCCGTGAGATCACGGCCCGGATCATCGGCGAGCAGGACGTCATCGGGATGTGGCTGGCGCAGTGCACGCGGCCCAGCGAAGAGGGGATGCGCAGCGGCGATCTCTACGCCAACTTCCGCGACTTCGCCCGGCAGTTCTCGGAGTGGGAAAAGCGGGTGCCGGCGTCCAACGTGTGGTCCGCGCGGGTGGACCGAGCGGGTTACCCGGTCTTCAAGCGCCCGAAGAACATTCCGTACCGCGCGCTGGCTCTGGCCAACGGAGGGGACGTTTCGTGGGCCGTCGCACCCTCCCCGGTTACGGGGGTGAGGGGGGTTGGTGATGGGGTGAAGCCCGACCCGTCACCCGCCGAGACCAGCGGCAACGCGCCAAATGTTACTAGTGTTATGACCTCTCAATATACTATTACGGGAGGAGTAGTAGAAAGTAGGGGGGAGGGAGACAATGGAAAAACCGAGTTAACCACCCCTCCCTCATCACCCGCTCCCGCGCTCCTCAGCTCGGCTCTCGCGGACCAGCCGGACCCCGGCTCAGTGATCAACTGCGCGTGGTGCGCAGGGCCTGCGGAGCTCACGAAGTCGATCAAGTTCAAGGTCCACAAGACCCCCGCCGGCGACCGGTGCGACGGCTCCCAGCAGACACCCCCGGGGGTGCTTACGCTCCGTGAGCGGAAGGCGAAGGAACGCGACGCGATCAAGCTCGGCAAGATCACCGCCGCGGCCGGGCCGACGCTGACCCTGCCCGCCGCCATGCGCCGCGGCGAAGAACCCCGCCAAGTCACCGCCGCCGAAGCGCTGGCCATCGGGCGTGCCGCCATCGCCCGCAACGGCGGCCGGATCGCCGTGGACTGCGAGACCAACGCCCGGCCGCTCTGGCACCCCGAGTACGCCACCCAGACCATCCAGCTTGGCGACTGGGCCGAAGCGATCGACCTCGACGCGTCCGACCCCGAGCACCGCGCCGTCGCGGCCACCCTTATCGCCGAGGCGGCCGAGCTCGAGGCCTTCAGCTACACCGCGGACCTGGTGCCGCTGGCACGCCTCGGCATCGCCGAGTACGACGCGATGTTGGCCAAGTGCGTCGATGTCGCCACGATCGTTAAGCTCACCGATCCGGCCCTGACCGCCAACGGCGACGGCCTCAAAGAGACCTCGGCCGCCGTGCTCGGCGACGCCGCGCTGTCCCCGGCCGCCGAAGACGCCCGCAAGGCACTCGGCGACGCAGCCGGCTGGATCTGGAAGCTCGAGCACGACACCCCCGATGAACGCAACGGGTGGCTCCAGGTGGACCGCCGGTGCGCCACCATGGCCCGCTACGCCATGGCCGACGTCCTGGACTGCTCGGCCCTGCGCCTCAAGCTGCCCCAGCCAGACCCGGCCGTCATGGCCCGCGAGATCGTCGCTGAGCGCGTCGTAGCCAAGCTTCCCTACCTCGGGCTCGCCATCGACGGCCCGGCCGTCAGGGCGCAACTGAGCGACCGGGAACCCCGCGCCGCGGCCAAGCTCACCCGGATCCGCGAGCTCGGGGTGGGGAACCCGGACTCCCCGAAGCAGGTCACCGAGCGCCTGCGCGCCCTCGGCGCGATCCTCCCGCAGACCAAGGGCGGCAACGACTCCGGCGCGAAAGACGTGCTCGAGAAGCTGCAGCACGCTCCGGGCGAACTCGGCGAGCTGGCTAAAACGATCATGGGCTGGCGCGACGACGCCACCGTGCTCAAGAACATGATCCGCCCCTGGGCCCGCTCCACCGAGCACGGCGACTGCCGCACCTACCCGACGATCTACACCCTCGGCGCCGACACCGGCCGCATGAGCTGCGTCCGCCCGAACCTGCAGCAAGTGGCCCGCGAGGGAGGCCTGCGCGAGTGCATCGCCGCCGACCCCGGCATGCTCTTCATCGCCGCGGACTTCTCCTCGGTGGAGGTTCGCGTCGCCGCCTACGTCTCCGGCGACCGCAACCTCATCGCGATGATCAACGGGGCCATCACGTGCCCGACATGCCAGGCCGGCACGACCTGCGTGCACCACGACCTGCACGCTATGATCGCCAACCAGGCGTACGGGCCGGGGTTCACGAAGGCGAACCGCTACAACGTCAAGCGCGTCGTCTTCGGCCGGCTCTACGGCGGCAGCGCGCCGACACTGGCCGCCCAGACGGGCCTCGACATCCCGATGGTGGACCGGCTCGTGGCCATCCTCGACGCCCTCGCCCCCCAGCTGGCCGCGTGGTCCGCGCAGGTCCGCCAGGCTGTCAAGAACGGGCTGCGCGAGTACCGGACGTACTCCGGACGGGTGATTCACCTCGACCCCCGCTTGCCGCACAAGGCCCCGAACTACATCATTCAGGGCACCGCCCGCGAGCTGCTTGTGGACGCGCTCATCCACTGGGAGCAAGGCCCGTACGCCAGGGGTGTCGTGCTCCCTGTGCACGACGAGATCGTGGCCATGGTCCCCACCGAGCAGGCCCCCGCGGCAACCCGGTTCCTGGTGCAGTGCATGACCACCCAGCTCGGCCCGGTGCCGATCACGGTGGAGGCCGACGAACCGGCCGAGGTCTGGCAGAGTGCCGCGTGACCAGCGGACTTGCGGGCGTATGGCACACTGCGCACATGAGGCTGGGTGCACAAGACGTAGGGCGTACGACATCGTGACAGCCCGTGGCGGGACCCCGAAGGCGAACCCCGCCGAGCGCATCGACCGCGCTCGGCGGGCCTTCGAGCTGAGCCTGAGCGGCCGTAGCTACCGCGACGTCGCTGAGTTGATGAAGGGCGAAGGCTACGGCCGGATCTCGAAGGACACCGTCGGCAAGCTGCTACGCGAGTACGCCAACGCCTACGTGCTACCGCTGGCCAAGGAACACGTCACCCGCGAGTTCGAACGGTTGCTCGAGCAGCGCACCCGGCTGGAGAAGGGCCTCGCCGCGGCATGGGCGATCCACGACCGCCGGCACGTCGCCTACTCGGCCAGCGGCGGCATCGTCCGCGACAACGGCCGGACGATCCGCGACGACGGGCCGAGCGTCCAGGCGCTGGCCCAGGTGCGCGGGTTCGAGGACCTGATGCTCAAGAACGCCGAGGCCATGGCCAAGCTCTTCGGCTACAACGCGACCGTCCGCACCGAGGTCACCGTGGTCACCGAGACCGACCGCGCGATCGCCGACCTGGTCGGTGAGCTCGACGCGCGGGACGCCCGCGACACCGCCCCGGTGGGTGTGGAAAACTAACCATCGCCCGGCGCGTTTCTCACTGGTCCGCGCCGGGCCCCAGACCAGTGGAGAGATCGATGGCTGACAGCCCCGTCCCGGACGGAACGCCCGAGGACACCCCGGTCGTCAAGGTGCACTACGCCCTGGCCAGCGGGCGCGAGGCCTTCGCCGTCGTGGCGCTCGAGCAGGAAGCTGACGGATCGCCCCGGTTGCCCTTCGGCGTCCTGTACGGGAGCGTGTTCCTGCGGGACCTTGGCGGTGAGCTGATCAACCTCGCGAACATCCACCGGATCGAGGGGTTCCCCGAGGTACCCCGGAGCGGAGACTGACCATGGAAGCGCACCCGAACGAGTACGTGGCCCAGTTGCTGGACCGCGCGGCCACCCTGATCCAGGCCACCGCCGTCGACGGCACCGAGGACGACTCGGTACGCCGCGAGTGGCTGCGTGAGTACCACGCCGAGAAGGCGCGCTTCGGCCAGCCGCTCGGCAGCCCCGCCTACTCCGACGCCGTCCAGGCCGCACGTGGCGAGGACGTCCCGGTGCAGCAGCGGCAGGCGCGGCATGCCGCGGGTACCGACACCGCCGAGCAGACCGACGACGGCACCGGCATCGACTACGAGGCCGCGTCGTTACTGGAGTTGCAGGAAGAGGCCCGTCGGCGTGGCCTGCCCAGCTCGGGCACGAAGGCCGACTTGCGCGAGCGCCTCGAAGACGACGACAACGCCTCGAACAGCTGATGGCCATCGACACCAAGTACGGCCGCGTCACCCTCGAGCACGGCGACATCGGCGACGACGAACCCGTGGTCGTCTTCCGCGCCCAGGACCGCACGCTGCCCGCGCTGCTGATCGAATACCGGGAACGGTGCCTCGAGGCAGGCTCGCCCGTGGAGCACCTTGATGCGCTCGAGGCCACCCGGGACCGGGTCGAGGCCTGGCAGGCTGACCACCCCACCAAGACCCCCGGCGAACGGATACCACGATGACCGAGCCCGTTTCGATGGACCTCGACGGCCAGGACAAGGCCCGCCACCTCCTCGACGAAGGCGCCCGCCTGCTCTACACGCTGGCCGCCGGCCAGTTCTGGGAGCTCGGCGACGTCAACGCCTGGTTCGAGCGGTTCAACGCCGCACGCGAGCAGCTGGGCCTGCGCAGCGACTCCTACGGCGCCATCGGGCAGCGCAGCAACGACGCCGACCCGCTCATCGAGCAGGCACAGGGGGCGCTGGCCGATCTCGTGGTGCGCGCAACGCAGGCGCGGGACGACTTCGGCATCGCGGTGGCGCAGGCCCAGCAGGGCGGCGGATCGTGATCGCGCTCGGGCTGCTCTGCCTCGCGGTGATGGTGCTCGCCATCGCCGCGGTGGGGTGGGGACTTTCGCGGGCGCCCTGGCTCTGGCACATCGTGGCCGCTGTACTGGCGCTGGCCGGCGCGCTGGTCGCGTTCGGCGTCATCGCGGTGTAGGAGCCTGGCGGTGGAGAGGCCCAACCGCCGCGGCGACTACGCGCAGATCTGGCAGCCCGGGTTCCACTGGCGCGACTACCTCGACCGCCACTACGACCCGCGGCTGCTCAAGAGCCGCGAAGGCCGGCGCGCCATCGGCCGGCTGGACCCGCTGGCCTTCGCGCTCATGTACCACCGCCGGTGGCTCACCGACGAACTCGGCAACATCACCTTCGCCCCGCTGCACGCCGGGTCCTACGAGTGGTTTCTGACCTGGCCGGGCTACCAGGGCCCGATGGAGAACCGCGACGCCTGGATCGCGCCTCGTGGCTCGGCGAAGAGCACTGTGCACTTCCGCATTGGGCCGATCTGGGCCGGGTGCTACCGGCACAAGGACTACTTCGCGATCTTCTCCCGCACCAGCAGCACCGCGGGCGAGCACATGATGGCGATCCACACCGAACGCCGCACCAACCCGCTGCTGCGCTACGACTTCCCCGAGTTCTGCCTCCCGCGCATGACCGGCAAGCGCGCCGAGCACGACACCATCGGCGAGTACCTGTCCGAGTCGGGCGTGATCATCACGGCGAAGGGCATGGACTCCTCGGTGCTGGGCTCCTCGATCGACGGCCGCCGCGCGAACGTGATCATCCTCGACGACGTCGAGAACTCCGAGGCCAACTACAGCGTCTACCAGGCCGAACAGCGCAAGAAAACGATCATCGGAGCGATCGGGTTCTACAACGTCAACGCGATCTGGTCCTGGGTGGGCACGACCACGATGTACGACGGCCTCACCCACCAGCTGGTCCGCTCCGTCTCCGGCGCCCCGCAGGACGTCAACGCCGAAGAGCTGAAGTGGGTGCGCGAGCAGCGCATCCGTGTGCACCACTACCGGCCGCTCATCGAGGACCCCGCCACCGGTGAGCTGGTCAGCTGCTGGCCGGCGAAGTGGAGCACCGAGTACCTCAAGAGCATCCAGCACACCCGGATGTACCGCATGGAGCTGGACAACATGCCCAGCCTCGGCGACGAGGGCATGTGGACCGAAGCCGACTTCACCTACATCACTGAGCCAGCGGCGTCGACCCGATGCGCGCTGTTCGTAGACCCTGCCGTCACCGCCACCGCGACCTCGGACTACACCGGCCTCGCCGTCGTCAGCTACCCGTGGCCCAGCCGGGAACAGCTCGAGCGCAACGAGCCCGGGCACCTCGAGGTGCTGCACGTGGAGCGCGTGCGCAAGGTCGGGCGCAGCCTGCGCGACCACATCATGACCCTGTGCAACCGCTTCCCCTGGATCCGCCGCATCTGCGTCGAGGACAACCAGGGCGGCGCGCTCTGGGAGGAGAGCTTCGCCGACCTGCCCGTCGAGGTCGAGCTGCTCCACGTCCACCACCCGAAGGAAGTCCGGGCCGCGCACGCGCTGAACAAGTATCAGGCCCGCCCGACCCAGGTGAAACACCTCGGCCACCTCGAGCAGGGTCAGCTGGTCAGCAACTTCCCGCAGGCCGAAGGCACGATGTGCGCGTTCCCGATGGTCGCGCACGACGACGACGTCGACGCCGTCACCCTCGGCACGCTCTACTGGCTTTCGCCGGAAGAGGTCCGCAAGCCGGGCGCCGGCGCGACCGGCGACGCCGTTGAGCATTCCTCGGCGTACGCGTAGCCGTGCGATGATCGCCGGACACCACATCGCAGCGCACCGCACGGAGGACCAGTGTCCGACCTCACCAAGGGGCTGAACGCACTCGACGCCCACCGCCCCGCCTACACCCTCGCCCGAAAGATGTTCGACGGCACCGCCCGCGAGATCGTCGCCAACGAAGCCATCCGCGTCGTCATCGAGAAGTCGGGCAAGAAGTACCGCGCCAACGTCGCCCGCAAGGCCGTCAAGTCCCGCACCAACCGGCTCAAGGTCCGCTCCCTCGCGGTGGCCGACGATGAAGCCGCCACCGCCCGGCTCACCGACGAGATCGCCGGGTCCAACGATTTCGACGTCGAGCTGCCTCGGTTCATTGAGAAGGTGTGCGAGTACGGCGACGCCTACCTGTTGCGCTGGCCGAACCCGAAGGCCGCGCTCAACGCCGACGGCACGACGGCCCGGGTGGATATCTTCGTCCGGGACCCGACCTCCATGCGCGCCATCTACGACCCCGAGAACGAGCGGGAGATCGATTACGTCATCGACTCCTGGTGCATCGGCGACGGCGAGGACGAACGCTTGCGGGTGAACCTGTACTACGAGGACCGCGTGGAGCGGTGGGTGTCCATCGAGAAGATGTCCGGTGGTGTGGTCTGGGCCGACGAACAGTTCCAGCCCTACACCGGTGACGCCGACGAGAGCGACGACCCCGACACCGCGCACATCATCCCCTACGAGCACGGCCTCCCCATCACCCACGGCCGCACCGAGCGACCCTACGGCCGGCCCGAGCATTTCGACGCCTACGGCCCCCAGAACGCCATCACCAAGATCATGGCCACGCACCTGTCCGGCATCGACTGGAACGGCTGGCCCTACCGCTACCAGCTCGCCGAGGCAAACACCAAGGGCGCCGGGCTGGCCGACTGGGGCGACGGCAGCACCCGCGAAGCCCCCAACGCCCCCGGCAGCAGCGCCACCGCCGCGCGCCCGGGCACCATGAACAAGCTCTCCAACGTCCGCGCCGTCGGGCAGCTCGACGGCTCCCCCGCCGACGTCTTCCTGGACCCGCTGGTGGCCTACATCCGGCTTCTCGGCGAGGTCACCGACACCCCGATGAACGTCACCGACCCCACCGGGCAGGTCGAGAGCGGCCAGAGCCGCATGGCCCGCATCGACGACCTGCTCTCCCGCGTCGAATCGCTCAAGGACCAGCTGGCCGGCCCGATTTCGGCGATCTGCGAGGGTGCGCTGGCCATGCTCGGCGTTCCGGACACGACCGTCACCGTCACCTGGGCCCCCAGCTCGAAGGTTAGCGACACCGAGGGCTGGGAGGCGGTCAAGGCCAAGCAGGATGCTGGCGTCCCCGAACGCGTCGCCCTCATCGAAGCGGGCTACTTGCCCGAAGAGGTCGACGGGTGGGCCGGCGAGCTCGAGGGCAAGCTGTCCACGCTCGAGCGTATTGCGATGGTGGCTACCGCGATGGGACAGGCGGTCCAGGTCATGGGTCTCCCGGCCGAACAGGCCAGCGAGATCTTCGGCAAGTTCGTGACCGAGGTGCTCACCGATGACGACACCGCCGACTGAGCTTCCCCAGCCCACCGAGCCGTGGGCGCCGCTCGAGGCCGCGGCCATGGCCCAGCCCGAGTTCGCGATCATGGCCGCGACGACGGCGGTGGTGCTCCGCCGCCTCACCCGCCTCTGGGTAGCGCTTTGGGGCTCGATCCGCGTGCTACCGTCGGAGGTCCCTGGCCCGACAGGGATGGCGCCATCGGGTACGGCGGGGGTGCGCAGCCGGTTGACACCGCCTGAAGGACGACAGGGCGGCGCCCCCGCCATCGACTTCCCACCTGTCTGGACGAACGCCGTCGACGAGAGCGTCCAGGACGTCATCGACGCGATGGACGCGGCCGCCGACTCGGTGACCCGTGGGGTCCCCGCGGCCGACACCGTGCGCGCACGGGCCTACCGCTCGGCACGCGTCCGCCAGGCGCTGGCCCCCAGCTCGGTAGCCAAGCGCGGCTTCGGCGCCGTGCTCGAGGCCACCGCGCAGCCAGGGCACCTGGAGAGCGACGTCCGCGGTGTCGTGGTGGGTGAGCTGGTGGCCGACCACACCGAGCAGCAGCTCGAGCAGGCCACCAGCCTCGGCGACGAGTGGGTGTGCATCTGGGTCGCTGAGCGGGACGCCTGCGTGCGCTGCTTGGCCTATCAGGGCCTCTACGTCACCCCCGCCACCGGGCAGCTGTTCCCCGGTGGGCGCACCTGGGGGCCGCGGTGGAAGAGCATCATCGGGCGGCCGGACTTCCGCGGCCCCGGGTGGCGCGAGGCCGCCGACGGTGAGCATGAGGGCAGTCACCCGCACTGCCGGTGCGAGCTGCGCCTGGTCCGCCGCACGAACGTCCGCCTGCTGGCCACCGGGCTCAAGCGTGAGGCCGCGCGCTCGGCCGCCAAGGGCTGGGCGCGCCCCACCGAAGGTGACACCGCCCGCGTCGCGGCGGCGAAACACGTTCTTGCGACGAAGGCTGCGCTCCCCCGCTCGGTCGTCGACGAGACGCGCCGCCGTCTACACAGACCGAACACATTCCTCCGCCGGGTACCATCGCCGAACAGGTAGAACGACCAGTGGAGGCCACCGGTGAGTGCTCGAGACGATGACGACCAGCGCGACGACATCGACGACGTGGACGACGAGGACACGGACGCCGACGACACCGGTGGTGATGGGGACGACGACCCGGACGCCGGGAAGTCCGAAGCGGACCTCCGCGCCGAGCTGAAGCGCCTGCGCGGCTCCAGCACCCGCAACGCTCGCGAAGCTGAGAAGTGGCGACTCCGGGCCCAGGGCAAGAACGGCAAAAAGGACGACACGGACACCGACGGCGACAAGGACAAGTTCACCAAGGACGACGTCGACGACCTCACCGAGCGCACGAAGGAAGCCACCCGCGCCGAGCTCATGCCCGCGATCATCCGCAGCCAGGGCCGCTCGGTGCTCGAGAGCCTCGGCATGGCCTTCCCGAAGGACGCCAAGGACGCGAAGGCCGCGCTCACCCGCACCCTCAAGCTCGCCAACGTCGACGACCTCGAGCTCAACGAGGACGGCGAAGTCGAGGGCCTCGAGCACGAACTGCGTGAGGTCAAACGGCTCTACCCGCAGCTGTTCCGCGGCGGCCGCGTCCGGACCCCGGGCAACGCCGGCGGCGGGCGCCGGTCGGCCGAGAAGCCACGCAGCGCCACTGAGCTGCAGGCTGCCAGCCTCTTCGGTGGCGGAGACGACGACTGAGGTAGGCTGGCCGCACCTTCGCCGAGCGGCCTGGATAGGCGCAGCCAGCGCGTCAAACCGGGACTGGAGCTGACGACCCGCTCGGCGCGGGGAAATCGTTCGAGCGACCCTCGTCACTGCGGTGACGGGGGTCGCTTGCGTCGTGAGGTTATGATCTGCTCAAGCACTACGCCACCGGATGGGGCGAGCGCGTAACGCACTCGTGGCACCGGATGGGCCCGGGTACCCCCAGTCCGTTCGAGCGCCAGGGAGGCCCGGCGATGGCCGGTTCCGTCAATCCGGGTTCGTGGATCATCGAGGACTACGCCTCTGGTCTCATCACCCGGTTCCAGAACACCAGCGCGTGGGAGGCGTCCGCGGGCCGCGTAGAGACCATGCGCGTGGACTCCAAGCAGATCGCCATCGACACCGACGCCGCGGTGGAGGTCACCCAGAAGGGTGCGACCTACAACCTCGACACCGGCGGCGGCACCACCGTCCAGCTGGACGCCGCGAAGCTCACGCACGCGTCCTCCTACGACGAAGAGGACCGCAGCGACGCCGCCGCGTGGCAGGACATCACCAACTCGAAGAAGCGGATGGCGACGTCCAACCTCGCCCTGCTCTACGACAACGGCGCCCTCGCCGTCACCGGCGCGCAGGTGATCGGCTCGAAGACCGCGCCGTACGAGTCCGCCTACCACGCCGTCTCCGCTTACAACAGCGGCTCGAACCTGCTCACGCTTTCGGCCGCGGCGTTCGCGACCGATTCGAAGGCGCTCAACACCGTCCTCTCGAACGCCACCGACCTCTACGAGGATTCGGCGTGGGCCTCGGAAGATCAGGTGTGGGTGCTCTCCACCGCGTTCAAGAAGTACTTCCGGGCGATGGACGCCACCGGCAAGAACGGCGTCAACTGGTACGTCCCCCCGCAGGGTGGTGAGCCCCGCGACGTCCGCGCCGGCCACCAGCCGATCATGCGCGGCGAAGTCGGCGGCGTCCCCGCCTACTTCACCCGCGGCGCCCGGCTCTCGGCGGCGATGACCTACCAGCCCACCGCTGGCATCGGCGCGAAGGGCTCACTCGGCAACGCGATCGCCCTGCTCGCCCCGGCCAGCATGCTCTGCGTCGGCAACCGTGACCCGCTGCGCAGCCAGTTCCTGGACTCCCTGTCCGGCAACGGCGGGATCGGCGCCCTCTCCGACACCGACTATCTGAAGATGCGCGTCCGCAAGGCCGCCCGCCTGCTGGTTCCCGCGGCCGCGGTGATCGTCGAGATCATCACCTGATCCGGTCGCCGGGCGCGGTCCACCATCCGCCGCGCCCGGTGACCTCACCACGACGCCGGAAGGGAGCGACATGGCCGGCACCTGGTGCACCACGACCGACGTCGACAACCTCACCGGCGTCACGGTGAACGAAGCGCAGCTACTGCGCGCTCAAGGCGTCATCGAGACCTTCGAGGACATCGACCCCGCCGCGCCTGGCGACCACCTCTTGGCCCGGGACCGGCAGCGGCTGCTGGCCGCCACCGCTTACCAGGCCGGCTGGATGTTCGAGCAGATCGAGATCGAGAAGCGCACCGACGTCTCGACCCTCTCCCAGGACGGCCAGACCTGGACCTACGCCCACGCTGACGCGGCGGTGCTGGCGCCGCTGGCCAAGCGCAACCTGGACCGGCTGAGCTGGAACGCCGACGGTCCCGTCACCCCGAACGGCGGCCGGGCACCGTACCCCGACCTCGACGCCGTCCGGGACGCTGTGCTGTGCGACGAGGTGGAGCTGCCCGAGCTTTGGCGGTTCGAGAGCTGGACGCTCTGATGTGCAGCCAGTTCGTCCCCAACACCGTCGTCGCGATCTTCCGGGACGGCACCATCCCCGACACCCAGGACGCATGGGACAACCCGGTCCCGCCGGCCGCGCCTACGGCGGACCAGGCCGACGCAAAGGACAAGCCTGCATTGCTCATCGAATACGGGCAAAGCGGGCACACAGGCTCCACCGTCAACCAGCCCGCGGCCGGACGGTCCGACGTCGTCCACCGCTACCGCCTCCGGCTTCGCCCGGGCGCGGTTCCCTTCGAGATCACGCCGCAAGACCGGGTGCTCGACCAGCGCACCGGCCGCTACTTCGCGGTGGATGAAGTACCCGAACCGGTGAACGTGGTGCAGCAGCCTGACGTGCTGCTCATCCTCCGCCTGGTCAGCTGAACAACCCCGAGCGCCCGGGTGCGGAAAGCGCCCGCTCGGACCCGAAGTTCCTACGCCGGAAAGGCAGGGAGCGCGATGGCACGCGTGGAGCTCTACGAGCCCGGGCTTCGAGCCCTTGGCGATCACGTGCTGGAACGCGCTTCCGCCATCCCGCTCGCCATCGGAATCGACGCCGAGGCCCTCGCCCCCGTCGACACCGGCGCCCTTGAGCTGTCCGTCTCCGTTGACGAGATCGGGCGCGGCATCTGGCGCATCTCGGCCGGCACCGGCTTGCCCGACGGGCGCGCGGTGTTCCAGGAGCTCGGCACCTCGAAGATGCGTGCGCAGCCTTACCTCCGCCCCGCCGCCTACCAGCAACGCGCCCTGTAGGAGAGGACCATGACCCTCGGATACGCCCCCGCCCGGGCCCGCAAGCACCTCGACGACATGATCACTGACGCGCCGTTCATGCAGTGGCACGTCGGCGACCCGGGCGCGGCCGGCACCGCGAACCCCGCGACGAACACCACCCGCGTCGACACCACCGGCAAGTGGGCGGCCGCGAGCACCGCGGGCGCCACCACGACCAAGAGCACCAACGCCGCGATCACGGTGACCAACGTCCCCGCCTCCGAGGACTACACCCACGTCAGCTTCTGGACCCTGGCCAGCGGCGGCGCCTACACCGGCTCGGCCCTGGTCACCGCCAACGCCCTCACCGCCGGCGACAACGTCACCATTGCCTCCGGCGGCATCGCCCTCACCGCGGCGAACGCGAGCTGACCATGACGGCCTTCACCGACGATTTCAACCGCGCCGACTCCAGCAACATCGGAGCCGGCTGGGTTGAGGTGTCCGGTGACTGGTCGATCGTGTCCAACCAGCTATCCCCCGGCGCCGCCGGCGGCACGATCATCCTCCGCGCCGCCACCGCCGCGGCCACCGACGACAACTACTCCCAGGTAGCCATCACCAGCGCCACCGTGGCCAGCCAGGGCGTGTGGTGCCGCGGCGACGCGACGATCGCCAACGGCTACCTCTGGCGCAACAACGGCACCCAGTGGGACCTCTTCGCGGTGGTCGGCGGGTCGTTCACCGTGATCGCCACGTTCGCCGCAGCCGCCGTCAACGGCGACGTGATGAAGGTGCAGGCCGTTGGCAACACGATCAAGGCGTTCGTCAACGGCACCCAACGCGCCAGCGTCACCGACACCAGCGTCACCACCGGCAAGAACTTCGGGATCCGGTCCGAATCTGTCAGCGGCGTCCGCTACGACAACTTCGCCGGCGGCGACGTCGCGACCGGCTCGGACGTGCCTGCCACTATCGCCCAGGCCTACGGAGGGCTCGGCGGTGGCGTCACCGCGACCCGCGAGGTCTCCGCCGCCGTCACGCAGTCCTACGGCGCTCTCGGCGGCGGCGTGACCGGGGCGCGCGAGGTCGTGCTGACCGCCAGCCAGAGCTTCGGGGCGCTCGGCGGCGGGGTCACGGCCGTCCCGGAGATCCCGGCCACGATCGGGCAGGCCTTCGGCGCGCTCGGGGGCAGCGCCGTGGCGGCGCGCGAGACTTTCGCCCTCGTCGACTTCGCCGGCGGCGCGCTGTCCGGGCACGTCACGATCCAGCCGGACGGCGGCGTCCTCGCTCTGCCCAACGCCACCGTCGTCGCGAAGGCGTGGCTGGCCACCATCGACGGCATCACCGCCAACCGCGTCGCCAACGAACTGCCGCGGCGGGCGGACTGGAACGGCGCCGTCGACGGCTTCGTGACCGTGCTGCCGCTCATCGCCAACGCCGAGCTTCACGTGCCGATTCAGCACCCGATCATCCAGTTCGACTGCTGGGGCGCCTTCGGCGGAAGCACCAAGAAACCGAACCACGGCGTGGCCAACGACCTCGCCGAGCGGATCCGCCAGGCCGCCGAAGCCACTACCTGGCTCGGCGTCCCGGAGATTGAGCTCCCGCCCGACGTGATGCCGGTGTGGCTCTCCTCGGTGTTCGTCGTGCGCGGCGTGACCCGGGTCCCTGACGACCACTACGCGCACTACTCCCTCGACGTCCACATCGGGTGGATCGAACGCGACGCGCTGGCCGGCGCAGTCGGATAACGGAAGGAACACGAGATGGCACAGGGAATTGTCGCCGGCGAGCTGATGGTGGGCCCCGGCAAGCTGCGGGTGATCGACCCGGGCGGCCTCGGGCAGGGGCTCGCCGACAACACCGCCGAGCTGGCCGTGATCGCCGCGGCCACCCCGGATTGGACCGCCTGGACGTACATGGGCCTGACGGACGGCGGGCTGCAGGTGGCGATCGAGAAGAGCTACGCCAACCACACGGTGGACCAGGCGCCGGACTGGGTGGCCAGCACCATCACCGAGCGCCACCCGACGGTGGGTACCAACCTGGTGGCGGCCACCCTCAACAACCTCTCCCGCGCCAACAACGGCGGCGTCATCACCACCGGCGTCGGCACCGGCGCGGCGTGGGACCGGTGGGAGCCCACCATCGACACCCTCGAGACCCCCGAGAAGTACCTCGGGATGGCCGTCGAGGGCCGCCGCCTCGACGGCAAGCGCATGATCATCGTTCTGCGCAAGGTGCTCTCGGTGGACAACATGAGCGCACCGTTCACCAAGGACGGCAAGACGATGTTCTCGGTCAACTGGGCCGGCCACTTCGTCTCCGACACCACCGCGTCGGTCGCCGTCTACACCCAGCGCTGACCTACCCGCCAGTAACCAACCCGCACGGAGGCCACCATGCTCGAGTTCACCACCAAACCGGATCCCACGGCGAAGCAGCCTGAACGCGATGAGCTGTTCTCGATCGACGGCAAGGCGTACACCATCCCGCGGGAGATGCGCCCGCTGGACATGGCGAACTACACCTACCTCGTCGACACCCTCGGCGGAGACTCCGCCGGGCTCTGGGCGCTGCAACGTGCGCTCGGGACCGAGGCGTTCTCCGCGTTCATGGACCTCCCCCCGGCGGCGGTCAGCCGGGAGGACTTCACCAGGATCATGACGGTGGTGACCGGGCGGTTCGTCGGGCTGGCCACGGAGGTGCCGAGCCCGGACCCAAAACCCGGGCCGGCCGCCGCCCCGGAAATGGCGGAGGACGACGCCACCGAGCCCCCCGACGAGGTTGTCTGGGGGGCGTCCAGCCCGGCGGGGACGGTTTCGTAGGGGGCCCCTACACGATGAAGGCGAGGGTGCTGGCGTGGATCTCCGGGAACTGGGAGGACATCGCGAGCGATCTCGCCGTGTTCCACCGGGTCGACGACCCCGACACGCTGAGCATCCCCGTCTTCCTGTCGAAAGTGGTCCGGCTCAGCGCATACGGCGGAGCACTGGCCACGCGCTTCGCCGCCACCCAGACCGCGGGGACGGCCTCCCCCGCGAACGTCCCCGCCGCCGGGAACGCCCCCCGCGCCGGCGGCGGGGACACCCCGCCCGAGGTCATCGCCGCGATCAAGCGGCAGCAGTTCGCGGCGCGGTACAAGACAGACCCCAGCGCGATCAGGTGGGATAACGACGAGGTGTACAGGGAGCTGGTGAATCTATGACACGGCCGGGTGGTGGGTTCAAAGTCGCGGACGCCTACGCCGATTTCCACATCGACGTCGACTCCGAGATCGGCCGCGCCGCCGCCCGGCTCAAGGCCAAGGGGTCCGAGTTCGCGCGCATGGGCGAGAACGCCGGCAAGGCCTTCTCCGCCGGGTTCGGCAAGGGCGTCGACCTCGACAAGGGGATGACCCGCAACGTCGAGGCTCTGCGCAAGCGCACCAATCAGCTCCAGCGGATGGGTAACCAGGCCGGCGAGGGCTACGGCCGCGGCTTCGGCAACGGCGTCAACCTGCGTGGCGCCATGGTCGAGCAGCTCGGCGTGGTCCGCTCGAGCCGCGCCGCCTTCGCCCGGGAGGGCAAGCAGGCCGGCCAGGCCTACGCCCGCGGCTTCGGGGGGCAGCACCTGTCCGGCCCCAGCATCGCGGGAACCGGCGGTGCGGAGGCGTCCGGGGAAGCTTCCGCCCGCGCGATGGCCCGTGGGTTCACCCGGGGCAGCAGGGACATGGACAGCGCCACCCAGCGGGTCGCGCAGCGCACCGAGGCGCAGTTCTCGGCCTTGAAGTTCCTCGGGCTCTCCCAGGGGCTCCCCGCGGCGGCCGCCGCGGGCGCAGCCGCCGCCGCGGGCATCGTGGCCGGCGCCGGGGCGCTGTTCATCGGGCTCGGCGTGGCGGGCGCGGCCAGCGCCGAACGGGTCCAGGCGTCCTGGGTCGACACCGGCAACATCGTGCAGGCCGGCGTCAAGCAGCTCTCCAGCGTCTACGAATCGCACCTGATCAACGCCTCGGACATGGTGGCTGACTCGTTCGTCCGCTCAACGGGCCTGATCAAAAAGGGCATGGTCAACGCCGCGGGGGCCGTCGAGTCGCTCACCGCCTCCGGGATCGTGCTGGCGGAGAACGCGCTTCCCGGGATCGTGACCGCGTCCGGACGTCTGGGCCCGGTTCTGGACGGCATCCACGACCTCGCCGCCGACGCGGGTGCCGGGTTCAGCGAAATGGCCGTCAACGCCTCCCAGGGGAACGCCGCCGCCGGCAAGAGCCTGACGACCCTCGGGGACATCCTGCGCACCACCGAGGCGCGCGTAGGCACCCTCGTGGCCAACCTCGCCAACGCTAGCGGCGGCCCGCTGAACAGCTTCCGGTACACCCTCGACCAGATCACTAGCGCCGCCCTCGACCTCACCTCCAAGGGCTCCGGCGCCCTCGGGTTCTTCCAGGGATTCAGCACCAGCGCCAACGGCGCGGTCACCGTCGCCCGCGGCCTGCTCGGCGCGATCAACGCGCTGCCCCCGCAGCTGACCCAGCTCGGCGGTGCTGTCTCCGCTACCAGCATGATCATGAGCCGCCTCGGCGTCGACGCGGGCGCCGGCTGGGAAGGTCTCGGGGCGAAGATCCGCGGCGCGGGCAACGACCTCAAAGGTACCGAGAAGTTCGCCGCCAAGGCCGGCACCGCAGTCGGCGGCCTCGCCGCGGGTGCGCTCAACCCCGCCGCCCTCGCCGTCGGGGCGCTGTCCGTTGGGCTGCTACTGCTCGGTCAGCGCCAGGAAAAGGCCGCCGAGGCCGCTGCCGAGCACCGGGAAAGCGTGCGGGCGCTCACCGACGCGATCCGCCAGGACAACGGCGCCCTCGGCGAACACTCCGCTACCGTCATCGCCAACGCGCTCGCCGGAAAGAACGCCTCGGACAACCTGAAAGTCGCGAACATTTCGATGGCGCAAGCTACCGTGGCCGCCAACGGAAACAAGGAAGTTATGCGGCAGGTAACCGACGCTTCGAATGGTTTCATTCAAAGCCTCAAGGACCGGGGTATCTATTCACAGCGCGACATTGACGGTCTTAAGGGTATCAACCAGCAGCTCTTGGAGAGTGGGGGTAGCTACGATTCCGTAGCCACTCAGACGGCGCATTTCACGGAGTCGCTGGCTTCGCTCAACCCGGAGTTGCAGAAGCAACTTCAAGCGCTGTTCAACGGCACTGGCGCCCTCGGTGAACAGGCGAAGGCCGCCCGTGAGGCCTATAACGGGTATCTGCTCCAGGAACAGGGACTCACCGGCCTCACCGAGGCGCAGATCCGGGCACGCGACGCGACGATCGATCACACAAAGGCGATATACGACCAGCAGAACGCCAACCTCGGGTACCGCGGCGCGGTGCTGTCCACAAAGGACGCACTCGACACCTGGAACAAAGTTGTCAAGGACGGCAAGGCAAACACCGACGAGGGCGCGAAGGCGCTGCTGGCCCTCGAAAACGCCATGGGTCAGCAGGAACAGGCCGCGTATAACGCCGCGTACGCCAATTCCACGGCGAAGACGGAACAGGAAAAAGTTAAGGAAGCCACCATCGCGCTCAACCGCGAAACGGTCAACCTTGCGAATAGCTTCTCCGGCCCGTTGCCTGCAAGCCTTTCCCAGACGATCGGCAGTATGAGCACCACGGAGGCGAAAGCGGCCGGCCTCAAGGTAGGCGTCAACAACCTGGGCCAGGCGGTGTACACGCTACCCAACGGTAAGGAAATTGTACTCAGGGCGGACTCTCAGCAGGCTAAGGACGCGATTTACGAAGTGTCCCGGCAAATGGCGGCATTGCACGATAAAACCGTGTACGTCACCATTGCCACCCGCGGGAAGTCCCCCACCGGAATCAGCCCCACCGGCGCCCCGGTCTACTCCGCGGAAGGCAACCTGCTGCGCCCGCGCGGCGGGGACGGCGCCACGCACCCGATGCGCTTCTTCGCCGGTGGCGGGCTGGCCGCGCTCAACCCGTTGCCGTCCAACCGCGCTACCTTCGTCGCCCCCAACACCTGGCGCGTTGTCGGGGACAACATGCGGTTCCCCGAGCTGTTCGCCCCGCTCAACGGCTCCCAGCGCACCGCCGACCTCATCGCCCAGGCCGCCGAGCACGAGGGCCTGCTGTCCGCGGCCACCGAGGCCCTGGCCGCGTCACGTTCGGGGCAGACGTTCTACGAAGACCTGTCGTTCCGCGGCGCTTCGGCGAACTCGCACGCCTACAACGACCAGATCGCTGCCGCCTACTACGCGCAGACCGGAACGAAAAGCTTCAGCGGCGGCCCGGACAGCCAGGCCAGCATCGCCAGCTGGCTCCCCGCGTTCATCACCCAGCAGACGCAGGCGATCACCGCGATCGGCAAACGTCTCGATGAGCTGCCTCGCCAGAGCGTTGCCGCCCCCATCACCATTCAGCCGCCCGCGACGATGGACTACGACCTGATCGCCGAAATCGTCGCGCGCAAGATCTTCTTGAGGGGGCGGTGAGTCGTGACGCTCGTGGCGATTGGCGATACCTGGGAGCTCGACGGGCTCTCGTTCAACACCGGCCCGGACTCCCGCGGGTACTCCTTTCACGTCAAGACCGCCCGCGGCTGGGACTCCGGCCTGCCACCGCGTCCGCGCCTGTCCGACCGGCCCAACGGCAACGGCAGCTATCGCGCCTCCAACTACCGCGGTTCCCGCGTCATCGAGCTCGACGGGCTCGCCCGGGCGGCCAGCCGGCTCGAGCGCGAAGACCTCATGGCCACGATCGCCGGGGTGTGCCTGGACCCCCAGACGCTCTACACCCTCACCAAGACCACCCGCGCCCGTACGCTGACCCTCTTCGCGGAGCTCACCAGTGAGCCGGCCATCACGCCCATGCCGGACGGGCTGACGTGCGCGTTCAACATCCAGCTGGTGGCCGCCGACGGGCGCAAGTACTCCACCGAGGTCAAGAGCGCGCAAGCGATGCTCGCGCAGGCCAGCGTTCAGGGCGTCCAGTGGGACGGCCCCGGCCCCAGCGTGTCCGGTGTGGAGTGGGGCGGGCCGGGCCCGTCGATCACCGGTGTGGTCTGGCAGGCCAGCTCCGGTACCGGCTCGACGATCGGCTTGGACAACGACGGCACCGCGGCCGCGCCCATCCTCTTCACCTTCACCGCGCCGGTCACCGGCACGCTCCCGCAACCTACGGTGTCCCGCCTCGACACCGGCGAGACCATCGCCTACTCCGGCACGCTCGTGCCCGGTGACGTCCTCACCGTCAACACCGGCACCGGCCTGGCGCTGCTCAACGGCGTCCCGGTGCGCGGCCTGTTCAGCCGCTTCGAGCTGTTCGAGATCGCCCCCCGCTCGGCCACTTCTGTCCAGTTCTCGGCGGGTGGCCCTGCGGATACCGCGACGATGCTCGCTCAGTGGTCCGACGCTTACAACTAGTAGGGAGTAGTCACTCATGGTAGCAGTCACGTCGGGTGACCTCATCCCGATCAACGACAACAACGGCTCCGGTCAGTACGTCGTCGGCCGCAACTCCGCCCGCGACATCCGTGTCGGCCTCATCGGCCCGCAGTACCTGCCCGGCTCTGACGGCTTCACCCCGCGCCCGGGCGTGCTCACCCGCGCCGCCGACGGTTCGGACCTCAAGGTCACCGCGCAGGCCAGCCCGGACCAGACCGTGAGCGTGGCCAAGGGCGTCGCCGTCATCCCCCGCACCGGACAGGGCGCTTACCTGTTCGTCAACGAGGCGGCTCAGACCGTGGCCATGCCCGCGGCGTCCGGGGTCAACAGCCGCTATGACCTCGTCTGCGCCAGCGCCTACGACAAGGGCGCCTTCGGTAGCGACGCCGCGCACGGCCCGGAATTCGTTGTCGTCTCCGGGCTGGTGTCCGGTTCGCCCGCCGTGCCCGCCACTCCTGCCGGGATGCTCAAGTTGTCCGAGGTGTTGCGCGCCACCAACGACAACGCCATCTCCACCGGCGAGATCGCCGACAAGCGCAACACCACCGCCAGCGGCAGCGTGCCCTTCCGCATCATTGGTCCCGGCGACCTCAGCGCTGACCCGGGGTTCGTCACCGGCGAGGGCCGCTTCACCAGCACCCGCGGCCCCGAGTACTGGAACGGCACCCGCTGGTCCCGCGTTGGGCTCGAGATCTACGGCTCGATCGCCGCCATCCCCGCCGAGCTCGCGGTGGAGAACAGCCTCGTCTACCACGCCGGGCTCAAGCGCGTCATCCGCTACACCTCCGGCGCGTGGGACATCCCCTACGACGTCACCCCCGGCGGCGACGTCGAGATCGCCGCCGACCTCGCCATCGGCACCCCCACCCTCGTCACCAACATGACCGTGGTCAACAAGGCGCTGGTCGGGCTCACCCACTCCTCGGGCGTCTTCACCGTCCAGCTGGCCGGCTGGTGGAACCTCACGTTCTCGTGCCGGTACTCCTCGGGCACCGGCAACAAGTACGCCTTCATCGTCGGCTCCGGCACCACCAACGTGTGGGGCAAGGACTCCACTGCTTCCAACGTCAACACCCAGGCCACCTGTTCGAAGTACCTCGCGGCCGGCGCGCAGTTCCGCTGCTACGCCTACTCCGACTCCGGCGGCAACGTCACCCACGAGTCCGGCGGCGACGACATCACCGGCATGCAGGCCGCCTGGATGGGCGCATGACCAACCCCGCCCTGCTCTCCGCGCAGCTCCAAGTCACCCCGTCCGCCGGGGCCCTGGAGCGGCCGGTGGCGCGCCTGGACCCCATCGAGGTCCGCGCCTTCGAGACGCGCACTGGCCGCGTGGCCGCCACCATCCCCTACGTCGGCACCCCCACCTGGGACCGCGGCGTCGTCTCGGTGGGGAGCTGGCGCGTCACCGTGCCGCTCGACACCGACGAGGTCTCCCTCGAAGTGCTCAACGGTGTCACCGATCCGTGGCTCTGGAGCTGGGCAATCTGTCAGGGCTCCAAGATCTGGCAGGCCGGGCCGCTGGTCACCGAGTCTTACGACGGCGGCCTGTCCACCACCTTCGGCGGCGGCGGGCTACTCAAGCTGTTCACCGACAAGCGCGTGCTGCTCAACCCCGGCCGCGCGTCGCTGGCCGGGGTCGCCGCCATCGACGCCGACACGGTGTTCGGCCCGACCGGATACGTCCCCACCATCGGCGGCACCGTCCCGGCGGGCAACCTGAACCTTTCCCTGCACACCATCGGCAAACGCCTCATCCAGCAGGACATCTCCACCCCCGGGCGCGAGCTGCCCATCGTCTTCCCGGACGACATCGCCGGCACCGCCGAGCGTGAGTACCCCGGCTATGAACTCGCCAGCGTCGGTCAGCGATTCATCGAGCTCTCCCAGGTCATGGGTGGCTCAGAGTTCGAGTTCGCGCCCGAGTTCGTCGACACCACCAGCAAGCAGTACATCCGGTGGCGCCTGCGCCTGGGCACCCCCTACCTCGGCAACCTCGGGTTCACCCGGTACTGGGAGTACCGCAAGGCGCTGGTCAGCACGGCGTTCGACACCGATGGCGCCTACCGCATCACCCGCGACTTCGAGCGCGGCAACGGCATGAACCGCGACCTGGTCACCGGGTTCGCCGACCGGGCGATCGGCAGCGCCCCGGCAGAGATGGTGCTGGAGAACGTGGGCAACGACCACACCAGCGCCAAGGACGTCACCACGCTCAACTCCTGGGCCGCGGCCACCGTCGCCGGCGGGCAGGCGGCCGCCCCGACGATCACGCACGTGGTCCGGGTCGCCGGCGAC
>Ga0070700_100000150_pt1 | contig 41095 bp, 49 predicted proteins | sample KBSK5101metaG_FD_65456 | JGI IMG/M metagenome (GOLD analysis project Ga0070700, IMG submission 65456) | Corn, switchgrass and miscanthus rhizosphere microbial communities from Kellogg Biological Station, Michigan, USA - KBS K5-10-1 metaG | ecosystem: Host-associated > Plants > Roots >...
AGGGCTGAGGCCCAGGCCCGTGGGATCACGGATGCCGAGGGGCTCCTGGCCGCGGGCGAGGAGCGCACGCTCGGTGTCATGGCCCAGTGGGCACCGAACTTTGACGAGCACATCACCAAGGCCCTTGCCGCCGCTCGCAACCCCGAGGACGTCCACATGGTTCTCATCTCCGCCATGCTCGGTGGGATCAGCGACCCGATGCAGTTCGACCGCATCGTGCAGCGGCTGACGAACACGGGCACCGAACTCGCCACGCTCGACAAGACGATCGAGACTCGCGCTGAGCTAGCGGACCAGATTCACCAGATGATGCTGGACATGGGCTGGAACGGCAAGGCTGACGATGCCTCATTGTCCGCGCTCAACAACGAGATGAAGGGCATCACTCCGCCCCCGCTGCAGGAGGGCATGGTCCGTCTGTTCCGTGGGGAGGGCCAGGGCTCGACCCAGAGCGGGGACTGGTTCGCTGACAACCCCACGTCGGCAGGCCGGTACGGCAACCAGATCAGCTACGTCGATGTCCCCAAGGAGGTAGCGAAGATCGCCCAGGACGAGGCTCGCGCACAGGGCGGAGTAGGCTACCTCCTGCCCCCGGACGTGACCGCGAGGGCCCAGGCCTTGGGCCGTGGGGCAGACACCCGTATGCTACCGCTCTCTACTGTGAACAAGCACGCCGACCCCGAACTCTGGAACCCGACGACAAGCATGGGCGTTAGCAAGCTTCCCCCCGTACCCGAAGGTCATGTCCGGCTTTATCGCGGACACACAACCTTGAAGGGGAAGGGGCTTCCCGAATGGGTTGCCAAGGAAACAGAAGGAGCTAGGGGCAACTGGTTCACAGACAAACTAGAGCACGCGAAGTGGTATGCCGAACGTGCTCCCGAAGGCAGTATTTCCTACGTTGATGTTCCCCGTGCCGAAGCGGAAGCAGCAAGGGTTTCTAATCTTGGTGGCGAGGCCCTGTCTTTCTCCCGTGATCCAGAAAGAGAGTTTCTACTCTCTAAGGAAAGGGCTTCGGGAATGCAGCCCCTTGAGGTTCCGAAGGTTGGGAAACTCGACAAGCAGGAGTACGACGCACTCAAGGCTGACATCGAGGCCAACGGCATCCGCGAGCCCCTAGAGATGGACTTCGACCCGGAGACGGGCAAGGCCAACATGTCCGAAGGATTCCACCGCTGGATGGCAGCGAGGGACCTGGGACTTGAGAGGGTTCCCGTCCGACTGACCGAGGCCCCCGGCACTGAGGGTCCCGTGCTCGGCGGCACCAAACTCAAGGACATGGTGGAGAACTTCCAGGCCCTTGACAAGCAGGTGATCGCGGAGGACGCCCGCCGCTACGAACTCATGGCCGAGCGGCTCCACCTCCGCAGCCTCGTGGGTACGGACGACGTGACCATCCCAATGCGGGAACTTCCGGGCCGGGACCTGCTCAAGCAGATGCGGCGGTTCGCGCCCCCGGCTGAGCGCACGACGGCGGAGAAGTTCATGGCTGCCCTCGCCCGCTACCCTGGTGGGGTGACGACCAAGGACCTGATGCGCGTCATGTTCGGCGGCGAGGTCCAGGGGCGTCAGGCCCAGCGTGTTGCCAAGAAGGGGGAGGAGTTTCTAGAGAACAGAGCCAAAGAAGCGTTCGTCCGGCTCGGCCACGTCAAGCAGCAGTTGTCGGGTGGGCGACACATCTTCATGCCTCTCAAGGAGGGGCGCGTGGTCCCGCAAGGTCAGATGGCGGACTATGTTCAGCAGTCCCTGTCTGCCATCCGGGATCACGCCACACTGTTCGGGCTCGCGGACAAGGACGTCCAGAACCTACTCGCAGCCTACCTCAACGTGAGCAACAGGGAGGAGTGGTTCAACTTCATCAAGCGGCTCTGGGAAGATGTCGCTGACAAGAGCCCATTCCTCGATGCCGAAGGACGCAGGACCCTCCGCCAGACCCACGACGAACTGATGTCCGAGCGGGGCTCGGGCTACCTCCACGGGGATGACGAGGGATTCATGATCCCGCGGCACACCCTCGACCGCGAGATAGTGGACAAGCAGACAGGGCGCAACCTGCGCTCCGGGATGCCCGCCTTCTCGGCTGACTTCATGGGCAACTCGATGCGGCTGCCCCCGAACGAGGTCATGTACGAGTACCTCTCCGCTACGCGCCGCTGGACGCGGGGTCTACGCAAGCGGGGTAAGTTGGGCGAAGTCTCGTCCGAGGCAATCCAGGGCGCACGCGATGTCCTCAACGGATTCACGTACCTCTGGAAGTCCCTCATCCTCATGGGCCGGATGCCATTCGCCCTCCTCGCCCGTCTTACGGGGGAGCAGGGCTTCCGCATGGCTGCCCTCGACCTGGCCTCCTACGCGAACCACCCACTCGAATGGCTCAAGTCGATGCTCGTCAAGGGCGACTATGCGAGGTTCGCGGACTCGCATGCCGAATTCCTGGGGACGCTGATGGACAACTACAATGATGTCCACTCGTTCGGCAGGGGCATGAAGGTCTACCGCCGAGGGCGTGCGGTCCTGCAGCCCAACGACGGACGGGCCTACTTCAACGCACTGTCATCGGTCTTCCGGCGTCGGCACATCTCGCCGGAGACAGTGAAGATCATGTTCCGCAAAGACCCGGTAGAGGTCGAGAACTGGCTTCGCTCGGAGGCTAGCGGGCCTACCGGCCAGGCCATCATCGAGAATCTGGAAGCCTCGTCGCAAGGCGTGATCGAGGGTATCAAGAATATGAAGGCCGAGCTTGAACTTCTGACCGCTGGCCGCAATGACCTCAAGGGTGCGCTCCACATCGGGCACGCGCTCAACGAGTCGGGCAAGCCGATCGAAGTCGGGTCGCGGGCCTTCGGGGAATTCCTCGAGCGTGAGTATGAGGCGGGCCGGTACAAGCCGCCGCAGTTCATCAATGCCAGGGCGTCGGAGTACGCCTTTGGAGAGGGCCAGTCGCTCGCGGCTCGCTTCCGGGACTTTGCGTTCAACCAGTTCTATTCCCGCCCAGACGTGTACATGTCCCGTGCCCCGATGTTCCGGCAGTTGGCGGTCAAAGAGTTTGACCGGCTCACCTCCCTTGGGTGGACGGCGAAGCGAGCGAAGGCAGCAGCTGAGTCCTACGCAGCGGAGACTACATCTCAGTGGATGTACAACCTGGCATCCAGGACGTCAGCCCAACACTTCCTCCGCAACATCATCCCGTTCTTCCCTGCGTACCAGGAGCTAGCGACCGTCTGGCTCAAGCAGTTGCCGGGGCGGTACGTGGCTGGTGTCGGCCACCTCTATTTCGCACGGCGGGCCGCCTTCTTGATCGCAGCATTTCGGGACATCGGCTTCATCAAGAAGGACTCCAATGGGCAGGACTACTTCACCGTGCCCTACTTGGACAAGGTATATGAGCACCTGACAGGGGAGAAGGGCGGTATCCTCAAGTTTCCGGTGTCATCAGCCGTCGGGATGCTGCCGGTCACACCGGACTCCCTGGTCCCCGCGCTGGGCCCTGCGCCCTCCGTGGCTCTCGCTCAGTTGGCAAAGCACAACGCCGTGGTCGAGGACATCGCTAACCTCGTGCTCCGCTACGGCAACGAAATCCAGATCGGGCCCACATCTTGGGACCACCTGCTCCACGCGGCGGGCGTCACCCCGCCGTGGGAATACCTGACGTCCGACACCCAGAAGCTCATGATGACGCTGGCCGTCGAGGACGCCATGCGCTCGGTGTCGATGGACATGCCGCCTGCGCCGGACCGCCTCAAGTTCAAGTCGCAGAAGGCGTACGAGGACGCGGCTAAGACGTGGAGCGAGGACTTGCTCGCACGAGCGCACAAGCGGGCTGGGGTCCACTACCTCATCCGCGGGCTCGCGGGGATGTTCCTCCCGACGTCCGTCCAGGTGACGAACAAATACGCCGAGGAGATGACCGGCATCTGGCGGGCCGTTGAGGCGTACCGTGAGGGCAAGCCGGACGATCCTTCCGCTGCCTCCCCGCTGATCGAGGCGTTCAAGGCCAAGTACCCTGACGCCGTGTGGTACACCAACAGCAAGACGATCAACCAGGGCGAGCGCCGGGACTACGGGGACTTCGACAACTTCATCAAGGACTGGACCGAGGGCAAGGTCAAGGTCATGAGCCAGCAGGAATTCATTGACTGGAACCTGGGGATGACCGCGTACTGGCAGTACCTCAAGGACAACAAGCGCCCGACCAACGGCATGTCCCCGCCCGAGATTCTCCGCAGCGGGTTCCAGATCAACGAGGAGAAGGCCTACGCCAAGGACGATTGGAGTACCTACCTGGCGACCCACAAGCAGTTCGCCAGTCTGTTCGACCAGTTCCAGAAGTCCTTTGACGACAGCGGACAGATCAGTAACACGCTGGCGACGGAGAAACTCATTGCTGTCAAGCAGCAGTTGGTCGCCCTCGACAAGTTGTTCACGACGGCGGGCATCCGGGATGCGGACTATCTCAAGGTCATTGGCAAGATCAGCGAGAACATCGACTATGTTGCGTCGAAGACAGACGATCCCCGCTGGCAGGCCGTCAACTGGTGGTGGGAGAACGTCGGCATCCCGACCTACTCCAAGATCGGGGACCTGTACGACAAGGCATTCAACCTGCCTGCCCCCGAGCGTGGGCCCATCTTCGAGAAGATCAGGCAAATCCAGAACTCGATGAAGCCCGAGTCCCACAAGGGCGAGAAGTACCCGACGCCCGAAGAAGTATCATGGGGCCGGAAGAACGACAAGGAGCAGGCCCTTCGCAAGATGGAGTGGGTCACGATGCCGCCCGAATGGCTGACCCGCTTCGAGCGGAAGAAGGCGGGGCTGGGTGGCGGACCCGAGGTAGACAAGTTCTACACGTTCATCAACGACGGGCAGGCTAAACTCCGCCAGTGGGCTGCAGACAACTACGTCAGCACTTCGTCCAATGACTACAAGTTCAACGAGGACAGCCTGAATACCGCGATCCAGCAGTACGCTAAGGAGCACGGGCTGGACAAGTACCTGCTCTACACGAAGGAGCCCGTGTTCCAGCGGATGCTCCTGGCGAAGCAATACGATGACAACCAGACCTTTGTCGCCATCGCGGCACAGGCCCGCCAGGTCTGGGACCGGATCGCGGCTGATGGTCATTCACCAGCCGGGACCACACGCGAAGCACGCGAGGGCCAGGTCTGGCTGTTCCAGCAGATTGACCGGGCGCGTGAGATTGACCAGGGCTTCGACAACCTCATGAAGCGGCTCGAACTTGCGACCGCTCCTTCGGGTCGGGACAAGGCTCCTGGCTACGAGATGTACTTCAAGGTGTTCTTCGACTACTTCGGCCCAACGCCGCAGTTGCCCAGTTCCTACTCCGGGAGGTAAGAGACAGTGCCCATCCAAGGCGGAAACGAATCCGCGACGACGCTAGAGAGTCTGGCTCAGGCGTTGGCTAACGCCGCCTCCTCGAAGGGTTGGAGTGTCAGCGAGGCCTCAGTCCTCAACCAGTTGCGTGTCTTGCAGCAGACCATGATCGGGAAGGGCTGGACCGAGGACTCATCCTTCAACTTCCTTGTGACCCTGCACCTCAACGAGCAGGGACAACTGATGTACCAGCCACCGGGGGACAAGCCGCCCGTGGTCTTCACGCCCGGCAAGACGACTGGGCCGACCGGGCCGCAGAGTGACGGGCCCTGGGTTCCCAGCGATCCGGCTGACTCTCCGACCACAACCACGGCCTCGATCACGCCGCTCTCGGCTTACGTCAATGCGATCTACCAGTCGGGCCTATTCCCTACCGCGGACCTGATGGCCCTGGCGAACCAGGCACAGGACAATCAGTGGGACATGTCCCGGTTCCAGAACGCTCTCTTCAAGAGCGACGAGTATCACGCGGCTACCGCTCCGACATTCGAGCAGTACATCTTCAACGCTGGGCTGAGCATGACGTCCAGCTTGCAGGCCCTGGTCGATCGGGCTGTCTCGGAGAATTGGAGCACGGCCCGGTTCCAGGATGAGTTGCGTCAGTCGGGCGAATACCAGGACCGCGCCGCAATTTCGTACGATGCGATCCTCGGGCAGTACGGCCTCGACCCCGGCAAGTACGCGGACCTCATCAACCAGGCCGTGACGGGGAACTACACCGAGGCTGAGTTCATGTACTTCCTCCGTCAGACGCCTGAGTTTCACCAGCGCATGTCGGTCCAGTACAAGCAGTACCTCTCTCAGTTCGGGTTGTCGGGCGACAATCTCTCGACCCTGATTGACGAGGCGGTCAACAAGAACTACTCGTCCGAGGAATTCCTCTACTACCTCCGCCAGACGCCTGAGTACCGGCAGCGGTTCGCTGGCATCTATGACCCCAAGACGGGACAGTTGCGGATGGACGAGGCATCGTACATCAACTTGGAGAACAGCCTCAAGCAGCTTGGCAAGCAGTACGGCTATGGCGTGTCGCACCACGACGTTGCCGTCGCCATCAACAAGGGGATCACCCCAGACCTGTACGAGCAACGGCTCAAGGCTCTGCAGCGGCTCCACGAGTACCAGCCGTCGATGGCCTCGTTCCGCGCCACGCTTGCCGCACGCGGGCTGGTGGACGGGAACAAGGACTTCACGCGGGCCGAGATGGAGAACTTCGTCACCGGCATGGCGAATCCCAAGTGGTATCAGGTATGGCAGGAGACACAGGGCCGGACTGCGGCGTTTGTCGCAGGCCTGACGGTTGGGGGCGGTAAGGACCAGTACACGTCAATTGCCCGGTCCGACATCATGCGGGTCCTCAAGACGCTCCCCGGCGAGCAGACCGAGGCTGAACTGCAGCAATACTTCAACCGGATCGCCCAGCAGTTCGCTACCGTCCTGCCGATGGACGAGGCCAAGATGTTCGGCGTGAACAAGCAGACCATCGAGAAGGCCACTATTGGGGGCAAGGGGGCCCAGCAGGCAGCGATCAAGGTGGAGCGGGCTCAGGGCACGCAGCAGGCCTTCACCACTGGCCAGCGGGCTACTTCCGCATACGGGGCTGAGGACAAGGGGCCAGCCCGAGCACAGACTCAGTAATCACAAGTTCACAAGGTCTTAGCCGACGTGGTATGGTTGTAGTGGACGTGAGACAACCGGCTCCACGTCGGCACAAGACCGGCTTTGTGGGTTCGCTGCCCCCTCAAGCAGCAGTCTCTACGGGTTTCCCTCTGCATGGCGGAGGACGCAACCCGTTACTCGGTTCCCCAACCACAACTGGGAGGTTGCTGTGCCAACAGCAGAAGAAATCCTTGCGTCCTTGACCGCTTCTGCGGACGAGGAGGAGCAAGAGGAGCAGGAGGAGTCCCCAGGAGCGGGCGACAACGCCGCTATCAAGGCGGTCCGCAAGTCGCAGCGCGAATGGGAGAGAAAGGCCAAGGCTCTCGCCAAGGAGGTCGAGGAACTCTCGGCGTTCAAGGCCCAGGTAGAGACGGGTGCCAAGGTCACGTCCGCTGAGGGCGTGCTCAAGGAACTCGGACTCTCGGAGAAGGCGGCTGCCAAGCAGTCGGAGTTGTTCCTCAAGGTTCACGAGGGGGAAGTGACTCCCGAATCTGTCAAGCAGTTCGCTCTCGACTACGGGCTCGTTGACGAGGAGGCCGATGGTAACACGGAGCAAGTCGTTGCCCCACCCCGTAAGGGGTTCGAACCAGGGGGCGCAGGAGGTACTCCGGTCAGCGGAGCCAAGGAACTCATGGACCGCGATACCTGGGAATCCCTGTACTTCCGGGACAAGGATGCAGCGATGCGCGTCGTCAACGAAGGCAAGCTCGACCTAAGCGGAACGCCGCTAGAGAGGTAACAGTACAATGGGTGGTGGCGCAAGCACTACGAACACGAACGACATCTTCTTCGCCAACATGCTTGAGGCGAGGATTCTGGACGAACTGCGTCCGGCGATGACCCCGGTCCGCCAGCACCTTCGGTGGGGTCCCAAGGGGAAGTCCACGGCGTTCAAGTTCGCCATCATGGACGACCCAGGTCCGACGTCCTCGTCTCTGACTGAGGGTACGGACTTCACTTCCGTCACGGACATCACGACCTCCATCACCTCTGCGGCCACCGCTGCGGAGACGGGGATCATGACGACCGTCTCGGACGTGCTCATCGAGGTGTCCCTCCTGGACATCCTCCCGTACGTCAAGAACCTCCTGGTCCGTTCGGGCTTGGAGAAGTGGGAGTCGGACGTCGCTGCACTGATGGACGACTTCTCCAACGTGACGACCGCGGCGTCCACGCTGACGCCGAGCGACCACCTGGCTGCCGTGTCTGCCCTTGAGCAGCGCGACATCCCCGGTTCGTTCGTCGCGTATTACAGCCCCAAGCAGGCTGGGGAACTCCGAGCGGAAATCGCTGCGACCACGGCTATCGTGACCGCTGCGGAGTCCGGCTCGGTCCCGAAGGGTCCGCAGAACGCGCAGGGCCAGTTCGGCTCGCTGTTCCAGGTCCCGATCCTGCAGACGTCTGCGGTCGTCACGACTGCGGGCCTCGTCGGTGGCGGCGTCTTCGCCTCCGGTCAGGCTCTCGGTGCGTACGAACTGTGGCCGACGCGGGTCGAGACTGAGCGGCGTGCCACGCTCCGTGGCTTCTACGTCATGGAGAGCGCGTGCTACGGGCTGGTCGAAGTCTCGGACACCCGAGGCCAGACCGTCAAGTCTGTCGCCTAAGCAGCACCAGGCTGAGGGTAGTGACGACTGCTGAGCGCATCCGTGACGACGGTTCCTAGGTAATCGTCGTCACTACCCTCTATCAACTTAGCCCCCTGGTCAGACGGGGGAACAACTCCCGGAAAGAGGGATAGGCAATGGCTTACACCGCACCAAACCGAGGACTGATTCGTCCTTGGGACCTGCGTAAGAATCGCTACGTTCACCGCAAGGCCGTCATGACGGTCAGCGGTACGACCGCATCCGCTCACGTCACGATCCCTGGCCCCGGTCGCCTCATCGCCATCCAGTACGGCAAGGTGTCCACTGGCCCCGAGGTTTACGCGAACGCGACGTCCGGCGCTCTTGTCATTAAGGCTGACAGCGCAGATGGTGTCCAGATTTGGACGGACGGCGACCTATCCTCCGCCCAGGATGGCCCCGTGGCGCTCGGTACGACCGCCGTGGACGAGGCGCGTGGCGCTACGGCTGCGACGGACGGCTTCTCTGGCGGTTTCCCTGTCCGTGGTGGCGTGGCTCTGTCCATCTCCTCGGGTACGGCTGCCGAGGTCATCGTCGTGGACATGCTCTTCCGTCTCTGCACCTACGCTCAGGTCCGCCTACGTCCCACTGGCTCGGCTGGCTCGGCAACGGACACCGTGACGCTCAACCTCGGGAACGCTGGGGTCCTCGCGGCCCTTGCCATCGACTTCGGTGCCAGCGTCCCGGCAACGGCTGACCTCACGATCTACGCCGACGACGCTTCGGCTGGTACGGCTCTGTTCACGAGCACGAACAGCGCGACCGACCTGGCTCCCTCCCTGCTCGGCGCACCGGGCAAGGACGAAGCCATCGGTGCTACCGCCGCGACTGACGGTACGGAGTGCGGCAACATGTTCAAGAAGAAGTTGCTCGTCAAGATCGCTCAGGGCGACCCGTTCACGACCGCAGGGAACGATACCCTGGTTGAGTTGTGGATTGACGACTGATGCGACTGACCATCAACCTACTGACGCTCAAGGGACTCTGCGAACAGAGTCCCAAGTGCGTTCGCAAGAACGATCACGAAGGGAAGTGTTGGCCCAATGGCTGAGAGCAAGACGAAGGCTGCTGCCAAGGCGGAGCCGAAGGAGAAGTCCCATGCCGAGCGAGCACGCGAGCTTGCTGCGGAGGCGTCTGAGGCTGCTGAGAACGCTGAGTCCCGTGTCCAGGCGCACCTGGCGTCCGCTGCGCGGCACGCCCGCGATGCGGCGTCCGAGTTTGAGTCGGCTGCAAAGGCTGAGTCGGACGAGAAGGAGTTTGCCGAGCAGGTCCAGAAGGGCCACGACGACTCCGAGAAGTCCCGCAACGCACGCGCTGCGGCATCCAAGTAACACCCATTCGCCCGAGAGGGTAGTATTCCTGGGGTGCTCTGCCCCGGAGAGGAGAACGAGATGACAACGGCCAAGGCTGAGAAGCCCGAACTCAAGCAACTGCGCGAGTCACGCATCGGCGTCAAAGAAGCGATGTCGTACCGCAGGCTAGTCATGGTCCGACCGATCTGTCCGCTGGATGACAACGAGACGCGCAGGCGTGTCGTCAACGGCGAGGTGGTCGAGGTCCCGAACCCGAACTACACTGGCGAGCCCAACTGCCAGCGGACGTTCGCCGGGGCTGTCGGATGGTGGGACTACTGCACTGAGCAGGGGCATGATCCCTACTTCACCACCAAGCGCGTAACGCTTGAGGAGGAGCAGGAGGAAGAGCAGCCAGACGGCACGGTTCTGATTACTGGTACGTCCAGGAAGAAGATGAAGATTCGTGCCCTCAACACTGTCTCAGTCGCCGCACATACTCGTGTCAACTCCGGGCAGGGTCCCGCTATCGCGCATCAGGTCAAGGGCTACCGGACGCTCCCCGAGATGGGGTACGCCCCGGTCTGCGACTACCGCAACTGCGAGATGAAGGTGCAGAAGGCCACTCGCTACGGCAACTTCTGCAGCGATCGTCACGCCAGGCTGGTGGGTGCTGATGTCGAGGGCATCTTCCTCGAAGCCTCTCCCCAGAAGAGGGGCGTCAAGGAGAAGCAGTTGAAGGAAATCGACATCTCGCCGCTAGAGGGTGGGGCGATTCTCAAGCAGGAGCCCCCGGCCCTTGACACCGACGAAGGGATCGTCTCGTGACGACCTTCATCGGCGGGCTGGACGTAGATCGGGTCTACACCGCAGATGAGATTGGGATGTTGATTCTCAGCGGAAAGATCAAGAACGTGACGATGCAGGGCTACGTGGCCCAGGCCAACTCGGATGGGACGTGCCGGTTTGTTCCGTACCACAAGTCCTCAATCTCAAGGCAGAGGGCCCTAGAGTTGAACAGGGCCAGGGGGATCGAAGCCCCTCGCGTCTTCGAGGCCCAGTTCGACATGCAGGCTGAGTTGGAGAAGGACCTACCGAAGATCACAAAGCGGACCCCGCAGCAGCGCGTCGATTCGCTGGCCCAAAGAATCCAGCCCGACGCTACGGTGCTTGGCGCTGATCCCACAGAGGGGGAGGCCGCTCGTCGCATTGCTGCGGGGCTCCTCGCAGAAGCAGAGAAGAAGAACGAACCGAATGCGGACACCCGGCTACGGGCTAACCGCAAGGAACGCCGTCGCCAGGCGAAACTGGAACGGCTGGAACGGAAGGGTCTGATCTAATGGCAGCTATTACGACTACCGTCCCCGCGCTCGCGGGTGAGGTCCGGGTTCGTACTGCGACAGCGCAGGCGACGACCGGACAGACCGACTGGATTGCGGTCCCCAAGTGGGCCAAGTACGCTAAGGTCTATCTCAACCTCACCGCTGTTGCGGGCACCACTCCGATCTGTACCCTCTCGCTCCGTGACGTGGTTCCGGGTTTCACGGCAGCGTCTGACGACTCGTACGTGATAAACCTCGCAGAGCACACGGCTCTGACTGGCATCACGGCTGCATCCATCTTGGTTGTGGATGTCGGCCCCGGTATCACCGGCATCGCTGACGACGTGACGAACGCCGCTGCCGCTTCCTCGAGGGTTGCGATCAACACCATCCTGCCGACGCTGCTCGGCATCAAGGTTCTGAATGACCGGACGACGGGCGACGAAACGTACACGTACACGCTTGATATCGTCTTCCGCGCCTGATCCGTATACGCAGGGGCTAGGCCCCAGTAGGAGTAGAGCATGGCCTTCTCACAGGCGACTATTGTGTCGCGTGCCCGGCACATCCTAAACGACAACCCGTTTGTCGAGACTGCCCGGACCGTTGCGGCAGCAGGCACGACCTCCGTCACCGTCGCTGACAGTACGCTGTACGACGTGGGTGACATCCTCGAATGGCAGGACGACGGGGATCAGATGCTCGTCACCGCCGTCCCCAACGCCACGACCCTGACGGTCGCCCGCGGGATCAACGGCACTACGGCTGCTGCTCACTCCTCGATCACCCTCGCCAAGAATCCCGTGTTCCAGTACATCCAGATCACGGATGCCATCTCGGCGTGCATGTCAGACCTCTACCCCCACGTCTATCGCCAGGTGGACGTGACGCTGACCCCGCTGACGAACGGCAACAACTACTACGAGTTGACGTCGGCATCGGGTGCGGACAAGATCATCGAACTATCTCAGGTTTCCCAGGAGATTGGGACCGGGGCTACGTCGATGATCTTCTTCTACGGTGACAGGCCGGGGGCCTACCCCGTGACGCTGCAGCGCAACGTTCCGACTTCCAAGGTGGCGTCGGGCGTTGGGCTCTACATCCCGTTCCTGCGGGACACGACCAACTCGATCATCGTTGCTGGCATCGCTGAGATTGACGATACCGTCTCGGGCGGCAACTACTCCTACATCACCTCTGGCGTCGAAGTCAACACCGTCCTCTACTACGCCATCGGTCGGCTCGTCTCCGAGGCCGACATCTCGCGCTTGACCCAGGATGACACCAACATGTACGACCAGTCCGTCAAGCCCTTCGCTCGCACGCAGGGCGGCATGTACTGGGAGAACAAGGGACTACAAGAGCGGAGAAAGTGGGAGGCCCGGCTGAGGGCTCGGACGCCTCGACTCAAGAAGTGGAACCGCTGACATGTTGGCGTCTAAGGCGCACGTCAAGATCGGATCATACGAGTACCTGCTAGATGAAAGTGTCGAGCAGCCGTACATCTACGACGCACAAGGGCTGTACGATCCACAGCAGCAGGTCCCTGGCGGCATGGGTATGCGGTCGGTTCGCGCCGACCGGCTGTTCTGGCCTGTGACCGACTGGTCAGGCGGCGAGGGCAACCGGGTATGGTATCCCGACATGCCGACGACGTACTACTACGCCGACGACCTGAACACCCGCATCCCCGGCCAGTTCACCGGGCGACCCACCATTGCCTCCGTGAGCAAGACGGTCACGGACCAGCAGAAGCCCTGCTTCCTCACCATCGGGGGCGGCAGCATCTGGCTCAATGGCAGCATCGAGACGTTCGAAAGCACGGACGGCAACTCATTCACGTCCCGGTCCAACGGCCTGACGGCTGGCACCGCTCGCCGGATCACGGCTGTCGCCGGGGACGAGAACAACATCTACATCGCTGCGTGGGACACCGCTTCGTCGGGCACCCGCGTCGTCCTGCAGATGGCTGCGGGCGGCACGACGACCACGCTTGAGTCCTCTGCCACGAGCAAGAAGCCCTACATGGGGCTGTGCGTCCTGCAGAACAACCTCTTCGGCTGGACGGGCCGGAAGCTGTACCAGTTCGACCTGAACCAAACCTTCCCACTCACCGCGGTCAAGGTGTACGACACCGGCGTTGACCTGTCCCCCGATGCAGGGGGTACGGTGTGGTGGGCGGACTGCGTTCCCGGCTCGAACTCGGTCTTCTTCTTCGTCGGGTCGGACGGCATGACCCAGATTTACGAGGCCCGGTCCAACTCGGACAACGTGTTCATCACGACGCCTATCTGGACGCTGCCGTACGGCTTCACCTGCAAGGACATCCGGTATCAGAACAACTCCCTCTACGCCTCGGGCCACTGGGGCACGGAGAACGCGGGTGGTGACGGTGCGCTCTACGTCCTTCGCCTCGACACGATGCGGGAGAACAACCTAGGGTGGGTTCGCAAGGGGCCTGCGCTCAACTTGCAGATGCAGCAGACCGCCAACTCCTACGGCAAGCAGATCATGACGGCTGCCGCACGGACGGGGCGAGTCTTCATCTTCGACGCCGACTACAACGGGCTCTCGATGCTCCACGACCTGGACACCGCTGAGTCGTTCACGAACAACGACAACCGCATCGGGGCTTTGGCAACCTACGGCCCGTACCGACTCGCAGCCGTCTACCGGCCCGGTGCATCGGGCACGACCCACAAGGTCTACCGCTGGCTCGCTGACGAGCCGGGCTTGCGGGACACAGCCAACAGCATGACGGGGACGCTGTACTCCGGGGAGTGGGACTTCGACATTCCGTTCGAGACGAAGGTGCTCGACGGATTTCACGTCACGTTCAAACCCCTGGTCGCTAACCAGCGCATCCTCATCGAATACCAGAAGGATCAGGACGGCAACTGGACGACGGCTGATGCCCGCATCACGTCCTCGTCCCACACTGGGTCCAGCACCACGGGCCGAGTGTTCCTGCCTGTCTCCACGTCGAGCAGCACCGTCAAGTTCCACCGGCTGCAGTACCGTGTGACCATCGACAACAACGGAACAGCAGGGGCGGGAGCCGTCGCCCCACCGATCGTCTACGGCATCTTCGCTGAGGCGAGGGTCACGGCGTACGACGAGACATGGGTGCTCTACCTCCGGGTCAAGGAGGAGGCCAACCGCACCCGCCCATCCACCCGCCGTTGGACTGCGGAGCAGGCGAGGGACAACCTCCGCTCGCTCGTCTCGTCCCGCAACCTCGTGGCCCTGCGTGACGGCTACCGCTCGAAGCAGAATGGCGAGTACACCACCCACACGGTCTACGTGGATTCGATCCAGGATGTCATCACAGGGCACGCCGAAGGGACGATGCGTGTCGTACTGAGAGCGAGGGCCCAGTGAGACGCCCCGCCCTCGTAGCCTGGACTGACGCCGTGTTCCGGGACTACCCCGGTGGCCTTGTCACGCGCAAGTCTGTCGGGTTCCTGGTCCGCAACAAGGGTGGGCAGGTCCGCCTGGCCCAGACCGCTGACCGCCACGGCATCGAGCAGGTCCTGACGATCCCCTCTGTCAACGTACTCTCGATCAAGTACCTGGATGAGCGATGAAGAAGGACGCACGCGATCTTCGAGACAGGCCGCACCTCGTTCACGACGAGGGAGCGGACTTCAACTATGCTGCCCACCGTCGCTCGCACATGGGCGAAATCAAGGTGATGACCTACACCAGCAAGGCCACGCTTGACACCAACGCGAGCACGCCGATCTACCCCATCGTGCCAGGGCGGATCATCTCCGTCCGCCTCAACGTGGCGGGAGCACCGTCGAGCACCTTGACGTGCGACATCCTCAAGGACGGGGCCAGCATCTACACTGTGTCCTCGAAGCCGACCATCGCATCCTCCGCCCTGTACGGCGATCCGGCTGTCCCTGACGTCCGAGACTTCACGACGAGCACGAAGCTTCAAGTCCAGTTGACGGCCACTGGTTCTGCCACCGGGCCGCTCGTTGTCCAGATCAAGTGCTTCGTCGCAATCGAGACGCAGATGGGGACGGCATCGTAAATGGCTTGGACGCAGGTACAGACCAAACCCTACGGGGAACACACGTCTGGGCCGAGCGGATCAGGCGGTCAGGTCAGTGCAGCCTCGTTTACCCTGACCTTCACTTCTACGGCTACGTCGGGGAACCTCCTGATCGCTGGCTGGTACAGCGAAGGTGATACTGTCAACACCCAGGCGATCACCACGCCGACTGGCTGGACGCTCCTCGTGGCCGACACGGTAGCGCCGAAGGTCTACACGACGGCCATGTACTACAAGATTTCGGATGGCACTGAGACTGCCGTCACGTTTGCACTGGCATACGCCGCAATTGGGGCCGGAGAGTTTCGGGAGTATTCGGGCGTAGACACGAGCAGCCCGGTAGACAAGTTCGCCAACAACACGAGATTCGCAGCGGCTGACGCTAGCCTGGGGACCGTCAACTACACGAGTGCAACCGACCTGCCTGACTTCCAGGACGGACTGCACATCGCCTGGTTCGCCGCCCGATCGGGTTCTTCGAGCAAGGCCTCGCTCGATACGGCCTACTCGAACACCGTGGGGCGAAACCTCCACGGGGCTACACTAGGTACGGAGTCACGCAACGGGACCTATACGGGTGTGACCACTTGCTTCTCGATGACCGAACGGACAAGCGGTACGGGAGGTGATCCGGGCCACCAGCAACGGGTCAGCGGTGGGTCTACCAACGCCAACCGTGGGCCCGGCATCGTCATCTTCAAGGCTTCGGGTGCCGCCAGCAACTCGCCGATGGCAGCCACCTCGGGGACTGGCTCCAACCGCACCATTACCAGCAGCGAGGTTAGCACAGCAGCAGCAACGATCGTTGTCAACAAGCCCACGGGTACGGCCTCGGGGGACCTGCTCATTGCCTGGATATGGTGGCTGACGTCAGCGGGGGTGGGCTCGGAGACAATGACCACACCGGCAACGGGGTGGACGAAGTGGGGTTCGACGTTCAACAAAGACACCTTCGACAACGACACCGCAGGTGGCACAGCGTACGCTGCTGAGGTCTACTACCGAGTTGCGGACGGGACCGAAGGAGGTAGCTGGACGTGGACGATTTCTGCCAGCAGCCGCCCCCGCGGGGGCATTGTCTGTGCCTTTATCGGCCCAGGCTTTACGGGCACCACTTGGCAAGGAGTAACGCCAAACGCTGACGCCCACCGGCAATTGCAAGGGACTGCCTACATCAGCGCAGCGAAGCAGCAGTATTCTGGTAGAGGTAGCTGGACGTACAGACCCCTAAGCAACACGCTTTCGGGTAACGACGGCATGATCGGGGTACTCTCGATCTTCCAAGTCTCGGCACCGGATGAGACACTGATCGGTTTCTCCTCGTCTAGCACCAACTGGATTCAGGCAGCGGGTACGGGATGGACTAGTCTTGGTGGCACCAACTCCGCGAAGATGCACGTCCGCTATGGACCGGGGCTCGCAGGAGGGGACCACTGGGGCTGGTGGCACTGGGCAGAAGGCTCTGACTCTAGTGATTCATGGGTGATGCACTGATGATTCAATACGAGATTGACGCAGCAGGCTGGTTCAAGTCGATCAATGGGCGAGCCGTCATCAAGATCGACCTGTCCGCCATGTCGCACACCACGTTCGCCATGTTCGCCCCGAATGGGTTGATATGGCACTACACCGCTTCGTGCAACGACGACACGAGCGGGGGCATCAAGGCCCGTGGCTACCTGACCCACGCCCTGACCGTGGGCCGGGACGGTACGGTGCGGCAGTACGCGCCTCTGTTGGAGGCTGCCTCGCACGCCTACGACGCAGCGCGGTACAAGGTAGGCGTAGAACACACGGCTCTCCCTGGCTCCTGTGACCTGACGGACGTGCAGCTACAGGCCAGCGCGGAGTTGTTCGCCGCTGTCATCATGGAAATCAAGGTGCGGATCGGTGTGACCGTACCACTCATACACGTCCCAGGCTGTGACTACAAGAGCCCTGGTCTAAAGGAGCACAAGGATGGGGTCGGCTGTGACTGGGACCCCAACACCCACACGGACGCGCTCTACGGATGGGGCTGGCCCAAGTACCTCGCCGCTATCGCAGCGGCCATGACTCAGGAGGAAGACATGCAAGACTTCATCGCAGGGTCTAGGGCCCGCCAGCAAGACCTGCCCCTCGACACGACGAAGAGTGCGGAGTGGCAGTTCGGCTGGTTCATGGAGAACAGGATCGAGAGGGCGACCACGCTGCCCAAGCCTACGCCCAGTAGCGGGGTGAGTAAGGCCGACTTCGACGCACACGCGGCAGACCCAGCGGCACACCACTCGCACGCTGCCGTGAAGCATCCGGGGGCAACGCCGTGATGCCGGACGAACGGGAAGAGGGAGGGGTCAGAGTCTCCAACCGGGCCATCTACGAGATGCTGATGGCTCTGAGGTTCGAGGTTGCAGACTTGAAGAAGGACCTACAGGTCTTCCAAGACAAACAAAGAGAGAACACTAAGCGCATCCGCGCCCTAGAGCTACGCTTCTACGGGATCATGGCAGGAGGCGTAGCCGCCTGCATGACACTCCTAAAGATTGGAGGTGTACTCTAATGCCTGACCGCTTGAAGAAGACTGGTGCAGCCGTTGGACGGCTGTTCCTCTACGCTCTCGTCACAGCCCTGCTGACCCTAAGCCTGGCGTTCGCGTTCTCGAACGCGAGCAACAAGCAGGCCATCCAGTTGCTAAGGGACGTGAGGAACTCCTCGCGTGCAACGGCCTGTGTCCTGGCCCTGCCAGTTACGGACAACGGTCGCTCGCCAGACGACGTAGCCGAATGCTTCATTTCCAACGGGATCAATCCCCCACAACTAGGGAGAAACGATGCAAATCCGTAATGCGCTGGTCCGGGCGACACGTACAGCAATCCAGGTGCTAGCCGCAGCCGTCCCGTCTGCACCCGTTGCCGTGTCCACGGACCTACTCAGGAGTTACGCCGCTGCGTGGTCGTACGCCGCTGTGTTGGCCGGGTCTGCCTTCGTAGTCTCCCTGCTGCAGAACCTGGCGGAAGACAACAGCGATACGAACATCACCAAGTAAGCAAAGAGCCCTCGCTTCGGCGGGGGCTCTTTGCTTTGTCCGCTGTTAGGTACAGTAGACGTCGTGCGGGTACGACTGACGCCAAGAGGTCCATGTCCCCCAGTAGTCGAAGGTCCACGGAATCCAGACCCTCATGCGGGCCTGGGTTGCCATGCGGAAACTCTGGTGGTCCGTCGCCCAGCAGTCCACCGCAGCGATGAACGAGCGCACCTTAGAGTGGTTGATCTGTACTTGGAACTCGTAGGTGTTCGTCTCTGCCGTGGGTGCCAGAGTCAGGCTGCACTCCGCAGGAATGCACCACTTGTAGCGCAGTTGAATCTGAACCTTGTACCAGTTAGGGCAGTTGCCTGTTGACACCCAGCAGTAGCCGATGCCAGCCCACCCGCTGACAGCCTGAACGCCTGGGTAGTACAGCGTCTGAGGCTGGTTCGCGTGGTAGTTGCCCTTAATCGTGTACGTGACCGGAGCCGGGGCCGCCTGCTGCGCGACGACAAGATCGTTGCCGTCTTGAGCGAGGTCGTCCTGCGGGTCGGGGTCAACCGCGTCTGTGCCCGCAAAGGCGCTCGCACTCGTCAGGAATGTCGCCAGAACACAGGCGACAAAGATGATGCGTTTCACGGTCTTCCTCTCAGATACTCATCGTGGACGCACCCGTTGGTGTCGAGAATGCCGAGCGCGTCGATTGTCCTGCCCACCTGGGGAGCAGCGAAGAGGGCCAGTCCCCCAATCACAATCACAAGGGCTAGCAAGCCCCCGATTACTTTCCTCAATTGAAGCCTCCTCTCTAGAGGTTTACCCCCTGCGGCCTGTGCAGGGCTGACCGTTTGACGGGTCGCCGTAGAACTGACCGTAGGTGTCAACTTCTGGCGAGATGCTGCGTGGAAGGTCGTTGGGGTCAGTAGCCCAGAATGCCCCGTTCAATTCCTGCGTGAACGAGTGGCAAGTGACCTGCCCCTCTTCCTTGTCCTTTAGGTCGTAAAAGAAGATGACCTGACCGGACGTGTACTTCCAGCCCCACGGAACACATGATGGGGCGTCGTTACCCTTGCCGCAGGTACTGACGTGGAAGTGTCCGTTATCCAAACCCACATCGGTCTTGTTGTTACAATGCCATCCGCCAAGAGGAGCGAACGCACAGTCATAGCGATACAGAGCCGAAGGCCCGATCTTGAGCGCAGCCTTGGGGGTGTCGCACGCGACCATGCCCCTGACCTTGAGTAGCGAGTTGAGCGGGTCTGCAGGGTCTTGCACGATGGTCGGCGTGTACCCAGTAAGGGTACAGTCCCCCTCATTGGACGTACACTTGTCCACGCTGTTGTGACATGAAGCGCCGTAGCCAAGACCCACAGCGGCCACAGCCGTTGGGGCGAGGTAGATGATCCCCGCTCCGAGTGCAAGCGCGATAAACGCGCCAACCAACTTCTTCATTGTGTCTCCCCTCTGGGCACGTTGCCCGTTTCAACGCACGCGATGGCGAGGGCTCGCCACGCGACATGGACGAGGGGATGAGCCCCGCTGTCGGGATCAACCACCTCCCCCTTCTTCCACTTCATGAAGTGCGAGAAGATCGCAGCCTCGTGACTCTTGTCTTCGTACCACGGGGGCTTGATCCCCGCCGCCCGCTTGGCGGAGCCGTCACCAGTTGCTTTGACTAGTTCCTTCATGAACCGTTCCAGTAGGTCGTAACGTTCCTCAGCAAAGTCAGTCGGCATTGAGCATCCTCCTCGCCACCCCCACAACGGCAGGCCAGCCCTCGACTCTCATGCTGGGTGAGAAGTCAAAGTAACCTCGGTTCCACTCACGCCCGAACATGATGACGCTGCCCACGTCCGCCAACTCAATGCAGTTCTGGGGCTTGTCTTCGATGTACAGATTGAACGCAGGCTTGACAGCAGCCTTGGGTTCCTGGTGCGTCAGGAGGTGGACCCCACGCAGCGGCAACTTCATGAACGACAGCCAGCCGAGGGTGTCCTCGACGGCATTCGCCGGACGGTGGGTGATAACCTCGATGTCCGCGAACCGAGACAGTTCACGGACACCGTTGATCGCACCCCTGACGACGTGGCCATAGCGGAAGAGCCCTAGGCGCACGCCCTCGGACCACAGCCAGTTCCAGGCTGCCGGGGGCACACAGTCCTCGACGTAATCCCAGGAGCGGGACTCCTCCTCTAGCAGACGCCGAACGTAGGAGGTCATGGGCACGGGGCAGACCTCACGCAGCATGTAGCGAGCAGTCTTGTCCCACTCGTACACAACTCCGTCGAGGTCTAGCCCCACACGCGCCCGTGACATTACCGAACCTCGTCCACGATGCCGCCTCGCAGGCACTCGTCCGAGGACAGCCACCAGTCCTTGCGCTTCCAGTTCGTTTCCAGCGTCTTGCGAGAGAACGGCTTGCCCGCTGTCCCCTCCTCCGCCGCGGTCTTCGTCCGCTCTGCGAAGATGTCGAGGATGCGGCCCTGGATGCGCTTGAGCCACTCAATGCGGTCCTCCATCTGACCCATCGAGCCCATCATCCCAGCCTGAATCTCGTGGATCAGGACCCACGCCTCCTTGCCGACCCAGCGGGTGTTGCCCGCCTGCAGCAAGATGCCCGCCATGCTGGCAGCCATGCCAAGGGAACCCGTGGTGACGTGGATACCCTCACGCTTGAGAATCTGGATGAAGTCGTACAGTTCGAGGCCATCGATGACCGACCCTCCCCCAGAGGAGAAGATGATCTCGATGTTCTTCGCGCCAGTACGACGCCAGATGTTCAACTGCTTGACGCACTTGTCCACGCTGCCAGCGTCCACGCTACCCGTGAAGTGGTAGACGTGGTTGTACTTGTCGCTGGCGTTCGTCTCCGCGTGGAGACGGGCGATGGCGTCACGCTCCAACTTGGCGACGGCCAGCACAGTCTCCAACTGGTCCGCCTCGAAGTCAGCCTTGCGAGCCTCAGCCTTGAGCTTGAGAATCTCAGCCTCAGACTTGGCCTGTTCAAGTTCAATCTCCTGCTCAAGTTTGCGGGTTTCCGCTTCCACCTTTCGCAGTTCCTCGGTAGACAGTTCACGCTTGTCAGTCACTCTCCACCCTCCTCGAAGTCAACGCCCTCATCGTAGAGGGCATCCTCGATGTATCCGATAGTATAGGTCAGTGCATCTAGGTAGACCTTGCCGTACGCATCCTCCCTTCCCGCGAGGCTCTCGGCCAGAGAGCGCAGGTGGTTGAGGGTGCGATAGAGAATCTCAGCCTCCATAGCGTCCCCTCTTCTTGTTCTCGTAGCGTTCCAGGTAATCTGCCGCGCCCCTATGCTTAGCGGGTGTCCCGTAGCGGGTGAGGATGTAGTGATTGCAAACGGTACAGACGACCCCCCGTACAAACAACCTCCGTTCATCCTTCGGCTTGTCCTTCCAGCCCCTTACGTGCTCGTGGTCGGTGACGTACCGGCCCGAGGGAGGCTCTCGCTTGCACACAGGGCAGGGCGCGGGTGCCCCGGCCTGCCACTCCTCGACGGTAAGGCCGAGGTGCCCGACCCATTCCTCGAGCGTCAGGCCGTAGCGATCCAGTGTGCCCTTAGTCGGCGTCCGGCGTAGCACTTTGAGTGTCTCCCTGCACGCCGTCCTCGTTGCCCAGTTGTTCGCGGAGCCTGCGCGTGAACTCTTGTGCGTTCTTGAGCCGACGCTTGTACTCCCGCTTTGTACGCACGGATTCGCTCACCCTGAGCACGTTGACCGTGATAACTAGGGCTACGACGATGGTCACACCGTAGAATACGTAGTCCAGAAACGACATGTGCATCCACCCTTCTGTCGGAAATAGGTCCTATACTGGGGCAGGGGCCATGCCCCCGACCAACACCCCGCTGATGGGGTGATAGGTGATGTAGGCCCCGAGGTAGTGCTTCTCTAGCAGAGCGACGACACGGAGAGGGAGGGGGGCGGGCCAATTGAGGAGTTTGGCATACTCCTCGACCACCTCGTAGACACCCCAGGTATCGTACGGGGGAGGGTAGTCCTTCTTGAGCCGGGCTACGATCTTCTCGTAGGGCTCGCCAGCGAACCGCCGCATCTGCCGGACCAGGGAGGAGACAGGTATCTTCTCCAAGTTGTGCTCGCGCCGAAGCCGCTCGGTCTCCCGTTTATTGGCGAGAGCCACGGCTCGCTCAGCGCGAGCCTTACACTTGGCGATCTGCTCCTCGGTGCGGTGCCGCTTGCCGCAGAACTCGCAGTCGATCACTCCTCGACCACCTCCTTGAACTTGTCCTTGATGCGTGCGATAGCTAGCATGGCGGACAGGTCCGGCGGAGCAGGGGCTTCGACGGGTGCGACAGCGACGTGTATCACGTCCTCGGTGGGCTCCCCCGTCCAGGCCGACGCCGCTGGCAGGCCAGCCTCATCGACGTAGAAGAACTCGATGGGGTCACAGTCGGACGGTGCGATCACGAGACGGGGCTCGGGGATGGGGAAGTCGAACCGCATCTTCTTGACCGTCACCTTCGTCAAGTAGTTGTTGTCCGCGTACGGACGGTCGAGCCAGATGGTGGTGTCCATCTTGTCGCCCTTAGCGGACGAGCCGCGGGCGTGCTCCTGCTTGACGGGCCCGTCCTTCGTCATCGAGGCGTGACCCGTGTTGTCCAAGATCATGAGCGTAGCCCCCGTTTCCTCGACCATCGGCAAGAAGAACTCGCGGTCGAGTGCGGCTACCTGATCGTCCGACGTCCCGCCGTTCCGACTGAACTGATAGGACGAATTCCATGAGTCCACCACGATTAGGTCATACCCCTTGAGGGCCTTCGTGATGAGGGCTAGGTGCGTAGGGCTGCCGAGTTTGAGGTTGGACAGCAGCAAGAAGTTCTCCTGCGGAGGGGCGAACCTACGGAGCCGTCCGACTGCTTGAGATGGCAGCATCTCAAGCGAGAAGTAGGCCACCCTACCTCCATCCTTCGCCAGCTTTGCGGCGACCCACATGGCCCACAAGGACTTGAGGCTGCCCGCCTCACCGAATACCAGCGTGCGCCCACCCCGAGGGATGTACGGCTTGTATAGCCACTCGGTATCCTCGACCTCGTAGTGCTCCCAGTCGAGAGGCGTGAACTCTTCGAGGGCCAGGACTCCCGACAGGGGCACAAGAAAGGGGCCGTCTCCTGCATTGACAGCATCGGTGACGTCCTTACCCCGAGCCGGAGCCATGACCTCGACCAACGAGGCCACCCCTTCAAGAGCCTCCTCGACCATGAGGGCGTGCTTCGTGCCAGGCTCGTCGTTGTCTCGGACGATAACGACACGCTTGCCACGCAGGGCCTCGGTGGCGGTGGCATCCCACTTGCCCGCACCACCCATGAACGTAGTACCGACAAGATCGAGCATACGCAGAGTCTCGACGTCCTTCTCCCCCTCTACAACGTGAACAACCGGAGCCTTGTTGACCTCGACCAAGTTGTACAGCGGGCGGGGTGCGTTCTTGTCGAGCCCCAGTTTCCACTCGCCGTCCTCGTACCGCTCCTGGAAGAAGCCCTTGTCCGACGTACGGTTGACCCGGAACACGGGCTCGCCGTCAGCGTCGGTGTACACGTACTGCGCGACCACGATCCTATCCTGGTGGTCCGTGAACAGGTCGGCCATCTCTAGGCCAAGGCCGTCCACGATGTCTTCGAGCGAGCAACCGACGTGGCAGTAGACCAGGGCCCTGCCGTCGTCGCCCTCCCCGATGGAGAGGGACGGGCGTCGGTCCCCGTTCCCGTGCAGCGGACCGGGACACGATGCCATGATGTTCTTGCCGTAGCCCCCGCGAACGAGGTCGTTCGCTTCGAGGGCCTCGTGTACCCGTTCCCAGCCTGATAGCGGCATGTGTTCTCCTCTCACAAAGGAACAGGACCAGGGGCTACTCTACCGGCAGGATTCGAACCTGACCTGTGAGTTGCGATCCCAAGAAGCCAGTCCTCGGTTCGCCCCTGATCCTGTGTCTTACTCGTCGTCTCCGACGATGCGGAGCAAGACGCTCTGCTTGTCTAGCTCCATGTAAAGTTCTGTGGGCTCAGCGTCGTCCGACAGAAGGTAGCCCTGCAGCGCGTCGAGCATACGGTCCCTGCTCTCAACGCTGCCAGCCCCGAACGAGATGACTCGCTCCTCGCCGTCCAACACAGTGTGGACGTTGTACTTCGGGCCGAACCTACCAGCCTCAACCCTCGTGACCCTCGTCACGGGGAAGGGGACATTGCCCTTTACGAGTACGGCCTTCTCCTCCTTGCCGACGTAGTTGTTACCGCCCTCGTCCTGGAAGATGTCGTTGAACTTGGTCATGTTTCACCTCCCTCGCAACTTCTCGTAGACATCGAGCAGGGACAGGAACGTCTCCGCCTCGATGTGGTCCGACGTGTACTCACCCCAGGTTCCGTCCTTTCTGGCGACGAGCACCCTTCGCTCGTCCACCTTCGGTCCGATACGCTCCTCAAGGGCTATCTTGTACGCCCCTGTCTGAACGTGGTCTGAGATGTATGCTCCTATCTCGTGGCATGCGGCCGCCGCTTCCGGTGTCTTGTGGTTCACGAAGCAGGGCTTGTTCGCCTTGCGGTTCTTGAGATCGGTCAGCACCCGCTTGCCGGGTGGTGTCTTCCAGTACAAGTCTAGCGTACCACGGTATGTGAACCTGTTGCTCCACACCTGCCGCTCGGTGGCTAGCACCGTGGGCTGGCGCATGAGCCACCAGTTACCGATGGCTGACTTGTGGCCGGGCTCGCCCCTCGCGGCCTGGATCGCCATAGTATACGCCCGGTCCTCGTCCACTTGTAGCTGAGCCAGGGCGAGAGATTCGAGAAAGTCATGACCCTCCTTACCTTCGTCCGCCAGGCCGTTGAGGATGTCGCGGGCGGTCATCTTGTTCTCAACGAGAACCTCCCTGATCCAGTCGGCGTCGGTCAGGACGTCGAGGATTAGTTGTCCGTCGTTGAGGTACACGCCGGACCCGTCCTGTTGCTCGACAAGATGGGACACTAGTCCCGCAACGATGTCGATGGCCTGGTAGTACGAGAACTCCACCAACTCGGGTGCAGCCAGCGTGGACTTGATGACATCCGTCACACGGGGCCAGGCCTCCGCCTCACGAGGGAGGGTCCAGGGGTCAAGTGGTCTATCGACCATGCTTCCGTCTCCTCTCCTTCTCGTACGCGGCGTGACAAGGCTTGCAGTAGGGGCCAGTGAAGAAGCCTGCGTCCCCGCACCGTGGACATGGACGAATCTTGTTCTTCATCTTTCTACGGTACTCGCCGTTGTACCGGCGTTGGTGCTCTCGCTTGCACACGTAGCACCTGATGTACGTCTTGCCCTCCCTGATGTAGTGGCGCATGTCTTCGTTGCCGTGCTTGTTGCACACCACCTCATCATCCTCGATGCGGGTGCGCTGCATCCGCTCACGCACGGCCTGAGCCTTGGGTGACAGCCAGGGCAGGTCGATGCCTAGCCGCTTGGCCGTGTCCGCTAGGGAGAGGGACTGCAACTGGCGCGTGCTGTCGGCCACCGTGTCACCCAGCGTGGTCCGTCCCTCTGTCGTGGAGAGGGGCTGATCGAGGCTGGGTCCATACTGCAGCCTGAGTTTGCGCTCGTCTTTCTGCTGCTCCCTCCACAGTTGGAGCATCTCCAACTCGGCCTCAGACACCTCGACGCTAGGCATCAGTACACCATTGGCACCGGAGGGTGCGGCTGATGGATGGTCGTGTCGTCCATGACTGCGCCACATTCGTCGCACTCGACACGGGCGTTGAACTCCAAGCCGAGACTGAACAGGTTGCCGATCGCAACGGTCGGGTCAGACCAGTCGGGAAGCCCGACGCTCCTGCTCTTACACGTAGGGCAGTACCCATGAACGTGCTCGTACTGGTGGGTAGCCATCAGTCCTCCTCCGTCTCAGTCGTAGCCATGAACCCGCTAGAGGCCCACTGTTCCAGGGCTTGCTGGTCCTCCTTGTACTTCTTGACGTTGAGCCAGTAGCGGACACGCTCACGTCGAGACATCTTGTTGAGGCTAGCGAGTACACTACCCTCTGCCTCACCGTAAGGTCCTAGTTGCAAGAGGTCAGTCATCTTCTGTTCCTCTCTGGGTAAGGCGTTCGACAGCATCGTCTATCTTGTTGAGTGCTTGAACGCTGACGTTGTGTAGTTTGTTGTTGAGTACCCTTGTCAGGTAGGAGCGTGAGACTCCTAGTTCTTCCGCTACCTGCTGGTAGGTGAACCCGCGATTCAGGATCATGAGGCGGAGGTGCAGCACCCGGTAGGCACCGACAGGATCAGCCTCAAGATGCGCCTGGAATGCTGCCCTGTTCGCCATGTTCCTCCTCATGCGTGGTACTTGCCCGAGCCCTTTGCACTGGGCGACCACAGTTTGGGCGGTCCGAGGATACCAAGGTCTAGCATCCGCTGCCGCATCTCGATGTGCTGCTCGACGTCACCGACCACCCGCTCTTTGGCGAGCATGATGCCCTCCAAGAGTAGCATGTTGGCGTCGGCCCACTTGCCGGTGTTCATGCCCACCTTGTCATGCGACAGGCCGAGCATGGCACCGAGGTTCTCCTGCGAGGTCGAGAGGCCCTGCCTCTTGACCATATCCAACTTCGTGTCCTGGCTCATCTTAGGCGACAGGCCTGGCGCACCAAGGCGCATGAGTGCGCCGTTGAGGAGCGGCAGGTCGAAGCCCCTGATGTAGTGCCCGGTCACAATGTCTGCCTCGTCGTACGCCCTGCGGAAGTCCGCCAACATCCAGCGTTCCTCGAGGAGCACGCGCTCATTATCCCCTGATCCACCGATCCAAGCCACGCTAGTCGGGCCGGGTTCACCGATGAATTTCCAGGCAATTAGCGTCGGCTGCTTAGTAACGAAGTCCCCTCCGTACCAGGCCAATGGCCTGCATTCGCAGTCGAAATCGAGGATGCGTGCGCCCTTGCCACCGAAACGGGCGTTCACTGGAACACGCTCCCGACTTCAAGTTCATACGCCTGACCTGCGGAAACAGCCCGGTCGAACTCTTCAAGCACCAATGGCAGGACTTCGTTGATCTCTCTGTCCCCTGCCAGGGAATGCTTCAAGCGGATTGCGGTGCGAACTGCTTTCACAATTCGCAGGCGTTCCATGTCGATGTCAGACTTCTGCTGCATCAAGTTCCTCCATTCTGCGGCGAGAAGCGTGGCGCATCTCGGCGAGTATCCCCGGCGTCGTCGCCTTGTAGGCAGCGTGCTTTGCACGCAGAGCGGCTGCGTTCCGGCAGTAATACAGGCGGTTCCGTTCTCTGTTGCACCCGCTGCAGTAGCCCCAGGTGGTGCGGCCTACGAGCAGGGTGTCGTGCCCTTGTGGGCAGTACCTCACGCGCACGGATACCTCCTTACGTGCTGTACCGAGTATCGTATCATAGGGCACCCGGCTGGTGAACCTAGTGTGGGAGGGGGGACCTTCCCCTCCCGTGGCTTTAGGTCCCGTACTGTTGGGTAAGAGAGGCCGCACGCCCGCCCCCGCCTGCCCTCAAGGGGCAGACTCCTTCACGATAATCAAGATAGATTCCGCTGGCCCTCCGATGTGGGTCTGGATGGTGCCCCCCCTGCGCTTGTACTCCTTGAGAGCACCGAGCATGAAATTGAAGTTGGGGCGGCCTGATGCGTGGAGGTAGGAATCCCAGTCGAGAACGCCCTCCATGTCCTCGGCCATCGCTTGGATCACGGGGTCCTTGATCAACGCATCTCGTGTCTCTTGGTAGTGCGCTGCTTCGATTGCCATTACTGTGTCCTCCAACTGACGGTAGTGGTGTGCTCGTCCCTATTGAACTGCACGGCAAACTCCTGGCGCATGAAGATGCGGTCCTCCACGCAAGCCCTGAGCCAGATGCTGTCGGTTTCGTGGAACACTCGGAAGTCACTCCACTCACCAGTTCCATCGATCACGCCGGACCACCTCCCTCTCTTCGTCACAGGTCGGGCAGTACGCTGTGTCGCCTATCTCCTTGCCGCCCCCGACTTCATGCTTGCAGTCGAGGGTGTTCCACTGTCGCTTCCACCAGGGCTTAGAGGTACTGGCCCGTGCCACGGGTGTCCTCCGTTCTCTTGGGTTGGTGACTCTTGCGGTACGGCACCGGCAGGTACAGGCACCCGCCTGCGTTGGTCATGCGCTCGGCTGCCTCTGCCGCCTCCACGTTGGAGGGGTATGGTCCGGTGCAGATGTGTCCCTCGGAGCAGACCACCATGAAGCCATCCCCCGTGGACCCAAGGGTGTTCTGCGCCAGAGCCAGCATGTGACGGTACTCTTCGCTCGTGAATGCGGCATGGCTTGGCTCGTGCTTGCGTTTGCGTCTCATGTGTCTCCTTTGTACGGGGTCAGGGTGAAGACGTTGCCACGTCCCACCGCTAGGTGTGCGTGTACGTGCTCGGGGCAGGCGGGTTCAAGTGCCCTGTCCAGCAGCACGACGTACTCTGCGGGGAATCCACAGGCGAACGTCATGGGTGCGCCCTCTAGTTCTACCTTGATAGGGTAGTCGCACGTCATCACGAACGAAGGGTCGGGCTTGTGCTCTTTGTACTTGGGCTCGGCGTGTCTCAGCCTGTCCACCTCATCTTCGAGGCGGGCGATGGTGTCTCGGCTCTGTTCCCATTGCGAGTAGCGGAGGTCAGCGAGAGCCTCGGCTCGCTGCATCCTCTCATATGGGTCCTTGGTGTTTACGCTCATATTGGTGTCCTCTCGGTCATCGGTGCAGTCCGCGGTGCCACCGCAGTCGGGCGCAGCGCCGCCACCCGTGCGGCTCGACTGCGCGGCACCGCCACCAGCACCTCACGTTGGCGTCCTCTCGGCCCGGATCAGCCTGCCGACGACGCACCTCCGACAGAGGCGCGGGATCAACTCCTGCCCGCTCACGTTGGCGTCCTCTCGGTTGATAGGGCCGCGTACTCGCGGACGAGCCTGTCGTGGTTGCCGAGGTTCAGGTGGCAGCCCTCGCGCTCCGCGATGACTGTTGCGGCCTCGATGGCGAGCTTGGCTTCGAGCATCCACTCCTCCACTTCTCTGAGTCGTGTGGTGAGGGTGTCGATGTAGGTTGCAGCCTCTCCGTACAGAATGGCGGGTCGGTTCGCGTAGTGGCCGCGACGCGCCGCCTCCCGCAGTTCCTTCGTCAGCGTCTCTGGGTTCGGGGTCATGTCGTATCTCCTTTGATTGTCGGTTGACAAGGACAGGGACGGCAGTTCTCTAGGCCCCACCGCACCCATCCAAGTTCACCCAGGTAATCCCTGTCCTTGCCAACCTGTTCCCAAGGACCTGCGTTGGTAGCCCACCCTGGCCCTTCTTCCAATCGGTGCTAGTCAAGCGGTCACATCATACTCACAAAGGGCAAGTATCATCCCTGAGAGAATGAACCCTCCACTTGACGGGCGAACCGTCGCCTAGCCACGCTCCACTGGGCTGGCTAGTAGCTCGCTATGGACACGAGCAAGCCGCTCAAGCCCCTGCCCCTGACCGGGTATTGATGTGGCCTAATCCGATGAGACAGGCGCCTCGACAGTCGGTTGCCACACCCTCGACCTGGCCGCAAGATTACGCCAACGACGTGCGACAAACGGTGTCGCTCGTACACTGAGCGCCCGGTAGTCACCCGCCGCTTGCTCCTCTAGGGCCTTGGTCAAGTCTTTAAGGTTGCCGTATGTCTTGTCGAAGATGTGTCCGTTGTTGTGCTGGATGGTGAAAGCACGATCGACAAACGTGCGAGCCCTTAGTGTACCACTGAGGTAGTCGAATGTGACACGGGCAGCGAGTGCCCATCCGTCACCGCCTACCCCGTCGCCCTTCCACTCGTAGGACGTGAACGCTCGTGCCGCCTGCCGTAGCCAGGGCAGGGTAGCCTTCGGTGCCTTGCGTCTCGCCCGCATCCACGCATCCCACGCAAAGGATCGACTGAACTCATGCTCGTTGCACGGCATGAGGTATTCCCTCGTGAATCTACCGTCGAACGGCTCGATCCTGCTGGGCCAGCAGAACCCGTGCCGCACCTCTCCGCCTACCGCCATGTCGAGGTAGGCCGAGAACTCCTTGGCTACCTCAGCGACGTGCCGCTCGAAGAGGGTGATAGCCATGCCGTCACCGTCGTAGACGTCACCCCTCAGCCCGTCGTTCCTCTTGTATCCGATGATGGATTCAAGCAGATAGAAGTCGGCCACGTCACCACCGAGGTTGCGCTCGGGGTGCAGGCCGATCCTCTTGAACACGGTCTTGCTACGCCTCGACATCTCCTATTGCCTCCCGCTCATCTTGTCAGCGTGTCGTTGGGTAGCCTTGTCTGCCGTCTCTTTGGCAAGGCGTCGATGGACTAGGTACTTGTTGAGTGCAGCCATGCGGGGTACGAATCCTCGCTTACCATTGAGGTCAATCTGGTCCTGCAATGTCCACGGGCTAGAAGTCTTCGACATCACTCCACCCCTTCTTGTATTCTTCTACCGATTTCTGGTAGTCGTCTATCATGGTGGCTACCATTTCACGGTGGCAACCGCCGTGCTCCTCGGGCTCGCACTGGTCGGCGTACTGGCAGGGCGGGAAGGCACAGAGGTCGTCGTTCTTCCGTGACTGCGCCTCCCAGTTGCGAATGCTGGTGCCTTGTTTCTCCCACTCTTCACGGGAGCACAGTTCCCAGTCGCCGTCGCTGTTCTTCGCCATGAACTGCCAGCCCATCGTGCCGTCTTTCTGCCTGCCCCACCAGGGCTGGACGACATCCTTTGCGGAGTCGCTATCGTCGTGCTCCTCTAGCCACTGGTCGAGTAGTTGCTGCTCGTCCCTGAGTAGGACTGCGCCGGTGTCGTCAGTGAAATCCGTACGGGGTACGGTCGGGCGAGACGAGGTGACTACCGTACCACTCTTGTTCGAGGTGGTGGTGTACCCGTTGCCCTTCCACGAGTCGGCCCGCAGTTTGTTGAGCAGGGTGTACTCATCGGGCATCGGCTGACGCTGATTGACTTCCATGTCGAACGCCACGAGGTAGTTCACCTGTCTCGCTGTCTCGATAGCCTCTTGGCAGTATTGGGTTCGGACTTTGTTGACTGCCTGAGCGGCGGTCAATCCTTGTGCAATGAGAATGGCAGCAATGAGCGTGCCCGTCCTACCGTGGCCGCCGAAGCAACCGATTTCTACCCGCTCACCCTGCACAATCTGGGTGAGCATCCACTTCACGAGGGTAACGAACTCTTCCATGTCGTCGGGCACGGACATGTCAGCCCACGGATACATCACGTATCGGTGCTTGCCACCGGGGAACGGGAGGTCAATGCCCGGTGTAGCAAGCACGCCTGTCTGTTCCCACAACCTGTCGAGGTACACCGACAGGGTTTCGTAGCGCACCGCTAGGCTGTTGTTCTTGTGCTTCGGGCGGTCGGCGTAGCCAGAGGCGATGAGCGTAAGCCCGTTCTCCAACTGTACGAGGTCGCGCCAGTGCGAGCAGTCGGCCCAAGCGTAGGTACTGTACGACGTAGCCTGTTGCTTAGGCGCTGCTGCCTGCGGCTGACCGGGCTTGGACTTCTGGCCCTGCCGCCGAAACTGTCTGCCTTTATGACGTCGGGCCATTAGACCACCTCCTCATCATCGAAGTCGGGTTCGCCGTACCATTCCAGTCGCTCGATGTAGTCGAGCCTGTCGTTTATCTCCTCTTGTGCATTGAGGAGTCGAAACTCCATGTCGTTCACGTATTCGCTCGCAGCACGAGCGATGTTAGTGAGTCGATGTCGCTTTGACGGTTCGACTTCTCGAACCATGAGTACAAGCAAGTCAGCGAGCCAGTCGGGGAAATTACTCATGATCCTCCCATCATTGGGTTAGGCCGGATGATTCTCAGGTCCCCCATCCTGCGGAGGAGTCGCTTTGTCTCGTGCCACAGCCCGCCGTAGTTGGCATGCCGGGCGAGGTAGTCGTAGTCATTCTGTTCCTGCCGTTGCAGGACAGATATGAGTGAGGGTGCGTGGACGTCACTACAGTTATTCCCCCAGTTGCACTCGTAGCAATGGGAACTGACGTTGTAAACTTTGTCGAAGATGCTACCGCCGTTGTGCTGGATTGACCACAGCCTGTCGATAAACGTGGTCTTGCTGATATTCCCACGTTCGGCGTCAGCCATCAGCCTGTACGGCAGAGCCCACCTCTCGCCACCGTACCCGGCTGACCAGCCACCGTTCTCGAATGCGTCAGCAATCCACTCTGCCACTTGACCGGGTTCGAGGCCTGCCGCCAGGTCGATTACCCGCTGTTCACCCCACGCACCCCGCTTGATTTCGCCTAGCATCTCCGCCTGTTCGGGCTCGAAGATGCTAGGACTAGAGGTCGAGCCGCAAGTGCAGTACCCGTCGCCGTCCTCATCCCAGGTGAGGTTGTCCGAACAGTGACAGCACTCGCAGTATTCCTCCTCCCAGGTGCAGTTGTCGTAGTCCTCGGTGCAGGTGCAGTCGTCGCTGTCGTAGTCTTCTGCCCCCGTGTCGCAGTGGCATTCCTGATTGCAGCGACACCAGTATTCCTCAGTGCTACCGCATATCGACCACTCGCCCTTGTCCTCCTCGTGGTCAGGGCAGTAGTCGTAGTTGCGTGTCTGCTGTGTGCCGTCGGGGTTGTGGATGTAGCACAACTCCCCCGTGCCCGCGTAGTACAAGTACATGCGGAACTCGTCATACATGTCGTTGACCAGGCTGTCGAAGTTCTTTGCCGCCGCAATCTGCCGCAACTCTAGCGGGCTGTCGGGCGGGGCCGAGAACTCGTAGATGGGCTTGCGATCGGCATCGAACCAGGCGATGCGCCTGCCCTGATTGACGAGCGACTCCAACAGGTAGAAGTCAGCGCATCGGGTGGACAGTGGCACCTCCCGCTTGATTCCGATTTGCTCGAACCAGTCGTTCATGCCACCTCCCTACTTCGGAGCCTGCCTGATTTCGAGGAGCACCACGTCAATCGGAACGGACTTGACTAGTGCCTCCACCTCATCTTCGCCTAGCGTCGTGGTGCCTGTAATGCGGTCGCCGTTTGCCATCGTAATGCGGTACTCCGTGCGTGCGGGCTTGTTGATGTAGAGTCCCTGCTCGAAGTCGAAGTACAGTGCCATAGGCTAGGCCTCCTTGCTCGCGTAGTTCCAGACCACCACGAACCGCTTGACCTCCGGGACGTACCGAACAATCCGGGTGTCACCGGACGGGTAGACCTTCACCCTGTCCCCGTGCTGCGCCTGTGCGAGCCGGATTGCCTCCGCCTCGGACTTTCCAGCGAAGTCACTCGGCGTGACCTGCCGGTTGAAGATGTAGGCTCGTGTGCTCATGCCCGTATCCTCCCGTGCTCGTGGTGCCGACTATCGGGTAGCGTGCGATCCTACCCTGCGCTTGCGTCGAGGACTGTGCCTGCGGTTAGCAGAGGCGCAGGGTAGGATTGAACCCTGCCCGTAGGTGTGGTGCCCGTGTGACCGATTGCCTGACACGAGAAGCATAGCACCCGTGCCCGGTGGCCGTCAAGTCAGCCATTTGGGGGACACGGCGGGAGTCGAACCCGCCGTGCCCGGTGGAGCCTAGTCGGACAGTAGCCCGACCGATTCGAGTCCGCTACCGTAGCGGATCGTGCCGACCTTAGGTGCGCGGACGGGCGTAGCCTCGGAACGTGCCGCCGAACGCGAACCCTTGCGCGTAGGACCGTAAATGTCGCGGACCATGCGCCCGGTGATACCGACATCCCCGATGAAGTCCCGAGTCTCGCGCCCGTCCGCCTTGATACGGGGACGTGCGGTGACTCGGACCTCAGGGACGTTCGGGCCGAACGTACCGTTGCCAGCGTAGACTTTCCCGGAGGGAACCCGCGAACCTTTTGGTTCGACGTGATACCGCCGGACCTCCGCCCTGGCGTCGGCACGTCGGGAACGAATTCCCATGATCGTGCCTCCCGTGTAACCGATTGCCCGGTGAGCCGTGTGGCCCGGCGGGTGAAGCGGGGCCATCGTCCTCCCGTGGGCCGATTCTGTCAAGAGGCAGGCACGAAAGCGAACGCACGTTCGAGCGAGGACGGTCGAACGCGTGTTCGAGCCCGTCCGTCGATCGTGCCTGACGTCCGTCCGCCTTGTCCCAGTTTGCCCCAACTACACGAACGTATGTTCGATCGGCACGGGCATCCGGCAGTCGGCAGGCACGGGAGGCACGGGGCCAGCGGGGCACAGGCACGAGCAGGCACGAGCAGGCACGGCGGGCTAGGTTCACAGGCACGGGCCAGGCATGGTACGGTCATAGTAGAACGCACGTTCGGAGAACAGGGTTAGTCGAACAGTTGTTCGATGTCGTGCCTGGGAGGTAGAAGGCAGGCAGGCAGAGGCACGGGCAGGCAGGCAGACCCTCCGACTCTCGTGCCCCCGCAGGCACGACGCCCCGGTCAGGCGGGGGGGGACTAAGCCGAGGTATGTGTGTGTAGTGTGTTGTCTGACCAGCACTTTCCCTGAAATCAGTTCCAGGAGGCCCCGGAACAGGGGGCTAGACCCTCCACCTACCCTGACCTGCAGGAATAGGCTCTCATTTCCGCCCTCATTTCCCTCGTTTCCACTGGGCGCGAAACCGCAGGCCAGGGCATTGACGCCGGAAGCGAGAGAGGAAGCGGAGTGCCCACAGATCAGAGGACACATGACCTCATGGCCTGGGGGCGGCGTTCCAGAGCACGGCTGTTCGAGCGGCTAGGCCATACACGCCCCAACGAGGTGGAGTGGTGGCCCGAAGTCCAGGACGGGCTGCGCCGGAACTACTCGATCACCGACATCTCCAAGGCTCTGCAGTTCTCGGAGCGCCGGGTACGCCAGATCATCGCCACCGGGAGGGCACCTGACTCAGAAATCCCCCGCAGACAGGTCAAAGAAGAGGACCAACCACTAATAGACTGGTCCGTAGACGCTTTCGCAGCCTTCTTTGAACGGTTCTCGGGAAAGAAGTTCATGCCTCACTTTCGTCCTTGGGTAGAGGCCTTCCTCCGCGAGAGGAACTTGATCCTCAACGTCCCCCCAAGGCACGCGAAGAGCACGATCTTCTCCCTCTGGCTCCCGATCTGGCTCATCTGCAGGGACGTCAACGTCCAGATCATCCTGGTTTCCAAGACCGGGGGGTTCGCAAGGACGTGGGCGCGGGGTATCGCTGACCAGTTGACGCTCAACCAGGACTTGATCGAAGCATTTGGGCCCTTCGCGCCCGACGTACGAGGGAAGATTCCCTGGAAGCCGAACTCTGGCGAGCTAATGGTCGTCGGTAGGACCAGGGACACCAAGGGTCCGCAGCTAACGATCCAGTCCCGCGGGGCGATGCAGCAGATTCTGGGGATGGAAGCGGATTTCGTCATCATTGACGACCCTACGGACCAAGGGGTGGCCCGCGAGGAGGTAGCACGGAAGCACGAACTCACCTGGCTCCGCGAGCAGGTGCTCACGAGGCTGCAGCCCGGAGGCCGCGCCGCCGTAATCATGCAGCGGGTCCACATGAACGACCTGTCGGGCACGCTCTCCGCGCAGATGGTGGAGTTTGGGGCTCGGAAGGGGTCGCCGCTCTGGCATCTAGAGAGGTATCCCGCCGTCCTGAACTGGGACACACAGGAAGTCCTCTGGCCCGCGGAGTACGATGAGGCGGGCAACCACATCTCCGGCTGGTCGTTCGAGGAACTCATGGCCTCCTACGAGCGGGTCGGTGGCCGCGAGGCATTCGAGACGCTGTACCAGCAGAACCCGATGCCAGAGGGAGGGTCCACGTTTGACCCAGCCCACATAGAGGCTTCCCGCGTAGATCGCCCTGGCTGGCAGGGCGTCCGCTCTGTGGACAACGTGAGTAAGGTTTCGCGGGTTCTGAGCCTCGACCCAAGCCCGTCGCAGTACAACGGGTGGGTCCTAGGGGACCTGCACTTCAACAGAGAGAACTTCCGCTTCGACGTAATGGGGGCGTGGCGGACGAAGGCCGGTAGCTTGTCCGCCCTCATGGCTGACGTCATCCGAGTCCTAGACGAATACAAGCCGGACTACTTCATCTTCGAGGAGTCTGGATTCGGGCGATGGTTCTACGACGACCCGGCGTACTACCGGGTCAAGGATCAGGTCAGCTTCGTACGACACAAGACTACTGGCATCTCGAAGCACCACACCGAGTACGGATTTCGCAGTATGGCGGGGGACTTCGAGATGAACCGGATCACTCTCCCCGCGGGGGATCAGGTGGGCCGGGACATGACGGATGAGTTGACCCGAGAACTCGTCACTTGGCCGGACGGCCAGCTAGACGACATCGGGATGGCTCTGTGGTTCATCAAGTACAACTGGCTCAAACTCCGCCCGCGGATGGAGTTTACGGGTCGGATCAAGGGGACACCCGAGGTCACGATCGGCTGGCGTCAGAAGTACACGGAGAAGGAAGACATGTACGCTAAGGTCAAACGGCTTCGAGAGGCCGCGATGAGGGAGGATACGCCTGATGGCACCCGGAACTTCAACGTCTGAGCAAGACTTGGAGGGCCTGCTCGGCAGATACGATGCAGACTACCTCCTCGACCAGTGGGAGAACTCCACGTCTGACTCGTACCAGGACTGGAAGGACCGGATCAACGCCGTCACCGACCTGGCGACGGGGCAACTCCTTACTAAGAGGGGCAAGATCAGCAGCGGAGCGGTCGGGGTCATCACACCCTCGACGGCTTCGACCGATGACACCCTCGTAGTCGAGAACCTCATCAAGAACGCGATCCTCGACACGGCTGCGCTGGCGACCGACGCCCAAGCCAGCATCCAGGCGGTCCAGCGTGGGGCCAGCGACATGGCCAAGAAGGAGCGCGTGCTCAAGGAGGCCATCGCGCATACCATTCTATGGGCCGGACGGTGGGAGCGGAACCGTACACCGCTCTATATCGACCTTATCAAGTCCGGTGTCATGGCCGTAGCCACGTACTACACCGAAGGTGAGCCGTACGCGCAGTTCGCCCGGCTGGACCCGGTGGGCTGCTACCCCTCAGTCAAGAACGGCAAGCTCATTGACATGCTCTACCGCGAGAAGGTCCTCCTCCGCAACCTCGCCAACGAGTACCCAGAGGAGTTGCAGAACGCTCCTATGGAGGACTGCGACAAGGAGGTCGAGCGGATCGACTACTACGCGAAGGATGAGGTGGTCAAAGCCCTCGTCTTCACGAAGGATGGCAAGGTCCCGCGGGATGGAAAGAACCGCGTGGTCATCGTCAACCGCTGGAAGCACAACCTGAACCGCGTCCCCGTCGCGTTCGAGGCCCTCGACACCGTTGATGGGGCCTTCCGTGGGCTTATGGATCAGGCCGCAGGCCCATTCCTCGCCAAGAACTCGATCGTGACATACCTTCTAGAGTACATCGAGGACATGGTTCACGCTCCGCTTGAGGAGAAGAACATCATCGGCGGCGCTGAGGACCAGCAGCCTGGCCCGAACACCGTCTACCACCACGATCCCAACGCCCCAGAGTCCTTCATCCGCCGCGTCTCCCCTGCTGCCCCCGCGGGAGCGGTCTTCGGACTCACTCAGTTCCTTGACAGGTCCATCTCAGGCGAGGTGAACCAGCCCCCCGCCCGCCAGGGCGACGTGCGGCAGTCCATCGCCACAGGTTCCTTCGTGGACAAGACGCAGGGACGGCTGACGTCGGTCGTCAAGAACCTGCAGGACCTCATGGGATTCCTGATCGAAGACCTCGTTGCCCTCCTATGGGGGATCGAGAAGACTGAACTCAACGTCGAGAAGCCCCTGTGGCAGCCGGTCGGGAATGAGTACACCTACAAGCCCGACGAAGCCCTCGGGGACTTCCTCTACGTCCGCGTCGAGCACGGCGCAGCCGCAGGCCTCGACCGTTCGCAGGCTGACATGCGGGTGGCTACCCACTTGGGCATGAAGCTCCTCGACAGGGGCACGGCCCGCGCCCAGATCGACTACCTGCGGGACGACATCGACCTGCAGAACCGGATCGACGCCGAACTTGTGGCCGACGCCCGGATGCAGCGGTTCGCAGCAGACCCACGTATGGACATCTCGACCCTCATCAAGTTCGAGCTAGCTATTGCCGAGGGCAAGTCGTCCATCGACGCGCTCAAGGAGGCTCTGCCCGAGGTTCAGGCTACGGAGCAGCGTGCCGCGCAGGCCGCCAACCCCGCTGCAGCCCCCGCTCCCGAGGGTATGCCCGCTGAGGGTGGCCCCGCACCGCAGCCCGGTGAGCAGCAGCCCGATGAAATCCTGCCTCTGCAGTTCGCCCGCGCTCCGCTGCAGCAGCAGATTCTACGAGTCCAGTAAAGGATGACTGATGGCAAAGCAACCAGCCAAGCCCAATTACGCCATGCAGGGTGCGACCTCTCAGGAGGCCACCCTCATGGGGCGGCAGGCCGACCAGGCTCACGCCCAGATGCAGGCCAACGCCCAGCAGATGCAGCCCGTGAACCCACAGGCCAGCGGTGCAGGGCCCGCTAAGGGGCTGCCACCGGAGGCGGTCAACCTGGCCCCTAACGACATGGGCCCGCAGGGTCTCCCGTCCGGGGACCCCGATGACATGAACTTCCTGTACGCGGACCCGAAGAACCCCGCGGACCTGCAGACCATCATGCAGCAGGCCCAGGAGCAGAACTACTCGCGGGACATACCCGTCCCCACCCGGCTCCTACGCTACCTCCCCATCCTGCGCCAGATGGCGTACGACCCTGACGCACCCAAGAGCGTCCAGGCCTTCTACCGACACGTCGTTGACTCGATCGAACGACGGAGGCAGCAGTAATGTCTGATCCTTACGAAGACCAGACGGCTACAGACAACGGGATGACGAAGGAGCAGGAGAAGTTCGTCGGCAACTTCTTCGTCCCCGACCCCTCGTATACCCCCGATCCCTACCAAGCACAGTCCCAGACAGCGAATCCCGTAGACCAGTGGGTCTTCGGGGAGTACCTTGGGTCCAAGGTCCAGGCCATGCGCCCGCTGTCGGATAAGATGATCGTGTCTGGGGCGGACACTCACCTGTGGACTACGGTGAACCCACAGCAGTTGTTTGGCATCGCGGGTAGCGAGGCAGCCAACTGGTTCGAGAGTCTCTACGGGGGCGACATCTCCCCCTGGCTTGAGGCTGCGCTGATCCAGGACAAGGACAAGCGGGACCAGGCGTACGCCCTACTCACCACGAAGGACCAGGCGAAGGGTGAGATTGGTCAGGCTCTCAACGAGAAGGCCTCCAACCTGGGGCTGACGGGCATCTCCGCCCGCTACGCTGCGACCACCGCGTTCCTCGCTTCACGACGGGACCGCGAGGAGAATGGCAAGGTCCTATCGAACTACGACTACGATCAGGTCCTTACGCCCCACGAGCAGTTGCTCTTGACCGAAGCCGTCCGCGCCTCTGTCAATCCCGCTGGGATCGGCGAGCGGGCCCTGCAGGTCCTCACTCCATTCTCTACGGGCAAGGTGAGCAACTCCATCGTGCGCGTCGAGCCCGGCTCTACTGACTTCGCGCTGGACGAGGAGTGGGCGAAGGCTCACCCTGTCAAGGCCCTAGCGGCATCGAAACTCCTGCAGGAGTACAACCCCGGAGCCAACGTCCGCATCGGGGAGAACGGGGTCGTGTCCAACGTCCTCAACGCTGCAGGCCGCCCGATCGACTGGGTATCCGGCCCCATCGCCCTGGCCTACCGCTACGCCGCCCGTGGCTTCGGAGAGATGGGCGAGTATGGAGCCGTTGGTGATAGGTCACAATACTTGAAGCAGGCGAACCAGATCAAACAGGACATCGCCAGGGGCCTCTACGACCCGACCGAGATTCCTGCTGCCATGCAGGACTACGAGCGGTTCCTCGACTGGGGAACGCCTGGGAACATCAACAACCAGGGCGAGTCGTTCAGCGACACGATGCACGACACCTTCATGCCCGAGGTCGGGGGCTGGGGGCTGGCACAGACATCAGCCGATGCCATCGGCCTCCTCCCTGGTGACCCCGCGTACGGGGCATGGACTACGGCTGTCGGCCTGATCCACAACTTCTCGTCCCTCGACCCGCTGGGGTGGGCGGGTGCAGCCAAGCAGGCGAAGGCCCTGGCCGGGCAGGTCCGTGGGGTCGAGACTGAGGTCCGCAAGGCCGCTACCCTCAAGGGGCTGCAGGCCGCGGCCAAGCCGGTGGACTACCTCCGGGGTCGGAACTGGGCCATCATCGGCTCGCACCTGGACAACCTGACGTACGCCGAGAACGAGGCCCGGCACCAGGAACTCCTCCGTATCGCGCAGCAGTTCGCCACGAAGAAGGGCTACGATGTCACCCAGGTTTCCACGGCACAGGGCCCGAGGGTCATGATCCTGGGGATGCGGGGGGATGAGGCCCTCGTCACCGCCCGCCACTTCGAACAGGCCTCCTTCCACACGGCGGACGGCCTCGTCCACACCAACCGGACCATCACCCCGTTCGACTGGGGCCTGTCCGGCAAGACGTCGGCGGCAGCCGCTGACGCCTTCAACATCACGATGCCCAACAAGTTCGAGAGCGTGAACTTCCACATCCCGGCTGACGCCAAGCCCGTGAAGTTCGCCCCGCCTCGCGTCTCCTCTAACTGGATGACGCAGCACCTCTTCTCCAAGATGTACCGCACGCCGGACGAACTCCTCTACGGGGACCAGGCCGTCGATGCCGCACGCCAGATTTACGACACGATCAAGACGGCCCGCTCGATCGGCAGGGCTGAGGCCCAGGCCCGTGGGATCACGGATGCCGAGGGGCTCCTGGC
>Ga0070700_100000151_pt1 | contig 40597 bp, 36 predicted proteins | sample KBSK5101metaG_FD_65456 | JGI IMG/M metagenome (GOLD analysis project Ga0070700, IMG submission 65456) | Corn, switchgrass and miscanthus rhizosphere microbial communities from Kellogg Biological Station, Michigan, USA - KBS K5-10-1 metaG | ecosystem: Host-associated > Plants > Roots >...
CGCGCGTGTACGTCGTCGAAAGCGTCTGCGCTTCCCACAGCGTGACCGGATCGCCGTTGAGGTACGCAAAGCGCGCCTCGTTGAGCAGGTTCGCACTGAACACCGCGGTCTCATTGACCTGCGCGGTCCACGATCGCCGCGAGTAGCGGCGCGCGACGCTGGGCGCATTCGTGCCGCCGACGGCGTCCTGCGGATTGTCGTCGGACATCCGGTCGTAGTTCGCGCGGAACATCAGCGAGTGCGCCGGCGAGAGCATGTGATCGAGCCGTCCGTTGAAGAGCGTCTGGCGATAGTGGCCGGTCCAGGCGAGATTGCCATCGGCCGGCAGGAGGAACGCCGGCAGCGCGCTGGAAAGGAACGTCGTGCGGTCCTGCCGCGTGTAGTCCGCGGTGGCGAAGAAGAACGTGCGGTCGCGCACGAGCGGTCCGCCGATCGAGCCGGAGTACTGGCTCAGCTCATCCGGAATGTCGACCGGGTTGATCGCGGCGAGCGTCGACGGCGTCACGCAGCTGTCGACCGACGACGGGCAGAAGCCGCTCGTCGAGAACGTCTCCGCCTGCGAGCCGCCCGGACGTACGAGATACAGCGCCTCGCCGTGCAGGTTGTTGGTGCCTGACTTCGTGACGACGTTGACCGCGGGGCCGGCCGTCCAGCCGTACTCCGCGGAGAATGCGTTCGACAGCACCGTGACTTCCTGGACCGCGCCGATCGGCACGGTCGCGATCATCGTCTGCCGCCCCCACGCCTCGTCGTTGTTCGCGCCGTCGAGCGTGAACGTGGTCGTGCGGCGCGAGCCCGCGCCGGTGATGAAGTACGTGGCGTTGACGAAGAGATCGCCGGTCCCTTTGCCCTGGCGAAACGCGGAGTTGAGCAGTGGCAGCGTCGTGACCTTGCGGCCGAGGATCGGCGTTTCGTTGATCTGAATGCTGTCGAGGCGGCGGCCGATCTGCGGATCGGCGCGCACGCCTTCGGTGGTGCCGAAGACGGTCACGCCCGCGCTCTCGGCGCCGACGAGCAGCGTCACCTTCAGCGTCGCGGTCTCGCCGGAGCGCAGCGCGATGTCGCGGCGTTCTTCGTTGCCGAATCCTTCGCGCGACACGGTGACGGTATACATGCCGGTGAGCGGCAAGGCGGAAATCGTGGCGCTGCCATCGCTGCCGGAAACGGCTTTGCGCGCGGCGCCGGTCGCGGTGTTGACCACGGAGACATTGGCGTCGGGCACCACGGCGCCGGTTTGATCCACCACGACGACGATCATCGTCGCGGTGTTGGGAGACTGCGCGGCGGCCGTCGCCGCGAGCAATACAAACAAAATCAACAGCAATGCTGATGAGACGAAAGTCTTCATCACCTTCTCCTTCTGTCGGTTTGCGGTGGTGAGGCGCGCGCGGCGGGGCTAGATGTTCCTGCGCCTGCAAACCAGAAGGAGATCGACGGTGGCGGGGAGCGGCTCGGCTCTGCGCGCGTGGCGGCGCCGCGTGGCGCGCCGCTCGTTCGCGATCGCCGGAGCCTCGACCGAGTCTTCGGCGGGCGCGAGCTCCGCCTCCTCGTCGCTCGTTACGATGGTGAGGTGATCGAGCGCCGGCAACGGCACGCTCGCCGAGGACTGCTGCGTGATGCCGGAACCATTGCGCGCGCCGTCCGCCCAGCCGACGACTCCCGGATCGCCCTCGCGCGCCGCTTCTCCGCGGCGGAAGCGCGTCGGCCGCGGAAGCACGACGTCCGCGTCGGGATCGCGCGCGATGGAGAACGAGCCCGGCAACTCGAAGTGCGTTTCGCGCACTTCGTCGCCGATGCGGATCAGGATCCGCGCGTCGCGCGTGTCGACGTTCGGGACGATGAACGTGAAGCGCTGCAGCTCGATGTCGAGATGCGGCGTGACGCGGAATGCGTAGTACCTTCCGCCGTCGATGGAGAGAAATGCTTCCCACTCCTCGGCCGCTGCCGGCAGTTGCGCGGCGGACCAGCGCAGCTCCGCAAACGAGCCGCCGCGCAGGGTCGTCCCGGCCGCCGGTGCGGCGAGGCGCAGCGTGGCCGCGTGCGCGAACGAAGCGAACGCGAACAGCACCAGCGCCATCAGAGGCCGGGTCACACGTGACATGGAACAGGAATGATAAGCCTGTAAAGCTCTTCCGCGATGTCCTCCGGCGTGCGATTCACGGCGGCGACGTGCGTCGCGAAGTCGCTGCTCTCATGAGCGAGGCAGCACTCCGACGCCCGTCGAACCTGCCACGCCGCCGGATTCGCGTCCTCGCCGCGGCGCCGCAGCCGCTCATGCACGACCTCGACCGGCGCGACGAGGCAGAAGTGCAGGACGCGCGGTTCGAAGCGACTGATTCCCGCGCGGATCTCCTGCAGATACGCCGCGTTCGAGAACGCCATCGGCACGACGATGTTCGGCCAGAGCCTCCGCACTACCCACAGCCCCGCGATCGTCAGTCGCCGCCACACCCGCAGATCCTGAAAGTCGTCGACGCGGCGTCCCGCCAGCCGCGCGGCCCTCTGCAGCGCGATGCCGATGAGCTCAGGATCGTAGAGAACGGCGCGCGGCAGCCGCGCCACGAGCGCCCGCGCGACAGTCGTTTTCCCGATTCCGAATGCGCCGTTGAGGAGGAGAATCACGCATCGCTACCGTAGCATGACGCGCATGACCAAGCCGGACGACCGCGCCGCACAATGGGAACGGCTCGCGCGTCATGAGCCGTATTTCCCGGTTCTCGCGAACGGCGAGAGCACCGCCAGCGACGCGTTTTTCCAGACCGGCGAAGACGACATTGCGGCGCTGCTCGCCGCAATCACGACGCTCTGCGGTCGCGAACCGTCGCTCGAATCGGTACTGGACTTCGGCTGCGGAGCCGGCCGCCTGACACTTCCCCTCGCGCGCCGCGCCGGACAGGTACTGGCCTGCGACATTGCCCCGACCATCCTTTCCCACGCGCAACAAAATGCCGAGCGTGCCGGCCTGACTAACGTTCGCTTCCATCCGTGTGACGACGTCCTTGCCTCGACCGCGCCGTCCTTCGACTTCGTTTGCTCGCTGCTCGTCTTTCAATACATCCCACCGTCCACCGGTTACCCGCTCATTCGATCGCTGACTGAGCGACTGAAGAGCGACGGCATTGCAGCGCTACAACTGCGGCTGCACCAAACCGACCGGCTCCATCGACTGGCGAACCTGCGCCGCCGCGCTTCCATCGCGCCCGACGCCTCGGTCGTGCAAACGTACCGATACGACGAACGCCTCGTGGCTCGCGCGGTCGAGCAGGGCGGAGGCTCGATCGTCGCCCTGCTGCCCGCTCACGACCGCGTGACTGATGGTGCGGTGCTGGTTGTGAGGAAAGTGCTCACCGAACCAGCTGCAAAAACTCGCTCGCGGGAACCGGCGGCGTGATCAGGAACCCCTGCATCTGATCGCAGCCGTGGAAGCGGAGGAAGTTCGCTTGTTCGGTGAACTCCACGCCCTCGGCGATCACCTTCAGGCGGAGGCTGTGGGCCATGGCGATGATGGCGGTGACGATGGCGGCGGTGTCGGGGTCGGTGGTGATGTCGTGGACGAACGACTGGTCGATCTTCAGCGTGTCGATCGGGAATCGCTTCAGGTAGCTCAATGACGAATGGCCGGTGCCGAAGTCGTCGAGGGAGATGCGGAGGCCGAGTTTTTTCAGCTCGAACAGCGTGCGGACGCTTTGTTCGGGACTGTGCATGGCGCTGCTCTCGGTGATTTCGAGCTCCAGCATGCGCGGCGGGAGTCCGCTTTCCTCGAGGATCTCCGCGACGCGCTCGACGAGGTCGACCTGCTGCAGTTGCGTGACGGACAGATTCACCGCAAGAGACAGCGACTGGAAGCCGGCGTCGTGCCATTCCTTCGCCTGGCGGCACGCCTCGCGCAGCGCAAACGTGCCGATCGGAATCATGACGCCGGTGGCCTCGGCGAGCGGGATGAAGGTCGCCGGCGGGATCGCGCCGAGGTCGGGGTGCGTCCAGCGCAGCAGCGCTTCCATGCCGGTGATGCGGCCGCTGCGCATGTCGAAGATCGGCTGGTAGTGCACCGCCATCTCGTCGTTCGTCAGCGCCTTGCGCAGGCCGTGCTCCAGCGCGATGCGCTGCAGGGCCTTCGCGTTCACGTGCGCGTTGAAGAGCTGGTAGTTGTCGCGGCCGACTTCTTTCGCCTGATACATCGCGGTGTCGGCGTTCTTGATCAGCGTCTCCGCGTCGGTGCCGTCCTCGGGGAAGAGGCTGATGCCGATGCTGGTCGTCGAGAAGAACTCGCGTCCCTCGATGTGGAACGGATGGCGGATCGCCTCGATGATCTTCTGCGCCACCGGCACGGCGTCGTCGGAGCGATGCAGGTGCGGCAGGAGGACCGTGAACTCGTCGCCGCCGAGGCGCGCGACCGTGTCGCTCTCGCGCACGCAGGTTTGCAGTCGCGCCGCGACGGCCTGCAGCAGCTGGTCGCCGATGTTGTGTCCCAGCGAGTCGTTGATCACCTTGAAGCGGTCGAGGTCGAGGAACAGCACCGCGAGCGACGAGCCCTCGCGGTTTGCATGCGACAGCGCGACGGTGAGCCGGTCCTTGAACAGCAGGCGGTTTGGCAGGTTCGTCAGCGCGTCGTGATACGCGAGGTGTTTGATCTGCTCCTCGGCATACGTGCGCTCGGTGATATCGCGGACCACGCACACCATGCCTTCCGCGCCGAGCGCGGTCAGCGAGATCTCCTGCGGGAACACGTTGCCCTCGCGGCGCAGGCCCGCGGCCTCGCCGCGCCAGCGGCCGCGCTGCAGCACCATCGGCACGATGCTGGTGATGACGCGAACCTGCTCGTGCGGCTCGTACAGATCGCAGAGCGAGCGGCCGATGAGGTCGTGCGGGCGCGCGTAGCCGAACAACTTCGCCAGCGAATCGTTGACGTACGTGAACTCGAGACGCTGGTCGAGGATGCCGATGCCGTCCATCGACGCCGTCATCGCCGCCGACTGCTTGCGCAGCGTTTCTTCGACCAGCTTGCGCTCCGTGACGTCGTAGACGAACCCCTCGAAGTACACCTCCCCGGCGGGCGAATGGATCGCGTGCGCATTGAGCTGCACCCAGATCGGCGAGCCGTCCTTCCGCTGCCAGCGCAGCTCGAGGTTGTTCGCGTAGCCGTACGGCTCGAAGTGGCGGATCAGCTCCTCGCGCTGGTGCGCGTCGAAGTAGACGTCGCGGTCGAGGTTCTTCGTCAGCAGTTCCTCGGTGGAGTCGTATCCGAGCATGCGCGCGAGCGCGACGTTCGCGGTCACGAGCCGTCCGTCGCGCGCCGACTGATAGATGCCGACCGGCGCGTAGTCGAAGATGACGCGATACTTTTCCTCCGACTGCTGCAGCGCCTTCTCGGCGCGCTTGCGCTCGGTGATGTCGTGGACGATCGAGTAGAGCACGCGGCGTCCGCCGAAATCGACGGGGCCGGAGTGGATCTCGACGTCGCGGATCTCGCCGTTGGCGCGCATGTGGCGGAACTGGAAGTACGCGCGATCGCGCGCCGCGGCGCGGCTCATTTCGACGCGTACCTCGTCCTCGCCGCGAACGTTGATGTTCCAGATGCGCAGCGCCTTGATCTCGTCGCGCGTGTAGCCGTAGAAGTCGCACGCGGCCATGTTCGCGTCGACGATCGCGCCGGTGTCGGGGTCGATGAGCAGCTTCACGGCGCGGTTGGTCTCGAACATCTGCCGGTAGCGCCGCTCGTTCTCGCGCAGCGCGTCTTCCTTGCGCTTGTGCTCGATCGCCGAGGCGATGTGCTGCGCGACGAAGACCAGCACCTCGAGGTCCTTCTCGGTGTAGCGCGTGGTCTCGCGATACGACTGCGTCACGATCGCGCCCCACGTCACGTCGCCGGTTTTCAGCGGCGCGCCGAGCCAGTCGATCGACGGCGCGCCGACCGGCTCGACCTCTCCCTCGGCGACGAGGCGCTCGAACACGTCGGGAGTCGCGAGCAGCGGCTTGCCGGTGCGCAGCACGTACGCGGTGAGTCCGTGGCCGGGATTCGCGAAGTCGGGCGCCTTGTCGACCTCGTCGACGAACCAGGGGAACGTGAGGAGGTTGCCCTCGGCGTCGTACTGTGCGATGTAGAAGTTCGTCGCGCTCATGAGCGTGCCGACGACTTCGTGGACGGACGCATACAGTGCTTCGAGGCTCTCGGCCTCGCGGCTCAGCTCCGCGATGCGGAAGAGCGCCGCCTGCATCCGCTCTGCCTTGACGCTCTCGGTGATGTCGCGGAAGTACCAGGAGCGCCCTCGGATGCTGCCGCCGACGATGATCGGCAGCGACGCGCGCGAAAGGATGCGGCCGTCCTTGAGCCGCACCGGATCGCTCGCGCGCACTTCGTCGGGATGCTCGTACAAATAGTTCACCAGGTCGATGAAGCCGTCCCAGTTCTCGACCGCATCGGCGGCGTACCCGAGGAGCTCGTTGTCGTCCGCGGTTGCGGCGACGCTCTCCGGGATCCGCCAGATCTCGAGGAAGCGGCGGTTATACGAGAGGACGTTGCCGGTCGGATCGACGACCAGCGTGCCGTCGATCGTCGCCTCCTGCTGCGCCTTGAGGATGGCGATCGTGGTGCGCAGCGAGTCGCGCGACACGCTCCGCGATTCGCGGACAAGGCGCGCCAGAGCGCGCTTCGCGCGCTGAATGCGCGAGCCGTGAGGTGCACGGGTCGAGGGCAAGGCGGGAATCGTCATTCGAGAACCGGAGTCGCTTCGGGCAATTCTAGACGAAACGGTCAGTCACCCGGCGTGCCGTAGCGGCGGAAGTACTGCCACTGCTCGAAGGCGTTGTACACGAACCACGCGATGTACAGCGCGATGAAGTAACTTCCGCGGACGAACATCAGGATGGCGATCCCGCCGCCGACGATCATCGCGATCCAGACGTAGATCACGAACGACGTGCGGTCGCGGAAGAAAATGCTGAAGAACTCGCGGACCGCGTGGCCGCCGTCGAGCGGCGCGACGGGGATCAGGTTGAAAAGTCCCCAGAAGAAATTCGCGGAGACCATGCGCGGGAGCAGCGCCACGAGCATCTGGTCCTGACGCACGGCGGGGATGGACTGATAAATCCAGATGCTGAGGAACATCAGGCCGAAGCTGGAGATCGGGCCGGCGAGGCTGATCAGCATGTCCTGCCACGGCTTCGCGCGGCGGCTGTTGATCGTCACGCCGCCCATGCCGGTGAGCACGATGCGGCTCGGCCCGAAGCCGAACACTCCGATCATCGCCGCGTGCGCGAGCTCGTGAAACAGCACGCTGACGAAGAGGATCGGGATCCAGAGCAGCGCGTATTGAATCCCGAGCTGCGCGTTGTAGTTCATCGCCACGAAGAAGACGATGAGGATCAGGAAGTTGAAGTCGACCGTGATGGTCGTGCCACGGATAGTGCCGAGATGGAGCATGCGCGCGTGAGTGTATACGGACGCGCGTCACCGGCGAGGCAGGGTGACCCGAAACACCGCGCCCTGCCCGAGCGCGCTCTCCACGGCGATCGAGCCGCCGTGCGCTTCCGCGAAGCGGCGCGCGAGCGCGAGGCCGAGGCCCGTTCCGGACGGCGGCATGCCGCGCATCTGCACCTGCTCGAACTCCTCGAAGATGCGCTGCTGGTCTTCCTCGCGGATGCCGACGCCGTGATCGGCGACTTCGATCTTCCACATCGACTCGTCGGCGCCGCCGCGGATGGTGATGCGGTCGCCGACGGGGCTGAACTTGTTCGCGTTCGACAGCAGGTTCAGCAGGATCTGCTCGATGCGGCTCCCGTCGGCCCGGAGCACCATCGGCTCGTCCGGCATCACCACCTCGATCTCCTGCTTCTTCTGCGCGAACAGCGGCTGCGTCGACGCCACGGTGTTGGCGATGCTCATCCGGAGGTCGACGGTCTCGATGTGCAGCTTCATCTTCCCCGACTCGACCTTGGCGATGTCGAGCAGGTCGTTGATCAGCGTCAGCAGGTGGCGCGCGCTGCTGCTCACGTTCTGCAGGAACGCCAGACGCTTCTGATGCGTGATCGTCTCTTCCTGCTCGGTCATCAGATCGGAGAAGCCGATGATCGAGTTCAGCGGCGTGCGCAGCTCGTGCGACATCTTCGCGAGGAACTCGCTCTTCGCGCGCGACGCGCGGACGGCCTTCTCCGTCTGCTGCCGCAGCTGCTCCTCGCGGCGCCGCAGCTCGCGCGTGGTCTCCTCGAGCGTCTCGGCGATCGTTTTGAACTCGAGATAGCGCCCGTCGATGCGCGCGGCCTCGCCCGGCTCGCCCTCGCGGATCGCGCCGATGGCGGCGCGGAGCTGCGCGAACGGGCGCGAGATCGTGTACAGCAGCATCGCCGCGGCGGTGACGAGGATCAGGAATACGATCGCGTCGACGATCGCGGAGACGAGCATGATCGTCCGCCGCTTGACCGAGAAGCTCGTCCACTCGCTCGCGTTCGTGCGGTCCATCATTCCGCGCACGGCGATGATGTGCCGGTCGATGGCCGTGGCGTCGCCTCCGTCGGGGACGGACTGCCCTTCCAGCCGCGCCCGCGCGCGAGCGAACCACTCCTCGGTGCCGGCGGCGATGACGGGAAACTCGCGCGCCAGGTCCGACGACGCGCCCGTCAGCACCGGTGCGAGGTGGACGATGAGCTCCTGATTCGTCCTGCGGGCGGCGTCGAGCCGCGTCATCGCCGCGGGATCGCTGCGGTCGATCAGCGCGGCGCGCAGGAAATTGCCGTGCATCCGCTGCAGCGTTTCCTGCGCCTCGATCCACGTCTGATGCTGCTCGAGCCGCTCCTGCTCGAGGCGGTTGAGGAGATAGGTGCGGATGGCGAACGACGCCGCGAAGCCGAGGAGGATGATCACGGTGACGATCTGCAGCGCGTTCGTGATCGTGCGCGGCTGGCCGGAACGCTCCGGGCGGCCGAGGAACGCGCCGCCGAAGGCGAGAACCGGAGTCGCGATCAGCAGTGCCGCGGTGAAGTCGGCGATGAACCAGACGAACACCTCGCGCCAGACGATCGTCACGCCGGGCGGGTGCGGCACGACGAACAGATCGCCGGCGATCGCGCTGAACGCGCTGTTGACGATCGTGCCGAAGATGAGAAACGCCACCAGCGACTTCATGTCGCGCAGGTCGGACGTCAGGTCGCGCCGCCAGCGGAAGACCGCCCAGGGGATGACGCCCTCCGCCGCGGCGAGCAACCCGCTCGCGACCAGCTGCATCGGCGTGACGTCCGCGCCCCACGGCGTCGCAATCGTGCCGAGGACCACGCCGATGACGGCCGGCAACCCGAAATACATCACCGCCAGGATCGAGATCGCCGTCGCCGGGAACAGGATCGAGACCCCGCTCTCGACCTCGAAGTACACGGCGATCGCGTTGCAGAACGCGAAGACGACAAACGTCAGCGCAATCTGTCCCGCCCGGACGAAAGCCGCGCGAAGGGAAGGGGTCATGGGTGTGTGGGGGGATTGTAACCAGGTCCCCAAAATGTAACGTGCATCCTTCCAGCGATGGACCTACATTACCCCCAGATCCGTAGCTCCACCTCTGTCCCTCGAAACAATTTAGCGGAGATCCTGCGATGCGCTATCGGCTGATCGCTCCGTTCCTCGTGGCAGCGTTCTGCTGCCTGACGATTTCCATGCCTGCTCAGGACCCGCGTCCGCCGGTTTCGCCGGGGGTGGGGAGTGCGGTGTTTCTGGCGACGAACAGCATCGAGCTCGATCGCGGCGTGGGGGTGACCTCGGGCGATCTCGTCGTGAATGACGCGCCGAGCGGGCCGGTGTACGGCGGCGCGTCGCTCGCGCTCGGCCGCAACGCGGCGACGGCGGCGGGATACAAGCTCGTCGCCACGTCGATCGCCATCGCCAGCGATGCGACGGCCGGCGGAGACGTCTATTACAACTCGCTCGCGAACCACGGCACGATCAACGGATCGCTCTTCACCCCGCTCGCGGTGCCGGTCTTCGCCACGCTTCCGGCGACGCTCCCTCGTTCGCCGGGCAGCGACGACATCGTGGTTCCGCCGTTCGGCGTGCTCGACCTCGAGGAAGGCGCATACGGCGATCTCGTCGTCGGCCGCGCAGCCACGGTGCACTTCCTCGGCGGCGGCTACGCCTTCAGCTCCATCACTGTCGATCGCGGTTCGGCGCTGCGGTTCGCTCACCCATCAGACCTTGTCGTGAGCGGACGCCTGAGCCTCGATCGCGAGACGGTCGTGGCGCCGGACGCCGGTTCCGGTTTCAACGCCTCCGCGATTCGCATTCAGGTCGACGGCATCAACGGTACTGACGGCGCGCTGCGCTCGAAGCCGTCGGCAATCGACGTCGGCCTCGGCGCGCGCGTCTTCGCGACGCTGCAGGCGATGAACGGATCGATCGTGTTCGACCGCGAAGTCGAAGGCATCGGCGCGTTCATCGCGCGCGACATCTTCGCGGGACGCGACGGACACTACGCGATCAGCAGCGGCTTCAATCAGCCGCCGGTCGCCAACGCGCAGACGGTGACGACGACGGATGCCGATCCGCTCGTGATCACGCTCAGCGGCTCCGATCCCGAAGGCGCGGCGCTGGCGTTCAGCATCGTGTCGGGACCGACGGCCGGCTCGCTGACCGCGCCGAGCGTGACTTCGGCGACGACGGCGACGGTCACGTACACGCCCGCGGCGGCGGGCGTCGCGGACGCGTTCACGTTCCGCGTGAGCGACACCGGCGGCGCCACCGGCGACGCGGTCGTGCTCATCAACCAGCGGCGCGAAGATCCTCCGCCGCCCGCGCCCGGAACCGTGGTCGCGCTCGACGGATCCGCGCAGCTTTCGCAGGACACGCTCGCGGTGCTGCTGCTGCGCGGCAACGCGCCCGCGGGAGTCGCGCTTACGTTCTCCATCGTCTCCGGCACCGGACCGTCGCACGGCACGCTCGGACCGCTGACCGCCGGAACGGAAATCCCGTCCCGCAGCGCGACCACGACCTACACGCCCGACGCGGAGTACGTCGGCTCCGACGCGTTCCAGTTCGAGGCGTGCGGCGTCATCGCCAGCGTCACCGTGTGCGACTCCGCCACCTTCTCGATCACCGTCCAGGAAGCGAAGGCCGATCCGCCCGAGGTGAGTCTCGCGTCGGACATCGAAGTCACGACGTTCGCAGAGGGAGAGGTGCTGATCTCGCTCGGCGGCAACTCGACGCAGGGCCAGAGCCGCCGCTTCACGGTGAAGCCGCACGCTGCGTTCCTCAGCACGGCGGCGGTGGCCGGCAATGTCGCGGACGCGGGAGGCGACGGCTTCGGCGACAACGCCAACGCTCTTCCAGGCGCGGTGCCGGTGTTCATGAGCGCCGGCGTCGATCAGTCCGGCGGTCCGGGCTCGAACGGTACGGTGCGGATGCAGTTCGAGTGGGATTTCACCGGCTTCTCCAATCTCGCGGACGCGCTGCAGAGCGCGCACGTGACGCTGCCGACGCATCGCGGCACGACCGACTCGCTCGACACGCGCTTCTACTGGATCACCGGCGAGAACGACGGCGCGCTCACGCCGTCGGATTTCGAGGGCGACGGCGAGCGCATCGGCGGCGCGGTCCTGCAGGTCCCGCCGACGATGCCGATCGGCGCGGACGGGACGTTCACCTTCGACGTCTTCGATGAGGTGCGCACGGCGATGCGCCTCGGCCACAACTTCTTCACGATCCAGGGACGCGTCGACGAGAGCCTGTCCGGCCCCGCGCGCGGTCTCGAAGTCCGCACCACGGCGAGCGGCAATCTGTTCGACGTACCGACGCTCCAACTGACGACGCCCGGCGCCACGCCGCCGCTGATCTACCGGATCCTTTCGCTCCCGGAGAGCGGCGTCCTGCGCGACTCCGCGAACGTCGTGATCACGTCGGTTCCGTACACGCTGCCGAATTCGCAGGTGCGCTACACGCCGGCGCTCGGCTTCACGGGCGACGATTCGTTCACGTTCGAGATCAACAACAGCGTGGTGTTCGATTCCGCGGTCGCGCGCATCCGCGTCCGCGCGAAAAACTGCCAGACCGACCCGGAGGGATGCGATGACGGGAGGTGACCGCTTATCCTGAGCGGGAATGCATTTCGAAACGAAGGCGATCCACAGCGGTTCGGCGGTCGACGAAAGTACAGGCGCGGTCGCGCCGCCGATCCATCTCTCGACCACATTCGAGCGCACGGCCGAAGGCCAGCCGTCGCACGGGTTCAGCTACATCCGCGACTCGAATCCCACGCAGGAGCGGCTCGAGGAAGCGCTCGCGGCGATCGACGGCGGTGACGCCGCACTCGCGTTCGCGTCCGGCATGGCCGCCGCGGCGGCGCTGCTGCAAACGCTGCCGCGTGGCTCGCACGTGCTCCTGCCTCCCGACTGCTACTACAACGTGCGCGGGCTCGCCGCCGACCTGTTCGAGCGGTGGGGGCTGACGTACGACATCGTGCCGATGGACGATCTCGACGGCGTGCGCCGCGCGATGCGCGACGACACGAGAGTCATCTGGAGCGAGTCGCCGTCGAATCCGCTGCTGAACGTGGTCGACCTCGCGGCGCTCGCGAGCATCGCGCACGAGCGGGGAGGGTTGCTCATCACCGACGGCACGTTCGCGACGCCGGCGCTGCAGCGGCCGATCGAGCATGGCGCCGACGTGGTCCTGCATTCGACGACGAAGTACCTCGGCGGACACGGCGACGTCCAGGGCGGCGCGCTGGTCTTCCGTCGACGGGACGCGCTGTTCGACGCGACGCTGCACGTGCGCAGGATTGTCGGCGGCGTGCTCTCGCCGTTCAATTCGTGGCTCGTGCTGCGCGGCATCCGCACGCTCTCCGCGCGCATGCGCGTGCACAGCGAGAACGCGATGGCCGTCGCGCGCTTTCTCGCGACGCATCCGCGCGTCGAGGAGGTGTGGTACCCCGGCCTCGAGTCGCATCGCGGCCACGCCATCGCGCGCCGCCAGATGTCGGCGTTCGGCGGCATGCTGTCGTTCCTCGTCCGCGGCACCCGCGCCGACGCCCTCGCCGTCACCGCGAACGTCCGCCTCTTCACCCGCGCCACCTCCCTCGGCAGCGTCGAGAGCCTGATCGAACATCGCGCCAGCAGCGAAGGCCCCGGCAGTACGACGGCAGAGAATCTGCTTCGCCTTTCCGTCGGACTCGAGCATGCCGAGGATTTGATCGAGGATCTGGAGAGGGCGCTTAGAATCACGCCATGAAGAACTTCGAGATCACCTGCCCCTGCTGCCAGGCGACGATCGTGATCGATCGGATCAGCGGCGAGGTCCTGCTGCACAAGGCGAAAGAGGTGAAGACCGCGGGGTCGCTGGAGTCGATGGTGGCGGGGCTGGAGACGCAGAAGAGCGAGGCGGCGCGGCGGTTCGATCAGCAGATCGAGAGCCAGAAGGATCGCGCGCGGATTCTCGAGGAGCGCTTCAGGGAAGCGATGGAGCGCGCGGAAAAATCGGACGAGAAATTCATCAATCCGATGGACATGGATTGATGCTGCCGCAAAACTTCGATCCCGACGCCGCCGCGGGTGAGGCCAGCGGCATCTACGGCCTCCCGTTCACGCCGGAAGACTCGCGCGTCGTCATCGTGCCCGTGCCGTTCGAGGCCACGACGTCGTACGGCGGCGGCACGTCGAACGGACCGAAGGCCGTGTTCGAGGCGTCGAAACAGGTCGATCTCTTCGATCACGAGACCGGACGTCCATACGCCGCCGGCATCGCCATGCTCGACGTGCCGAAGGACGTGCTGCGCTGGAATCGCGAGGCCAAGCGTCTCGCGCACGCGAAGCGCGACGCGGCCGCGAAGGTGAACGAGTACGGCGATCGCGTGAACGCGTGGGTGTACGAGCAGACGCGCGCGCTGCTCGACGCGAACAAGCTCGCGGTGATCCTCGGCGGCGATCACTCCGTTCCCTTCGGCGCGATCCGCGCGTACGCCGAACGCCATCCCGGCCTCGGCATCCTGCATCTCGACGCGCACGCCGATCTCCGCGACGCGTACGAGGGTTTTACGTGGTCACACGCGTCGATCTTTCACAACGTCATGACGAAGATCGACGGCGTCGGACGGCTCGTGCAGGTCGGCGTCCGCGACCTCGGCCAGGCCGAGCGCGACATGATCGCGGCGTCGAACGGCCGCATCACGACCTTCTACGACGCCGATCTCGCCACGCGAAAGGAAGAAGGCGTCCCCTTCGCCACGATCGCCGACGAGATCGTCGCCGCGCTGCCGCACGATGTCTATCTCTCCTGGGACATCGACGGCCTCGATCCCACCCTCTGCCCCGGCACCGGCACTCCCGTTCCCGGCGGCCTTTCGTGGAACGAGGCGATCGGCCTGCTGCGCGCAATCGTCCGCGCGAAGAAGCACATCGTCGGCCTCGATCTCTGCGAAGTCTCGCCCGGCGAAACGGAGTGGGACGCGAACGTCGGCGCGCGCCTGCTCTACAAGATGATCGGCTTCGCGCTCCTCACTTCGTGAGCGCGTTCACGATGCGCGGCACGTGCACGTGGCAGTCCTCCACGATCACGCGCACGCGTTCCTCGGGCGACCCTGAGATCGCGGTGCCGGCAACGAACACGCCGGGTACGTTCGTCTCCATCGTCGCCTCGTCGTAGAGCGGCTTGCGCGCGTCGCCCTGCAGATCGACGCCGAGCATTTCGAAGAGCGTCGGGTCCTGGCGATAGCCGGTCATCAGCAGCACGAAATCGGAGGCGACTTCCTCGCCGGAGTCGAGCACGACGCTGCGTTCGCGGATCTCGACCGGCGAGGTGTGCGCGAGAAATCGCACGCGGCCGTCGCGGATCATGCCGCGGATCTCCGGCAGCAGCCAGAACTTCACGCTCGGATTGATCTCCGCGCCGCGATAGCTGATCGTCACGTCCGCGCCCGCGCGCTGGCAGCGGATCGCCGCCTCGACCGCGGAGTTGCGCCCGCCGACGACGAGCACGCGTGTGCCGAAGTAGGCGTGCGGCTCATGGAAGTAATGCGTGACGTGCGGCGCGTCCTCGCCCGGGATGCCGAGGAGCCGCGGCGCGTGCATCGCGCCGATCGCGAGCACGATCCTGTCGACGCGATACGTGTCCCTGTTCGTCTGGAGCTCGAACGTTCCGTCGAGCAGCCGCCGCGCGAGCTCCACGCGTTCGTACAACCGGATGTCGAGAGCGAACTGCTGCGCCACCGCGCGCAGATAGGCGAGGTACTCCTCGCGCTTCGGCTTCTGCTGATCCGGAATCTGAATCGGCACGCCCGCGATCGCGAGCCGGTCTGCGCTGGAGTGAAACAGCATCTCCAGCGGATACCACGTCATCGTCGTCGCGATCGGACCGGCGTCGAGATGGATGTAGTTGAGCTTCGCCTGTTTGAGTGCGACCGCGAGCTCGAGTCCGATGGGTCCGGCGCCGATGACGGCGATCACGAACCGCCGCGCTCCTTCAGCACCTCGGACTTGGCGGCGATCATCACGTGATGCTCGAGGCCGAGGAGATCGGCGAGCTTGCGGACGAGATAGCCCTCGTAGTCGGTGAGGCGGCCGTCGCTGTAGACGAGGCGCCACATCGCCTTCACCATCTCCACGCGATCGTGCAGCGGCGTGTTTTTGCGGATGTAGTGCGTCAGCGCGAAATGGTCGACGGTCTTTTTGCGGATCTCGTCCGCCGCGCCGAGGAGCTCGCGCGCGTCGTCCGGGTCGAGTCCGAAGCGCTGCGCGAGATACGACGCCACGTTGCCGTCCTCGGCCGGGGAGAACGTACCGTCCGCGTACGCGGTCTCGAGCAGCACCGCCGCGGTGGCGAGCAGCAGCGGATCATGCCGCTCGCGGGGACCGACCTCGGACGTGCGGCCGGTGAGCCGATCGAGAATGCTGGAAATGCTCACGGCGCGAGTTTACGTTGATCGACACGCCATGCGTGTGAACATCGACCAGCTCAGCAACGACGCCCACATCTGGATCTTCGGCATCTCGCCCGCGCTCGACGCGGAGCAGCAGGCGACGCTGCTGCGCTCCGTCGACGCGTTCCTCGACGAATGGGGCGCGCACGGCGTTCCGATTCGCGGCGCGCGCGACCTGCGCGAAGGCAGCTTCCTCATCGTCGCCGCGGACGAACAGCGCGAGAAGTCGGGCTGCTCGATCGACCGCATGTTCAACACCCTCCGCGCGCTCGAGCGCCAGCTCGGCGTCTCCATCCTCGACTCCGGCCGCGTTTTCCTGCGCGAGGACGACGGCGTGCGCGCGGTGGGGCGCGGCGAGTTCCGCAACGCTGCGTCGGCCGACACATTCGTGTTCGACACGACCGCCGAAAAGCTCGGCGCCGTCCGCAGCGGCTCGTGGGAGTGCCGCGCCGAACATTCGTGGCACCGGCATCTACTCGGCTGATCAACTTCTGATCCCGAGCCGCGATTGTTGGTGGGTCAATCATGATCAATGTGATCGTGTTTTGACCCATACGCATCACGTAAGTCATTGAAAACACGTGTTGCGCAATGCGGCACTGCGATTGCCATAGTGGGCTCGACTTCAGCAACTTAAATAAGGAGAAGACCCCTTTCATGAAGAAGCTCACAAAATTCAGTGTCGGTGTGCTCGTCCTCGCTCTGGCGATCCCGGCGTTTGCCGCGAAACCGGAGTACGTGGACGGTGCGTATTACGTTGCTTTCAAGGGTGGTGCGTCGGCCAATGACCGCGCGTCGCTGAAAGCACAGGGAATGACGATCCGCGAGGAGTTCGCCGAGGCGAATGCGATCGAGATTCGCACCTCGAACCCGCACGCGGCCGCGGCGCTCGCCCAGAATCCGCGGGTCGAGTACGTCGAGCCGGTTCCCGCGCGGTACAAGATGGATCTCGGCACCACGCAGGCGACGCCCAGCCTCGCCAATGGTCTTTACGGTCTGCTGACGACCAAAGCGACCACCGTCCACGCCCGCAACTGGATCGGCACGGGAATCATCGTCGGCGTTGCGGACACGCAGCTCGACATCTCCCACCCGGACATCGCGGGCAACCTCAACGCGAGCACGAACTGCGTGCAGACGAATCCCTGCAGCGGCAGCGGCTGGCAGAACGACGGTGAGACGCATGCCACTCACGTCTCGGGCACGATCCTCGGCGTCAACAACAGCGTCGGAGTCAAGGGTGTCGCCTACGGCGCGAAGCTCGTGCATGCGCGCGTTCTCGGACCGTCCGGCGGCTCGACCTCGGACATCATGCGGGGCGTGACCTGGTGCAAGGATCACGGCGCGAAGATCGTCAACCTCTCGCTCGGCGGCGGTCTCAAGTCGCGCACCGAGGAGAACTTCTACAACTCGATGCGGAACACTTACGGCGTGATCGTCGTCGCCGCGACCGGCAATGACGGTGCGAACAAAGTCTCGTTCCCCGCCGGCTATGCGATCAACGTTGCCGTCGGCGCCGTCGACGTCAACGACGTCGTCGCGTCCTTCTCGAACAAGGGCCAGGGCATCGACATCACCGCGCCCGGCGTGCTCGTGCTCTCGTCCGTTCCCGCGGGAACGGGTCATGAGGCCAACGTCACCGCGGGCAGCGAATACCGCGCCTTCGGCCTGGACTTCGCCGGCTCCACCAACGGCATCAGCGGCAACCTCGTGAACTGCGGCATCGGCAACCCCGGCCAGTGCGGCGCGGGCATCTCCGGCAACATCGCGCTGATCCAGCGCGGCACGCTCGACTTCGCGACGAAAGTCACCAATGCGAAGAACCAGGGCGCCGTTGCGGCGGTCATCTACAACAACGCCGCGGGCGACTTCGTCGGCACTCTCGGCGCCGCCGGAAGCTGGATCCCGGCCGTCTCCGTTTCCGACGTCACCGGCGCCGCGCTTCTTGCGCAGGCGAGCGGCACGGTCGTGAACAAGGTCAGCTCCTGGGATCACTACGACGGCACGTCGATGGCCACGCCGCATGCAGCGGGCGTGTTCGCGCTCCTGTGGGCTGCGAATCCGACGATGACCGCGAACGCGATCGAGACCACGATCAAGAACAACTGCGACGACAAGGGCGCCGCCGGCTACGACACCACGTACGGCTACGGCCGCGTCAACGCCGACAAAGCTCTCATCGCCACGGGCAAGTAGTTACACGCTGTCTGCTCTCTCGACGCCCTCTCCCGTTCGCGGGGGAGGGCGTTTCTCTTTGGTCACGCGGTCACGCGGTCACGCGGTGGGTTCTGCTGCGTGACCGCGCGACCGCGTGACTGCGTGACCGCAACCATCACCGCAGCTTCGCGAGCTCGCTCGTGATCTGCTCGTGAATGGTCGCGGGCGCGCCGTAGAACACGCGCGCGACCCTGCCGTCGCGATCGGTGAGCAGATAGGTCGGCACGGCGGGCGGGCCGTCGAACGCGTCGCGGACGGCGTCGCTCGCGATCACCACGCGGCCGGGCGGCTGCAGCTTCGCGAGCACGGCATCGATGTCCTTCCGGTCCGACTCGATCGCGATCAGCACGATGTTCAGCTTCGACGTGTCGAGCTCCTTCATCCGGGCCATGCTCTGCAGGCACGGCGGACACCACGTCGCCCAGAACTCGACGAGCAGCGGCTTGCCGCGCAGATCCTTCATGTGAAACGTGCGGCCCTGCAGATCGGTGAGCGCGACGTCGGGCAGCATGCGCGGCGCATTGTTCTTCGTGGCGGAAAGCGATGCGACGGTCCCGCCGCCGAGGCGGACGTCGATCATCTGCCGGAGCTCGCGCTGGAACTTCAGGCGGTTCGCCGGATCCTTCCACGGCAGATACTTCCCGGTCGGCGGTCCGCCCCACGCATAGAAATCCTCGGGGCGCGCGATGAGCGCATCGTCGACGAAAATCGCGGGGTACTTATCGACGCCGAACCGTTCGGCGAGCGGCGACGCGCCGAGGTCCTGGACGGCGAAGCGGGCGCGCGAACCGTAAGAGCGAATCACTTCCTGAGCCAGCAAACTTGCCGGGTCGGAGAGGCTTCACGTGTAAGGCCAGCGCACGAGCGTGACCGTCACGCTCGCCGGCCGCACCGGCTTCGCGCTCGCCACCGCGCCCTGCCGCGTCAACGCCAGCAGTGCCGCGGGTACGCCCTCGTCCGCGGTCTGGCGCTCGAGCAGCATGCGCGACTCGATGAGCGTCAGCGCCGCGCCGTCGACGAAGTTCTGCTCGAGCAACTCGCGCGCTTCCTTCGAGCGCGCGCTCACCGCGATCGTCGTCCGCCCGCTGCGATCGCCCTCGAACTTCTGCAGCGTTTTCGCTTCGAGCCCCTCGAGCCCCGCGCGCACCGCGCCCGCATCCGGATGCTTTCCCTCGCCTTCATTCGGCAGCGACTCGACGAACCTGCGGAACCGCAGATTCCCCTCCGCCTCCGCGAAGTAATACAGCCCCGTGAACGCGTCGGTGGACTCCGCGTAGGGGAGGCTCGCCGTGAACAACTTCTCCGCGCGATTCCCCGCCGCCTCCGCGAGCGCCCGCTCCAGCAGCGACCCGCGTCCCGCTGGCTTCGCGTCAAAGTCGGCCTTGCGCTGATTCCACAAAGCGCGAAACGCCGCCATCGACTCGCCGGCTTTCTTCTGCTCGTTCAGAAACGCGAGCATCTCCACGCCGATGTACGCCGCGCGAATGCGATACAGCCGCAGATCGGTCGCGGTGGTGGCCCGCGCCCGCGCCACCGCCTGCCGGTGCGCCTTCGGCACGGACTTCAACTCGTCCGGCAGCGGCATTTTCTCGAGCGCCTGCAGCGACGCGTCGAGCCGGTCGAGCTCCTCGGCGAGTCTCACGTCGAGCGTCTTCGCCGGCTTGCTGCACGAGAGGATCGCGATCGCGATGGTGATGAGGACGAATCGTTTCAGCACAGCGATGAAGGTACATCGCTGCCGGCGGCACGCCGGTCACATAATGGTCAGCGAATGGTGGCGTGATGCTCAGGACTTCGCCTTCCTGTAGAAGCCATCGAACGATGCCGTCCAGGTTTTGCCGCCATCACTCGAGCCCTCGAACGTCTGCCGCAGGCTGCCGTCGGGCAACGGGCGAAACGTGACGCGGGTCTGGCCGATCGCCGGCAGCGTATCGGGATGCGAAGTCATCACCATCGCGCCGTCTCGGATCCCGCCGCACAACGTGACCGGATTCCCCGCCTTATCGCTGGAGAGCCAGTTCGTGCCGCTCGCATCGACCCAGAACTGGTGCCACTGCTTCGTCGGCTGATCGTAGAAATTGAAGCTGCTGCCGGTTCCGCCGCCTGCGCTCTCCCACTCCTCGAGGACGACGCAGCCGCCATGCCGTTTGGTGATGCGGTTGCGGCCGAGGAGCTGGCCCGCGGCGTTGCGGACCTCCCACTCGCCGAGCCAGAAGTCGAACTCCCGGTACTGCGGTCCGGAGCACGGCGTCAGCTTCGCGACGATTGCCTGGAACCGCGCGTTGTAACGCAAGGCCTTGAAGTCGTCGGACGTGCGGAGCTGATTGAGCACCGACGGTGCGGGTGGCGTCACCCGTTCCAGCGCCGCGATGGCCTCCTCCACCCGCCCTGCCTTCGAATGCTCGCGCGCCTCGGCGAGTGCGACCTGGTTGGGCGGCGGCGCCGGCGCCGGCGGTTGCTGCTGCGCGATCAGGCTGGTGGCGAGGAGGACGGTGAGGAGCGTGGTGGTCGTGCGTTGCATGGAAATGTCATATAGACGCGGGGCGGGGCGCGCTATCACGATTTTGTGCAGGTGCGGACTTGTTGCAGTTCCATTACGGCTCGGGTTTTGTCCGGTGCCAGCAACGCCCGCACGTCGTCGCCGCGCGTCTCTCCGCGGCCGCTCGACCTCGCGTACGATCTACTCCGTGTCGAACTTGAAGGCATCCGCCAACTCGAACAGTGTATCCGGACTCGGCATGCTCCTGCCTGCCTCGAGCACGCCGATATAGACGGGATTCATCCCCTCACTGCTCGGAGAGCATCCGCCGATTTTAGGCCCGGAGCTGAAGCGCCTCGTCAACTAGCTAATGTGGCTGGCGTCGCGCCGACCCGACACGCTCTCACGCCGCGCTGGCTTCGGCTGCGGCCGTGCAGACAGCCGACGTTGGCCGGACGTAGAATTGCGCATTGATGACATCGATGCCGATCCGCTTATGTGAGTAACGCGAATAACATCTCTTATATCTCCGAAGTCGCGGCCCTGGTTCGTACGTGCATCAAGGCAGTTGAAAAGCGAGGAGAAGATATGAGTACAGAATTCTGGATCGGCGTGGTCCTGTCAGTGCCGATCGGTATTGCAACGGGTCTCGCAACGCCGTATTTTCAACGCCGCATAGAAGAGCGCGGAAAACGGAGGGCCGGGGCTGAATTCCGGCGGGCGGTACGTCAACTACGCGAAGCGTTTTACTTCAGGGCGCACCCCGATGCCTTTACGCATTACTTAGTCGAAGTAGCGATCAAGACGACATTCGTAGCAGCAATCATGGCCATCGTTACAGGCCTTATTTTCGCTATCAATCAAATGATGGATGCGCTGCTCCTCTCCGGTGACTTTCGCGTCGGCCGGAACGTAAAAGCGTGGGAGTTCATTCGTGCCAGCGGTTGGGTCGTCGGACAGCTGGTTGGTGTAATTGGTTCGATTGCGGTCGTTAATCTCTGCAGACCTGCATTGTCGCTGGTCAGACGCGTAAAGTATTTCGATCACTTCATAAAGCTGGCTCCACCAGACGTCATGCACGAGGTGAATACGAATCCCTGGCAGCCACAGCCTGAGACCGCTTTGCAGTTGACGGACTAAGTTCGGCGACGGCTAACTGCTAACTGTCAGCGTCGCGCCATGCCGGCTTCGGCGCGAGTTCGGCTCCGGCGTACTGCTCTCGGCGGACGACGTTGCGAAAGGAGCGGCTCGTTTGCTACTATTTGTAGATTCGCCTATCGAGTCCCCTCGAGTTGCGAGGGCAGAGTTGGTTGGGTTCGGGCGAGCGGTGGTCGGGTGGTCGTGGCCCTTGACGGCGTTTACACTCGAATGGCCGCTCCTCCTTTGGGTTCGTCGGGAGGCTGCCGTGGAGACGGGGCGGAAGAGTGACGCGAGCCTTCGGTTGCAGCAGATCCAGCAGCAGCCGGATGGAGATCCCGGCATGGGGCAGGGGATCCGGCGGCCGCTATCGGCAGAGGCTCAAAAGGAACTGGACGACCTCACCGCGGCGTACAACGTCACCATCGAACACGACGCACAGCATCTCTGCCGGGTCTCTCACGCGGATGTGGTTTCAGCGATTCATATCCAGACGGCTGCCACGCCGCATGGCATCCGCCCCAGGCCGCGTTTCAAGCACCTCGCATCGCTCGGCGGTCTTCTGTTAGGGCTGGCGCTGACGCTCGTTTTTGATCCGGCGCGCTGGACGGCAATGACTGGCGCGATCGGAATGGTAGCGACTCTATGCTCTGCGATCGGTGCAGCGTTCATTGGGATCTCCTGGGCAGAGGAGGCACGTCTGACGCGAAAGACGCGCGATAAAGCGGTTCGCTGATTCAAGATCCGCAATGAAACGCCTCGCCCGGTGGATCTCGATCGTCGCGCATCCTTTCGTGATGGTGGCGTTGCTGATTGCGGGCCCCGGCAGTCACCATTCGGCCGGCCATGCCAGCCGTTCGGCGCTCGTGGTGGTCCTGGCGATCGTGATTCCGGTCGCGGCGCTGATGATTCTTCAGGTGCGCCGCGGGCGATGGTCGAATGTGGACGCCTCGAATCCGTCCGAGCGGCCGCTCCTGTTCCTCGTCGCGCTGGCCGGTCTCGTCGCCGCGTTCGTCTGGCTCCTGCTCAATGATCCGCGATCGTCGCTGATGCGGGGGATGCTCGTGGCCGCGGCGTTTCTCGGCGTCGCTGCGATCCTGACGCGCTGGATCAAGCTCTCATTGCACGTCGCGTTCGCCGCCCTGACAGCAACCGCCCTTTCCCTCCTGGGTTCGGCGGTCGGCTATGCGCTCATCCCCGTGGTTGCCTTGCTGTGCTGGTCCCGCATCGCCCTTGCGCGCCATCGCGTTCGCGAGGTGGTCGTCGGTCTCGTGCTGGGCATCCTCACCGGCATTGCGCTGGTGCGGCTCTAAAGACCGGCGCTATTTCTTCGCCCCGCGAGCCCGCGCGGTCCTGCGCGTCATGCGCAGCTCGATCATCAGGCGCTCCCTGCCCGATTCGTCGATGAAGAAATGCTGGTGCAGGAGCACGCGGCCGTTTTCTTCGAGATGCGCGCGCGCGACGGTGCGGCGTCCGGGGCGGTCGGGGGCGAGGGTCGTGGCATAGAGCACGATCTCCTTCCCGTCGAACGTGCCGTCGCTTTCGCGGATCGACATCGTCGTCTGATGCGAGTCGTACCAGACCGTCGTGAAGCGGTTCGTCGCGGGGTCGAAACCGGAGATGCCCGTTCCGGTGGTTTTCCTGCCGTCGCGATCGAAGAACGTGAAATCGGACTGGAGGAAATGACCGTCGTGGATCATCGTCTGCCGGCATTCGCCCTTCGACGTCACCGGCGGTCCGCCGCTCGCCGGATGGAACGTCTTCACCACGTCCCAGTCGCCCGCGAACTGCGCGAGCAACGCCTGCCCGGCGCCGGTTTTCCCGCGCGGCTCATACTTGTTCTGCTCCTGCGCGAGCAGCCCTGCCGAGCTCGCGAAAAAGAGGATGAGAGCGGTGCCCAGCGTCCGTCGTTGCATGTTCCCCATCATAATGCTCGCGATGAAGATCGACATCCGCCGTGCGGTGACGACCGACTCCGAGCGGGCGACGCAGCTCGCGCGCTCCGCGAAGGCGCACTGGGGATATCCGGCGGAGTGGCTGGAGGAATGGCGGGACGATCTCGTCGTCACCGCCGAGGGGATCGAGCGGCATGCGACGTTCGTCGCGTCGATGGACGGGGAAGTCGTCGGCGTCTGCCAGCTGCAGCAGTCCACCGATCACACGATGCTCGAGCATGTGTGGGTCGATCCGCGCTGCCACGGACGCGGCGTCGGCCGCGCGCTCGTCGAGCACGCGCGGATGCATGCGCGCGGAGTCATCGCCATCGTGGCGGATCCGAACGCGGAAGCGTTCTACGTGAAGCTCGGCGCGCGCAGGGTGGGGGAGGTGGCGGCGCCGATGCCGGGCGCGCCGTCGCGCGTGCTGCCGCTCATGGAACTGGAGTAGCGGCGACGCGGTCATCCATCGGTCGGGTCGGGGGCCAGCAACGCCGCGGCACGTTGCCGCCGCGCCTCTCTCCGCGGCTGCTCGACCTCGCGCACGATCTCCGCGGCGTCGACGTTGAAGACATCCGCCAGCTCGAACAGCGTGCCCAGACTCGGCATGTTCTTTCCTGCTTCGAGCACGCCGAGATAGACCGGATTCATCCCGCACCGCTGCGAGAGCTTCCGAATCGTCCAGCCGCGCTCCTTCCGCAGCCGCCGAATGATGGCTCCGAACTTCACCGCGTCTGCTGTTCGAACCGGCGCCCTGGGCATGCCTGCATGATACACCCCGGGGTGTGGCTCTGTCGCATCGATCGCTCATGCCGACACCCCGGGGTGTCATCTCGGTCAATGAACGCGGGCTTTCAGGCCATTGATGGTCAATTGCGACATCCCGGGGTGGTGGTTTTTGTAATCAATTGGAAATGTCAACACCCGAGGGTGTTGCTGGGTCGCGTCGATCCCATCGCTCCACACCCCGGGGTGTCACCGGATGACGTTCACGCCAGCTTTTCCGCAATCCAGGCGTCATTGCGACACCCGGGGGTGTTGCCAGCGGGCGTCGTCAGCGCGGAATTGCGGCGACGACCTTCTCGATCGCCTCTTCGAGCGTGCCCGTGCCCGACAGGTACGGGATCCAGTGCTTCTCGATCGGCTCGCGGTACTTCGGCCAGACGCGCGTGAACATGTCGACTGACGACGGGACGAAGTCGGCGGCGCCGCGCTCGGCGAGCGCGCGCCGTGTCAGCTCGCTCGACGTCGCGAACAGGATCGCGTGCCACAGATCGCGCGGAACGGCGATGCCCTGCTTTTTCGCGGCGGCCGAGATCGCGGCGGCGACGGTGCCGCGGTTCGGATCGACCACGTCGTGCGAGGCTTCGTGGAACAGCATCTCCAGCGCGTGCAGGCCCTGATAGCCGGGATCGCGAAACGACATCGTGGTGATGACGCCGCCCGACTTTCCGCCGATCGTGTACGCGCCGAACGGCTCGGCGTACGGCGTGACGTATGCGCGGATGAGTTGCGGCCAGGGCGTGCGATAGACGGCGGAGTGCGCGCGGACGAGCGCCCCGCCGGCGTCGCGCAGCATCGCCGCCGCGTACGCGATGAAGAAGCGGCTGGCCTTGTCGTCGGCCGTCCACCAGTGCGCGCGATAGACCGGCGCCGCGCGCCGCAGCGGCTCCGCGAGCGGCGCGTCGGTGATGAGGTCGACCGCATCATCGGCAACCTGCGTGAGCCCGTCGGTCGTGTGCCGCATCGGCTGCGCGAAGGTCATGTTGCCGCTTCCGCCGGCCGCGCGATACGCGGCCACCGCTTCGTTCCACGCCGCCTGCTCTTCGGCCGTGAGTCCCGCGAGCTCCCGCGGTTTGGAGCGCATCGCGTCCGCGATCAGCGTCTGATGGAGGCTCATCCAGAAACTGCTGTGCAGCTCCCACGGCGCGACGCGCACGACCTCCGCGGCGTTCGCGCCGAAGGCGAAGAGCAGTGTCATTCCGAGCGAAGCGAGGAATCCCCTGAATGCGCGGGATTCCTCGCCGTCTGCGCGGCTCGGAATGACACCCCGGGCCCTAGCCATGGATCGCGGCATCGACGAGCGCCTTCTGCTGATCCTCGTGCCGATGATGCGAGCCCGTCGCGGGAGCAGCGGCGAGAGGCCGGCCGATGTAGAGCAGCTTCTGGCTCGCGCCGAGGACCCCCTCGAGGCGCTCGCGGAGGAACGGCCAGGCGCCCATGTTGCGCGGCTCTTCCTGCACCCACACGATCTCCGTCGCGTTCGGGTAGCCGCTCAGCGCGTCGGCGAGCATCGGCTGCGGGAAGGGGTAGAACTGCTCGAGGCGAAGGATCGCGACGTTCGCGCCGGCTTTGTCGCGCGCCTGTTTCAGGTCGTAGTACACCTTCCCCGCGGTGACGATCACGCGCTTCACGTCGGCGCTCGTCGCGACGTCGTGCAGCACCGGCTCGAAGCGGCCGTTCGTGAGCTCATCGAGCGTCGACACGGCCAGCGGGTGGCGCAGCAGCGACTTCGGCGTCATCACCACGAGCGGCTTGCGCGGGTTGTTCTTCATCTGCCGCCGCAGCGCGTGGAAGTACTGCGCGGGCGTCGTCGGATAGATCACCTGCATGTTGCCTTCGGCGCAGAGGGTGAGGAAGCGCTCGAGGCGCGCGGAGGAGTGCTCCGGTCCCTGGCCTTCGTATCCGTGCGGCAGCAGCAGCACGAGGCCGCTGTGCTGTCCCCACTTCTCCTCGGCGCTGGAGATGAACTGGTCGATGATGATCTGCGCGCCGTTCATGAAGTCGCCGAACTGCCCTTCCCACATCACCAGCGCGCCGGGGTCGGCGACCGAGTAGCCGTACTCGAAGCCCATGACGCCGTACTCGGAGAGCAGCGAGTCGTACACGGAGAAGCTCACTTCCGTCGCGTCGGGATCGTTCGTGTCCTTCGACAGCGCGTTGTCGATGACGACCGGATCGGCGATCTCGGCCGGCCTCGCGTCGTGCGCGAGCACGTTGAGCGGCGTGTAGCCTTTGCCCGTCGCGTAGTCGAACAGCATCGCGTGGCGATGCGAGAACGTTCCGCGGCCGCTGTCCTGTCCCGAAAGCCGCACGCGGAATCCGTCGAGCAGCAGCGAGCCGAAGGCGGTCAACTCTCCGAACGCCCAGTCGACCGGCTCTTTCCCGTCCGTCATCGCCTTGCGCTTCGCGAGCACCGGCTTCAGCTTCGGATGCTGCGTAAAGTCCGCGGGCGTGGTGGCGAGGGCTTCGCCGATCTTCGCGAGCGCCTCCGGCGTGATCGACGTGTCGGGAGACGGCGCGGTCTGGTAGCCGGTCACTTCCTCGTCGGTCCAGAGCGGATCGCGCTGCGACGGCGGCGCTTCGTTTTCCTTCGTGCGGTCGAACGCTTCCTGCAGTTTCGCCTGGAACTGATCGAGCCACTGCTCCGCTTCCTCGGGGCTGATGTCGCCCTTGCGCAGCAGTTGTTCGGTGTAGATCTTCCGCACCGAGCGATGCTCCTTGATCAGCTTGTACATCTTCGGCTGAGTGAGCGACGGCTCGTCACCTTCGTTGTGGCCGTGGCGGCGGTAGCAGATCAGGTCGATGACGACGTCCTTGTGGAACTGCTGGCGGAAGTCGTACGCGAGCTTCATCGCGCGCACGCACGCCTCGGGGTCGTCGCCGTTCACGTGGAAGATCGGCGCCTGCACCATCTTCGCGACGTCGGTCGCGTACATCGACGAGCGCGCCGACTCCGGACCGGTCGTGAAGCCGATCTGGTTGTTGATGACCAGATGCACCGTGCCGCCGGTGCGATAGCCCTTGAGCTGCGAGAGGTTCAGCGTCTCGGCGACGACGCCCTGTCCCGCGAACGCGGCGTCGCCGTGCAGCAGGACGGGGAGGACGAGCGCGCGATTGCGGTCGTTGAGCAGCTTCTGTTTCGCGCGCACCATGCCTTCGACGATCGGGTCGACGGCCTCGAGATGCGACGGATTCGACGCCAGCGTGAGCTTCATGTACTCGCCGGCCGGCGTCTGATGCGCGCCTTCCGCGCCGAGGTGATACTTCACGTCGCCCGATCCCTCGCGCGAGTTCGGATCGATGTCGCCTTCGAACTCGCGGAAGATCTGTTCGTACGATTTGCCGAGCGTGTTCGCGAGCACGTTGAGGCGGCCGCGGTGGGCCATGCCGATCACGCCCTCGACCACGCCGTCCGAGGCGGATTCGTTGAAGAGAAAATCGAGCGTCGGGATCGTCGATTCCGCGCCTTCCATCGAAAAGCGTTTGTGTCCCACATACTTCGTGTGCAGGAACTTCTCGAACGCCTCGGCATCATTGAGCTTCATCAGGATGCGGCGTTTCGTCGCGCCGTCGAGCGGCTGCTTGTTGCGCGTCGGCTCCATCCGGTCCTGCAGCCAGCGCTTCTGCACCGTCTCCTGCATGTGCATGTACTCGGGGCCGATCTTGCCGCAGTACGTCTCGCGCAGCGTGTCGAGGATGTCGCGCAGCTTCGCGTTCTGCTTGCCGCACAACCCGCCGCAGACGAACTCGCGGTCGAGGTCCCACAGCGTGAAGCCGTAGAACTGCGGATCGAGCTCGGGATGCCGCGCGATCTTGTAGTCGAGCGGATCGAGGTCGGCGAGGATGTGGCCGCGCACGCGGTACGCGTTGATCAGCTGCAGCGCCGCGGCCTCGCGCGCCACGATCTCGTCGCTGCTCGTCGTCCCGAGGGCCAGGCGATGACGGTCCTTCGCCCAGCGGATCGGCTCGTACGGGATGCGGAGATCGCGATAGATGTCGTCGTAGAAACTGTCCGCGCCGAGGAGCAGCTCGTGCACGCGGGCGAGAAACGCGCCCGACTCCGCTCCCTGGATGATGCGATGGTCGTACGTCGACGTCATCGTCATCACCTTCGAGATGCCGAGATCGGCGAGGACGTCGGGATCGGCCGCGGAGTATTCGGCGGGATAGTCGATCTGTCCCGTGGCGATGATCGCGCCCTGCGTCGCCATGAGCCGCGGCACCGAGGCGGCGGTGCCGATCGTGCCGGGATTCGTGAGCGAGAGCGTCGTGCCCTCGAAGTCGGAGATCTCGAGCGTATTCGCGCGCGCCTTGCGCACGACGTCGTTGTAGGCCTTGAGGAACTGCGCGAAGTCGAGCGTGTTCGCGCGCTTGATGTTCGGGACGAGCAGCGAGCGCGAGCCGTCCTTCCGCTCGATGTCGATCGCGAGCCCGAGGTTCACGTCCTCGCGGTCGATGCGCGACGGAGTGCCGTCCTGCATCGCGAACGCCGCGTTCATGCGCGGGAACTCCCTGATCGCTTTGACGAGGGCGAACGCGATGATGTGCGTGAACGACGCCTTCGCCTGGCCGCTGTTGGCGAGGTGACTGTTGACGACGCGCCGGTTCTCCTCGAGGACCTTGACCGGGATGTTGCGCACCGATGTCGCGGTCGGGACGGTGAGCGACGTCTCCATGTTCGCGACGATCTTCGAGGCGGCGCCGCGCAGGGGGACCGCTGTTTGTCCTGCCGCGACCGCGGGTGAGGGGACGGGCGTGGGGCGTGGCGGGGATTGGGGACTGGGGACTGGGGACTGGGGTACGGGGACTGGGGACTGGGGCTGGGGGACTTTGGGGCTGGCGGGGGGTGTCTCGTGAGCCGCTGCAGCTCCCTGCCCCGTATCTCCTGCCCCGTTCCCCGCTTCCTGGTAGTCATCAAAAAACTCCCGCCAGCTCGGGCTCACCGACTGCGGGTCGTTGCGGTACTTTTCGTACAGCTCTTCAATGAAGGCGATGTTTGCGCCGAAATTTACGGAGGACATAGCACCTAATCTTTTTCTGTCGCCTCGACTGCCGTATGGGAAAGCGACGTGAGGCCGAGCCAGGCGAAGCCGGCGGCGAAGCCTCCCAGCACGTCGGAGGGGAAGTGTACGCCGAAGTAGACGCGCGAGAAGCCGACGCCGAGGATGATCAGGCCGGAAGCCGTGTGCGCGAGCGCCTGCACCGGCAGCGACTCGTTCTCGACGAGGTGATGCACGACGATCGGATACGTCGCCGCGGAGAGCAGCGAGTGTCCGCTCGGGAAGCTGTGCGAAGCGGGGAGCTTGATCTTGCGCGCCAGCTCTTTCGGCCGCTGGCGGCGAAAGATGTTCTTGAGGATCGTGTTGATCGCCATCGCGCCGCCGGTGGAGACGACGACGGTCATCGCGTCGTGGCGGCGTCCGCGGCGCAGCATCAGCAGCGCGGTGAGTCCGGCAACGGTGCCGATGGCCCAGTGCGAGCCGAGCTGCGTCACGACGTGCAGGGCTTGCGTCGTCGTCGGATTGTCGATCTTGTGGACCGCCTCCATGACGAGGCCGTCGTAGCGGTCGGCGCCGCCGTCGACGACGTCGTCCGCCTGTTTCTTGAAGAACCAGAGCGCGAGCGCGCCGAGGACCACGCCGCCGCTGCGGCCGATGGCCAGCGGCAGGAAATGATGTCGGCGTTTGCCTTTGCGCAGCGGTTTCTTCTTCACGACCCGGATACTAACGCAACGAACTGGTGTGCGGGTTCCGCGCCACACGATTTGCGATAAAAGTCGATGGCATCCGTCCACGGAATGATCGCGCGCTCGTAGCCGGCGCGGCGGAGCTCCGCGAGCGCCGCGAGCAGCAGCGCGCGCCCGATCCCGCGCCCGCGCATCGCCTTCGCCACGCCGGTCGGCCCGAATGAACCGAGCCCGCGATTGTTCGCCTCGTACACCGCGAACCCCGCGATCTCACCATCGACTTCCGCGATGAGGATGTTGTCCGCCGCGCGCGCCGCTTCGAAGCGCCAGATGCGGCCGAATTCGCGTTCGATGAAGTCGAGAGCGGGGGCGGGGGTATGGGGGATGGGGGATGGGGGATGAGAGATGAGGGATGAGGTTTCGGAGTCATGCCTCATACCCCATTCCTCAATCCCCTCCAGCACCACTTCGAGGTTCCACGTCCACGCTCCCTCGCGATACCCGCGCGCCCGAAAAAACGCCCGCGATCCCTCATCGAACACACCCGGCGTAAAGTAGTTCCCCGGCTCGGCCGCGATCACCTCCGGATGCGCGTCCGCGAGGAGCGCGCTGCCGATGCCCTGGCGGCGCGCGCCGCGATCGACGGCGAGGATGCGCAGCCATTTCCCGCACGACACCGCCGCGCCGGCGATCATGCCGCCGCGCTCGAACACGCGCACGACCGGCGCGCCGGCGATGCCATCGCCGAAGCACTTTTCCTCCGCCACGGTCTCGAGTGCGTACGGCGCGTCGTTCGCGCGCGCGAAGAGAGCGCGGAGGGTCGGAAGGTCGTTGCGGGTCGCGTTCCGAATCACGAAACGTGTTCTAACACGGCCTAGCACGCATTTCGCAGTTGGGGAACGCATGACGACCGAAGTCGTGGTCCGTTGCCCTTCCTGCGGGCAGGCCAATCGCGTTCCGCCTCTCGGCAACGGCAAAAAAGCCGTTTGCGGGAAGTGCAAATCCACGCTGGAGGGGGATGACGGCGGACACGAGGTCGTCACGCTCACGGACGCGAATTTCAAGTCGGCGATCGCGAGCGGCAAATCGGTCGTCGATTTCTGGGCGGCGTGGTGCGGGCCGTGCCGGATCATCGCGCCGGTGATCGAGCAGCTCGCGTCGGAGCGGACGGACGTCCGCTTCGGGAAGTTGAACGTCGACGAGAACGGGCGCACCGCCGGAGAGCTCGGCGTGCAGAGCATTCCTCTCCTCGTGTTCTTCCGCGACGGGAAGGAAGCGGGGCGGCTCGTCGGCGCGGTGCCGCGCGGCCAGATCGAGGCCGCCATTCAGCGGTACCTCGCATGAGGATCGTGTCCCAAAGAAGCGATCTCGAGATCTTCACGCGCAAGGCGCTGATCGTCGTCGCGATCGCCGTGACGCTCGTGCTTCTGTGGGCGGCGCGCGGGGTGCTGATCCTCATGTTCATCGCGGCGATCCTCGCGGCCGGCATCGCGCCCGCGGTCTATCGCGTGCGACTGCTGTGGCGCTATCGCTTCCGCCGCAACCTTCCGCGCGGTCCCGCGGTGATGATCGTGTATCTGCCGTTTCTCGCGGCGGTGATTCTCCTCTGCGTGTTCGTGCTGCCGCGCTTCGTCGCGGACACGCGCGAGCTCGGCGCGCAGATCCCGACGCTGATCGAGAAGAACATCCTCACGCCGGCCGAGCATTACATTCCGGTCGGCTTCATTCGCGAGGAGCTGCGCCACGGCGTCGAGCTTCCGCGCTCGCAGGTCTTCGCCTACATGCGCAACGCCGCCACGGCGATCGCGTCGCTTCTCGCGGTGCTGTTCATGGTCGCGTACATGCTCGTCGACGCCGACCGGTTGCGGAACACGATCCTGCTCGTCTATCCGGCCGACGTGCGCGGCGACCGGCGGCGCACGCTCATCCGGATGGGCAACCGGATGAGTCTCTGGCTGTCGGGACAGCTGCTGCTCTCCGCGCTGATCGGCGTCGCCTCGTTCATCTTTTTCATGGCGATCGGGGTGCCGTACGCGCTGCCGCTGGCGATTCTCGCCGCGCTGGGCGAGCTCGTCCCGATGATCGGGCCGACGCTGACCGTGATCCCCGCGCTGGCGATCGCGCTGCTGTCGTCGCGCTGGCAGTTCTGGGCGGTGCTGATTTTTGCGATCGTGCTGCAGAAGATCGAGAACCTGATCATCATCCCGCGGGTGATGTCGCGGCGGATGGCGATCTCGCCGCTTTCGATCTTCATCGCCTTCATGATCGGCGCGTCGCTCCTCGGCGTGATCGGCGCGATCATCGCGATCCCGGTCGCGGCGATCGTGCAGGTGGCGTTCGACGAGATCTTCGTCTCGCGACGCGAGCGGCGTCAGGATGTCGACCGCGCGGGGACGCTGCTGCGCAAAGCCGACTGAGCCGCTGCCCCGTATAATGCGGTATGCCGTACAAGTCGCTCGTCGTCCTTTTCGCGCTCCTCCTCTGCACGCCCGCAATCGCGCAGAACACCTGGACGTGGGACCATCGCCTCGAGATCCGCGGCGGCTATCGCTGGAGCGAGGAAGAACGTCACCCGACGCGCTTTCAGTTTCCTCCCGGATTCCTCGGGCCGGGACAGACCGGCGCGCTCGCGACGCCCGATCCGGGTGGTCACTTCGAGCTCAACACCGCGGAGCTGCAGCTCGACCTCGGCTACGGCGAGCTGATGTCCGCGCGCGCGAAGGTGCACTTCAACGGTCTGCATCGCCGCAATCCCACCTCGAGTGATCGCAAGTTCGACGCGGACGAGTTGTACGTCCGTCTCGGGCCGAACCCGGAGTTCCTCGAGCGGCCGAACGGGACGTCGTTTTTCCTGCAGGCCGGCAAGGCGCCGCGCATGGAGCGCCAGCCGCTGCGTCTTCTCGAGAGCTACGGCGTCGCGGCGACGTCGTTCAATCGATTCGAGGACGTGCAGGCGATCGCCGGAGGATCGGTCGGGCGCAATCTCTACTGGAGAGTCGCGGCCGCGAACGGGAATCCGCTCTTCTTCCGCGATCCGAACGCGCTCGCCGGCGACAACGGAACGCCGGGGATGCTCCAGCGCCCGCCGGTGCTCGACCTGCAGCCGGGGTTCCCGATTCTGTACAACGCCGAGACCGAGGACCTGGTGTTCCGTACCGATCACGTGCAGGTCGGGCAGGCGCTCGGATATCGGTGGGAGCGCGAGAACCAGACGCTCGGCTTCGACTTCATCGCTTTTCACTACCGCCGCTCGATGTCCGACACGGAGAAGCTCACCGGCACGTTCTACGGCGGCGACATCGACATCCTCGACGGTCCGTTCAACGGCGGCGGCCTGCCGCTGAAGGGTCGCACGAAGGAGGAGTACGGCGCGCGTCTGTACAGCGAGTGGCACGACGCGACGTTCATCGCGCAGTTCACGAAGCAGAATGTGGCGGGGCTGCAGCGCGAGGGTTGGGAGGGCGAGCTCGGTTACCGCTTTCCGCTGGCCCTTGGATGGATCGAGTCGATCCAGCCCGCCGTCCGCGCGAGCGGCCTCACCAACCGCTTCGTCGGCAATGCGTTGATTCAGCCCGCGCCGAGCATGTGGTGGCAATGGACCAAATTCGACGGCGGCGTCCGCGTCGGCCTCAAGTCCGGCCTCGACGTGACGGTCGAGTACACGCGCCACAACATCGGCAGCAGGAACAAGCTGCACCTGCGCGAGATGCTGGCGACCGTGCGCTGGCGGGTCTGACCGTTACCTTTTTGCCCCTGAAACGTCGGAATTATCATCAGGTGCTCCGGGTTCGGGCAACTCGTCGTAGGATCAAATACTTAGTCTGCAAACGAGGCATCTTCACGGATGAGCGTTCCCACGCCGAAACGATTGTTGTTCGCCGCTGTCGCGCTGCTGCTTTCGACCACCGCGTTCGCCGCCCATCCGTCGGCGCGCTCCTACGCGCGCATGGCCTTTCATCAGGAAGACGGCACCGCCGTTCTCTTCGGCGGTGAGAGTCTCTTCGACCCCGCGACGGGGCTGACCTACGACAGCGATGAGACCTGGACCTGGACCGGCAGCCGCTGGATCCAGCTGGCCCCGATCAATCACCCGCTGGCCCGCTCCGCGCACGGCATGGCCTACGACAGCAACCGCTCCCGCGTCGTGCTCTTCGGCGGCCGGCGTGCGGCGACGGTGCAGCAGGGACCGATCTCGCTCCTCAACGACACCTGGGTGTGGGACGACGGCCTCTGGCGGCAGATCGAGACGCCGAACGCCCCGGAGGCGCGGCAGCTGTTCTCCATGACCTTCGACGCGGCGCGCGACCGCGTCATCCTCTTCGGCGGCAGCAAACAGGCCGCGAACGGCGAGGACTTCGAAGCCACGTACGACACCTGGGAGTTCGACGGCACGACGTGGACGAAGATCGAAGTCGCCACGCCGCCGCAGGTGAACTTCCCGCTGCTCGCCTATGACGCGAAGCGCAACCAGACCATTCTCATGGGCGGCGACAACTCGCTGGTCACGCAGATGTACATCTACGACCCGGCCGCGCGCGCGTGGAACAAGAAGACCTTCGGCACCGACGAGAAGTTCCCGCCGTGCGTGAACGACGCCTCGATGGTCTATCGCGCCACGAGCGGCACGATCCTGCTCATCGGCGGCGTCTGCTCCATCCTCACGAGTCCGATCGACGCGACCTGGCAGTGGAACGGAACGTCGTGGAGCGAAGTCGAAGTGATCAATCCCTCGCGCGCGACCGCGCAGGCGATCACCTGGGACGCGCTGCGCGACACGGTCGTGATCTACGGCGGCTTCCAGGCATTCCTCAGCACCCCGCGCTCGTTCACGACGCTCTTCCGCAACGGCGACTATCGCCTCGCGGTCGATGAAGTGCGGCCGTCGCCGCGCTCTCTCGCTTCGTTCCGCACCGATCCCGTGTCGAACACGGCCTGGCTGTTCGGCGGTCTGAACGAATTCGGCGACAACTACGTCGACGACTTCGACCGCGTCACCGGCAACGGAGTGCTGTGGGGCTACCGGAAAGGGCAGTGGTTCACGTTCGGCGCGAAGGACGCGCCGGTGAACTGCGTCGGCCCGCTCTCGGCATTCGACATCGATCGCAAGAAACTCGTGGTCACCTGCTTCGGCTCCGACACGTACGAATTCGACGGCACGACGTGGACCCTGGCCGCGCCGAAGAACGCGCCGCCGACGCGCCGCTTCGCGTCGATGGTCTACGACGAGACGCTGAAGAAGACCGTGTTGTTCGGCGGCTTCGACGGGACGAACTACCGCAGCGATACCTGGACGTGGGACGGAACCAACTGGACCGAGGTCAAGAAGAACCGGCCGACGCACCGCAGCAACTTCTCGATGTGGTACGACCCGCTGCAGAAGAAGACGCTCATCTACGGCGGCCTCGGACGCGCCAGCCTCGACGACCGCATCACCCGCTACACCGACATGTGGGCATTCAACGGCACCGGCTGGACGAAGCTCACCGTCAGCACGACGCCGGGCGAGCGCTTCGGCGCGCAGATCGCCGTCGATCCGCGCAACGGAAAGCTCGTGCTTTTCGGCGGCCTCCGCGCGGAGCTGAACTCGACCACCAACACGCGCACGCAGTTCTTCGACAACGACACCTGGGTCTGGGACGGCGCCGCGAGCACGTGGACGAAGCTCGACCCGCCGTTCAAGCCACACGCGCGCGAGAACGGGATGATGACGTGGGATCCGGCCGGCAACGAGATCGTGCTGTTCGGCGGCTACGCCGGGGTCTATTTCTCCGACACGTGGGCCTTCGACGGCGCGCAGTGGAAGCCGCGCATCGATCCGATGGGACACCGCCGCTCGATCACGCCGCCGCGCCCGCCGCTGCCTCCGTCATCGAGCCGCGTTCCCGGCGACGATTAGTGCTAACGTATCCCTCCCATGTCGGAGACTCTGATCGCGCACTCGCCGGTGTACGCGCCGGCGCTGTTCCGCCGCAGCCTCGCTGACGCGCTCGAGATGGCGCACGGCGTCGACGCCGTCGCCGCCGAGGATCGCGCGGCCTCGCTCGCGAAACGCTCGCTGAAGAAGGACGCCAAGGTGTGGGGGCTGAGGCTCGCGATCAGCATGATCGACCTCACCACGCTCGAGGGAAAAGACACGCGCGGCAAAGTGCACGCGCTCTGTCAGAAGGCGATGCGCCCCGATCCCTCCGATCCCGACATCCCGCACGTCGCCGCCGTCTGCGTCTATCCGTCGATGATCGGATTCGTGAAACAGGCGCTGCAGGGGAGCGACGTGAAAGTCGCCGCGGTCGCGACGGGGTTCCCGAGCGGACAGACCTTCACCGACATCAAAGTCGCGGAAACGCGCGCCACCGTTGCTGCGGGCGCCGACGAGATCGACATGGTGATCGATCGCGGCGCGTTCCTCTCCGGCAACTATCAGAAGGTGTTCGACGAGATCGCCGAGGTGAAGGAGGCGTGCGGGCCCGCGCATCTCAAAGTGATCCTCGAGACCGGCGAGCTCGCGAACTACGATCAGGTGCGCAAGGCCTCGCTCATCGCGATGTACGCGGGCGCCGATTTCATCAAGACCTCGACCGGCAAGGCACCGGTCAACGCCACGCTGCCGGTGACGCTGGTGATGCTCGAGGCGATCCGCGATTTCCATCACGTCACCGGCAAGCGCATCGGCATGAAGCCCGCCGGCGGCATCTCGAACGCCAAGCTCGCCCTCGCGTACCTCGTCGTCCTCTACGAGACCCTCGGCGGCGAATGGATGAGCCCGGACATGTTCCGCATCGGGGCGTCGACGCTGTTGAATGACATCCTCATGCAGTTGAAGAAGGAACGCACCGGCGCGTATCAGTCGGGGGATTACTTTACGATTGACTAAAGAATGAGCACCGCTACCGAGATCGAAACCCGCGAACGCCTCACGCCCGGACCCGCGAGCTCCGCCATCTGGGACTACGCTCCCTCGCTCGAGTCCACCGATCACATCAGGCTCGCCTCGCGCTACAACCTCTTCATCGGCGGCAAGTTCGTCGAGCCGCATTCGAAGAAGTGGTTCGAGACGATCAATCCGGCGACGGAAGAGCGCCTCGCGGAAGTCGCGGAAGCCGATGCGGAAGACGTCGATCGCGCGGTGAAGGAAGCGCGGCGCGCGTATGAGAAAGTCTGGAAGAAGCTCGCGCCGTCGGAGCGGGCGAAGTACATTTTCCGCATCGCGCGCCTGATTCAGGAGAAGTCGCGCGCGCTCGCGGTCGTCGAGACGATGAACGGCGGCAAGCCGATCAAGGAATCGCGCGACATCGACATCCCGCTCGCGGCCGCGCATTTCTTCTACTACGCCGGCTGGGCGGACAAGCTCGAATACGCGTTCCCGAATCGCAACGTCTCCTCCCTCGGCGTGACGGGGCAGATCATTCCGTGGAACTTTCCGCTGCTGATGGCGGCGTGGAAGCTCGCGCCCGCGCTCGCCGCGGGGAACACGATCGTCCTCAAGCCCGCCGAGACGACGTCGCTCACCGCGCTCCTGCTCGCGGAGATCATCCAGGAAGCCGACCTCCCGCCGGGCGTCGTCAACATCATCACCGGCGCGGGCGCGACCGGCGCGGCGCTGGTGTCGCATGACGACGTCGACAAGATCGCGTTCACCGGCTCGACCGACGTCGGCAAGCGCATCCAGCGCTCGATCTCGGGTTCGAAGAAGAAGCTGACGCTGGAGCTCGGCGGCAAAGCGCCGAACATCGTGTTCGAGGATGCGCCGATCGACCAGGCGGTCGAAGGCATCATCAACGGCATCTACTTCAATCAGGGCCACGTCTGCTGCGCCGGCTCGCGCCTCTTCGTGCAGGAGTCGATCGTCGAGCCGGTGATCCGCAAGCTGCGCGAGCGCATCCAGACGCTGCGCGTCGGCAACCCGCTCGACAAGAACACCGACGTCGGCGCGATCAACTCGCGCGCGCAGCTCGAGAAGATCCGCGAGCTCGTCGAGAGCGGCGTCGAGGAAGGCGCGGAGATGGTGCAGACGACGTGCAAGCTGCCGGCGCGCGGGTTCTGGTTCGCGCCGACGTTCTTCACCGGCGTCTCACAGTCGTACCGCATCGCGCAGGAAGAGATTTTCGGACCGGTGCTTTCCGTGCTCACGTTCCGCACCGCCGAGGAAGCGATCGAGAAGGCCAACAACACGCCGTACGGACTCTCCGCCGGCGTGTGGACGGAGAAGGGCTCGCGCATTCTGAAAATGGCGTCGAAGCTCCGCGCCGGCGTGATCTGGGCGAACACGTACAACAAGTTCGATCCCGCCTCACCGTTCGGCGGGTATAAGGAATCGGGTTTTGGACGAGAAGGCGGCATGCATGGGCTCGCGCCTTATGTGAGTTTGTCGTGAAAGACTGGTCGCGCGGTCACGCAGTCACGCGGTGGGTTTTGCTGCGTGACCGCGCGACCGCGTGACTGCGTGACCGTAAGAATGGCCAGACTAAACGTACGCAAAACCTACAAGCTCTACATCGGTGGCGAGTTCCCGCGCACCGAGTCGGGGCGGTCCTACGCCGTCCGCGGCAAAGGGGGAGAGTTGCTCGCCAATGCCTGCCGCGGGTCGAGAAAAGATCTGCGCAACGCGGTCGTCGCGGCGCGCAAGGCGTTCTCCGCCTGGAGCGGCAGGACGGGCTACAACCGCGGGCAGATCCTCTATCGCATCGCCGAGGTGTGCGAGGCGCGCGCGGCGGAGCTCGCGGATGAACTGCGGCGGCAGGGCTCGAGCGCGGCCGACGCGCGTCGCGAAGTCGAAAGCGTCATCGACCGCTGGGTCTATTACGCCGGATGGAGCGACAAATATCCGCAGATCTTCGGCTCCGTGAATCCCGTCGCCGGCCCGTACTACAACTTCACCGTTCCCGAGCCGACCGGCGTCGTCGGCGTGGTCGCCCCCGAAGAGCCGTCGCTCCTCGGACTCGTCAGCCGCATCGCTCCGGTCATCGTCGGCGGCAACACCGTCCTCGCCATCGCCTCGGAGACGAAGCCGCTCGCGGCGATCACGCTCGCCGAAGTCTTCGAAACGTCCGACGTCCCGGGCGGCGTGATCAATCTCCTCTCGGGACTGAAGAGCGAGCTCGTTCCCTGGCTCGCCGCACACATGGACGTCAACGCCATCGACACCACCGGCGTCGCCGCCGACGCGATTCCCGCGGTGCAGAAAACCGCCGCCGAGAACGTGAAGCGCGTCATCCACTACGACGCCGCCAAGCTCGGCTGGGCCGACCCGCGCCGCTCGCAGTCGCCCTACGCCATCATCGACTTCCAGGAGTCGAAGACGGTATGGCATCCGATGGGGATGTAACTCCCGCCCGAAACGCCTCGAGCATCCGGGGGGATGGACGCTCGCCGACTTCGCGGCGAAGCAGGCCGAGTTGTGGTTTTGACGCGATCGCCATGACGATGAGGTCGAGCAGGATGTAGAGGATCCCGACTCCCGCGGGCGGATTCGCGGAGTGCAATCCAACGAACGGCACCTCGGCGACCCACCGCCAGTTGCCGATCGCGGTGCCGGCCCACTCGAGCAGGATCGTGTAGACGAAGCAGGCCGAGAGCAGGAGCTGGTTGCGCGAGCGGGTGATCAGCAGCAGCGCGCCGAGCCACCACAGCAGGCCCCACGTGTCGTTGAAGAAGATCGTGCTGATGGCGGCGTTGAGCGAGCCGGCGACGAGCACGGCTTGCGTGATCCGCTTGGCGTGCCGCCGCAGCGGCTCCTGCATGGCGGTCGCGGCCGCCAGCGAATAGAAGAGGCCGTGGCCGGGCGGGACGTAGAGAGGAATCAGTGCGTGCTCGTAGGTGTAGAGGCCCCAGCCGAGGGAGAGAACGACCTCGCCGGTGCTCGCCACGAGGATCGCCCAGAGGACGGGGCGGGGATCCACGCCGGTGCGGCGGACGAAGAGCGCGAGGAAGGCGGCGGTGGCGATGCCGAGGGCGAACTGGCGGGGCGCGCCGTCGCCGTCGAGGAGCAGCACGGCGGCCATGAACGCGGCCGAGGCCGCGAGAAAAGGAAGGATTCGCTTCACGGAACGTGCACGATACCAGCATGGGAATGTCCTGCACGCGGAAACGTTGTACGATATCCGCGCCGCAACTCCGGCGGGCTCGGCGGCGCGGCAATCCGGCAGTTTCCTCCGATCTCGCGGTGTGTGCGACTGAGCAGTAAGCAGCTGAAATAACAAGCGGTTGCACCAGGTTATCGATAATCCGCGCGCGGGACCGGTGGTGACGACGAAGGGCAGCGGAAGTCGTCGTCAGCATCGATCCGGCGCGATCGCAGCAAGTGGTTCCTTGACAACTGAACAGGAAGCAACGAAGGCAAACGTGATTCCTTTTGAGAATCAAATTTTGTAATCCGAATAGAACGACAGTCGTTTGACTGTTGTCAGAGCATCAGATTTTCTAGTTCAAACTGGAGAGTTTGATCCTGGCTCAGAATGAACGCTGGCGGCGTGCTTTACAC
>Ga0070700_100000156_pt1 | contig 39841 bp, 74 predicted proteins | sample KBSK5101metaG_FD_65456 | JGI IMG/M metagenome (GOLD analysis project Ga0070700, IMG submission 65456) | Corn, switchgrass and miscanthus rhizosphere microbial communities from Kellogg Biological Station, Michigan, USA - KBS K5-10-1 metaG | ecosystem: Host-associated > Plants > Roots >...
GTTTCCAGAGGTGTCGTTGGCAACATCAGAACGCCCCCCCCCGGTTATCTTTTTTCTGGATGAGACAATCACGGCAGGTGAACGGCTTGCCTTCGAACGGCTTCGCCACCTCGAGCCACATGTCTGTCCATTCGCCGCAGACATCGCAGCGTAACCACGTCACGCCACCCCATCCAGGAGTCTGCCCTTTAGTTGGCGGAAGATCCGCCTTAACCTCTGCCACGGTCCCGACCTCGTAGTGATTCCGCTTGTGTCTTCTTGTCGGAACACGCCTGGCACAGTCCCTGTTCATTGGTGCGGTCATCCTTTCCACCTTCTGCGAGGGGGATGATGTGGTCTCGGATGACGGCGATGGCGACTCTGTTGTGGCGCTTGCACTCGGCACACAGAGGCTCTCGATCGAAGAGTTGCGCTCGCAGGAGCTGGAGCTTGCGACCTCGGATGCGAGTTGTGGGCTGCTGGGAGGTCCATTGGGCCTTCGTGTGGTTCGCACAGTAGCCCTTTGGAACCATGACGCCGCACCGGGGTTCCGCGCAGAACCGCATTAGCTCACCTCGAGCTCAGCCTCGATGACGGTATCGATGCCGTGATGGTCTCGCTTGCCGCTACCCCAGGTGTATTCAAAGATGGCCCGATGGGGCTCTAGTTCTCTCGTACCCACCAGGGCGTTGTCTGCCGGCTGGACTTCCCACAGCACGGTGTAGGCAGTAGTACCTGAACCCTGAACTGAGCTGTAGACCGTGACGTTGTTGGCGTTCAGGGCGTTCAGGTTGTTCCGGCTGTTGATCACGGTACCGGTGCGCTTGTCGTATAGGGACAAGGTCAGTGTGTTCAGGGAACCTGAGCCGATGGGTACCCCAAGATCATCCTGGAGCAGCAGGTACACGCTGCCTGAGGACAGTTCCCGTACCCGCTCGCTGATAGTGGTGATGCTGGCCATAACTGCCTCTAGGAATCCGCCACGTACCGCACGTTGGCAACCGAGGACGAGGGCACATACCGCACGTTCGTGACTTCTACCGTGTTCGGGATGTTGCTTCCCACGGTACCCACGGATCCTGTGGTGGACACCCCTGTAAGAGCGAGGGTGACATCTCCTGCGGCGCCGACCGTCCCAACCTGACCTGTCGCCGACGCACCTGTCAGCGTGAGACTTCTCGAGGGAGTGATCGTCCCAACCGCTGCTGTCGAGGCGTTGCCCGTAATCGCCTTCGTCGCACTCGGCGTCAACGTACCTACGGCGGTCGTGCTCGAGACACCTGTAAGGGCGGCGGTGACATCGCTGCCCGTGGTAACCGAGCCCACCGCACAACTGGCCGCATTCCCCGAAATCGGGACAGTACGGCTCTGCGTGACCATACCGACCGCAGTCGTCGAACTGACGCCCGTCAGCGCCACCGTGACCGCATTGCCAGCGGTGACGGTACCAACGGCCGTAGTCGACGCGTTTCCTGTCAGACCAATCGTCGTGCTGGGAGTGGTCGTACCAACAGCCGACGTGCTGGCGTTACCGGAGAGGGCGATCAAACGACTCGGTGTGACACTTCCAACGGACGCCGTGGAGGCGTTCCCGGTCACGCCCAGGCTGAGTGCCACCCCGAGCGTGCCCACCGCACAGGCCGTGCTCACCCCTGTCAGCGCAACAGTAACGTCTCCAGCCGCCTGACGGAAGGTCGTATCGAACCACGGACGAATCGGGAAGCTGCGGCCAAATCTCGGCATGTCAGTAGAACGCCGCTCGCTTTACCGCTTGCCGTAGTGGAGCATTCTGTTTCGCAATGAAGGCAGACGCGAAGTCACCGGCCGCGAAATCGTCGTACTGTGTGAAGCTCAGCGCGTCATTGTTGTGCTGGAACGGGAAGAGGCCAGGAAAGCCGCTGGCGATAGGTGAGCTGCTGTCGGTACCAGTCATGACCGTGACGCCGTTCACCTTACAGATAATCGTGACCGTGCTCGTACCTTGCGCCTCAATATAGAGCACATCGCCCGCGCTGATGGTCATCGTGGACCCACCCGCCGGCGATGAACTGACCACCGAATAGCTCCCCGCCACGCCTTTTAGGATGTTCAGCGCCAGCGTGCCGGGGATGGCCGCCGATGTGTCGTCTCCGATGTTGAACCAATACATGGTCTGGGCAGAGTTGGAGCATCGCACGACGACCCCGCCATCGCTCGATGACCCCTGCCGATTGACCTTCGCTTGCGCCCACTGGTTGTTGGGGAATGCACCGAATCCGGTGTAGACACTTAGGTTCAGCGCGTTAGTGGTATTGCCTGGAACGGCTTGGTTACTGGCGATGTCCAACCCGTTGACCACATCCGTCCAGTTGGCCCCAAGCGAGCCGGAGTCGGCGCGGTTGAAGTCGTCAGTGACCAGGGTGGGCATTTACGCGGCCTGCGCGGACCATTCCGAGAGTCCGTAGGTATTGGGGTTGCCGTTGCCGTTCGTCCACATGCCGAAACCCGGAAGGCCCGTGATCAACGTGCTGTCTGTCGCGGTCGCTTTCGCGGTCCCCCAGCTCACACCGTCCGTGCTGGTGTAGAGCGCCAACGATGGACCGATCGCGGTAAACCGTACGTATGTCCCGTCATCCACACCCGCCGCGTCCGTATGCGCGAGGAACGTAAAGTCTCCGGAATCATCACCGAGTGGCCCGTTCCACATGACGATCTCGTAGTAGGTCGTCCCGCCCGTCACCGAGAAAATGGCTTCGTACAGCTTGATACTGTTCGCGGACATCTGCACCCGTGCGTGAAGCTCGACCTCGTGGAACCCAGACCAGCCACTGCGTGACGTGATGTAGATCCGCCCGCGCACGTCCTGATTGGGGCTCCACACACGCCCTGTTCGCGCTTGCCGCGCCGTGGCGGAGTCGTTGTATCCACCAGGCTGTCCCGTCCCGTGCGAGCCCTCGGACTGCGTGCCAAAGACTTTGTTCGTCGTCGTGCGGGTGTTCGTCCAGTCGAGTCCAACCGTCTGACCCTGCAACCACAGCCCATCTCCAACCAACGGGTTCTCCGTGGCCGGAAACGTCGTGCTGTAAGACTCGTAGATCGCTACGGGCCGCATGCCTCCGACACGAGGCATCTACGCCTCAACTTCGACGTAGCAGATCGCGTTGATCGCCGCGCCAAACTTGACGCGCACCCGGAGAAACTCGCCGGGGTTGATGATGCACTCCCGGCCCAGCGGCTTCTGGAAGCCCCACTGATTCGTCGGGGAGATATGCTGAGCATCAAGCGGACGTGTCGCCGTGATGGTCCCCTCGGCACTCGCGGTGTAGCCCGTGGATGTAGTCCCCACGGCGATGATGTTCGTGGTCGGATCGCCACCAGCAAGCGCAGCCGAGTCCTGCTTGGAAATGCCGGCCGCCACATGCGCCGTCACAGTAGCCGCCACGTCCGTGACGATCAGCTCCACGATGCCTGGTGTCGCCGCCGCAGACCCGTCAAACGAGATCCCGTACTCGGTCACCCGCAGCACCTGGGTCGTCCCAGGCTTGACCTGAAGGAGCGTCTTGATCGCCGTCCCCGTCGTGACCGCGACCTGAGACGCCGTGGTCGGTGCCGGCCCGTTGAAGATTCTGTAGAGCGCCATTACGCGAACCTGATGAGCGCGTTGCTCGCATCGTTGGTGGGCATGGTCAAGGTGAACGTGCCCGCAGTGACCGTTTGCGACCCGAAGGTGTGGACGCTGACCGCCTTGTTGCCCTGCGTGCTGTTGTAGATGAGCACCGCATCGAAGGCCGTCGCCAGCGTGACTGTGGTGTAGACCAAGCTGGCCGATGGCGTCCAGATGGCCGTGGTACCGCTCGTGCTCGGGTCGGTGGCGTTCGTGACGGCAATACCGCCCGCGCTGTACCCCGCCCCAGAGACTTCGCCTGTGGCGCTGTACGCGGTCGTGGACGCGTTGTACGTGGCCGATACCAAGTACAGCGCCGCCTTGAACGAGTCCTTCGTGGGCGCCGTGAGACTCGTTCTCGACGTCAGCGTGACCGCCCCGAACTGGTGCGCGCCCACCAGCACTTCACCCTTGAAGCTCGTACACATCGCCTGCGTATTCGCCATGAACTGTTCCCTTTCAGCCGAAACTCGCCACGAGGGCGTCAGCCGTGACCGATGGCTGTTTCAGAATGACGTGGGCATCACGTCTGACGAGCTCATCCCCGAGCTTCCATTCCACCGAGACGACAAACTCTGTGGGCCGATCCTCGAAGTGCACCGTCCGTGCAAGCGTCGATTCTTCCAGCGGGCCGTGCGTGGTGTTGATAAGCGCCATGACTACGGCTTGATCGGGTCCTGCTCGACGCCCACCACGCGGACGCTGATGGAGCCGTCCTGGGCCACCGTAAACACGACCTGAATCCGCAGATTGCCAGGCGTGCCCGGTACCCCCTGCGAGGCGGTCAGCGTCAACGGCTGCGTCTTCGCGCCTTCCCCAATGGCATTGAACGCACTCACCTCGAGCGTGTGCGCGCCAGCCGTCGCCACGAGGACACCGTTGACCGTGACGGTGCCGGCACTGGCAGGGATGTCAGCGCCCAGCTTCGCGCCGTCGAGATAGACGCGGAAGCCCGTGGCCGCCCCGCCAGTCGTCGGCGCCTCGAACAGCACCTGAAACGGCTTGTTCACCGTCACCGTGCAATTCGCGGTGCAGGGCGTTTGCGCGCTGACGGATGAACCGCTCACGAGTAGCAGTGCCCAACTGATCAGCACTCGGATAGCGACGTTCCAAGTCTTCCAGATCGCGGTAGTCATAGGATTTGACATCCAACGTGCGCCCGCAAAGCAAGCACAGGATGATCCCGCTGGGGCGGTACTCACGACGCGACGATCCGCAGCGGCACACCACTGGCGCAAGAGAGGTACTGAGATTGAATTGTCGCGCTAAAGGCTGATGGCGTCAGCCCCACGGGTGGGGGTCGAGCGATTTTCGACGTCTATTTCTTGTGTGTTCCAGCGATGGCCGCACGCGAGGCACTCGCGCCGTCGATGCGACTCCGCGTGTGACTGATGATCGGTTTCGAGGACACGACTACCACCTCGGCATTTCGGGCAGGGACGACCGCGGGGCTCGCGTGTCACTTCCACCGCTCCCACGACGGGATGACGTTTCCCACGCGCACCGCCGCGTCCTTACCAGGAGGACAGTCCCACAAGAAGAACCGCTGGCAGCGACGACAGCGCCAGCCCGCCTGTTGCACGCCCGGCGTGGGCGCGTAATTAGTCACTTCGCCCTCGACCATTTCGATCTCGTGCTTTTCGTCATTGATGCACGGCACGTCTGGGATCATGGCTTGGTCCTGTCGGGCGTCGTCGTCCGCAGAACGTCAGAAAAAGAGAAAGACCCTTTCACGCGCGTGGTCATTCCGTGCTTCCTCCGTATGGGCGGGCTACCGCGTCGACGGACTTGGATTCTTCGGAGCGTGGACGTCCCTGCTCCATCGTAACGACATTGTCGTCGCCGACAATCCTCCGTGGCATGTCTGGATTCGCATAGCTGTCAATCTCCCATGCGAAGAGTTGTGCTTCAGTGGCCTGCAGGAGCCCGAGCACTTTATCAACCAAGCAGCCGCACCCACGCGCCGTCGCGCACCCACGATGCGTCAGCGCGATGCGCTCCATGTCTTGACGAAGCCTCTTACGAATATTTATGACGTCCTTCTGCGCGCGAGTCGCTAATTTTCTAGCCAACGTCTTGCCCTTTCTTTGGAATATTACCGAGCGTCTCTTTCCACTCTGGCGTTCTTGCGTCATTGCCAGTCGCTGACGGTACGACAGGCGGTGGGTGCGGTAGCTCGCCCCAGTGGACGTCGGGAACGCCGTCACCGCGCGCCAAAATCTTCGTCTCTTTCAACGCCTGTAGCTCCTGCTGTACCCGCTCGAGTGCGTGGCGAGCGTCGGTGAGCTGGGCTTCCGCCGCTTCAGCGCGCTTCCTGAAGTTACTCGGCGACGACGCTCCCTGCGCATATCGCTTAAACTCACTCGTTGCCGCTGACAGCTTCCCGATGAGAACGGCCCGCATGTGACCCCATTCGCTGCCGTTTTCTATCTGAATGCTAATACCCTGAAACGTTTCGGCCCACGATGCGAACCGACTACGCTCAAGGTCTCGTGCCTGTTGGGCGGCTGAGAGATCCGCACGGAGGCTGGTGAGTGCAGCCGCAGCTTCTCGCATTCGGCCAGCGATACCGAGCGTCCACCGGATCTGCCCACGCTCCAGCACCTCGGCGGCATGAATCAACTTCTCCGCCAGCGCCTCTGACGAGAGCGGTGCGGCTGGCTCGATGAGAAGTCCGCCGCAGCCGTGGCCTGTCTTGTCCGGTCCGACGTGATCTGAATAGCCGCACTTGTCGCACACGTAGAGCGGGGCGGCTGGCGTGGCCTTCGGGGGATCGGTGGGGGTCACTTCGGCCTCGCTGAGAGAATGAGCCAGAAGACAAAGAGCAACAACACCGGGAAGATCAATATGACGTGCTGTGAATGCAACTCACTTCCTCCGTTCCTCGAGCGCCCGTTTGACCCAGACAAAGGCGGCCTTCAGCGTCACCATGCCGCACGCGGGGCAGATACGTTTCGTCAGCCACGAGTCGCACATCTCGCAATAGCGTTTCTTCATCGGTTCCACCGCATCGCCTCTTCTGCTGACCGGAGCACCGTGACCACCAGCCCCACCTTGTCCCACTGCTGTGTCTCGCGGAGCTTCCCCTTGCCGGTCTTGCACTCGATGAGATGCACCCGTGAGGACTCCGGCCACCACACCAGCAAATCCGGGACGCCGGTATCGGACAGCCGACGCACATACGCCCCACGGCGCTCGAGCACCTCCACGATTTCCTTCTCCGAGGCGTCCCGTTTAGGATTGCGCCGATGTAAGCTCACGCCGCCGACCTCCGCTGCTTCCGCCACGCCTCGCGCTCCTGGTTGATCCCGCGGTTCTTGAAGTCCCGCGCAATCTCCTGGAACACCACCAGCAAATCTTCCCGCGTTACCTTCGGCCCCAAGCGCTCCAGATACCCCAAGAACTTCTGCCGGCGCCGCCGATACGTCGCCAACCTCGTCGTCTCCACACAGATATGTCCTCGTGCCCCACTGCGGCTGTAACAGGCCCGCTCGTAGAACCGCACCTTGACCACCCCACGGCCCGGCCGGACAACCTCCAGCCGTTTTACGCGGTTGCCACAGCCACACTCGCAGTAGGGGAGATCAGTCATCGGCCCCTACTCAAAGCCTTGCATTTCCTTGTAGAGCCGGATCATCGCCACGACGTCACCCGCCATGACCGCATGATCCGCACGCTTCAGCACTTCTTCGATCAGCATCGCGCCGAACCGTCCCACCGGGCCGATCTCGCGGTAGCCCACCAGCAGCTCACGCAGCCGGGCCTGCTCTTTCGGGAAGTCGTCACCGATTGTTCGTAGCGTCTGCTTGCTCATCGCTGTTCGCGCTCCTTCACCTGACCCGGAAAGTACGACGACGACAAGACTTATACGCGCGTGGACGGCTCGTGCTCCTTCGAGACGACTGGATCTACCGCGTCGGATGACAGTGCTTTTTCGATCGCCTCTCGCGGAACCTTGTAGCCGCGGCTGGGGCCGGTACCGCAACCGGGCGACGTCATCGTCCACCCGCAGAGAACCAACCCCTCGTCGTTGAGCCGCTTCATCCGCTCATACATCACATAGGGCGGCTGCCAGTGGGTGCGCTCGCCTTTTTCAAACATCGCCGTCAACGCGTCCCATTCGCGCACGAGTGGTGCCCACTGCGGATAGGTCAACGCCACAAGTCGAAGGTTGTGCCGCCACTCTGGAATCAGCCGCAACAGTCGGTAGCATCGACCGAAGTCGTCAGGATCGGACGGCGTTGACGCGTGCTCCGGCGTCACACCCTGCATCACCGACCAGATCGTCTTCGACGACGTGCCGGTGTCTCGTCCGACGATCCATTCCATTGCTCGTTGTACCGTGCTCGCCATCGGTCGAATTACCTCGTTGCCCTCGCGCGGTAGATCCTGTCGCTGAAGATCTGGAACGAGTCTCTACGCGCGTATCAGTCGTGCTCTTTCCGTCCCTGGACTTTCCCTGGGTGCTGCTCGAATAACGCCCGCTCCCAGGCCGCCTTCTTCGCCGCTTTCAGATGGGGATCCGGTTCGTGGATCCACTCCTCCAGCTCTTGCTGCTTCTGCTTCGCCCAGGCAGAGACAGGTTGCGCCATGTCACGTTGCCTTCAACCGCTGCAACTCTGCCGCGATCTGCCGCTGCTGCTGTTCTAGCCGCGCAATCGACCGCGCCCTCTGGCGTTCCATCTGCTGGACCCGGATGACATCATCCGCCTGATGTTCCTCCCACCACAGCCGGAGTCGTTCGGGCATCTCGCCTTTTCCCCAGTGCTGGCAGGCTTCACACATGATCGCCACGAGCGCCTTGTATGCAGCGATGCGCGGATCTGGCTCGTGCGGTCCAGCGTCTTGACACGGCATTACACTTCACCCCGCTCTTTCGCCAGCCGCACCATATGCGCCGAGACGTTGTAACAGGCGGGCTGATGCTGACACCGCCAGTCCTGCACCTGCACCTGTTGCACGCGAGGCGTGTCGTCCTCGTCCATCCACCGGCCCTGTGCGAGAAACGTGCTGGGATGGCACCAGTCTGCATAGGCCGGCTTGCTGGCCTTGTACCGCTCCACCCCCGCTAAGATGTCCTCCGCACTGGCCAGCTTCCTCGCTGCCGCATACGCCTTGATCGCCGCGAGCTTGCCGACGTGTCTCGGATACGCGGCCCAGAACTCTCCAAACTCGGCCGGGGCCGGAATCGACAACGGTGCAGGCTCTCTGCGAAACGGGAGCAACGTCACGCCCCCAGCCTAAGCCCGCGCTGCTGGGTCCGCTTCTTCGCCAGATGCTGATAGCCCAAATCGGTCCCCACCCATCTGCGTCCGAATCGTTCCGCCACCGCCCCAACTGTCCCGCTGCCCACGAACGGGTCGAACACGAGATCCCCCGGCCGTGAGCCAGCGAGGATGCACGGCTCGATTAGGGCTTCGGGGAACGTGGCGAAGTGACTCCCGGCATAGGGCTGCGTGGCGATGTGCCAGACGCTGCGCTTGTTGCGCCGCTCTCCAACCGTAATCACGCGGCTCATCGCATACTCACTGTGTTGCTCCGTCGCGTTGTTTTGGTCCCCGGCACGTATAGCAACTTCAGAAACCGCCGCCGCGTCGTAGTAGTACCGCTCCTGCTTTGATAGCAGGAAGATGTACTCATGCGCCTTCGTCGGCCGATCCGTCACGCTCTCCGGCATCGGGTTCGGCTTCGACCAGATGATGTCCGCGCGGAGGTACCATCCAGCCGCTTGCAACGCGAAGGCGACTCGCCACGGGATGCCCACTAGATCCTTCGCCTTATAACCAAGAGGGACGGCCCGCTGACTGGGCGACACTTCGCCGTGATACGGGTTGCCGGTAAACGTCTCGGATGACCGCCCACCGTCCGCCCTGCCCGTCTTGCCGCCGCTGTAGCTGTCGCCCAAATTCAGCCACACCGTCCCGTCGTCCTTCAGCACGCGCCAGACCTCCGCGAACACCGCCACCAGTGAAGCCACGAACGCCTCCGGCGTCTTCTCGAGCCCAATCTGCCCGCCGTTGCCGTAATCCCTCAGCCCCCAGTACGGAGGACTCGTCACCACGGTCTGGACGCAGCCGTCGATGAGCGGGATCTGTCTGGCGTCGGCGCGAATCAACATCTCATCTCTCGTACTCCAAGACAGACCCGACCCATTACTCCCGGCATGAACACTCGGGAGTCGTCGCGAAGCGCCGCTGTAGGTCTGTCTCCGGCAGGACAGATAAGAACCAGTCACTGGAAACCCTTCATCAGGGTCATGCCATATGCGCGGGTTGACCGTCGTCGTCAGCGCCCGCTCGCAACCAGCTCGCCTACAGGGTCCCGTGTCGTCGTCGGAAAACTTCCGCAAGACGCTAGTGCTGCACGGTCAGAACATCGGCGCGACTTCAAAAAACGAAACCCGCTCGCGTGTGGAAGATTTGGCTGCTGGAGGGAAAACAGGTAGGCTTGTTTATTAGCCTTCCGCGCTGTCCATAGCAGCAACGTCGGTTAGGGGTCGGGCGACGCTTCCAACGAAGCTCGACTCCGCATTTATTCTCCCACCTCTTCCACGCTTCTCCTAGCAAAATCAGCGTCGTCAACCGAACTTTCGCCGCCGAAATACTCCCGCACGTACCGGGCCGCCACCCACCGCGCCACCGCACAGTGACCCACGTCTGGGCACATGTGCGGGAACTCGTACCGCACGCCGTGCACGACATAGCCCGACACGAATTTCAATAGCCCCACCCATCCAAGAGCAGACTCGGCTTGTGCCCTGGCTTCTCTTTCACCGTCCGCGCCGTGGGTTCCACCAAGGACTTCGGTGCCCGCTGCATCCGCTCCAACTGTTCCTTCTCCACGTACGCTGTCCAGCCTTCAGGACCGCGCTCGGTCCAGTACGACGTGGCTGGAGCTGCGTTATGTTTCGGGACGATCACCATGCCGTCTGTGTGATTGCAGTTCTGAGACATCACGCCTCCACCAATGCATAACGGGAGAATCCCGTCTTGCGGTTGTGTTCGATGCAGCGCACGTTGTACCCAGCTTTTCTGAGATCGCTCACGCGGGCGGTCACGTTCCTGCCGATTGCAGAAATCTCATCCCGCGTCATCGGCCCCTGTTGCAGTCTGGCGAGAATCAATCGACTCTGACCAGACAACCGCTGTTGCTCTCCAGGGTCCAACACATGGCTGTCTCGGACGGGCACGGTGAAGTCGAGCGCAGGTTGAGTCATGGTCAGTCCCTCTCGTATTCCCTGATGCCGACTTCTCGCGCCACGAGATACAGCTTCCCGTCGATGCCTTGCTGCCAGAAACTGCACGGCCCGTCCGTCCCCAGCTCGGGATTTTCAATCTCCACCCGAAGCTGTTTGCCGTGAATCGAGACAGGCCCACGTCTATGGAGCCACGCACAGAGCGTGATCAAGTTCCAGCGAAACATCAGCCCGCCTAAGCTCGCGTCCCGCACATGCGCGGCTTCCAACCCGCCACGGCACTTGTGCTTCTCCGGCCACCGACAGCCACCATCCCGACGCTTCGCGGCTTTCTTCTCCAGCAGTTCGCTCTTGAGCAGCGCGGCGTCTCGCGCTTCCTTGTCAAGGACACGCTGCCCGCGCATGGGCTTCCAGTCAGGCTCCGTAAACGCCGGCCGCGCATAGTTCGCCATCAGCGAAACGCCCCCACGAACTGCGTCCCCGACGCCAACGTGAACCGCCAGTGCAATATGCCCTTGCCTGCCAGTGGCTCCAGGTGCCCCACGAGCATCGTCCTCGAGCCGCGAGACCAGAATGTCGCCTGCCCCTCCGAGAGATGCCACAGGCCCACCAAGCGCGTCTGGGTGGCCGTGGCGAACGTGGCGCGGAAGATGGTCATCGGGTCAGCCTCATTTCATCCCCGGCAGTCCGTAGCACCTGCCGCAACGTGATCACGAGCTGCTTGGCTTCCTCTTTCGTGTCGGCCGCCTCGCACTTCCGGGCGTACTCGCTCGTGACATTGAGAAACAACTTCGCCCGGTTGGCCGCCTCGTGGGTGCGGAACAGCTCCAGATACTTCACGTCACACGCCAGATTCGCCTGCCGTACCTCGTCCGCGATGTTCCCGAGCAATGCCGTGAGCGTGGTTAGCATCTCGGCGGCGCGCATGGGCGACACTTCGGTGTCGCGGCACTCCACCTGGATCTCGCGGACCATCTGACGAATCGACTTCTCTGCGGTCGGCATGGGCCTAGAACGGGATGTCGTCGTCGGTCAGTTCGGTGGCCGGTTCCGGCTTCGGCTTCTCCACCACGGGCGACTTGCCGTTCTTCGCGGCCCGCACGCGGATGCACTCGACCGTCTCCCCGGCGTACTCCGTCTCGCTGCGGTAGAGCGTGATCGTGTGGCCGGCCCACTCGTCGGTCTCGGCCGTCCCGAGCAGCGTGGCGATCTTCTTGGAATTGGTGACGTTCAGCACCAGCCCCTTCTTGGCCTTGGCGAAGTAGAGCACCGGCTTGCGTGTGCCCTTGCCATCGACGTCATCCACTTCCAGACGGTCGATCGACAGCGAAACGCCTTCCTCGGGGACTTCAGCCGCCTTGATGTACTTGCTTGGAAACGCAGCGTTGATATTCACGGTTACTCCTCAATCGGTGTGATTTTGACGATGTAGTTGTAGAGCATCTGCACGAGCTTGGTGCTCTTGGTTTCCACACGCTCCCAGTGCGGATCGCCCATCGCGTTATGGCCTTGCCGCTTCTCCAGCGTGAAGACGTCCTCTCCGCCGATGACGTCATGCACGATGCGGAAGCCGTCCTCGTCCACGATGAGCCTAGGCATCCGCGCCTTCCCGTTCACGCTCGCTCGGCCGGCACTTCGGGCAGCGCAGTTCAAACTCTGCGGGGCTCAGGTACGTCTGCCGGAGGACTTGCACCGGGACCAGCTTGGCCTGGGGCGTCATCCGTCCGCACTTGTCGCAATAGCTCATGCCGGAACCCCTACACGCTTGCCGTGATAGATAGCGATGATGGTTGGGCTTTTAGGAGACCCTATCGGTGTCCCTTCCCACCCCAGCCACTTCACGCGACCGCGTAGAAACCGCACCTCGGCGTGACCGATGACCGCCTCGTGGAACCACCGCGTGTCTGTGCAAGCCGGGAGCAACGCAACCACCGTGCAGCCCTCGGACTTCGCCGCAATCGCCTTGTCCAGCCACGGACGCGGGTCGCTGTACGGCGGGTTGAGGAACACGCGCCCAAACCACGGACGCTCCAATCCGCCCTCGGTGTAAAACGTCGCCGCCTTCGCGGTGTGCTCCTCGCAGCACGGGTCCAAGTCGAACGGCCCGAACTCCGCCTCCAGATCGCGGACCAGATAGACCGGCGTGGCCCACTTGTCGCTGCTCCACCCTTCTGGCCGCTCGCAAGCCATCAATGATTCGCCTTTGCGTCTGCGATGATGGCGTTGACGTGCGCCCAGCCCAGCACGTCTGCCGCGTGCAGCACGTCCTGCTCGAAGCTCGCCGCGAACGCTTCGCGGTCGTCCTCCACCGTGCGGTTGGACGGCATCGGCTGCGCGTCCTCCAGGCACCGCTCCGGGAAGCTGGCGTCACTCCTGAACATCGAGCGCCTCGCGCCGGTCGTACTCGGCCTCTTCCAACGCACTCCGTACCGGCCCGTTCTTCAGCCGGTTCAGATAGACGCTGTTCGCGTTCCGGATGTGCTCGATAATCAAGCTCCGCCGCGTGGCCTTGTCGCAGTCACAACTCCGCAGCCGGTCCTCCAACTCGTCAAACCGCGCCACCGCGTACTCTTCCATCCCTCGCTCAGCACTAATCCGGCTCTCTTCCGACGTGTAGCGGATCGCCATCGCCGCCGCATTGAGGTAGCGCGGTTCGATGGCGGGACCGGGTTCGCGGAGGTTGCCGTCAAAGAGCATCGTGACGTGGCGCAGCATCGAGGCCAGCGCGTGCAACTGCTCACTCGCGGCGAGCTGCTGACGGAACTGGATGTACTGTGGCGTCCGGTACTGCGGGGCTTCCCGAGGATCAAAACTCAATAAGCTCATATGCCCTCTGTGACTAACTGCGAAGGCTCGCCCGCTGGCTCTTCAGTTCCAAGGGGCGCGGCCACTCGGCCGGCTGACCCAGCAGCCTTCGCATGCTCGTTACTTCCAACTTTTGCGCTTGTGCTCCGCCAGCGTCAGGCGACCAATCGTCAACCGCCCGCGCCTGCCCTGGAGCCACTGCGCAGCCTTGTCCACCGTCCAGTACAGGACCACCCCACACAACCCGAGACAGCCGCCGATCCAGAGCGCATGGAAGGTGTCGCTCATCGCAGCCACCGCAGAATCAGCCACCCGATCCCACCCGCAATCAGCAACGGGACGACAATCAACGCGACCACGCTGACAATCCACGGCATGGCGTAGCCCTCTTCCTGATCACGGGTGTAGTCGGACTCGAGCTTCACGAGATGCATCTACCACCACCCTTGTTTGCGACCGATTCGTAGGAGCGCCATGAACAGGACGATCCCGACTGCGCTCGCACTGGCGCCGGCATAGAACGAGAACCCGTTCACCGCTGGCTCCGGAGGGTGAGCGACTGAAGCTCCCGATACGCCCGCCCGATCCGCATGTCCTCGATGTCCTGCGGACTCGCGCCCCGCGCCGGCAGCTCGTGGAACTCACAGATCAGGTCGACCATCTCCTGCCAGAAGTCCGGCCCGAGCAACCCGAGCTTCCTGAACGACAAGTGCTTCGAGGGCACGCCAGACAACTGCGCTGACAACTGGCCGGTGTCGATGTCCATCGCATAGGCCGCCGCCTTGTGCGTCAGCCCAGCCTTGGCGAACGCCTGCGCCACGAGGCCGAGCCACTTCCGCTCGCGGTCAACCGGGTTGACTGTCGTTGACTTCGGACGGTCAACAGTGATGACTTCCATTGGCCCGAGCGCGCCTTGTAGATTGGGTTTCATGGTTGAGTCGCCTTTCCTACCGAGCGTTCGCCGCGCTCTTCACGGGTCGAGACACACGTCTCGGCCCGCCTGCCAAGAACTGTTCGACCGCCACGCGGGACCAGCGCGGCCGTTTGTCAAGGGAGGGAAGCTCGGGAATGGGGAAGACACGCTGACGACGGAGACGCGCAATCGTGCGCCGGGAGGTTCGGAGCTCGCGCACCAAGTCCTCAATGAAGAGGACATCCGGCTGGCGATCGCCGCCGTCCGCCGTGCGCTGGATGACCTCGCGGTTGCGCGGGCGCACCTGAAGCTGGTGCTCGGAGGTCATGACGCGAGCTCCGTGGCCGCCGGGGGGAACAACGCCTTAACCGACGACTTGAGCGCCCGCGCCAGCCGGCGCTTTTCGTCCGGCGTGGGTTCCGCCACCCCGTGAATCACGCGGCTGAGCCGCCACGGCGTCATCTCGACCCGGTGACAGAGCACTTCCTGTCGGATGCCGGTCTCGAGGATTGCGAGCTTGAGCGTTTTGTTGAAAGCCATTGTCATTGCGGTGGAGCAACGATACATGCAGCCCCGCAAGCCGTCAAGGCTTTTCAGCAAGGAGTTTTGCGGTGCTGTCAGGAACAGAAATCAGGCGCAATTTGGAAGTAGGGTGGATGCCCGTGACCACCAACGACGCCATGAAAGCCCGCGTGCGCGCCCTGATTCATATGGGCGTCACTCAGAAGGCCATCGCCAACAAGCTGGACGAAAGCAGTTCCACTATCACGCGGTGGCTCACAGGAGACCAGCCGTCACTCCGGGTGGATGCGCTGGATCGCCTAAATGCCTTTGAAAACGAGCTGCGAGGTGTGCAAAAGGACACAGATCACACGCGTGACCTTGGTGTAAATATCCCTGTCCGTAGGCCGCTCCCTGACACCCACGTCAGCCATACGCCTGCGGGTGAGGGCTTCGCCTATGCCGGACCCGACGTTCGTAAACCGCCCCAGTCTGTTCCTCGTCCGAAAGGACAGACCCCCAGGGAGCTCCTCAGAGACGCGCTCGCGTTACTCTTCTCCCTCGAGCAGCACCTCCCGCTCGATGAGCGTCATGAGCAAATTGCAGCTCCTCATGTTCTCCCGCCCCAGCGCCGTCGTGCTGGTGGAAGACCTCCTCGATCGCATGCTCGCGGAGGTAAGAAGCGATGACGCGGCGATCTTCTGCCTGCTCGTCGTGGGGTTCCTCGGGTAAATCCATCGGGTTCCTCGTGGGTTGCGTGATCCTGGTGGGCATGAGCGCCCATGCCCAGCGGGTGAGTCTCAGCCCTTCCGACGTCGACGCCGCGATCAGGGCCGGTGACATCACCAAGCAGTACCGCTTGGTGACCGACAGCAAACGCCGGCCCTTCGCTCTCGGGTACCTCTCAACGCCGTTCTCGCGCATCGCCCTGGTCGCGGAACACTACCGCCGCCAGTTCCTCCCGTTCACCGCGGCCTCCGTCCCGCCCGAACTCTTGGCGCCGGAGGCGTGGCTGTACGTGTTCCCCGACAACGCCATCGGCATCCGCCCTGGTCCGGATGTCCGGGAACCGAAGACGGTCGTCATCACGCCGCGGAAGGCTGGCGGAGACGTGACCGCACACCACCCGCTCCGCACGATGCCCTTCTCCGAGGTCTACCGCGCCATGTTCCGGGCGAAGTTCGACGGGCAAGGACTGATCGCCATGTTCCCGCTGGAGCTCCTGAACGACGCCAACGAGATCCGGATCGTTTACGACGATGGCTGGAACTGTGATCAGGCGGGTCTGACGTACTGCCGGGTCGACATCCGCGCCAACATCCGATGAAAGGGATTCGCCGGGACAGATACGGATACCGCGCCTACGTGAAGGTCCGCGGCTTCCAGCGCGAGCGCCGCTTCCCCTTCGATACCCCCGCCACAAAGATGCAGGCGTGGCGGGACGAAACCCGAGTCGCCCTCCGCAAGCGCCCGAAACGGAACACCCGCGGCACACTCGCCGCCGACGTCGCCGCCTACCTGGAGCTCGAGACGGTCAAGACGCTGGCGAGCGTCGGCAGTCTCACCTGTGAGCTCGACGCCTGGACCGCGCTGTATGGCGAAGAGCGCCGGGAGGACATCACCCGGCCGATGGTGCTCGAGGCTCGTGAACAGTGGCTGTCGGACGGATACGCTCCCAAGACGGTCAACCACCGCGTCAGAGCCCTCAGGGGACTCTTTCACCGGCTGGACGGGAAGAAGGCCGACACCCCCTGCGACGACGTCCAGAAGCTCGAGGAGCCGCCCGCCAACCCTCGGTACGTCTCGCCGGCCAAGATCCGCCAGGTCGCCAAGCGCCTGACCGATCCCAAAACCCGTGCGCGGTTCATGGTGCTGGCGTCGACCGGCCAGCGGCCCGCGCAGCTCCGACGCGCCCTGCCGGGAGACGTCAGCCTGTCCCGCCGGCTGTGGCTGGTGCGTCCTGCCAAGGGTGGGAACCCGATACCCGTCGCCCTCACCGAAGATATGTTGTTCGCTTTCCGCGCCTTCATCGTTAGTCAGGCGTGGGGTGCGTACGATGGCAGTGACTTCGTGCGGGCGGTCCGTGCGGCTGGCTGGCCGAAGGGTGTGCGGGTCTACAATCTGAAGCACACCATCGGGATCACGCTGGCAGAATCGTCAGCGGAGTGGGAAGACATCAAGGACTGGTTCGGGCACACCGACGTGAAGACAACAAGGATCTACACCGGGATGATCGCCTCGCGCCTGAAGAAGACCGGCCAGCTACTTAGTGGCCGGCTCGGCTGGGGACTCCCCCCAAAGCAGCGCCCATCTCGCAATTCTCGCCGCCGCGCGTCGTAACTTCATCCGGTCGGACTCGCACTTGGGGCAGTACCGCTGGACCTTTCCCAGGCGTTTCTTCGTGGAGTACTGATGACCCTTTGGACAGCAGACCTTCTTCGCGTTGACCGCGGTGAAGTTCACACCAGCACTGACGTTGGTCCAGTGATCGACCACGCGGAGATGGTCCGGACGCACGCACGCACGCCGCCGGCACCGATGATCGAGCTCCAGGTCGTTACGGATCGGTCCCGACAATTGCTGGTAGGCCAGCCGGTGCGCGGCTACTGTGCGGCCTTCCCACCAGAACATGCCGTACCCGTCGCTCGTGCCGCCAGTCCACAGCCAACAGGTACGCGTCTTGCGAACCTTGGACCAGAAGCGTGGGGGGAGAAGCTGGCAATTTTGGCTGTCAATCTTAAGGTCTCGTTCCATTATGTGCTGTATTATAAAGCATTTCAGCTTCTAAGGGTACTCCTAATGACACCACGCGTTGGACTCATAACCCAAAGGTCGCGGGTTCAAATCCCGCCCCCGCAACCCACCAAATCGGCCTATTTCGAGTACTTCTGTCCCCTTCCCAGGCCGCTTCTCGCCTGTGCAGGAATAGGCCAGAAAATACCCGAACGTGCCACTTCGGGCCACCGAAAGCTGGCAGTGCCAGCCGCTCACGGACTCTTCCGCGAGCTCTTGTGGCGGCTCTGCTTCTCGTCGGACTCGAAGCTGGAGGATCTCTTGCGGCTGGTCCCGGCATACCGCCGGCGTCAGGCCCGCGAGCGGTTGAAGGTCGAGACGGATGGGTACCGATGATCAGTCGCCTGCTGCTGTCGGTGGTGCTGCTGTTCTTGATGGGGCTGTTCGTCTGGGCCTTGCTGAAGAATCGCTGACCGGTCACGGTTGAAAGCATCGTCAGGGTCCGATCCGTTGACGTTTCCCAGCCAATCAGCCCGTGACCGGTCATTCTCGAAAAGTCTTGCCGCAGCCGTTACAGAACCACCAGCCGGTATCGCGTCCGACGCGTTCCAACTGGCTCGGCAACGCCGTACACAGCGGACACTGCCGCGGCATCCCCACGACCGCGAGCCGTTCGGCTTCGCGCTGCTTCGTGGCGTCGTCGCGCATGTCCTTCCAGTAGCTCACCAGCTCGCCTCAACAGCCACGTACCCGTCCGGCTTCAACTCTTTGGAGATCCCCACCTGGGCTCCGACACGCCACGTCTCGTTTACCTTCCAGGCGACGTGGAGCCGCGCTTCTCCTGTCCCGAGATCCGCAATGGCTAAGATGGCGCTGTGCTTCCCTTCCGGGACCACCGCGAAAGCGTCCGCAATCGCCTGACGAATCGGGCCAGTAATCGGAGGACGGTTGAATGGGTCAGACGGTTCGTCGCTCATGGGTGTATGATTCTCTTACCTTGCCGGACGCCACTGATCATGGCGTTACGCACCGGGCGCGAGTCCAAAGGGCTGTGACACGGCCAGCCACGCGAGCGGAGATGCGAACGGCAAGGACATGGCCAGTGTGGTCCCGAGCGGCAAAGTAGTCGGGACCCTTCCTTATAGCCTCGGCACAGCCACGTCACCGATCCCGAACGCCCGCGCCAGGACGAGCACAACCACCAGCACCACGACGACCCAGATGATGTTGTCGATGATGCCGGGATGGCCTGGAGCCAACTGCCCGAGCACCCAGACCGCGAGCCAGCCGATGAGCACCACGAGCACGACATAGAGTAGAAGTCCGAGCATGTGTCTCTCCTACGGCGCGAACCGAACTACGAGCGCGGCAATCACTGCCACAAATCCCGCCACCGCCACCGCTATCGCCCAGCCACCCTTGAGGCCCACCCGCTCCGACTGCAACGCGTTCAGCCGTGATTGCAAGTCGCTAATCTTCTCGCCGTTCGCGGCGATCTTGTCGGTCAAGCCCTTGACGATCGCATCGACTTCCGCCCGCGGCATCAGGTTGCGCTGCTGGTCGGCCAGCGTGTTCCGGAACTCGTTCACGCTCTCGAAGCGTTTCTCACTGGCCGATTCCGCTTTCAGCACGGCTTCCTTCGCCGCCTGCAACGCCGCATCGGTTGCCAGTGCCGTCGCCACAAACCGCTGCTCATACCGCCGGTCGTTGCCGTCAATCACTGACACGACGTGGTTGTGCTTCTCCTGGAACGTCGCCTGCTTCTCGTGCAGAATGCCCAGCAGATAGTCGATCGCCGTCTCCAGCGACCAGCCAGAGTGGATCGGCGTCGGGGACGTGGGGACTCGCGTGGGCATACCCTCAGTCGAAAGAACCGAGCCCCAGCCCGGTCAGCGCCCCGATGACGGCACCCTGGAACCACCGGAACGTGGCAATGCCCCACTGATAGGTCAGCGCGTCATCCCACGACTTCCAGCCGCGAAACGCCCCCACGTCGACAATCGCCGCCGTGACCACGCCGGAGATCGCTCCGCGCATCGCCGCCGTCGAGAGTAACCAACCGAGCCATTCCATTACGGCACCCACTTCGTCACATGCGCGTGACCCCAGACGCTGTTGGTCGAGAGGCCTTTCCCGATCGCGTCGAGCAGTTGCGCGGAACGGGCCAGCGTCAGTTTCTGCGCCGGCGTCAGTTCGCTTCCCGGCGGCGCCGTCTCGAGCACGCTCAGCCGGTTCAGCACGTCGCCCTTGAACGCGAGGTAATCGGCCGTCAGGTTCTGGAGCGTGTTCCACTGGCTCTTATCGCTGGCCTCAAGCGCCGCGAGCCGGGCTTCGTGGTCGCCGGCCGGAGGATCTGTCGGGTCCGTGGGCGTGTGAACCCCAGGCACCGGAGGCGGGACGATGAAGTCGCCACGGCCATCAGGCCAAACCTTTTCCGTCTCAGTCCAGCCTATGCTGGCGTGTGCGGCGCCGGTCTGAATGACGATCTTGGCTAGGACTGTCACGTCCTCGTCGGGGAAGTAGAAGTCCAGCCGGTTCTCATCGAACCCGTACTTGTTGCCCTTGCGGAACAACCCCACTCGCGGGTCTCTCGGCGCCCCGTTCTTCCCGAAGTGAATATCGTGCGCCACGATGGCCGTGAGCTTCGCCGCCGCATCGACGCGCTGCTCGTCGGTCAGGTCATCGTTGGTGTAGTCTGGAAACTGTGCGGCGCGCACCTTCACGTATTCCACGTAGTTCGGGACAGTCGGCATGGGCTCCTCGGGTTTCGGTTTCAACGCGTGGACAGACTTGTCGTGGCCGCAGATGGGACACGGCCCGGTGTCGCCAACGGTGTAGACGGTGGCGCAGATGGGCTTGGGATCAATCGGGTCAACTGGATACGGCGCCTGGAACACGTCCACCCACGCCCCCGCTTCCGTCAGCGCACAGACGGCAATGCGTGCCCCCTGGACCGCGAAGTGAATGCCTTCGGCCATCGGGCCACGACGCGCCGTGAAGAACGTCCCTGACGCCTCGTGGAGACACGCAATCGAGTTCCCGGACTGTCCGACCACCCAGCCGTCTTTGCGCGTGAACTGGCCGAAGTTGTGGCCCTGAATGACCGCCGCAGCCGTGGCCTGCCCGTGCTGGATGGTGCCGTCCGCGAGGACTTCGCGGATCCCTTCCACCGCATGCATCAGGCCTATCTGGACGTCATCGAGGTAGAGCGGGACGAAATCGCCGGGGCCGCAGCGGTAGGTGTGGAGCGTCTCCCCGTCGAAGTTCAACGCGACAGGATTCATGCCATACGTCTGGCCGAGAGACGTGACCGTCGCATCGCTGCGGAGCAACCACGCCAGCCCCTCGCCGCCTTGCCCGATGACCGCGAACGCGCCAGACGGGGAGACACGCAGCCGTAGGAACCGCAGCCAGTCCGTAGGGGCCGTGAGCGTCCCGACGAAGACGCCATCGTGGAACACCTCGATCTTGCCGGTGCCGACGTCTCCGATCGCGGTCAGGAACCCGCCGGCCGGATGCGCCACGACGTCAGGCCATGTCGTACTCACGACCGCCCCCAGTACTCGCGCCAGATGACGCGCTTCGTCTTGATGTCGAGTAGCACGGTTTCTTCCTCTTGCAGACAGTCCAGCCGGATCGCTTCCTGCCCTGACCGCTTCCCGTTCTCGAGCACGTACGTGACCGCGTTCACGGTGCAGTCCGCGAACTTTGCCGGCGGCACGAAGCCCTCCGGGGCCATCCGGTGCCAGAACACAATCGGGCGCTCATGCATCGCGCAGCCTGACAGGAGTAGAATCAGGCATGCCACTAACACCTGAGCGCATCGCGGACCTGATCGAACAAGTGCAGTACGTGTCGCGGAACGGTGGCAACCATGGCATCTACTGGACGCCGCCGGAATCCTGCAAAGACCGCTCAGACGAGCGCATCCTTGCGAACGCGATCGAAGAGATCCTCGTGGCGCTCCGCGAAGCCCTACCATTGACCACTCTCAAGTAGGGTCGCCAGCCGTTCCCCGCGAATCTCTTTCACGTCCTGATACCACTTGGAGCGCCGCAGCCCCATCGCCGCCCGCTGGAACTCATGCCGTGAAATCGCCTCCAGCGTGTTCACGAATTCCAGCACTGTCGTCAGGCCCATGTTGAACACCAGCTCCGAGACGACCGCTTGCCGTACCGGGTCGAGGCTGGAGTACCACGGAAACGCGCCGTCAGCGAGCGTCACCGCCTCGCCGTAGTCGTTTACCAGCATCAGCCGCGCTTCGCTCGGCCGCACACCATTGGCTTGCAGGTTCCGCCCGTAGCCGATCGAGAGAATGCCCTTGCTGTCCTTGTAGGGCATCAACCGCCCGTTCCGGATCGGGCCGGTGCCTTCGTGGCGTATAAGCTGGTCGAGTACGTCGTCTCGGGTCATCGCCGCGGCTTCGGCCCTTCACTCAGGCCTTCGATCTTGTCCCGAATCCACTTCACGTCGGACTTCACTTCTGCCACCTGAATACTCAGCGACAGGTTGTAGGTCGTGGCGGCTGTCGCAGCGGCTTCCGCCTTGGCTTCTGCCACAGCGATCCGGGTGTTCTGTGACGTGATGCCCCACTGACACCAGCCGAACCCGAGACCGACGACGACCAGCGCCGCGGTGAACGATTGCTGACTGACTTTGCGTGCTTCCACGTCCCCGCCTTTCTCCTGCTGCTCACTCATCGCACGGTCTCCTCTATCTGCATGCCGCTCGCCAACTACCCAATCACTTCGTACTGGATGTGGCTGTCTACGTAGAACGTGCTGTTCCCCGCATCGCTCGTGTTCTGCGCCCACTGCAACTGCATCGTGCCGGCCGTGCTCGAGGTCTTGATCAGTCCCACAAAGATCGCCCCGAAGGGCTCCGTGAGAAACGTCGTGCTCCCGAGCACCACCGTGTCGGATTCCGTGACAAGGTGGTTGGGGATGGTCGCCTGGTTGCTGGGTTGGAAGTTGGCCCCGACACCGGAGTTGCCGCCCCAGAGCATCGTGGTCCCTGACGGAACGGTCCACTTCAACTTGAAGTCGGCGTTACTGTTCGGTGCCCCGTGAAAAATCCGCATCTCAAACCAGATGCGCGCATTCGCTGGCACCGGGAAGAACAGGTGAATGTCGTCGTGCAGCGTGGTCCCGGTGGTCGCAGACGTGACCGTCTCGTTCGCTGTCTTGAAGACGTGTTTGTGTCCGCTCGTCCCGCTGCCGGTGCCTGGAACAGTCCCTGATCCGACCACGGTAGACGACGCCACGCCCCCAGTCCCGATGGCATTCCACCGCTTGTACACGTCACGGAACCCGCGGTTCAGATTCGTCTGTGACCCATCGATCACGACCGTCACGTCTCGAACGAGGAGACCCTTCCCGATGTCCCGGATCACCACTTCACTGATGACCCCTGTGGCGTTCACGTTCCGGCGCGGCACGTTGATCAACTGGCTCATGCCTGGTAGCACGGCATCCTGCGTCGTCCGGTATTTCACCGTCTTGCTGATAAACACCGACCGCGCTAGGTTCGCGTCTGCGATGTCCTGGGCCGATGTGCCGGCGTCGATCTGGTCGAGGATGAGAAACTTCTCCCAGAGCCCAACCGCGGCAATCTCGCCGGTATCTTCTGCCGCCGCGAGCGCAGAGAAGGCGCCGTTGAACATCACGGAGATGTTGGCCGTGCCGCTGGCCGGAGGGCCAACCGTGCGAGTGATCGTGTTCGTGCCGGCGTCGTACTCCCACTGTGCCCCGTCACCCGTCACCCCGAGGGTTTCGTTCACAAGGTCAGACGTGACATAGCCTTGGGTAAACAGGGTCGGTGTGTACTGGAGCGTAAACGTATCCGTCACGCCATCCCCGTCGAACGTCTCCACCCGGTTCGTCTCCGACACCGGAGGCATGTAGACCACGAACCGATTGGCGTACGTGGAGCCGCGCTTGCTCTCCACGATGATGTCGCCCACCACTTCTGGAATCGGGAGACTCGTCCCGACGACATCGAACGGCGCCGGCACCGTGCTGGGCTGATACATCCGGAGGATCTTGAACGCGTCAATCTCCCAGACGTACGGCTCCCCGAAGTCTGCCGTGAGGGTCGCCAACTCGCTGAGCACCTGGGCAAACGTCTTGAGCGTGAACCCCAGCAGCGGGAGACTCGGGCCGTTCACTTGGAACGCATCGAGCACGATCCCGTACGGCGTGACGTAAGGCTCGAGCGCCAACAGCGCGTCCTTGAGCGTGCCCGGTTGAATGGCAATGCTCACCAGCCGGCGATCGGCGTACGCGTTGTAATCGACTGCGGTGATGTCGGTGATGATGCCGACGCCTGACCCGTCGTCGGTCGCAGATTTCTCGGTCGGAATGTCCACCAGCCCGCCGAAGTTGCGGGTCACGCCGTCATCGATCAGGACGTCCGCATCAAGCGCCGGCCGATAGGTGGCATCCAAGGACTTGACCGCAAACCGCGCCCGCCCGCGGCCATTGGCCACGAGCGAGATTTGCAACGTCCCAAGCTGGATGTTCTTGGGCGTGCCGGCGATGGTCAGTGTGAGCGCCACTAGGACGCCCCGTAACTTTGAACGACGTCGGTCAGATGCGGGACGACGGACTCGGCTACTTCCTTGCCGTCCAGATACGTCTTCGTGACGATGACGATCGGCGTGCCCATCCCCGCCGACGCAGACAAGATCGGCACCCGGCTGATGGACGCCGCCATCGCGGACACGTCATCGCCCCCAGGTCCGGGCGCCCCCTGCCGCGGGTTGTTGCGGTTCGGTGGCGTCGGATCCCCTGGGGCTGTCTCCCCGCCGGTACCGCCGCTCCCGCGGGGGATGGCCGTCCCCAATCGCTCCGCCGCTCCTCGAGCACGTCCGAAGCCTTCCTCGGCTGCCGTCCCCACTTTGCTGAAGGCGTCGATCAGGTCGTCCAGCTTCTCGAGCAGTTCATCGAACCGCTCCGACAAGGGCTTCGCGAATTCGAGCCGGCTGGTATCCATGAGGACGTCACCGAACTCGTCCGTCAAGAGCCCTGCCTTGATCATCGCCTCGATGAGCGGACGCATCGACTCCGGCAGCGACAGCCCCAGTGTCAGGGCATTCGTGACCAGACCCTGGACCTTGTCCTTCATCGCCAGCATGACGACGCCAACGTCCGCCCCCGCCTCGATCAGCGTGTTGAAGTCCTTGACGATTTGATCAGCCGTCTCCGTTAGCCGGAGCTGTTGGACCTTGCCCCCGAGTTGATCGAGTGTGAGACCATACCGCTCCGCCGCATCGGTGATGTCGGCCAACGACGGCATGGTGTCTTCAGCGAGTCCGAGCATCGCCCGTGCGGCGTCCTCTGTCAGCCCGCCCATGCGGATCAACTGCTGGATGATGGGCTTCAGCGCCGCGGGAATCTTGGAGCCGGCCTTGACGGCGTTCACAATCAACTCGCTGATCGCCCCGCCCATCGCAGAGACGGCCTTCCCGCTGTCGCCCATGACCGCCTTCAGCGCCCGGAAGTCCACGATCAGTGTTCGGGCGAACTGGTCAATCTGGACCTGTCGCAGATCGTCCCGAAGATCGCGCCAGGTCAGGCCGTACCGCTCCATCCGAGCCGTGCTCTCCGCAATCGCCAGATCCAGCCGTTCCATTTCACGCCGGAACCCTGCCGCCTTTTCCGTGGTGTCGTTAAAGGCCGTTCCTGCCAGCGCCGCATCCGTCTGGAGCTGATGCAAGCCTCCACGGGCATTCAACGCCGCTTGCTTTTCCTTGCCCGTCAGAGAGTCGTACAGCCCCTCGATGATGCCAATGGCCGTCTGGGTCACACCCACCAGTGACGAGGCCATGTCGATCGAATAGGCGGCGACCTGGGAGAAGGACGTCTTCGCCAGCCGGCGGAACTTGTCCGTGGCATCGGCCATATCCCCGAAGGCGCCAATGACCGACCCCGCACTCGAGATGAGCCCGCCGAAGATCCCGCCCGTGGCCTGTCCCAACCGCTTCAGCGAATTGGCGAACATGTCCGCCTTGTCGCGTAGTTCTTCAAACGTCGTCGGTAACGGTTTGAACGAGACGTCCACCACGTCGCCCATCTTCTTGAGCTCGTCCCCCAGCCCCTTGATGATCGGCACACCTTTTCCGATGGCGCCGAGCCAGGCCAGCATCGTGGCGTGGTTGGTCTCCACCACCTTGCCAAAGTCCGCGACCTTGACCCCCGTGCGCTGGGCTTCCTGCTGGGCCTCCATGTTGGCCTTGTTGTAGTCCTGGAGCCCTTTCACCAGCGCGGCATAGGACGCCACGACTTCCTTGGCTTCCTGAGCGATCGCTTGCGCGTGTTCCTTGGACGCCTTCGCACCCTGCTTTTGCTCATCCGTCAGCAGCCCCACGGCCGTCTTGAGATTCCCCGTCGCCTTCGTGGCTTTCGGGACCACGACGTCCATGCCCTTCGCCATGTCATCGAGCCAGATCGACCACGTTTTAGCAGAGGCCAGCGCGGCCTTATCCGACTCCCCGAGCGCACGCCCCAGCAATGGCAGAGACGCCGTAAACTCAGTCACCGCCACCACGGTATCGAGCAGCCCCTTGATCGCCTTGATGACATGCGTGACGAACGACGTAAACAGGTTTTGCAACCAGGTCACGACGTCGCCCATCTTCGTCATCGCATCAGCGACCAACTGGATCGCCGGCAGCATCGGCGTCAGGACTTTCCCGATCACGCCCTGACCGACCGCCTGGAGCGTGGTGAACGTATCTCCGAGCCGATCGCCCGCGGCCACCGTCTCTTCGTCCATCACGATCCCGAGCCGTTCCGCCGCCTGCATCGCGTCGGTCATCCCCCCGGTGATCATCGGCAGCAATTCGGCCCCGCTCTTGCCGAACAACTGCATGGCAATCGTGGACCGCTCCATCGGATTCGGGATCTGCCCGATGGCGTCGGCAATCGTGGCGAACGCTTTGCCCGGTTCCTGCTGGCGGATGTCGTTGATGTTCAGCCCGAGCCGCTTCATTGCTTCCACGGCGGACGAGTCCCCTTCCACGAGGTTCTTCGCCATCTTCCCGATCGCCGTCGTCACGCCATCCAGTGATCCACCACTGAGCTCCGCGGCATACTTCAGCTTCTGGAGCTCCGTGGTGCTGATGCCCGTCTTCGCAGACAGGTCGGTGATCTTGCCAGTGAACTCGGTGAACGATGTGACCGCGCCAGAGATCGCCCGGATACTGAACGCCGCCAGGAGCGTTGTGCCGACTTGCTTGATGGTGGTATTGAGCGTCGACATCGGCTTCTCAGCCTTTGCCGTGGCCGCCGCCATGTCCGTCAGTGCCTTAGGGGCAACTTGCCCGAGCGCCTTGTATTTCTCGATCGCCTCGGTCACGGTCTTATTGACCTTGGCCTGTTCGTTCTCCGTGAGGTTCGCCGCCCCCCCAATCCGCTGGACGGCTTCCGCCATCAGCGTGGCGTCCTTGATGACCTTCTGTCCGGTGAAGCTGTTCACCATCCGATCAAGAGACTTCGCCACCGCCCCGGCGCCAGAGTCGAGCGACTTCAGCTCCACTTCGGCCTTCTGGACCGCCGTGAAAAAGCTCGTGAAGTCCGCGGCAAACTTGGCGGTAATCGCCATCTACCGCTTCTCCTGATCCCGGTTCAGCATATCCACCAGCACTTCGTACACCTCGGGCGGTAACTCATCGACCCACTCGTACTTCCAACCGTGCATCAAGCGACAGATACGGAGGGTGGCGTCGACACGCTCGCGCCACCCTGGCCGTTTTTTACCACCGCCAATTCCTTCTCGACGCTCTCTTCGTGGAACTCGATCGCTTCGCGGATCTCGCGGAACGTCTCCGGGTCGAGGTTGTTGATCGCGGACGCACTCACCTTGACTGGCTTGCCGTCATCGGTCAGCGACCAGCCGATCAGGTACGCCACGACCTTTCCGGTCATCACCTGACGGGACTGCAACTGCAACGGCTGGTTCGGCGTCATGAACGGCGCCATGACGGCGAACATATCCTGTTGTTCTCCGGTGTTCAGCCGGCGCTTGACGTCGATGAACTCGGCGTCTTCCACGGCCTGGGCCACCTTGGCCTCAGACGCAGCAATCTGTTCAGGTGTGGCCTGTTCGGCACCCGTACGCTCGAGTAGGGCGTGATGTTCGCGCTTGTGGACGTCGGCCAGATACAGCCGAGTGACTTCGGGCTTGACGAAACGTGATCTCGACATCGGTCGGTTACTCCTGCTGGAGACTCGCGGTGAGCGTCGTCCCAGCAATCTGCACGCTTGTTAAGGGCCACGTCCATGCGCCTGTCGCACGCGTGACCTCGAACACCAACGGGTGCTGCGAGACCCGATAGGTGTCGGCATCCACCACAATCGCGGTGAGCTGCCCATCCACGAGTGACCACGGGCCAAGAGTCGCTGCGGTGTAGTAGCCCCACCGCACCTCGGCTGCTTGGCCCGTGATCGTGACCATCGACTAGGGCTTCTTGCCCCACGCGCCATTCGCCGCGAAGTTCCCCGACAGGGAAATCGCCGCGGAGACGCTGGTGTCCACGCTGACGTCCAGCCACGCCGGCCCATACCAGTAGATGGTCGGCGCGTCGGTGGACGGGTAGAGATAGAGCTTGCAGCCATCGACCGAATCCGCCGCCGTGAACGGCTTCGTTTCGGCGTCATCGAAGAACCCCGCGAACGTGCCCTGGACGTCTTTCAGCCCCTGCACGTACGTCTTGTTCGCGTCCCCGAACGACGTGACTTCGATCTTGTCGGTGGTCTGGTTGAGCGTCCACTGCGTCAGATGGAGCACCGCCGAGGCGGCGCCCGCTGCCGTGGTGGACATGTAGACCATGCCCTTGCGTCCTGCGTAAACTGACATGTGCGTTACCCTCCGGCGGCCCCGAGTAACCTGGCATCGAAGTCGTGAGACCTCGCCGCGGTGATGTCAGGTGCTGGCTGTGCGCCCGTGAGCAGTTGCAAGTCCCCGAGGACCGTTGCTGCTCGTGATACCCAGGACATCTCAGCCACGCGGGCCGGTAACTGTTCGGCAATGCGCGCCCGTCCTGCTGGATCCCCCAGCCAGAGACGAATCAACGCCGCCGCTTCGGTCGGTGTCGTGAACGTCGGGACGAGATCCCCGAACACTTCCGTGACTTCCGATCGGTAACTGCTCAAATGAAACACGCCACACGCCGCGAGCTCGTAGGCTCTTGGGCTCAAGGACTCCGCCGCGGTAGCCGTGAGAAGCGGAGCGCCTTTCCCCCACCCCATCGACTGCCGATAGAGATTCAACCCAACCTTCGCCCGCCGATAGAGCGCCGCCGTCTTGTCATTGCTCAGACAATCACCACGCAGGCACTTCTTCAACTGCTTGGAGAGCCCGAGCCCTTTCCAATTCCCGTACAGCCCCAGATCGATGCCGGTCCAGTCGATGCTGTTGAACCACGTCACCCGTTCGTGGAATCCCGTCCCGACAAACACCACGTCATGCGCTTCGACCTGATCGTCATCGTCGCGCTCGGTGACGTGCCGCTCCGGATGCCACGCGTGCGGCAGGTACCCGCTGTTCGGGTTCACCTTCTGGAACGCCTCGACGGCTGTCCGTTCATTCGTCCAGCAGCCATCGACCATCGCCGCGAACTTGAGCTCTTTCTCCATGTCGTACGGCGACTCGGTGAAGAGCACCACCACACGAAGGCCCGCTCGCTTCATCAGGATCACGACATCCGGGTGCAGCAACATCCCGCTGACCACGACGACCGCATCGACCTTTTCCCTGAGCGCCATTTCGAGCGCGCCGACGCCGGCCTGATACATCACGTCCGCTCGCGTCGGCTTCGGCAGGTCCGGATCCACCTTCGCCTTGTGCCGCCACATCACATGGAGCGTCTTGTGAGCAAACGTGATCCGCTGATCGAGTCGGAAGTTGACGATCTGTGCGCCGTGATACTTCAGCCCGTAGTGCAGCCCGATCGCCACGTCGGCCGTGGCCCAACTCGCCCCCGGATGCAACAGCAACAGCTTCATGGCTTCCGTGCCGTGCAGAGGTAGCCCGTCGTGGCTTCCGTCTGACTCATGAACCCTTGGCACTCGAACCGCCGCATGAAGTCGTAGGCCGCCGCGCCTTCATCCGTCCAGCCACAGGCCACAATCTCGACGTCCGCGAACGCCTGGAGCAATAACTCCCAGCCCTGACGGGTAAACCGCCAGTAGTCCTTGTATTCGCCCTCGATCCCGTGCGTTGGCCAGAAAAACGGGGACGTGACCAGCAACAACCCGCCTGGCTTCAGCACCCGCCGGACTTCGGCCACCGCTCGGATCGGATCGGCGCAGTGCTCGAGCACTTCCGTCAGGATGATCCCGTCGAAGGCGTCCTCGTGAAACGGCAACGCGAGCAGATCCCCCTTGGTGTCTTCCTCGTGCTCTCCGACCGTGACGTAGCCATCCCCCAGCCAGCGCCGCGGGTAATAGACCCCGACGTCCAGAATGGTCGTGCCCAACGCCTCACGGTTGGACCAGATCCAATGCTCCAACTGAAGCCGATGGAAGTCCGGGCAGGGGATCTCGTGCAGGCCTGGGGTCGTCTGTGCCCATTGCAGCAACTGTGCAGCCGGGAGCGACTGACTCAGCCCGTACAGCAAGACGTCCCGCTTCATACCGGCGCCACCATCACCTTGTATCTGCCTCCGCGGTGTTGCCACCGCTGGTCTTTGTCGTCGTCGGACACTTCCGTGAACCTGACCCGCTCGACACGTTGGCTGCTCATCAGCCCGTAGCCCGTCACCGAGAACGTCGCCCCGTGCAAGAGCTCCTGGATCCGTGCCGCCGCGGCCTGGATGTTCGCGCTCGACGTCGAGAGCTCCACGGCCTTGACCAGATACGTCACGTCCTCGAACACCGTCGTGCCGGGCATCTGGTCCTCATCGAAATGAATCACCAGCGAGACGATCACGAACCGCGTCTTGCCCGAGGCCGCAACGTCCCACCACACCCCGTCTGGCATCAGCGCGGCCAACGTGGCGTCATTCAAGAGCCTGGTAATGACCGCGGCATCGACTGCCGAACTGTCAGACATCGCCGCTCACGGTGAAGCCTGCCCGCGCCACGATGGCCTTGAGCTTTTCGTACATCAGACGCCGTGCCCGGATCGCCGCCGGGATGAACACGTTGCCCGGAGGCATCGCGCCTCGATTCGCGCCGAGGTCGTTGTGCCGCGTCTGCGTCCCGTTCTCGAAAATAAACGCATGCTTGGACGTGTTCTTCACCAGGGCGCCCGCAGCGTACTTCCCCTGGTTCACATGCGTGACAATCACGCCGTCCCGCAGATTGCCCGTTCGCACCGGATAGGCCCGCTTGATCTCCGCCGCGGCCCCGTTCGCGGCGCCTTCCACTTCGTGAGTCGCCTCGGCCGTCAGGTCAGACGGCAAGTTCCGGAGCTGTTCCCGGAGCTCTGCCAGACCATCGAACACCAGACGACTACTCACGGCACGTCCTCCGTGCATTCCAACACCAGCGACTCGTGGCGTTCTTCTTCGTCATGCGTGCCCGTCACCGAGAACGTCCGATCCGTCGTGTCGTGAAACGTCAGCCGCGTCTTCGTCGTGACTCCCGAGAGATACCGCAGCGTCACCAGATGACTGGCCGTCGACGTGACCGTATTCGCCGCAATCCGCTCGAGCGACCGTGCCGTGGCCGGTTCCACGGCCGCCGGCACCCGTGACCCGAGCGTGGTCCACGTCTCCGTATAGCCCCCATCCCCGTCCGGAATCGGTGTCCCTGGGGTCAAGAGCGTCACCCGATGCCGCAAGGCGCCGATGTTCATCACGCGAACGCCGGATCACGCGACCGCATCAACAGCCGGCCAATCGCCAGCCACAACGCGTCATCGGTCTTCATCTCTTCGCCGCGGTTCTCGTAGAGATGGCTCAGGAGCAACAACACCGCCGCCTGGACCTGTCCCGGCACCGTGCCAGCCGTCCACGCCACGGTCGCCGTGCCACCGGTGCCGGCCACGGTAACCGTCTCGGGAATTGAAAAGCTCGTGCTGTCGATCACCGTGACCACGTACGAGCCGTTGATGTCGGGCGTGCTGTCCTCATGGCCGACAATCACGGCCGTCTGCCCGGTTGAGAACCCGTGCGCCGCTTCCGTGGTGATGACCGAGGCCACCGCCACCGAGGACTCATCGATCGTCGCCACCACGTTGGCCCGCGACTTGAGATAGTCGAGAATCACCACGCTCGCCAATTCCGCCTTGAGCTGGATGTCCAGATCGTTGTCGGTGAACGACTGCGCCACCCGCAGATGCGTCTTGGCGTCCTCGAGCGTGACGAGCGAAGCCATTACTTGCGGCTCCCGAGCGAGACTACCGGCGCCACCTCAGCGTCCCGGCCGTCTTTACCGTCCCGTCCGCGCTTGACCATGAGCGTCCAGGCTTTCGAGCCTTCACCCGGTTTCGTGGTCGTCGGCTCGTTGCAGTGCCAGCCCGATCCCCCCCACGTCACGAGATGCCCGCGCTCGTAGCTCGCGCCCTCTTCAAACACGCCCTTGTAATCCATGCCCGCGAGTCCATCTCGCCCGGGTGCGCCGTCTTTCCCGTCCAGCCCTGGCGCCCCGTCCTTGCCCGCTGGGCCTGGCACCGGCTGTCGCGTCTCGAGGATGGCGATCCGCTCCTGTGCCGCCGCCAGCGCCGCCTTGATCGGTTCTATGGCGTCCTTGACGGAGAGCTCCACATCCGCTTCCGTGGGTCCAGCGGTCTGGAGAATGGCCGGTAACGCCGCCTTGGTCTCCATCACCACCACCCGATCGCGGATGTCTCCAATGGCTTTGAGTTGCGCTTCCGCTACGGCCAACCGGGTCTCTGCGTCATGGACGGCGGTCGCCACGGCTTCGCGCACGATCGGCGCAATCGTCTGCGCCAGAATGGCAAGATCCTTCTCGGTCACGCAGCCAACTCCTTCCGCAACAGCCCAGCGAAACTGGCCGCCATGTCCATCACGTCTTCCTCGTCTTCAGCCGGCGCAAGCTGTGGCGGAATCTCGCCTGGTGCTTCGGGTACTCCGGGGGTCTCTCGCTCGGCCAACTGCTTCAGCGGCCAGTACTGTTGCTGGAGATAGGGTGTGTTCCCACCCGCCACCGGGCCGAGACCCATGAACTTCTTGCGGGCTTCATCCGGGGACAGCCCGCCCGAGCCGATCGAGTCCTGCAACGCCTTCGTCCGAGACTCGGTGTTCATCCAGATCAGATCGTCTGGATCGAACTCCGTCCCATACGGCTTCGGCAGTTCCAGCCCTTCGTCCAGGCACTTCTCCATGTTCACGAAGAGGCTCTGGAGACACTGGCTGTAGTACTGCTGCACCAGTGGTTCGATGTTCGCGTAAGGTGGCGGAGGGCCAATACCGACCATGTACGCCGGGACATGAAACGCGGAACAGACGGTCTCGCCGGTCCACTTCAACTGCTCGATCAGTTGCGAGTCGACGGCGTTCATGCTCATCTGGTCGTACTTCAGACCATCTCCGAGCACGGCGACCTTGCCGACGTTATCGCCCTGGTAGTTCTCATCCCAGTACGCCTTGAGCCGTTGCGCCGTCTCGTCAGAGATCGCCCCCGGAGCCGTCAGCACGCCTCCCGGCATGGACCCATTGCTGAACAGCTTGTTGGAGTTGTTCTGAATCGACAGCCCTTGCTGCGCGGCGATCCCACAGGCGTAAATCGGAGAGACCCCAATCAACGGGTGATACAGCGGAATCATCAGGTCGTGGATGACTTCGCTGGCCGGGACGGTAATCGATTCCAGGGTTTGTCCTGAAAGATCATCCCGCTTCAACTCGTAATACACGCTGCCGTCGTTCGCCACGAGCGGTGTCACGCGTGTCGGATCGAGGACATACAGCGCCGTCACAATCCCGCGCTGATCGCGCTGCTTCAAGACGTAGGTATTGCCGTGAATCAGCTTGGAGACGATCCACTGCTCGATAAACTTGACGATGTGCTGATAGCGGTTCGGCTTCCGGAGCACCGGAGAAAACGACGGTGATTCCGTCTCGGTCCAGATGCCGTTCGCATCGACTTGCACGAGTCGCAAACAGACCTTGCCCACATCCGCGGCAATCAACGTCACGCACGCGAACACCGCCGAATAGGTCAGCGCGGTACTGGCCTGGACTTCGACGTTGTTCTGCCACGCCCCCGTGAAACTCTCGCGGATGATGGGCCACCAGCCCCAGCCACCAGAGCTGAGCGAGCTCAACCCCCGCAGGGTGGGCAGCGCCTTGGTGCGCCCGATCGTGAACGGCCCGATCTGCATCTACGCGGGCTTCGTGAAGTCGGCCGTGGTCATCACATCCACTGGCTGCGAGGCCTTCGGTTCGACCGGCGGAGCGTCAGGCCTCCCGACCATCCCCTGCGCCACGAGGTTATCGACGTCTTCCACCGCGACGTCGTAGGATTCGCCTTCGACGTAGGCCGCGCCCTGATGTGTGTGGAACTTCAACGCCGTCACCGTCACCGTCTCGCTCATGACTCCCCCTTCACGCCGTACACCAACTGAATACCTTCGGGATGCGCTGGCGAGGACTGATACCGCGTCAGCGTCAACCCAGATGTCTCTGCGAACTGTTCCCAGGCCTGCCGTACACCTGGGAAGAGCGGGTTGTCGTAGTCGTCCCCGAGAATGACACCGCCTGGACGCACATACGGCACCCATGCCGCCAAGTCTTCCCAGCACGCCTCGTAACTGTGGTCGGCATCGACGTAGAGCCAATCAATCGGATGATTCCAGGCTGCTGCGGCTTCTCGCGTGGTGGTCGGAATCAATCGGACGTTCGCCGCGACACCCGCCTCGATGATGTTCCTGGCACAACTCACCAGCATCCACGGAGACTTCGCCGTCGTGGTGTGGATGTCGCCGCCCCACGTATCCACACACGTCAGCGTCCCGCCCCACCGACGAATCGACCGCGCCACCGGAATCGCAGACGCCCCGAGCCACGTCCCGAGCTCCACGCACACCTTCGGGCGGTGCTGCTCGAGCAGCTCGAGGATCTTCGGGCCGTGATGGAACCAGCCCGGAACTGTTTGGGACTCAGGCGCGACGGCGGGTGACATCGGTATAGCCACGCCTCAGCAGATCCGCAATCAACGCCGCCTGGTCCGTCTTGTGCAGCAACGCCGTGCCGCTGAACCCTGAGTCCACCGGCGGCTTCAACTCCACAATCTCGTCAGACAGGGACGACGGGATCGCAGGTTCGATACGTGGTTTGCCCAATATGTCCCACCTGTTTCGAGAGGTCATGATCGATGTAAATCGTGTAGCCAGCGTGCCCGAGTCCGCGGCAGAACATCACGTCTTCCCCGACATCCCCGCCGAACTCGTTCAGCCCATGCCGAAACCACGGACGCCCGAGACCCGCCACGACATCCGCCCGCATCAACACGCAGCCCATGCCGACGTACTCGACGGCTTCCAAGCCTGTCGATGTCTCCGTGGTCTGAACCCGCTCGCCGTCACGGTAGGCCGTGAACAAGCCCGAGGACTGACGCACGCGGTAATTGCACGCCACGATGGGCTGTTCGTGCATCGCCAGTAAGACCGCTGCCTCTCTGGGGACGCTCATGTCGGTGTCCAACCAGAGCAGATGGGTCGCGCCTTGCTTGATCGCCGCTTCCAAAAACCATTCGCGCCCGACGTGGATATACGTGGACGCCACAAACCCGACCGTCACGTTCTGGCCCCACGGCCCACGCTCGCGTGTGTAGGCGTAGAGCTGTGCGACATCAACCGCGAAGGCGGCCGGCACGGTGTCCCGTGTCGGCCCCCCAATCGCTAGACGCATGGTCTACGAACCGACGTAGGCCGCCGCCGTGATGTACCGCACCGCCGCCGTGCGCGCCCTGATCCAGGTGACGAACCGCTCGGCCTTCAAGCCGACCAGGTTCCGCTGCCACAGCGAGATGTAGACCGTGGTCGCATCCACGGTGTCCGTGGGGGCCGAGTCCATCTGGACCGAGGCTTCACGGCTGACATCCACACGCACGCCACCCTCATCCGCGTAGAGGATCGATGGCGCATGGAGCAGGATGACTCGCGTGCTGACGTTGTTGCTGACGATGACCGGCATGCCGAAGAGCGTCCCGCCCTGTGCCGTCATGCCGGGGAACAACGGCTGGCCCAAGGCGTTCAGCGAGATGCTGAGACCGAAGGCGTTGCTGTCGCTCATCAGCCACACCGAATCCGCCAACGGCACGTTCGCCGCCGTGAACACGGCAATGGACGCCGCGATGTCGGCCTTCGCCGCCGCCGCCGTGACACCGCTGGCCGCCGCGGTGGACGCACCCACCGTGATCGCCGCGGGGTTGACGTTCGCCACCGCCGTAACCGCCGGATCGTTGAACTGCTGATCGAGGAACGTGGACATCCCGGCGATCATTTCCTCGCGGACCAGGTTTTCCGCGGAGGGCGTCGAGAGCATGACCAGTTCTTCCGAGAGCACGATGATGCCGGCCGCCTTCGCAAACGGCACCGTCACCGTGGCGTAATCCGCCTTCGTGACCGGCTTCGGCTTGTTCTGGCCCACCCATCCGTAGGTGCCACCGGTCGTCTGCGTCGGGACCGAGACGTTGAACGGCACCCGACGCAGCCCCGGAATGCGGCCCAGGAGGGTCCGTGGCCGGAGCATGTCCAGGAACTCGTTCAGCGGCTGCGTGACCACGAGCGGTCCCGCCCAGGTCGAATCGGTGGTCGTGCCAGCCGCCACCGCGGCCTTGGAGCGCCACATGTGCTCGACCATCTGCTCGACCTCGGGCGTCGAATCCTTCCACTGCTTCGCGTACTGCAGCGTCTGGTAGGAATCGCCCTTGCCGGCCGCCATCGCCATGCACATGCGCGTGAACGACGTGCCCTTCGGCACATTCGGCGTCACCGTCACCCGCGGGAGCAGCCCGCCGCGGAGCTCGCTGGCTTTCGTCTGGTCGGTGGCGTTGATGATCGGCGTGGCCTTGACCACCGCCAACTTCTCCATGTCCCGGAGATCGACCAGCTCTTCGTCGATGCTCTTGATCTCGAGTTTCAGCCGGGTGAACTCTTCCTTCTGCTCGGCGTCCTTGGTGTTGCCGTCGTCCGAGGCTTTCGTCTGAATCGTGGTCATCGCGGCGAGATCGGCCGCACGCTTGGCCTCGAGGCCTGCAATCTGTTCTTGGAATGTCATAGCTCGCGTGCCCTTTGCACGCACCTGAAGGGGTTGTCCCGTATCGCCGGGTGCATGGAGGCCTGACGCGGCCAGATCGATAGATTTGACAGAGAGGATCGTGGCGTCCGTGTTCATCGGGACCGTGACGGCCGAGAGCTCGCCCCAGATCCACTTGAGCACACGGGTAAACTTCGTCCCCGGCATCGGCGCCGATTCGAGCTCTTTCCAGCCGATGCTGAGACCCCGCACGAGCGGAGGCTTCGCCGTGAACGCAGCCCAGGCGTCATCCACGAGATTCTTCAGCCGGCCCGGTGCGTTGACTTTCGAGACGCGGGCCTTGATGTAGATCCCGTCAGGACGCACATCCGCCGCGAACACTTCACCGATGGGGTTCTGATCGTCGTGGAACCAGAGAAACGGAATCGGCAGTACAAACTGCGCGCCGGACGGCTCCATGACATCCCCGCCCCGGTCAGGAGACGGCGTGCTGGCAATACCTTCTACGATGCGCTGTTCGAGGTCTACGGCTTTGACGTCCAGCGTCGACCACGCACGGTTCTGCACACCTCATGCTGAGGTGCAACCGCCGATAGGCTATTTGATTAGTAGGAAAACTACCTAGACAGAGAGGGTATCGACTGGTGCGTCTTCGTGGATTTTTTCTTCGCAGTCATCACAGAACCACTCACGCGGCGTCCGCGTCTGTGCTCGGCAGTGAAAGCACACACCAGCACGGCGTCTGACTGTTAGTAGAGCGCACGCCTCATCTTCTTGAGCTTCAGTCCAGCCAAAATGAGATGTCAACCGAGACACCGCAGCGTGAGCGATTGCATTACCAATAACCGCCATCGTCATGGCTAATTCACTGCCAGGATGGCACGGCTCGTCCAGTAATCCCTTGCACAGAACATCGACAAGTTTTGCGTAGTCCGGGGCGGCTACATACGGATACCGCTTCTTATTGGAAAGGATCGGGTATTCCACAAAAATACCCTCGATGGCGCTGGCGACCGCTTCCAAGTCCTGTGGATCAACATCCGCCAGTTTGCCGTACGCATCGCGGGCTTTTGTCTTCATTGTCTGTGAGATATTAGCGCAGCTTGGTGATGAGCAACGACCGCACGAGCGCCGAGACCGACGTCTCCCGCCGGTTCGCTTCTTTCACGAGCCGGTCGTACTCACTCGGACGCACCCACGCAGACACGGACGTGCCCTGTTCCTCGGCTCGAGGACGCCCGCGTGGCTTCGTCTGGATAGATTCTTCAGCCATCATCGTCCCCCTCCGAGTACCAACATCCGGAACTCCTGCGGCTGCACGACCGGCTCACGCACGCCGATCCCGACCGCCATAATGCTCGCCACAATCGGATCAATCCGCTCATGGCTGCGTTTCTTGGACGGTTTCACGCCATCCGCGGCGTCCCGCTCAAGGCGGACATTCGAAAGGCACCAGTCCAACAGCGGATTCCCATTCTGCTTCAGGTCGCCATTCAAGACCTTCAACTCAAAGGCTTTCGTCGCCGGGCTCATATCCTTGAATCCCTGCCCAAACTCCTTCAGCGGGAGATCGATGCCCTCGTCCTCCAACAGCCGCTCAAGCTCCGAAATACCCCACCGATCGAATGCAATCAGCCGCGGCCGAAACGTGTTGAAAATATCCCCGAGCCGACGCGTCACAAACGCCTTATCCAACGCTCGCCCTGGTGTCAACTCGATCACACCCCGATCCGCCCACACCCTATAGGGCGCCCGATCGGTATGTTCCCGCTCGTCGATCGTCTCCCCAGGGCACCAGCTCCAGTTCAATAGATGACCCGTCTCTTCAAAAAACAAGCTAAACGACGTCAGGTCACGCGTGCTGCCCAGGTCTAAGCCCCCCACGCACGATTGCCCCATGAGCGTCAACGGGTCGAAGGCGATGCGGCATCGATTCCAATCCGCCTGTGATAGCCACGTTTCGCTGACGGCCACCCGTTGATTTAGTCGCAGGTTGCGAAAGACCGGCTCAAACGTCGCCACGCGTTTAGCCCGCTCCGCCTGACTCCTAAACTCCTCGAGACTGAGAAACGACCCCAACGCCGGATTACAGGCCAGCCACGTCTCTTCCGAAAAGGGATCCGCCTCCTCTGGCGCACAAATCAACTGACAATAGACCGTCGGATCCAGCCCCCTCGCCGCATCGTCCACCAGCAGCGAGAACGGATGCTGGTCAGAACCGGCCTGTGTCGAGATCCCGACCGCGAGCGCCCGCTTCCGCTTGCCCATCGCGGTAATCAGCCCTTCCCACAACCGCAAATCGTTCCACGTCCCCATCTCATCCGCCACGACAAACGTCGGACTGACGCCATGCCCGCGCCGAATATCCGACGACAACGCCTGGAAGATCGTCCCCTTGCCGGGGCCGTCCACGACCTCGATCCGCTTCTGCCATTTCAGGATGTTGGAATCCTGCATAAACTCCGGGACGTCCTCAATCACCGCCGCAATCTCGTCGAACATCAGCGAGGACTGCACCCGGTCGATCCCGGCCGCGTACAGCTCGCCGCGAGGCTCCGCGACAGGCCCGAACATGTGCGCCAAACACAACGCCGCTTCTAAGCCCGTTTTCCCATTGCCTCGAGGAATGCTCTGCAACGCAATCCGGACCCGGCTATCATCCCCATACAACGCCCGCACAAACTCCACCTGAAAGGGCAACAACTCGAGCGTATTCCCAACCTTAAGCCCCTTTGTCACCGGCAGCTTCTGGACAAACTCGATCACCGCGTCATCCCGGCTACCCACAGGTATAGGGAACGACACCACCCGAGGCGCCGGATGCTTGGTGCTGCCTTTCGCGTGCGCCCCTGGACCCCTTCTACCCATGACAAGTCATGTCGTCCCTAAACAAACTCCCTCCAAGCC
>Ga0070700_100000157_pt1 | contig 39668 bp, 33 predicted proteins | sample KBSK5101metaG_FD_65456 | JGI IMG/M metagenome (GOLD analysis project Ga0070700, IMG submission 65456) | Corn, switchgrass and miscanthus rhizosphere microbial communities from Kellogg Biological Station, Michigan, USA - KBS K5-10-1 metaG | ecosystem: Host-associated > Plants > Roots >...
GGACTCATGGCCGAAGTTTAGCTTAAAATGCGCACATGAAACTAATAATCCTCTTGATCTATCTATTGCTCCCGGGGCCGGACGAGCCTCTGCTGGAATCAGGCAAGGCCGCGAACCTGCGACAACAAACTTCCTCACCCGCCGAGATAAAAATAATTTCCTACAACATCCGCTGGCGCAGCGGCGACGACTTGAAGACTCTGATCAAGCTGTTTCAGACCGATCCGGAAATCGGCAACGCACACATCCTCGCGCTCCAGGAAGTGGACCGCCACAAAAAACGGAGTGGCAACAACAACACTGCCAAAATGATCGCCGATGAACTCGGCATGCACTACGTTTGGGCCGCGCCACCGGCGCCAAAACCGACTGACGAAGAAGAAACCGGTGTCGCGATCTTGAGTGTCTACCCGTTGTCAGAAGTGGAGCGCATAGTACTGCCGCACCAGGGTCCAAATGGCCGGCGACGCGTCGCGCTCGGCGCAACCGTCGAGATCGACAAAAAGCGCTGGCGTGTTTACTCCGCACATTCGGAGACACGGATTGCAGTCAGCAAAAAGTTGGAGCAGTTCAAAGCGCTGCTTGACGATCTCGCGCACTATCCCGCGAACATGCCGGCGATCATCATGGGCGATCTGAACACGTGGGAACCGAGTGCAGATGGAAAGACGAACAAGTTTTTCCTGGACGCGGGATTGAAAACTCCGTTCGGAGGTGAGGCGACATTCAAAAGACGTGTTCTGTTTGTACCGCTTGAATTGAAGCTCGACTGGGTTTGGCTACGCGGACTTGAAGCGGCGAGTTTTGGAATCGATCGAAAGATTGAAGTTTCCGATCATTTCCCGTTATGGACCAACCTTAAGAATCCCAAATAAGCCACAAAAAGGCACCAAAAGCACAAAAGAAGAAAATTGGAGTTGGTCCACTGTAGATTTCAGATTTTGTTTTGTGACTTTTGTGCCTCTTTGTGGCTACAATAGTTTTGAATGACATGTCCTAATTGCCAGAGGGTTGTCGCCCGAACGCGAAGACGATGTCCAGCTTGTCGAACACAACTGCCGTTCTGGTATTTGACCGCGGCTATTATTGTCGTCGCTGTTCTATTCGTCGCGTTCAAAGTCGTGGAAGCGATCCTTTGATTACCTCACACCCCATTCCCACATACCGTAACCAGTCTTTTTATCGAATGGCTTGCCGGCTTGTTTGAGCGTCAACGCGATCTGCCCGCGATGATGCGACTCGTGCGAGATCAGGTAACCGAGAAACGCCGCCGCGTGCGGTTTGAAGCCTTTGATCTTTCCGTCAGCTTCGAGACTGTTCGTTAACAACTTGCCAATCGCGGCGCCGGAATCAGTCAACGACTTCACTAACAGCTTCTTGTCGTTTGCCTGCTCGTTCGCGACTTTGGCAAGCCCAACGAGCAGATCGGGCGCCGCCGACTTCAACCACATCAAGCGCACGTTATGAATGTGTGCAAACTGTTCCCCGACACTGCGGCCCTTCGAGGCTGAATGGCTGTCAAGTGATGAAGAGTCGACCGCGTCGAGAAGGTAGAGATTGATGCGATCGTGAATTTGCCAGGTTTCGACAAGTGGATTAGCGGGCATGGTTCGGGTCCTCACAGAATTTTTCACACAAAGGCACAAAGGGAAGGCACAAAGGGATCTTCTTGTGCCTTATATGATCTTTGTGCCTTTGTGTGAAAAACGGCGGTGGGTTTCGCCCCCCAAAACCCACCGCCCGTGATGAGGTGCAGCAGCACGGGGAAACCTGTTCAGCGCACTCGCACCACGATACTGTTCACTCTCAGCGCATTACCCGTCGCTCGCTGTAAATCCGCAATCGCCTTGTTCAGATCTGTTTGCGCCTTCAACTCCAGCCCGCGAGACTCGGTCAACGACGTCTGCCGCTCCAGCACGAGAAACGTCGTCGACTGTCCGGCATCCAACTTCCTCTGCTCACTCGCAAACTGCTGTTCGTTGGCCTCACGCGTCGCCACCGCCGCGCGCAAGCGAGCTTCGGAACTGCGCACCGCTTGTAACGCATTACGAACATCAACCTGGATTGTTTGCTCTAGTTGCTCGCGCTGCGTCCCCAGTCTTTCACCTTCAACCAACGAGCGTCCCAACTGCGCTTCCGCGGTTCGATTCCGCAAAGGCAAACTGATCTGCACGCCGACTCTGGCCGTGCCATAACGATTCGCAAGTAAGTTTTGCAGCGATTGACCATAACCGCCGAGCAAGTCCGGTGAAAAAGTCTGCGGCGGGATAACGGGCAACGGCTCCAATCCTGCAAGTGCCGACAGTTCATCAATACGTTGTCGCACTTGCAGATTCGACTGCGTAAACGGATTCACAACGTTGCTGCTGAGCGCGCCCGCCAGACCAGTCACACCGTAAGCGCCAACGAGATCGATTGCGGGCTTGGTCTGATCTTTGAAGTAGCGCTGGTCGATCTTATTGATCTCCTGCAACACGTTCGACTGTTGCAACTCAGGCCGGTTCTCCATTGCGGTCTTTAACGCGTCGGGCAATGTGACATTAGGAACCGTCAGCTCAACCGGATCCGTCGGCACGATCGACGCGCTCCAGATCTCCGCCTTTTGATTCTGCGCGATCAGGTTCTTGAGATTGTTCTCAGCTCGCGACACTTCTTCGAGCGCGCTGAAAACCCCCTGCTCGTAAGTCGAAATCTGCGCTTCCGCCGCGACGACGTCGATGGGCGCCAGTTGTCCCTCGGTCACCAGACGTTTGTTGTGCTCGAGCTGCGTGCGCGCCACACTCATCGCATCGCGTTGCACTTGCAAACTGCGCAAGGCAAACACCAGATCCCAGTAAGCGCGCTGCACATTCGTGATGGTGTCGATGGCGCGCTGGCGAAACTGCGCGTCAGTCAACGAAAGATTCTTACGCGCGATCTGGATCTGGCGGCGACTGTTGTCGATCTTCAGTCCGCGCCAGAGTGGTTGCGTGTAGCTGAACGTCAAGGCCGTCGGATACTGCGGACTCAACGCGGTGAACTGATTATTAGTGGTCAGCCTGATCGACGAGAAGTCGAGACGATAGTTGCCACCAAGAACCGGCGATTGTCCTTCGAGACGCGCGGTGGCAGTGTAATCGCTTTGAATCGTTGAGCCGTTCTGGCCGCCGCTCAGGAAATTCGAGATCGGATTCTCGGCACGCTCGTAGAACGCCGATGTTGTAAACCGCGGATCGTAAGCGCCTTGCGCGCCGCGCAGATCAAACTCCGCGATGCGCACGTTTTCGCGAGCGACCTCGATGTCCTTGTTGTTCTCGAGCGCCATCGCCAACGCGTCGCGCAGCGAGAGCGGTTGCTGGCGATCCACGTCGATGCCAACACGGCTCTGCTCCGGCAAAGGCCTTTGCGCCGAGACGATGTTGTGCGCACCAAGGGCGAAAATTATTAGTACGAAAATCCTCTTTACCATTGCTCTTCCTAACTATTATTAACCGCGGATAACACGGAACAAATCCGCGGATTTTGTCCGTGTAATCCGCGGTTACTGCCTTGAGATCAACCCAGTGACCGCGCTCGCGGCCCGGCGCCGCACGCGTCCAAATAACCTCTCCGTTCCGATTCTCATCCGGCCCCAAACACGACTCCGCGCGAGGTCGTCGAAGAGTGAATAAAACACCGGCACTGCCAGCAACGTGAGCAGTAAACAGAGTGTTTGCCCGCCAACAACCAACACGCCGATCGACCTGTTCGTACCCGAACCTGGACCAGTCGAGATCGTCAACGGCAACATGCCTGCGACGAGCGCGATCGTCGTCATCAAAATCGGACGCAGACGATCGCGGTTCGCGCGAACGATCGCTTCGAGTCGTTCCATGCCGCGCGCACGCAGTTGATTCGTGTGATCGATCTGCAAGATCGCGTTCTTCTTGACCACACCAAACAACAACAGCAGACCGAGGCCTGAAAAGATATTTACCGTCTGGCCCGTTATAAGCAGTGCAAGAATGCCGAACGGAATTGCGAGGGGCAGCGTCAGCAAAATCGTGATCGGGTGAATGAACGACTCAAACTGCGCCGCCAGCACCATGTACATGAAGACGAACGAAAGAATGAACGCGAGCGCGAAGTAGTAACCGGCGCGCCCCAACTCCTTCGAACGTCCGGCCAGGCCGGTCGAATAACCCGGAGCGATGTTGACCTCTTTCGCAAACTGGTCCATCTGCTGGATCACCGCCGCCTGCGAACCACCGGGCCGCACGTTGCCGAGAATCGTCACCTGCCGTTGCCGGTTCAAACGATCGATCGCGGCCGGTCCGGTTCCCTCTTCGACTTTCACGAGGTTGTCGAGACTGACCCAACCCACCTTCGCCGACGAAACGATCATGCGCTGCAAACCTTCAACACTCGTGCGAAAGGCTCCGACCGCACGCACCCGCACGTCGTACTGGTCCGTTCCCGCGTTGAAAGTCGAGACCTTCTGACCGGCGACGAGTGAATTGAGTGCCTGGGCGATGTCGCCGACTCGCACACCGAGATCCGCCGCGCGCGCTCTGTCGATGACGACGCGCAATTCCGGTTTTCCGCTGATCAAAGTCGAGTCGGCATCGACTACATCCGGAATCGTCTTCATCTTCGCAAGCAGCTTGTCCGAGTACTCCTGCAACTTGTCCAGCTCCGGACCACCAATAACGTACTGAATATCGGCGTTGCGAAAGCCACCGCCCGAGATTGCCGCCACCTGCTGCACGCTCGTGCGCAACTGTCCCGGATAAAGCTTTTGATACTTTGCCAGCACTTCGTTACGCGCGCGCACCATCAAATCCTGCTGCGCGATCTTACGTTCCTCGATCGGCGTCAACTTTACATAGATCGAAGCGACGTTGACCTGCTCCTGTTGTCCTCCGCCGATCGTCGTGAGCGTGTCAGTCACGCCGGGCAGACTCCGCACGTCGGTGGCGATGCGTTCGGCGAGAGTCGAAGTGGCAGTGAGGGTAAAACCTTCCGGCGCGCGCACGTTCAGCTCAAACTGCGCCTGGTCGTCGACTGGGAGGAAGTTCTTGCCGACAAACATGAAGAGCGGCACGATACTGACGATCACGAGCAGACACGCCAGCACGACCACCCAACGATGGCCCATGGACCACGTCAGTAACTTTGTATACGTGCGATCGATGGGCCGATAGAAGCGCGACTCTTTCGAACCGTGATCCGCGGGCTCTGTGTGACGTTCGAGCGCGCGTTCTTTCTCATCGTCGCTGCGTTTGATCAATCGCGCGGCGAGCATCGGCGTTAACGTGAACGACACCAACAGCGACACAGCGATCGCGAATGACGACGTCAGACCAAACGACGACATGAAGCGTCCGACAATGCCGCCCATAAAACCGACCGGCAGGAACACAGCCAGTAACGACAGCGTTGTGGCCATAACTGCCAGACCGATTTCTTTCGTGCCTTCAATGGCTGCCTGAAACGGCGGCACGCCTTTCTCTTCAACAAAACGAAAGATATTTTCGAGTACGACGATCGCGTCGTCGATCACGATACCGACCATCAACGTGAGCGCGAGCATCGTGATCTGATTGAGCGTGAAACCCATCGCCGCCATGAGTCCGAACGTCGCGATGAGCGAAGTCGGAATCGCGAGTCCGGCGATAACCGTCGAGCGGAAGCTCCATAAAAAGACGAACACCACGATGGCGGCGAGAATGCTGCCCTCGATCAAGTGCGTTTGAATCGCTTCGATGGAGGCTTTGATAAAGATCGACTGGTCGCCGACGACTTCCGTTTTGAAACCCGGCGGCAACGTCTTGCTGATCTCCTGCAAGCGCTGCTTCACGGCTTCTGCAACTGCGACCGTGTTCTGGCCCGACTGTTTCGAGACGATTAGGGTTACAGCCGGCTGGCCGTTCAGACGTGCTTCGGTGCGCGGTTCTTCGGCTCCGTCCTCCGCGTATCCGACGTCGCTGAGTTTGACTGCGTAGGTGCCGCGATTCGCGACCACGAGGTTGTTGAACTCCGCCGGTTCGATGATACGACCCATCGTGCGCACGGTCAGTTCGCGCGCGCCTTCGTCAACACGACCGCCCGGCACTTCCAGGTTCTGTGCGCGCACCGCGTCAGCTACTTGCGCCACTGTGACGTTGAACGCGCGCATCTTGTCGGGGTCAACCCAGATCTCGATCTCGCGACGGCGACCGCCGACGATCTGCACGTTACCGACGCCGTTGATCGATTCGATCTGCTGCTTAATCTTGTTGTCGGCAACATCCGTGACTTCGCGCAGCGAACGTGAAGCCGAGACAGCGATGCGCACGACCGGTGCGGCGTCAGTGTCGAGCTTCTGTACGATCGGCTGTTCCGCCGTAACCGGCAGGTCGTTAACGATCAGATCGATCTTGTTCCTGACTTCCTGGGCCGCGATGTCGGGATTCTTCTCGAGCAGAAAGGTGATGAAGATCTGGGAAACACCTTCGACTGACGTCGAGCGAAGCTCGTCGATGCCGGAGATAGTATTGACCGCGCCTTCGACGAGGTCAGTGATCTCAGTCTCGATCTCCTGCGGCGAAGCGCCGGGGTTCACGACCGTCACGGTGATCGTCGGCAAGTCGATTTTCGGAAACAGATCGACGCCCAGCGATTTGTAGGAGAACAACCCGACCACCGTCAGGCTGAGAATCAACATCGTCGCAAACACCGGGCGGCGAACACATATTTCAGCAAGCTTTTGCATAGTAATTATTAGCCGCGGATTACGCGGATCAAATCGCGGATTTCCTACTGTTTCACAGCAATGCCATCGGTTAACTGTTGCTGGTTACTCGTGGCGACCTGTTCGTCCGCGGCCACGCCTTGCCTGATCTCAATCAGGTCACCTTCGGTCTGTCCGGTTTGCACGAGACGCTGCTCGGCGTGTCCGTTTTTGATCACAAACACGCGACTGACACCGGCTTCACTAATAACTGCGCGAGCCGGGACCAGCACCGCGGGCTCCGCGCGTTCCTGAAGGATTCGCACCGTCGCAAACTGTCCCGGCTTCAAAGCGCCAGTGCTGTTGTCGATCTCAGCTTCGACTGTCAACGTGCGCGACTGCGCCGTCACGTTCGGAGCGATGCGCGCCACACGTCCGGAAAAATTCCGATCGGGCCATGCGCTCGTCGTTGCCGACACTGACTGCCCAACACGCACTTCCGGAATTGCCTGTTCAGGAATATCGATACGAACGCGCAACGGATTCGTGCGCACTATCGTCGCGACCTTTTGCTGCGGCGAAACATACTCGCCGAGGTCCGCAGTTCGCTCTGAAACGAAGCCATCCATCGGCGCAGGGATAACTGCGTACGACAAGTTCTGTTTCGCCAGACTTAGCGCTGCTTCAGCGTTCGCGACGTTTGTGCGCGCCACGTCCACTCCCGCGTAATTCTGACGCGCCTGGGCCAATGCAACGTCGTACTGTTCTTTCAACTGATCGCGTCGCGCACGTTGTTCATCGTAGAACTGGCGCGACACGTCGCCCGACTCGATCAGTTTCTCCGCGCGACGCAGATTCTTCTCGGCGAGATCCAATGCGACTCTCGCCGCCGCAACTTCAGCCACGCGATTCGGATCAAACGCCTGTCCGGGTCGCAAACCAATCTTCTCTTCGGCTTGCCTGACGTTGGCCTTGGCCTGTTGCACTTGCGCCGCGGCCTGCTCGACGCGCAGTTTCAACTCAGCATCGTCGAGGCGCACGAGCATCTGCCCGCGACGAACAGGACTGCCGATATCGACGCCCACCGCGACGACCTTGCCTGATGTCTGCGGCGCCACATCAGTCTGTTGATCGCCGGCCAGACTTCCGGTTGCTTCAAAGAAGCGCGGCAGATCGCGCTTGATCGCTGTGGCCGTCGTCACGTCGACAGCGGGCGGCGGTGTATTCGCTGCCTCGTCTTTTCTAATGTTCGCTTTCGAACCGCCACACGCCGCGATGAACGCACCAACTGCGACGAGCAACAGCAGCAAAACCGCAAACTTTAAATTCCCCTTAGGTCGCATATGTCTTTTAACTTTTCCTCGCCGTGATCCCGTGCAACAGGATTTCCGTGAAATGCTTTGCCGCCGCTTCGTTCGAGATGTTGAGCAAGCGACGCTCGGGATCCCAAAGATTGTTATTGAGCGAGTGGTGCAGAACCATACCCAAAAGGCAACGCACCACGACTTTCGGATCGACTTCCACCAAAGCTCCATCGCGTTGTCTGTCGCGAATATAGCTGCCCAGAAACTCATAAACGGGACGCACAAACTCGTTGAAAAACATTTGCGCGAGCTGATGCTTCTCGAGTGCGGAGTGGAGCAGCAGTCTTTGAAACTCCGGATCCTTCTCGTAATGATTCAGGGCTTCGAGCGCGAGCGACTCAAAGACGGCGCGGTCGTCTTTGTTCCTGATTGCCTCGGCAGCCAATTCTTTGGGGTCGAACTTTTCTCCCGAGCATACTTTGTAATCGAGAATGGCTGCGTAGAGTTCTTCCTTGGTGGCGAAGTGTCGAAAGACCATGGCCTCCGAGACACCCGCTGCCTGTGCGATTTCTTTTGTGGTAGTCCCGCGGAAACCTCTGTCAGAGAACAGACTCACGGCCACCGCGAGGATTTGAGACCGGCGCTCTTCACCGGCCATTCGGGCGCTGCTCGTCCCGTCAATCGTTAATTGCTTACTCAATTCTTTCCCTCTATTCCCCTCTGCCGGCTGGCAAAGTAAGTACTTACTTACCATCGTGCTCTATCGATGTCAAGCCCTCCTCTGCGGGCTCTGCGTACCTCTGCGTTCTCTGCGTTAAAACTCATCTTTGACGCAGAGGACGCAGAGTCCGCAGAGAAGTCTTCGCGATTGTACGGATCCCGATCTTTGGTAAGTTTTTACGTACACTTTCACAACAAGACACGCTCAAATTGCAGTCAATTTAATTGATATTGATCGGCACAAGTGTTGCTCAATTTCTGCTGAGCCCAAGTCATATTCCGAATTTGAAAAGGAGATATTCCGAAATGCCAGAGAATGGAAGCATCAACGAAACAACAGGATCGATGGGAACCAGCACCGGCAGTACCCCGGGTGGCGGCGGCGCAGGAACAGGCACCGGTACCGGGACAGCACTTTCGCAAAAAGCTAACGACTACGGTCAAAAAATTTCTGAAGTCGCAACTCAAGCCAAAGACTACGTAACCGACAAAGTTTCCGTAGTTGGCGACAAGTTCAAAGAATTGCAGAACGCGGATCTAGGTGAGCTCGCGGAAAATGCAAAAGAATATGCGCGACAAAAACCAGGCCAGGCACTTCTGATCTCAGCAGCAGCAGGCCTGTTACTCGGGCTAATCATTCGTGGCCGGCGATAGTCGGCTCGAAGTAATGAACAGGGGGTGACACGATGGCCGCACCGAGAACCAGTCTGACGAAAAATGGTCAGACGACAGACGATGAGCTTGCCACACGCACTGACGCTGAGGGTCTACCAACTCTTTTCAGTCGTCTCGGCGATGATGTGATGCAGCTCTTTAATTCTCAGCTTGCTTTATTCAAAGTGGAGATCAAGGAGGAGGCAAGTGCCTACGCTCGCGGCATCACCATGATCGCGATTGGCGCAGTGATAGCGGTGGTAGGATTTGCACTGCTGAACGTGGCGATAGCTTTTGCGGTGTCGACTCTGTTCGCCCAGGCAAATTTCAGCCAACCTGCCAGCTACGCTTTAGGCTTTGTGGTAACAGGCGCCTTCTACGTTTTGGTTGGCGCGATAGTCGTGATGCTGATGAAGAACCGGCTCGGTAAACAGGAGCTGGTACCCCAGAGAACAGTTGCAGAACTGAGAAAGGATAAGCAATGGCTGAAGAACGAACTTTAGGATTGGCTCGCGCTCAAGACTACACTGCTGAAGAGCCTTCCAAAGAGGAACTTCAGCGTCGCTTGGGCGAAGCACGCGATTCAATTACAAATACAGTGACGGAGATTAAGGAAACCGTGGCAAATCAAGTTCAGGCAGTTAAAGACACGCTTGATTGGCGAGAGCAGTTTAAGAGACGGCCCGTCGTCTGGAGCGCTGCGGCGCTGGGAGTCGGTTTCTGTACCGGCTATTGCATCGCCTCGTTCGCTAAAGGCGACGGCAGTGACTATGAGTCGGCGATCAATCGTTACGGTCAGGAGTCGGATTACTATACCTCGCAATCATTGGCCGGTACTGGAGTGGCAATGGCTACTCCTGGTGGTCCAAGATCAAAGCAACAATACGGCAATGGATCGCACGACACCGGACCGAGCTTCTTCCAGAAAGTGGCCAACACGCAGGCCTTCGAGCGAGTCAAGGACGAAGCGGGAAACATTGGCGACGCGTTTGTGCAGGAGCTTTCGAAGACGGCGAAGACCGTTGTGCTGCCGGCACTGATCACATCGCTAAGAAACTTCATTGGGGATTATCTTCCCAATGTGAACAAGCAAACGGCGCAAGGAACTCCGAACCAGCGAGATCAATCGCCGTCTTATCAACCATCATTAGAACGCAACCCGAGCTAAATTAACCGCGGATGAACGCAGACAAACGCAGATCTGCGTTCATCTGTGAAATCCGCGGCTTTTCTTTGCGTCTTTAGCGCTGTGCGGGATAGACTTTCCGCACTATGCCTAACCTCCATAAACTCCCTAGGTTTTGGAATTCTCGTCCTCCTGCTTCTGGCGCCATTCGTAACCGCAAGGGCACAGGACAACGACGAACGACATCGCGCCTTTCAGCTCTATAAAGATGCGAAGTATCCAGAGGCCCTGGCACTCTTTGAAAAGCTCGCTGTCGCCAATCCACAGGATGTCGCCGTAATCGAGAATCTGGGACTACTGGTCTACAACCAAAGTGCTTACCTCCCGACGCCTGAGGAACGTAAGAAAGCTCGCAAACGAGCCCGAGAGATTCTCATACAAGCAGTGAAGCTCGGTTCGCCGAATCCCTTGAGCGCGCTGATTGATGGTATTCCTGAAGACGGCGGCAACGATGGGAGCTTTTCGGCGCGAAAAGAAGTTGACGACGCAATGCGCGAGGGAGAAGCCGCTTTTGCGAAGGGAGAGTTTCCAAAAGCAATCGAGATGTACCAGCGCGCCCTGCTGCTCGAGCCGAAGCTTTACGAAGCGGCGCTTTTCATTGGCGATGTCTATTTCAAGAGCGCCGAACAAACAAAGGCAGGTGAATGGTTCGCACGCGCGATTCAGATCAATCCCGATCGCGAAACTGCTTACCGATATTGGGGCGATTCGCTCATAAAACAGGGCAAGGTAACTGAAGCCGGCGACAAGTTTCTCGAGGCCTACATCGCCGAACCCTACAACCGTCTCGCCCGCTCAGGATTTGCTCAGTGGGGCGAACGCGTAAATATTAACCTCGCTCATCCGCGCGTGGAGTTTCCGGCCAGCGTCAACAAGAAGGGCGAAGGCACGAGCATCACTCTGGATCCCAAAATGTTCGAGAAGGACAACGATCCGTCATCCGCGGCATGGTTGATGTACAGTCTCACCCGCGCAAGTTGGTCAACGTCGGAATTTGCGAAGCAGTATCCGAACGAGAAAGCTTATCGCCACAGTTTGAAAGAAGAGGCGGCGTCTATTCGCGCGGCGCTGAGGTTGTTAGACGAAAAAAAGGCTACTAACCCTGACCGATCACTGCAGATTCTGAAAAAGCTCGACAAGGATGGACTGCTGGAAGTGTTCATCCTGCTCGCCATGCCTGATCAGGGCATCGCAGCCGACTTCGCAGACTATCGGAAGACAAACGTCGCGGATCTTCGTCGATATGTTAAGCAGTATGTACTGACTGGTGGTGGCCAATAATCATCTGTGTAATCTGTGGATAAAGCTATCCACAGATTACACAGACTTTGTTTTATCTCGATCCCGGAGCGGGTTTGCGCGGCAACTTCTGATCGCGCATTGCGGTTTGATAGACAAACGCGGCCATGATCGTTGCCGCCTGTTTCATGTCGTCAGCCTGAATACGATCGAACACATCCTGGTTTGAGTGATGTGTGCGCGTGTCGTATTCGATCTCATCCTGAATAAACTGAAATCCAGGTAGACCAATCGCATCAAACGACAGGTGATCCGTGCCGCCCGTGTTTGCGATCGAGAGTGTGGTTGCGCCCATTTCTCTGAACGGCGCCAGCCACTGCCGGAACAGTGAACGGATGCTTTCGTTCCCTTGCAGGTAAACGCCGCGGATCTTGCCGGTGCCGTTGTCGAGATTGAAGTAGCCACTCAGGTTCTCATATTCGGGCTTCTTCACGAGAGTTGGACCAGCCGGAGCAGTTCCATTTCCGTTACCGTTGCCGTTGTTTATGCCGTTGGTGTTGGAACCACCGGTGGCCGGCGCCGCTGAAGTCGCGGGATTGTTGAGGGTGCCGAAGTGTTCCGCAACGTAGGCACGCGAACCGAACAGTCCCTGCTCTTCACCGCTCCACAACGCGATGCGAATGGTGCGGCGTGGTTTGAGACCGAGCGTCTGAATGATTCGCACGGCTTCCATCGCCACCGCACAACCGGCGGCGTTGTCAGTAGCGCCGGTGCCGGAGTGCCACGAATCCATGTGACCACCGAGCATCACGATCTCGTCCTTGAGATCTGTTCCGGGGATCTCGGCGATGGTGTTGTAGCCCATCAGATCCGCATCCTGCCATGCGACTGATAAGTCGACCGTCATTTTCACGGGCTCGCCTGCCTGCAACATGCGCACGATACGATTGTAGTGTTCCACCGCGAGCACGACTTGCGGCGTCATCTTCGGCGCGCTCTTGTCGTAGGGCGGGGTGCCACGCCCCAGCAAAGGCGTCGTCGCGTTTGGATCGCGCGGCGGCTGCGGCACGGATGCTGATTGAACGAAAATAGTGCCGCCGTCACCACGACCCGGATCGACGAGCACTGCCGCGCCTTCCGCCTGGAAGAATCGGATTTTCGCATTCGCAAGTTCAAACGCGGTTCGAAATTGCGGATTGTTGGCGAAGTTACGATTGCCGCCTGGTCGCGGTTCGGGTGCGTCGGCGAGCGTCAACAAATCTTTTTCATTCAGGCGTGTGCCCGGCGCTTCGAAGTGCGCGGCGACCTCACGGAGCGGAGCGGTCAAGACGATCTTTCCATTCAGCTTGCCTCTGAACTTGTCGAGATCCGCTTCGGTTTTCGCATCGACGTATACGACGTCAGCAGTAAGCGGAGCATCGAGACCGGGCGACCATGCTTTCGGATATGCGATCACAGGGAAGGCGGTCGGCTCAGTCACCTGGGCGGAGAATCTTTTCAAGGTCCAGCCGCGCCCGAATGGTCCCCACGATTCGAGGTGCGCATTCTGAAGTCCCCACCTTGTCAACTGATCGCGCGTCCACTCGTTGGCGCGCTTCATGCCGGGTGAAGCTGTGAGACGTGGTCCAATGACGTCGCTCAGGTAACTCAAGGTCTGCATTATCTGCGAGCGATTCATGCCTTCGTCTTTAATGCGTTGGACGGGATCGTTTGCATCGGGCGCCGGAGCTTGTGTTTGCTGCTGCGCGAGCACCGTCAGCGGCGAAACGAACAAGATCAGGAGCAGCACCAGGGCTGTAGAACGCCGTAGAATCATGATGGGTCTCCTCGAAAGAAGTAGGTTGGGTTGACAATAATATGCGGGAAGAAGGTTTCACGCAAAGGCGCAAAGGAAGACGCAAAGGCGCAAAGGCAGGACCTCTTCTTTGTGCCTTTGTGTCTTCCCTTCGTGCCTTTGTGCGAAATATTATCCGGCGGTCGAGCGCGTTGGCCGGGTTGCGGGTGGCTTTACTATAGGCTCCGGTGTTTCGTTTGACTTGTACCCGCAGTCTTCGTTCGCGCAATAGCGGAACGTGCCATCCTTCTTCGTCGTCTTCTCCAACAGGAACGGCGCGTTACACTGCGGACACGTCTCGAGCACGGGTTTGTCCCAGTAAACCACGTTGCAGTTCGGATACTCCGAACACCCATAGAACGCCTTGCCGCGCTTCGACTTCTTCACGACGATCTCGCCCTTACAACCCGGTCGCGGACACGAAACGCCGACAGTCTCCTGCTTGATGTATTTGCACTTCGGATAGTTCGAACAGGAGATAAACTCTCCAAACCTTCCGACACGCTTCACCAGTTGCGCGCCATCAACCGGACACTTCTCATCGAGCGGCACCGGCGCGGGCGCAGCGACTCCACTCTTTCCAATCTTGCGGATGTTGCGACACTCCGGATAACCCGTACAGCCCAGGAATGGACCAAAGCGTCCACGCTTCAACTGCATCGGCTTGCCACACAACTCGCAAACTTCCGGTTCCGCAGCCTCTTCGCCCGCCACCTGCGGGTCGGACGAATTTCCCGCACCGTCAGAACCAGCCGGCGGCTCAGCATCGCGCGTCGCTTCGCAGTTGAGACATTTGAGGTATGACCCAAACCGTCCCCACTTCTGGACCATGCCGGGCGTGTTGCACTTCAGACAAACTTCTTCAGTCGGAACGTTCTTCTCTTTGATGTCTTTGATGTAATGCTGAAACTGTTTCAGGTCACCTTCAAACTTGTCGTAAAACTCACGCAGCGCTTTGGTCCAACGGATCTTCCCTTCCTCGATCTCGTCGAGCTCCTCTTCCATGCGCGCCGTGTAAGTCTCGTTGAAGAGATCGTCGAAACCGCCGTCGATCAAAAGATCGTTGACCGTCTTACCGAGCGCAGTCGGATGAAAACGCCCCTGGAGCTTCTCGACGTACTCGCGCTCCTGGATCGTCGACATGATGGCCGCGTAAGTCGAAGGCCGGCCGATGCCCTTCTCTTCGAGCGCCTTCACGAGCGTTGCTTCTGTGTAACGTGGCGGCGGCTCGGTGAAGTGCTGTTCGGACGCGATCGAATTCAGTTTGAGCGGCTCACCCTTTTCAACGAGGGGCAGACTGCGTTCTGCTTCGTCGTCGTCTTCAGTCTTCTCGTCGCGACCTTCCTGGTAGATCTTCAGGAAACCGTCAAACTTCTGCACTGAACCGGTAGCGCGGAAGATGAATCGACCGGCTTCGATATCGATCGTCGTCTGATCGAAGACCGCCGGCATCATCTGCGACGCGACGAAGCGTTGCCAGATCAGGCGGTAGAGTTTCAGTTCTTCCGGTTTGAGATACTGCGCGAGCGAATCAGGCGTACGCGCAATTTCAGTCGGACGGATCGCTTCGTGCGCATCCTGCGCGTCCTTCTTCGAACGATAGTAGACCGCTTTTTCAGGAAGATAATTTGCGCCGTATTGTCGATCGATGTAGTCGCGCACTTCGCCCAGGGCCGCATCCGAAACACGCGTCGAGTCTGTACGCATGTAAGTGATGAGACCGACCGAACCTTCCGCCCCAAGCTCGACGCCTTCGTAAAGCTTCTGCGCCAGCATCATCGTCTTCTTAACTGCGAAACCGAGTTTGCGGGAGGCTTCCTGTTGCAGTTTCGACGTGATGAACGGCGGCACCGGATTGCGTTTGCGTTCCTTCGTCGTTACATCGGTAACGACAAACGACTGCTTCTCTGCTTCAGCAACGATCTCTCCGGCTTTAGTCTCGTCATTAATTAAGACTTCATTCTTCTTGAGATCCTGATCGAAGCCACTCGTCTTGACTGTCTGGTCGCCAATCTTCCACAGCCGCGCATCAAACGCGGGTGGCAGTTTCGCACTCAAATTCGCGCCCACAGTCCAATACTCAGTCTTGATAAACTGCTCGATCTCGCGTTCTCGTTCGACCACCATGCGCAACGCCACTGACTGCACGCGACCGGCACTCAAACGCCCGCCGATCGTGCGACACAGCAAGGGCGAGACTTTGTAACCAACTAAACGATCGAGCACACGACGCGCCTGCTGCGCATCGACAAGGTTCCCATCGATCTGTCGCGGGTTGTCGAACGCCGCATTAACCGCGCGCTTCGTGATCTCATTGAACATCACGCGAAACGCGGGCTTGGCGGGTTTCTTCGGAACGATTTCTTCAGCGAGATGCTGGCAGATCGCCTCGCCTTCGCGATCGGGGTCGGCGGCCAGATAAATCGCTTCGGCTTCTTTCGCAGCCTTCTTCAGTTCCGCAACGATCTTCTTGTTGTTTCGTTTTTTCGAATCAGGAATGAGCTCGTAAGTCGGTTCGAAATCGTGGTCGACGTCAACGCCGAGGCCTTTCGAAGGCAAGTCTTTAATGTGGCCTATCGAGGCCTTAACCAGATAGTCCTTTCCCAAATACTTATTTATTGTTTTTGCCTTTGCAGGCGATTCAACGATTACCAGATTCTTTGCCATTTATAGTTTTCTCACAAAACATCTTCCCGGCAGCGCTCGCACCAGCTCGCGAATTTCCAGAGAGAGCAGCGCAGCCGTCAGCTCCGATATCGGGAGCTTGCTCTTATCAAATAACCAATCAACATGCGCCGGACTATCCGGCGTCAACAATTTAAAGACCGAAGTCTCTGCCGGCGAGAGTCCTTCCGGAATGAGTGACAAACGATCCGCGATCGACGGCTCCTTCTGTTTCTTATCGCCAAAAGGGGGCGGCAACAAAGTCGCAGCGATCTGCGGCGGCAGTTCCGTGGCGATGTCCTGCCACTGCTGCACCAGTTTCGCGCCCGCACCTTTAATAAGATAGTTCGTACCGAACGAGTTTCGCGAAGTGATGTTTCCCGGCACCGCAAACACTTCTCGATTCTGCTCCATTGCGAGACGCGCTGTTATCAAAGATCCCGAATTCTCGGCCGCTTCCACAACTACCACGCCGAGACTCAGCCCGCTAATGATGCGGTTGCGGTACGGAAAGTTTTCCGACACCGGCGGAGTGCCCAGCGGGAACTGGCTGACCATCGCTCCGCCACGGTTAAGGATTTCCGCCGCTAACTTCTTGTGATCACGAGGGTAAACCTCGTCGATCCCGGTGCCGAGCACGGCCACTGTCCGTCCACCGGCGTCCAAAGCCCCGCGATGCGCCGCCGCGTCGATTCCTCGTGCGAAGCCGGAAACCACCGTTACGCCACGCTGCGCGAGGTCGCGGGCAAGCATAATCGCCGAGTTCTGACCGTAAGTCGAACACCGGCGCGACCCGACCACACCGATACAGGGCCGATCCAAACAGTCTGACCACGCGCCTTTTACATACAGAACAATGGGCGGGTCGTAAATCTCGCGTAAGGATGAGGGATAAACCCCGTCGTCCAGCAATAGGATGTCGCCGCCGAGCTTCTTTACCGCCTGGATCTCGGTTTCAGCACGAGATCGCAAGTCGCGGGCAATGATGGTATCAACCGCTTCGGGTGGCAGTCGCAAGTGCTCGAGTTCGGTGCGAGTTGCTTTGTAGACTGCCTCCGCGGAACCAAAGCGCTCCAGGAGTTTGGCAGCGGCGCGAGGTCCGATGCCGGGCGTCATATTAAGTTCAACCCAATCTCTAATCATGTGAGGAATTCCTTGTAAAAGAACTATTTTCCGACTTCCGATGCTGGCGGAGGCGTGTAGGAATCGAACCTACCTGAGCCCGCTCTCACGGTCTCACTAACGGTTTTGAAGACCGCGCCGTTCACCAGAACAGATTCGCCTCCAGGCTGAGGCCGGATGGGTCGGAAGCACCAAACCCTACGCGCCATCAGGCTGGACTGTCAAGTTTTGTCTTCTCTGCGGCCCTCTGCGTGTCTCTGCGGCCCTCTGCGTTGAGATCGTTTTTCACGCAGAGATACACAGAGATACGCAGAGGGCCGCAGAGAACTAGCGTGGGGATTTGATCTCAAAGCGCTCTTCACCTAAAATCCGAACGAACGTTCGAACCAGAAAATTGTTAATCATGTTAAATCCTATTTCGTTCCAAACTTCGCCGGATCAGTACCGACACTGGAAACTCTCGCTCGACGGACCTGTGGCGACGCTCTCGATGGACGTCCAGGAGGATGAGACCCTCGCCGAGGGCTACAAACTCAAGCTCAACTCGTATGACCTCGGCGTCGATATCGAGCTCGCCGACGCTGTGCAGCGCATCCGCTTCGAGCACCCGGAAGTGCGCGCGGTCGTCGTCACGAGTCTGAAGCCGCGGATTTTCTGCGCGGGCGCGAACATCTACATGCTTGGCACGTCGTCACACGCGTTCAAGGTCAACTTTTGCAAGTTCACCAATGAGACTCGCTGCGCGATCGAAGACGACTCGAAACATTCCGGCCGGCGTTACATTGCTGCTCTGAACGGCACAGCCTCAGGCGGCGGTTACGAACTGGCTATCGCCTGCGATGAGATCTATCTCGTTGACGACGGCAACTCGGCAGTGTCGTTACCTGAAGTTCCTCTGCTCGGCGTGTTGCCGGGAACCGGTGGTCTTACGCGGCTAGTTGATAAAAGAAAGGTGCGGCGTGACCGCGCGGACGTGTTCTCGACGCTCGCCGAAGGCTTGAAAGGAAAACGCGCGAAAGAATGGGGACTGATTGATGATTACTTTCCGACGAGCAAGTTTCAGGAATCGGTTGACGCGCGCGTCAAGCAGTCAATCGAGGGCGCTCCACCGATTTCAGGAATAAAACTCACGCCGCTCGCGTTTGAATCAACTGACGACTCGCGCAACTATCGTTATGTCAAACTCAAACTCCACCGCGAACAGCGCTACGCAGACTTGACGATTCACGCGCCCGAAGGTCCGCAGCCAACGACCGGTGAAGAGATCTGTGAACTCGGCGATGCGTACTGGGCGCTGCAAGCGTATCGCGAGCTCGACGACGCGCTGTTACACCTGCGCGTCAACGAACCGCTGATCGGTCTCGTTTGCCTGCGCACACAGGGTGATGCTGAGTCAGTGCTGGCTGTGGACCAGACGCTCGCGTCGAATTCGGATCACTGGCTCGTGCGTGAAATCGTTTTGCACATGGCGCGCGTGCTGCGACGTTTGGATCTGACGGCGAAGAGTTTCTTCGCGATTGTCGAGCCCGCCAGGTGTTTCGCCGGCAATCTGCTCGAGCTTCTGCTCGCCGCGGATCGCAGTTACATGCTGATGGATTCGGATGCTGCTCTGCATGTGTCGGAACTAAACAGTGGCACACTTCCAATGAGCAATGGGTTGACACGCATGCAGTCGCGTTACCTTGCCGAACCGGAGAAGCTCGATGAAGTGTTAGGACACAAGCAGAGCTTCGACACTGGAGAAGCGGAAGAGATCGGTCTCATCACGTTCGCACCCGACGATCTCGACTGGGAAGACGAGATCCGTGTTGCGATTGAAGAGCGCACGTCGTTGTCGCCCGATGCACTGACCGGTATGGAAGCGTCGCTTCGCTTTGCCGGCCCGGAAACAATGGATACAAAGATCTACGGCCGCCTGACCGCCTGGCAAAACTGGATCTTTCAACGCCCGAACGCAGTAGGCGAGAAAGGCGCGTTAACGAACTACGGTAAACCAACGAAGGCTGAGTTTGATTACAAACGAACATGAGCCACAAAAAGGCACACAAGGCACACAAAGTTTATTTTGAGCGTGAACCGCTCATTAATCGTTTTGTGCTTTTTGTGCCTTATTGTGGCAAGAAATAAGATTATGAATCTCTACGATCGCATTCCTAATAACGTTAATCTCTCCGAGGACAAGAAGCTGCAGCGCGCGCTCGAGAAGTGGTTGCCAAACTATCTCGACTGGTGGCGCGAAATGGGGCCGGATGGATTTCAGGAAAAAGACGTGTGGCTGCGCACCGCGGTCGACGTCGGCTCCGAGGGTTGGGCTCACTTCGATTACGTGAAGATGCCTGACTATCGTTGGGGCATCTTTCTCGAGCCAGCGCAGCCCGACGCAATCGTCGGCTTCGGTGACAACTACGGGCGGCCCGCTTATCAAGAGGTGCCTGGCGAGTTTCGCAACGCGCTGCGCCGGATCATCGTCACTCAGGGCGACACCGAACCAGCGTCAGTCGAGCAGCAGCGTCAACTCGGCAAGACCTGCCCTTCGCTTTACGATCTGCGCAACCTGTTCCAGGTCAACGTCGAGGAAGGCCGGCATCTATGGGCCATGGTCTACCTGCTGCACGGTTATTTCGGTCGCGACGGTCGCGACGAAGCTGATGCACTGCTCGAACGTCGCAGCGGTAATCCTGACAAGCCACGCATCCTTGAAGCGTTCAATCAACCCTGTGACGACTGGCTCAACTTCTTCGCCTTCACGATGTTTACGGATCGCGACGGCAAGTATCAGCTTTCGGCGCTCGCGGAATCGGGTTTCGAGCCGCTCGCGCGCACGTGCCAGTTCATGCTCACCGAAGAAGCGCACCACATGTTTGTCGGCGACACCGGCCTGGGCCGCGTGGTCCGTCGCACCGCACAACTCATGAAAGAAGGTAACGTGCGTGAGCTTGGCGGCATTCCGCTCGAGATCATTCAGAAGTACATCAACTTCTGGTTCAGTTATTCGCTCGATCTTTTCGGCGGCGAGATCAGTTCCAACTCCGCTGACTTCTTTGCCGCTGGTTTGAAAGGTCGTTACAAGGAACGCGAGCAGTACACCGATCACCTCGCGACAAATGAGAACTTCACGATGACCGTCGTCGAAGATGGTGAACTGAAGACGCGCGAAGTGCCGCTGCGCAATGCGTTGAACGAACTGTTGCGTGGTGAATATGTGAAAGACTGTGAGAAGGGTCGCGCGCGCTGGAACAAGGTGCTCGCGGACGAAGGTATGAGCGATCGTCTCCACCTGCCGCATCCGCGTTTCCATCGTCACGTCGGCGAGTTTGCGGGACACACGTTTGATATCGAAGGCAACTTGATCTCGCGCGAGGACTTTGAGCATCGTAAGGATGAGTGGCTGCCGACAATGGAGGACCGTGAGTACGTGCGCAGCCTGATGCATCCGGTGTACGAGCCGGGCAAGATCGCAAACTGGATCGCACCGCCCGCGGCGGGGATCAAGGGCAAGCCGTTCGAGTTCGAATATGTGAGGTTATAGAAACACAGATCTACGCGGACAAAAGCACGGATTGTTTTTAATCAGTAAACAATCCGTGTTATCCGTGGCAAAACTGCTCTTATGTCTCGTTACGATCAGAAACTCGAGTTTATTCTTCGTAGCGCGGCGCGCATCTTCGCCGAAAAGAGTTATCACTCGACGTCGATGCGCGACATCTCGCGCGCGACGAACGTAAGTCTCGCGGGTCTGTATCACTACTGCAAGTCGAAAGAAGAACTGCTGTTTCTGATCCAGGACAACTGTTTCGGACGTGTGCTCGAACGTCTCGAGCAGCGACTACAGGACGTCGAAGATCCAATCGCGAAGCTCGGGATCTTTATCGAGAACCACCTATCATTTTTCGCGGCGAACATGGCGGAGATGAAAGTGCTTTCGCACGAAGCCGAATCGTTGCGCGGCGATTTGTACACGCATGTCTCGACTCGAAAAGACAACTACACAAAGCTCGCGCGCAAGATCCTGCGTGAAGTTCAGGAGACCGGTAACAGCAAAGAACCGATCGATCTAACGGTCGCGACTTACGCACTGTTCGGAATGATGAACTGGATCTATAACTGGTACGATCCGCAGGGTAAACTGAAGGTCTCGGATTTGGCCGACAATGTGATGAAACTGTTCCTGAACGGGTTTATGACCGATGGCATGCGACATAGTGTGCCGTTAATATCGGAGAGTCCCAGCGTCTGGAGTCACGGATAAACGGATGGAAAAACTCGATTTTGAAGTGCGGGATGGGATTGCGGTTATTACGCTCAACGATCCGCCGGCGAACACTTACAGCTACGAGATGATGCAACAACTCGACCGCGCGATTCTCGATGCGCGCATGGACGAGTCGGTCCAGGTGATCTTGATCACCGGCAAGGGCGAGAAGTTCTTTTGCGCGGGGGCTGACATTCAAATGCTCGCGAGCGTGACGCCGACTTACAAATATTATTTTTGTCTACATGCAAACGAAACTCTCAATCGTTTGGAACAAACGCCAAAGCTCGTAATCGCTGCCATCAACGGTCACTGTGTCGGCGGCGGTTTGGAAGTCGCGATGGCGGCTGACATTCGCGTCGCGCGCAAGGGCGCCGGCAAGTTAGGATTGCCTGAAGTCTCGCTGGGCGTGCTTCCCGGAACCGGCGGCACGCAGCGTTTGCTGCGCATAGTCGGCAAGTCGAAAGCAATCGAGTTGATGGCAACGGGACAATTGTTTGACTTCGAACGCGGTCTGGAGCTTGGCATTCTGAATCAGGTTTTCGAAGCTGAAACGCGCGCGGATTTTGATGAAAAAGTGCGCGACTACGCGGCGCAGTTCACGACGCCAAACAAAGCCGCGCATGCAGTCGGTCGCATCAAACGTGCGGTACAGACTGGCGCCGAAGTTTCGTTTGAATCCGCACTCGCGCTCGAACGTGAACTACAGCAACAACTCTTCCAATCCGAAGACGCGAAAGAAGGGCTGGACGCTTACGTCAACAAGCGTAAAGCTGAGTTTAAGGGACGATAGATGTACGAGCACATTCAAGTCGCGGAAGCTGAAGGCATCACGACGATCACGCTGTGTCGTCCGGAGCGATTGAACACATTCATCGGTCACATGCGTCGCGATCTGGCGGAAGCACTCGAGCACGCAGGCAGCGATCGCAATGTGCGTGTAGTGGTTATCACCGGCGCCGGCCGTGCGTTTTGCGCCGGCGGCGACATCGGGTTCATGGCCGAGTTGATGCAGCGACGTGATTCGGAAGAGTTCTCGCGTATCCTCGGCGCCGGCCGTCGAGTGATTCTCGCGATCAGGGAGATGACTAAACCGGTGATCGCATCGATCAATGGTCCAGCTTCAGGCGCCGGATGTAATCTCGCGCTTGCTTGTGACTTGCGTGTTGCGTCAAACACCGCCACGTTCAGTCAATCATTCGCAAAAGTCGGACTTCATCCGGATTGGGGTGGCACTTACTTTCTGCCGCGTCTCGTAACACCCAACAAAGCGTGCGAACTATTCTTTCTTGGAGAAACGATTGACGCTGCCGAAGCGATGCGACTAGGCATCGTCAACCAAGTGGTGGCGCCGGAAGATCTGGAAGCAGCGACACTGCAACTGGCCGAACGCCTGCGCGCCGCGCCTCCGATCGCGCTGGCGGCAGCCAAGCACGCGGTCTACATGAGCCAAGCGGCCGAGCTCGAAGAGATGCTGCGCTACGAAACCGAAGCACAGTTGCGCTGCTTTGATTCTGACGATGGCCACGAAGGCATCCACGCCTTCCTCGAAAAACGCGAACCGAAATTCACTGGTCATTAATCCGATCTAAATCTGTGTCATCCGTGGCTAAAACAGCTCTGATCACTGGCGGCGGCCGAGGCATTGGCCGCGCGATTGCCCTTGCCTTTGCACGTGAGGGCATCCGCATTGCCGTGGCCGCGCGAACCGCGGATCAAGTGAACCAAGTCGCTAACGAAATCGGCAACGATGCGATTGCACTCGTCTGCGATGTCGCCGACCCGGAAAGCGTCACACGCATGTTCAGCGATCTGCGCGAGCGTCTTGGCGACGCGGATATTCTCGTCAATAACGCGGGCGTCGCCGAAAGCGCTACAGTCGTCAACACAACGGACGAGCTCTGGCATCGTCACCTTTCCATCAATCTCTCCGGAACTTTTTACTGCACGCGCGCGGCATTGCCGTCGATGTTAAAGAAACGTTGGGGACGAGTGATCAACGTCGCCTCCATCGCTGGTAAAACTGGTGCTCCGTACATCGCCGCCTACTCCGCTTCTAAGCACGGCGTGATGGGTTTGACGCGTTCGATCGCTCTCGAAGTCGCAGCGAGCGGGATCACTGTGAACGCAATCTGCCCCGGCTATGTCGATACTGAGATGGTCTCGCGCGGCGTTGAGCGCATCACCACGCGCACCGGACGCACTGCGGAAGAAGCGTTAGATACGTTGAAGAAGATGAACCCGCAGAACCGGCTCGTGACGTCCGAAGAAGTGGCGGCAGTGGCGGTATTGCTCGCTTCGGAGGAAGGTGGCGCGATCAACGGTCAGGGGATCAACGTTGATGGTGGTGCGGTCTTATAAACCCGCGGTTAGTTCATAGACCAACCTGATCGGCAATCCCATGATGTTGAAGTAGTCGCCTTCGATCTCTTCGATGAAGAGTGAGGCCTTACCTTGTATGCCGTAAGCACCGGCCTTGCCGAACGGTTCGCGCGTGGCGATGTACCAATCGATCTCGTCGTCGCTCATCTCCGCAAAACGCACGCGTGTTGTCTCGTAAGCCACTCGCGATGCGCCTCCGACTCTAACGACCGCCACAGCAGTCAACACCTCGTGCCATTTCGCGTTGAGCAGGTCCAACATTCGTCGCGCGTCGGCGTCGTCAACCGGTTGGCCCAAAATCTCCTTTGCAACGACGACTGTCGTGTCTGCACCGAGCACTAACCCTTCCTGCAGTCGACTGGCAACAGCTTCTGCTTTCGAACGCGCGAGTCGCTGCACGTACACCGCCGGCTCTTCGTTCGGCAAAACTGCTTCATCGATGCCCGCGACGATGACTTCGTGTGGCCAACCGGCGCGTTCGAGTATCTCCGCGCGTCGCGGGCTAGTGGACGCGAGCACGAGTTTTTCTCTGAGATGATTCATAGACTTGATGCGGCAGAGTTTGCGTGTTTCAATCCACAATCGCAAGAGCCCTCAGATGAATCAACGCGATGAATCAACTGATCAAATCTTTACCCATAGTGCTGCGCGCGGCCGGAGAAGCCGAAGAAGTCGCGCAAGCCGCGGCCATCGCGGCGTGGAAACATGCCGCGGGCGACGGCCTGAAGGACCATGCGGTGCCCGTAAAACTCGAGAATCGCACGTTGACAGTCGCTGTTGCCGACGTGATCTGGCAGAAGCAGTTGCACGCGATGCGCGGGCAGATGCTGTTTCGCGTAAACTCGATCCTGGGCCAGCCCATCGTGAGCACGATCGAATTCGTAGTTGATCCAAGGATTGCAAAAGCGCGTGCTGAGGCGCCAAGGCGGCAGGAGGAGTCACTCGACAATGAAGTGCCGCTTGAATTATGGTCTGCGGCTAACGCGATTCACGACAAAGAACTGCGCAAGAGTTTTCTGAAAACCGCCATGGCCGCATTGAAACGTAAGGCTTCCGAAAGATAACGCAATGCCGATAACACCAGCCGATATCGAAAAGGTCGCCAACCTGGCCCATCTCGAACTGGCCGAAGAAGAGCTGAAAATGTTCGGACCGCAGATGGCGGAGATCGTCAACTACGTCGAGCAGCTCAACGAGATCGATACAACTAACGTCGAGCCGGCGCTCGGCGGCCTGACACCCGAAGGCGAAAAGACTGAGTCGTTGCGTGACGACGAGATCCAAGGGTCGCTCGGACAAACGACAGCACTGGCCGAAGCCCCCGACCCCGCAGCCGGACACTTCCGCGTACCCAAGGTGTTGTAGAATGTAGTCTCAAACACAAAATAAAACGTAATTGAAAGGGCGTCCTCACAATGAAATTTCCGCCACTTCAGCCACTTCACCATACAACTCTGCTGAATCGGACCAAGTTAAACCTCTATGCTAGACTAACAACCGCCGAATTGTTGCAGTCGCTTTTACCAGGCCAACCGGGTTCACTCAAAGTTCGGAACGACGGCACAATCCTGGACGGTCATCATAGAATCGAGACTTTGCGACAGCGTGGCATTGACGTGGACCAACTGCCGCGCGAAGTGCTATTGAAGAATGATCAAACCTGACGTTTATTGGATCAAAGTACCAGGCCCCGGGAGGCTTGCAATTCTTGCGCGTCCCCGAGGTGCAGACTGGTTGGAGGACGAAGTGGAAGCGTGGAAAGAGATCGGTGTAGACATTGTGGTTTCGTTGCTCACACGAAGTGAAGAAGTTGAGTTGAGTCTGACCGAAGAAGGCGATCTCGCGCGACGCAGCGGGTTAACGTTCATAAACTTTCCCATTCCAGATTACAGTGTGCCGAGATCCCAGGATGCTACGCGACAAATCGTTGACGAATTAAGAGATCAACTTTCGCGCGGCAATAAAGTGGGCATCCACTGCCGCCAGGGTATTGGACGCTCATCGCTTGTCGCTGCTTGTGTCCTGGTTGCATTAGGTGAATCTTCCGGAGACGCCTTCAGGAGGATAGAGAGTGCACGCGGAGTATCTGTTCCGGATACAACCGAGCAAAGAAACTGGGTAGCGTCCTTCGCACAAAACGTCTGTGAGCAGGTCCTCTGAATAAGGCATGTCGCGTCAAACAGTCGAGTTTTCGATTACCGCAGCTGAGAAGCTGAACGAAACCCTCAACGCTTTCCTCCAGATCGATCGTGAGGGCGCGTTGCAGCGCGCCACTGAACTCGAGCAGAGCGGTAATGTTGGACCACTGTCCGGTGTTCCGATTGCCGTTAAAGACAACATCTGCGTCAAGGGACTGCAAACTTCCTGCGGGTCAAAGATTCTTGGTGATTACCATCCGCCCTACAACGCCACCGTTATCGAACGCCTGACCAACGCTGGCGCAGTCGTCATCGGTAAGACAAACTGCGACGAGTTTGCGATGGGGTCGTCGAATGAAAACTCCGCTTTTGGTCCAGTGCGAAATCCATGGGACACGACGCGCGTTTCGGGTGGTTCATCCGGAGGCTCCGCTGCTTCAGTCGCGGCGGGCATCGTCCCCGTCGCACTCGGATCCGACACCGGCGGTTCGGTACGACAACCAGCTTCGTTATGCGGTGTGATCGGTTTGAAACCGACTTACGGCCGCAACTCTCGTTACGGCCTCGTCGCGTTCGCGTCGTCGTTGGACCAGATCGGTGTGTTTGCGCGCGAAGTTGAGGATGTGGCTCGCGTCCTCGGCATGATCGCCGGGCGCGACCCCCAGGATTCAACGACCGCTAACGTCCCGGTGCCTGATTACACAGCGGTACTCACGGGCGATCTCAAAGGCGCACGACTCGGTTTTCCACGAGCGTTGTTTGGCAAGGGACTCGACGATGAAGTCAAGAACTCGGTCGAGAGCGTCGTCGATGTTTATCGTGATTCAGGTGTAGAGATTGTAGATGTCGAACTGCCCAGCGCGGGTTACGCGATCGCGGTTTACTACATTATCGCCACCGCCGAAGCTTCTTCGAATCTCGCGCGTTTCGATGGCGTGCGTTATGGATTTCGCGCGGAAGACGCGCCCGAGTTGCGGCAGATGTATCGCAAGACTCGCGAGGAAGGCTTCGGACCGGAAGTTAAACGTCGCATCATGCTCGGCACGTACGTGCTCTCCGCCGGTTACTACGATGCTTACTATCGCAAGGCGCAGCAGGTGCGCACATTGATCAAGAACGACTTTCTCGAGGCGTTCAAACGTTGCGATGCGATCATCACTCCGACTGCGCCAACACCTGCGTTTGCGATCGGCGAGAAGGTTGACGATCCGCTCGCGATGTACTTGAACGACATCTACACAGTAACCGCCAACCTTGCCGGTGTTCCCGGAATCAGCGTGCCGTGCGGTCTATCGAAAAAACGTCTGCCGATCGGATTTCAGTTGATTGGTCCATACTGGTCCGAACCAATGCTTTTGAAACTAAGCCACGGCTACGAACAAGCGCGTCCGTTCACTGAAAGACCGCCAATCAGCGCCTCCTAAATCAGCCACAAAAAGGCACAAAGAATCACAAAGAATTTAATGCAGTCTTTTGTGATTCTTGTGCCTTTTTGTGGCCCCGATCTGCCTTGTCAGGAATTAGATCGCCGGTGAAGAGTTCGACGACGCCTTTGGCCGTGCCTACCACCGGCGTCACGTCGAGGCCGACATGAACAGCGCCCGGCAGCAGACCCTTCTTTTTAATCTCATAGCCCGCCAGTCCAAAGGCAAAGATCGACCCAACGATGGGAATTGGTTTGATGAGCCGTTTGGCGATTCCCCAGCCGCCGGCCCTGACAATTCTGCGTTTGAGTGTGGACATCGTCGAGCCTCCAAAACGTGATAGCATGCCTTTGATGCGCCAAAAGCTCTTTTTGATAGTACCTGTACTTATCATCGTCTCGCTACTACTCTCCTGCCGCTCGGGTTCCGGTAACAAAAATCGTTTACTGATCTATACGCCGCACGGCCAGGATCTCCTGAAAGATTTCGTCGCGCGCTACAACCAACAGCATCCGGATGTCGAAGTGCAGTTTCTCGACATGGGCTCGCGCCAGATTCTCGAACGCGTGCGCGTCGAGCGAAATCGGCCGCAAGCAGATCTCTGGTGGGGTGCGTCACACACGACTTTTCAAACTGCGGCTGAAGAGAATTTGTTGCTCGAGTTTCGACCCACGTGGGCCGACAAAGTTCCTGAGACCGCACGCGATCCGAAGGATCTCTGGTACGGCACTTACGAAACGCCGCAGGTCATCGCGTACAACAGCGAAGCTGTCAGCGCCCAGGATGCACCGCACGATTGGGACGACGTGCTCGATCCGAAGTGGCGCGACAAAGTGTTGATTCGAAATCCGAATCCGTCTGACACGATGCGCGCGATCTTCGGAGCGATGATCCTGAGGTTTTACAAAGACACGGGTTCGCCCGATAAAGGTTACGAGTGGTTGCGCAAACTCGATGCAAACGTTCACGAATACACCGCCGATGGAACTCTGCTAATGCAGAAACTCGCGCGCCGCGAGGGACTGATCACGCTTTGGGACATGCCTGACGTTCGTCTTTTCAAAGAACAGAAGAACCTTCCGGTGGGTTACACAGTGCCGAGCAGCGGCACGCCCGTGATCGTTGACGGCATCGCTATCATTCGTGGAGGTCCAAACGTTGAAGAGGCAAAACGTTTTTATGAGTTTGTGACGACGCCCGAGAGTTTAGCTTACGCGGCGGAGAAGTATTACCGCATTCCGGTGCGCACGGATCTGGACCGCGCGAAGCTGCCTGGCTGGATGAATGAGCCTTTCACGCGTCTGTCGTTAGATTGGGACCTCTTGCGCAAGAATGGGAATGATTGGTTAAGATACTGGGACACTGAGATACGCGATCGCAGATAAAAGCCATTCACAGATTACACCGATTTACAGAAAAAGATCTGTGAAATCTGTGGATGCTTCTGAAAAATGTCTTTCTTGTCGCTGAAAAATATTTCTCGTAGTTTTGGGACGACGCGCGCCGTCGCTGATGTTTCGCTCGACGTTGCGCAAGGGGAATTCTTTGGGCTGCTTGGTCCATCGGGCTGCGGCAAGACGACGACCTTGCGCATGATTGCCGGTCTCGAGAAACCTGACTCGGGTTCAATCGAATTCCAGGGCGCCAACATCACCAATCTCCCACCTGAACGCCGCGGCTTCGGCATGGTCTTTCAAAACTATGCTCTGTTCCCGCATCTCAACGTCTACGAGAACGTCGCTTTCGGCCTGCGTGCGCGTCACAAAACGAAAGCGGAAATGGACGAACGTGTGACCAGCGCGCTCGAGTTGGTCCAACTGCCCGGTTACGGCAAACGCGCCGTCGACGAACTCTCCGGCGGCCAGCAACAACGCGTCGCCATTGCCCGTGCGATCGCGATCGAACCCGCGTTACTGCTCTTTGACGAGCCGCTCTCGAATCTCGACGTGTCTCTACGTGAAGAAACACGGAGCGAGTTGCGCGAACTCGTTACGCGTCTCGGCTTGACGGCTGTTTACGTTACTCACGATCAGGAAGAAGCATTCGCACTCTGCGATCGCATCAGCGTGATGGTCGGCGGAAAACTCATGCAGACCGGTCGTCCACGTGAACTCTACGAGCAACCCGCGGAAATCTCAGTGGCGAGTTTTCTGGGTCGCAACAACCTGATCAAAGCGATGCGTTTGAGTTCTAGCAAAACGAGCGACGGTGAGTTCAAGACCCTTGAAGGCGAACACACGCTACGACTGGCAGTCAAACACGACGATCTCGCGCCGTTGAACAAGCCTGTCTATCTCGCGATTCGTCCCGAGCACGTACAGCTCAGCGCCAGCAGCAACGGCGCTCCCAACACTCTGCCCGCAACCATTCGCGAAATCGTTTTCTCCGGCGCCACTTCCACTGTTCGTGTTGACGCAAACGGCTTGTTGCTCGAATCACTCGTCCTCCGCACCAACGGGCTCGAAGTAAATCAGCCCTGCAATGTTGTCCTCTCACCCGAACATTTAACCCTTCTGCAAAATTAATGAAAAGAATCCGTGGGAGATCCGTGGCTTTGTTTCTGATCACGGCTGTCGTTCTTCTCTACGGAGTTGTTTATCCAAATCTCTCGGTACTGATCAGTTCGTTTCAACGCGACGGGAATTGGACATTCGCAAACTATAGCGAGGTCCTTTCGCAAAGTTTCGTAATCGAATCGATCGTCGGCAGTCTCGGGCTCTCGATCGGCACGGTTGTGTTGTGTGCGCTTGCCGGCGTGCCGCTCGCATTTCTTTTTGAACGTTTCACATTCCCGGGACGGCGAATATTCGCCGCAATCGCTGCCCTGCCCCTTGTTCTGCCGCCACTCGTCGGCACGGTGGCGTTTATTTTTCTTTGCGGCGAATCAGGAATCCTGGCCCACAGCATTCAGAATCTCTTCTCACTTCAAAATCCACCGTGGCGTTTGCGTGGCTGGCCCGCGCTCCTGCTTTTCCATACTTACACGATGTACCCGTTTTTCTACGTGCTCACGGGCGCGGGACTGCGGCGGATCGATGCGAGTCTGGCTGAAGCAGCGCGCGTTTTGGGAGCCTCGCCGTTCACCGTTACCAGGCGTGTTCTGCTCCCACAACTCACGCCATCGTTGCTCGCAGCCGCACTGCTGACATTCATGACTTCGATGGCCTCGTTCAGCGCGCCACTGTTGTTCGGCGGCGACGTGCGCATATTGACACTCGAGATCTTCAGAGCGCGACAACGCGGCGACTTCGTCATAGCCATCACCGAAACGGTCGTGCTTGCGATCATCTCACTGGCGGCGCTGATCGTTTTTCAACGTTATGAAGGAACGCGTAGGTTTGCGGCTGCGGCGATGAAGGGCGCGCCGAGGCGGCGCGCGAGTATCGGCAGTGGCGCGGCGCGTGCAGTCGCGACGATCGTCGCTGTGTTCTTTGCGGTTGTTTTAGTCTTGCCGGTGGCGACTCTGTTCCTGGTTAGTTTCGCGCAGGAAGGATCATGGACCACGCAGACTCTGCCCGCCGCTTACACATTTGCAAACTACCAGCGACTGTTCGGCGATCCGCAGGCTGCTGAAGTTTTCTTCAACAGCTTTACCATGTCGGCAATTGCGGCGGCGGGGGCGCTGGTTTGGAGTTTTTGCATCGTCACGTTGTTGCGGCGGGAGGGACGCCAGTCGCGATTCTTCGGTGAAGGGTGGCGGCGATTGTTATCGTTGCTGGTGCTAATTCCCTGGGCGTTGCCGGGCACGGTCGTTGCCGTTTCGGTGGCTGAGGCATACGGACAGCCAAGCGCGTTGCTGGGTTCTTTTGTGTTGGTAGGAACGTTCTGGATCTTGCCGGTTGTCTATTTTCTGAGATTTATGCCGCTCGTCGTGCGGGCGTTGCAGGCGAGTATGGAACAACTCGACCCCACGCTCGAAGAGGCGGCGGGCTCGCTCGGCGCGCGGGCGTGGCAGAGATTTCTGCGGGTGGTTTTGCCACTCGTGTGGCCGGGCGCTGTTGCGGGCACGCTGCTGGCATTTGTGATTGCGTTAGGCGAATATGTTGCTTCCGTACTGGTGTTTGTACCCGCGAATCGACCCATTTCGATTGCGATCGCATCTGAGTTACGGGACTTCAATCTCGGGGCGGCGGCGGCGTATGGGGTTGTGTTGATTGTGATTATTTCGATCAGCATGATGGTGGCCGGCCGGCTCGAGAAATTGCGATGAAGAGTTTCACGCAAAGGCGCAAAGTTCTCGCGAAGACGCAAAGAAGAACTTAGTGCCTTTGCGTGAACTTTGCGGCTTTGTGTGAAACACGGAAACGATTAATGAAACTTCGAAATCATCTACAAACCTATCTCTCACTGCTGCTGTGTCTTCTTCTCCTCTCTCAGCAGCCACACGCGCAGACGGAAGACTCGAGTGCGAGCGACATACTCGTTAAGGCGGAGCTACATCAGGCGCTGCTCGATCTGACAAACCCGTGGACGGTGATGTGTGTCGCCGCACACCCGGACGACGAAGACGGCAGCACACTTACCATTCTCCGTCGCAAATACGGAGTTCACACGGTCTCCCTCTTCTCGACGTTTGGTGAAGGCGGACAGAACGCCGTCGGTCCCGAGCTCTATGAACAACTCGGCGTGATTCGCGCGCGCGAAACGATGGCCGCTGCTGAAGTGCAAGGCTCGGAGCCACACTTTCTCGGCTTCCGTGATTTTGGTTTCTCAAAGTCTGCCGAAGAGACGTTTCGCGCCTGGGGGGAGAAAGAACTCCTGCGACGCATGGTGCTTCAGATTCGCTTGTTGCGCCCGGACGTGATCATTACGAATCACGATACGACAAGCGGTCACGGTCATCACCAGGCAACGGGTCGCACAGTCTTACAAGCTTTCGATGCCGCTGCTGATCCGAAACAGTTTCCCGAACAACTATCTCAGACCGGCGTGTGGCAAGTGCAACGACTCTTCGTGCGCTCGCGCGTTACGGCCGACGCCTCGGCCAATACTCAACCGGGCGCGCAGTTTGTCACACTCGATCCGAACGAGACAGATCCGGTGCGAGGCACTACCTACGCGCAACAAGCGCTCGCCGGATTGCACAAACACGCGACGCAGGGACCATGGCCCAGCACAGTTCCTGCCGGTGGCGCGCGTCCGATTCGTTACAGTCTTGCGCGCTCGGCGCCGTCAGCCGCTCCCCTTCCCGAGAATGCGAAAACACCGCTCGCCGGATTGAGTTTGCCCGAAGCCGTCGCTTCCAAATTGGCGGCGCCCACGATCGAAGGCAAACCGTTGACTGAATTCCTCGACCGCCGTCTCGAGTTGCTGGTGTCATTGCTGAACGCGAAACGGCGCGGTGTGTTCACGGCGCCGAAGGAGGTTGTCGACGTCGATCCCCAGCGATTCAGCCTGATGTCGTCCCGGCTTGATAAGGCACTCGCCGCCGCGAGTGGCGCCTCGGTTGCACTGACTTCGGAAAGCGATGCTCTCGTTCCCGGCGAAGACGCTCGACTCAACGCCATCGTCGCAAATTCAGGAATGGCTGAGATTCAGATCAAGCAGGTTATGTTTCGCGGACTTGGCGTGGAGACGAAGCTCAACGCCGCTGAAAAGATTTTGCCGGGGACTGAAACTGCCGCGGAAGTGAAAGCCGTCACTCCGAAGACGACGGGTTTGACCGTGCCTTCGTCTGAACATCTTTACGACGGCCGCCTGTTTGGAGAACCACTGACGGTTGAAGCGGAGTTAATGATCGAAGGCGTTCCGTTTAGGATTAGAAACGCCACCGAGCGAGAGGTCGCGCCCGCAGTTGAAATCGTTGATGTGTCGCCCATGCCTTACGTCATCACTCCGGCCACTTCACAGAAGCCGCTCGAGTTCAGAGTCAAACTAAAAAACCATCTCGCTTCGGATTTCCGCGGACTCGTGCGAGTCATCGGGCAGAGTCTGGAGACAGGGCGCGAACTCACCATCCGCGCTAACGCGTCGGAAACGGCGAATCTCGTGGTGCGCAGTCCGCTGATACTGGGTGCACCTAACGAAGGCTTGAGTGTGGCGATCACAGTCGATCTGCCGAATCCAAGGGAACCGATCGCGAAACGGACGGTGCCCCTCGTCTATACCGACGCAGTCGTGGTTAGCGGCAGGAAGGTTGGTTACTTACCGAGTTATGACGAGACCCTGGAACGTTCGCTTGCGGCGCTGGGTGTTGACGCGACGAAGTTGACCATCGATGACATTGCAACAGCGAACCTCTCGACGTATCACACGATCATCATCGACAATCGCGGTTACGAAGCGCATCACGAACTCATTCAACTCAACCCGCGACTGCTGAAGTTTGTCGAAGATGGTGGCACGCTGCTCGTTTTCTATAGCAAGACCGGTGAGTGGAATCCTGATGAAAAGCGAGGCCGGCCGCAACTCGCGCCTTATCCGATCATTCTCGGCGACGAGCGCGTCACGCTGGAAGATGCGCCGGTTACTTTCCTGCAACCGAAACATCCGCTGCTGCACTTTCCCAACAGGATCACGCAGAAGGATTTCGCGGGCTGGGTGCAGGAGCGTGGGCTTTATTTTCCGAAGGAATGGGATCCACACTACGCCGCCATTTTATCGACCAACGATCCAGGTGAGCCGCCGTTAAGAGGCGGACTGCTGGTTGCGCCTTACGGCAGGGGAAATTACATCTACACGAGTTACGTTTGGTATCGACAACTGCGGGCGGGATTACCCGGAGGGTACAGGATGTTTGCGAACCTGATCAGTTACGGGAGAAGGAAAGAGGATTGAGCCGCAGATTACGCGGATAAACGCGAATTAAGCAGGAGAGTCGAGCATCTCCGCCTGGTCGATGGGTTCTTCACCTTCGAGTTCTTCGAGTTTTACGCGAGCGCGTTCGAGAAAGGTCTTGATCATTTCTCGGACGCGTTTTTGCATTTCGGCGCTGATGGCGCTCTCACCGACGAGGATCGCGAAACGGTGCAGGTCCTTGGCGTGTTGGCGGCGCAGTTCAACGTGCTGGACGATCTTGATCAGAACTTTCTGTCCGCGCTCTTCGAAAGCCGCTGCATAGCGCAGGTAATTTTTCATTTCGGAGCGCGCTGGTGACCATTCGAGACGTTCCGCGGAGTCTTCAGTTTTTTCTACTGTAAAAGTGGCTTGGACGGCGCCGATGATCGGCACTTCCGCACGGACTACCCAACGCATGATGCCGCCGGCCTCTTTGCGAATACCTTCGATACCGGGCATGAGGTCCGCAAAATTACGGAGCTCGCCGAAAAACTCACGGGCCTTTTCAAGTGTGGTCCGCAATTCCAATTGATCCGCGTAAGAGGCCTTGATTCGAAACATTTGTTCTCCGTTAACCGTTTCTCCAAGACGTTGATGCGCGCACGTAACAAATTGGTTTCCCGTGTCGCCTCTGCTAAGTTACACGATGAGCATATGACTGGTAAAGACTCTTGTCCGCGTTGCCATGAACGCGGTCTTAAAAGTTGGGCTGAACTGAACGACGAAGAGCGTGAGGTCGTCAAACGGCTGCCTGCATCCGCGGTGTACTCGCTCGAAGAACGACAATCCCGGCATCGCTGGTGCACGCGTTGCTGGCATGAAGAATCATCCGCGTCATCTGCGGCTTAATTCAGGATGCGATTATACGCCTCGCGAATGGCGCGCATCTGCTCCGTCACGGTTTCGTCCATCTCAGCTACCGATTCAAAGCCGGCTCGTGTCGCCACATCCTTTGCGGCAACGTGATTCGGGTCGGGCAGGCGTGTAGAGCGGTATGTAATTAACCTCAGGTTATGGTCGATCGAGCGCAGCAGACTGTAACCGTTACTCAGCACCGAAAAGTCTTCTTCCGTCAGCGAGTCGTCTTCGCGCAAACGGTCGAGAGTAAACGCCGTAGACCGATCTTCACCTTCGTCCAGCACTTCATCTCGCAACTGCAAATAACGCGCGGCGAAATAGACGTCCAGCATTCCGCCTGGTCCATACTTGATATCAGTTCCGAGCCTGCGGCCTCGTCCACCTTTCTCTTTTTCCAACCGCTCGCGGACGTGTCGCGTCACAGTCTTTAACTCGTTTACATCCAGTTTCGCAGCGTTCGCATGTATTCGATGGCGAGCATGCATTTCGATCATCTTTCCCATCTCGTGGTCGCCGCCGACACAGCGCAGCTTCGCGTAGGCCAACCACTCCCACGGCGCACTCTCATCTCTCAGGTAATCGAGAAAACCCTCCGAGCTCGTGACGAGTGGTCCATTCTTGCCGTGAGGCCGCAGACGCGTATCGACGCGATAGAGATAACCCTCTCTCGTGATGCTCGCGAGCGCGGCAATCATGAGTTCAACGAGCCGCGAATATGTCTCATCCTGTGTCAGCGTCTTTATTGGCGAGGGTACAAGTGAGTCGTAGGTAATCAGGATGTCGAGATCCGAGCCGTAATCAACCCCGCCCGTGCTCAGCCGGCCCAAACCGTAAAAAGCTACTCTTGGACCACCACTGAACGATCCGTAACGCCGCGCCATCTCACGCCGAGCGATGAGATAGGCCACGTTCATGCTCGCTGTGGCGAGCTCAGTTTGCAGGCTATTGGTCTCGAAGATTGAGAGCTCATTTTCGACATCCAGCGCGGCGATCTCGATGATTAGTTCGGCCCACTGCAAACGAAAGGCGGCGAGCTCAGCGGGAAAACTGCGTTCTGCATCGATCGCAGCACGCAGGATCGCGCGATAGTCGCGACGTAGAGCCGTCGTTGCGGTGGTATCGAGCACACTGATAAGCGCCGGGTTGGCTGCGATTCTTTCCGCGAACGGCTCAGACGTGCCGCAGAGTTGAAGCAACGTCTCCAGATTCATCTCGGTAATCAATACGTGCTCGTCTGTTTTTGCGAGTGAAGCTGTGATGCGAAAGAGCTGGAGCAATGCGCGATGTGGGTTGAGAGCTTTGTCTGCGAGCGTGATGATCCGGTTAGCGAGCGGTTTTATCCTGCCGGACCACTCAGGACCCATGTGCTCGGTGAGAACGCGCGCACAGTCCATGGCCACGACCGTGTCGGTTGGGACTTCAGTTGCGACTTCGTGGACAACAACATCTTCAGTTTTCTCCACGTCTGCAAACAGACGATCGTAGGTGTGGCGTACATTCGTCGTATGCGTCTTCAAAGCATTCAGAAAATCATCCTTGCCGGCAAAGCCCATGCGACGCGCGATGAGCGACTGTGCTTCGTCATTATCGGGCACGGTGTGCGTTTGTAAGCCATGCTCCATCTGTAACCGGTGCTCGAGCATGCGCAGAAAAGTGTAGGCATCGGATAGTTGGCTGTGTTCCGGTTCGGTGATAAAGCTGCGATCCGCGAGCCGGCCAAGACTCATAAGCGTGTGCGGCACGCGCAACCACTCGTCGCGGCCGCCATGGGCGAGCTGTAACGCCTGCGCCATAAACTCGATCTCGCGAATGCCGCCACGACCGAGTTTCACGTTGTAACCACTCTTCTTCTCGACCTGGTGATCGATCTTTTGTTTGGCAAGCCGAACACTCGCGAGGGCGCCGCTCACACTGACATCCGGACGAAACACAGCAGGCGTGACGGCTTCCTTAAACCGCGTGAACAGTTCTACTGAACCGGCTGCGGGGCGTGAGCGAATCAAAGCCTGTCGTTCCCAGTCCTGCGCGGTGTGCAGGTAATAACGCGCAGCTTCCTGCAGGGAACACGCGAGCGCTCCATCGCGGCCGTGCGGGCGCAGGCGCAAGTCGACGCGATACGCCGCGCCTTCGCCACCTGATTGGCCCACCAGACGCGCGATTGTTTCGGACAGTTTGACGAAGTACTCGCGATTACTGACCTCGCCGCGTTCCCCCATGCCGGCTGTTGTGCCGTCGTCGGAGTAGAGAAAGACGAGATCGATGTCCGACGCGTAGTTGAGTTCCATCGAACCGAGTTTGCCCAGTGCGACTACGCAAAACTCGGCGGTGGCAGTGCGTCCGCGATCATCGATGCGACGTGGTAGACCGTAACGATTGTCGAGATCCTGGCGCGCGAGGCTGAGTGCGTAATCGAGAATCGCGTCGGCGAGATTCGACAACTCTTCCATCGTCTCGACGAGAGTTTGCGAGCGACGAATGTCGTGCAGGTAAGTGCGCAGCAACTCGCGACGGCGAAAACGTGCGAGCAATACTTGTGGGTTGAGGGATGAGTTTGTGAGAGCGAAGCGGGCGAGTGCTTCTTTTAACTCGTCGCAGGTTCTGACACGCGGGTCGGCGCGTTCGCGTGAGAACCAGGGAAGATATTCCGGATTCTGCTCGAGGGTTGTGGCGAGCAGCGGACTCCAGGCCGCCAACGCGAGTACATCCGCCATTAGTGCAGGTTGTTTGAGTAGTTGCTGATAAGAACGTTCGTTCTCTTTTCTCAGCCGTTCCAGGGCACGCTCGGCGGCTTGTTGATCGGGCAAATCACGAAATAGAGAATGCACGCTGACATATTAAGGCAATTCTATAATCGAGAGACACTCTGCGGCCCTCTGCGGCCCTCGGCGTGAAACAGGGTGTTTGACGCAGAGATCGCAGAGAGCCGCAGAGATTTAACCTGATTCTAGACGTCGTAATACAAACTAAACTCCAGCGGATGTGGACGCATGCGCAAAGGAGTGATCTCGCGCTCTCGCTTGTAACGAATCCAGCGTTCAATCAATTGCGGACTGAACACGTCGCCCTTCAACAAGAAGTCGTGATCGGCTTCGAGCGCCTTCAACGAATCATCCAGCGACCCCGGCAACGTCGGCACGTCCTTCAACTCTTCCGGCGAGAGATCGTAGATGTCCTTTTCAAGTGGATCACCCGGATCGATCCGGTTCTGAACACCGTCGAGACCCGCAAGCAACATCGCCGAGAACGCGAGATAACCGTTGCACGACGGATCCGGAGGACGAAACTCGAGTCGCTTCAATTTCGGATTCGTAGAGAACATCGGAATACGAATCGCCGCCGAACGATTGCGAGCGGAATACGCGAGGTTCACCGGCGCTTCGAAACCCGGCACCAGACGTTTGTAGCTGTTCGTCGTAGGCGCGGCAAAAGCAACAATCGCAGCAGCATGCTTCAACAACCCGCCAATGTAGAAACGTGCGATTTCTGACAGCCCGGCATATCCGTCACCGGAGAACAGCGGTTTCTCACTCTTCCACAAAGACTGGTGACAGTGCATTCCCGAACCGTTATCGCCATACAGCGGCTTCGGCATAAACGTCGCTGATTTTCCAAACTGGTGTGCAGTATTGCGAACTACGTATTTGAATATTTGAAGATTGTCGGCCGTTCCCAACATCGTGGAATAGCGAAAATCGATTTCACACTGGCCCGCAGTGGCGACTTCGTGATGGTGACATTCGACTGTCACGCCGCACTTCGCGAGAGTAAGCGAGATCTCGGAGCGCAGGTCGATCAGTGAATCGATTGGCGCGCAGGGGACATAACCCTCCTTCGCCCGAATACGATTACCGAGATTTGAGCCGGCAAACTCGTTTGCGTCGCGGCCGGTGTTCCAATGCCCTTCATCCGAATCGATCGTGAAACCCGATGAATTTTGGTCGTTATGAAACTTGACCGAATCAAATACGAAAAACTCAGCTTCGGGGCCGAAGTAAGCAGTGTCGGCAAGACCGGTAAATTTGAGATAACTCTCGGCGCGTTGTGCGACCGAACGTGGATCGAAGGCGTACCCTTCTTTGGTGATGGGATCGACGGCATTGCCGATTAAGCAGAGCGTGGGTTGTTCCGCAAACGGATCCATCCAGAAGCGGGTGGCGTCCGGAACGAGCAACATGTCTGACTCGTGAATCGCAGCCCAGCCACGAATCGAAGACGCGTCGAAGCCGAAGCCGTCTTCAAACTGATCTTCTCCAAGTTCGGCGATCGGGAAGGTAAGGTGTTGCCAGGAGCCGGGTAGATCCGTGAAGCGAACGGAAACAAACTTGGCGCCCTGGTCGGTAGCGTATTTCAAGACAGTCTTAGGGTTCATTTGATCTCCTGAAAGATTAAGGGAGTGTTGGGGGTGCTCTTCGCCCCGGCGTGGTCTGTCGTGCGAAGTAAATTG
>Ga0070700_100000159_pt1 | contig 38913 bp, 55 predicted proteins | sample KBSK5101metaG_FD_65456 | JGI IMG/M metagenome (GOLD analysis project Ga0070700, IMG submission 65456) | Corn, switchgrass and miscanthus rhizosphere microbial communities from Kellogg Biological Station, Michigan, USA - KBS K5-10-1 metaG | ecosystem: Host-associated > Plants > Roots >...
GAATGTAATTTATTCAAATTTTCTGTTGATTCTAGGTTTTCCCTTTCGAGAAATTCCCAGACGCTGATATGTTTTAGTGCAGACATTGAATCTCCATTCTTGTCTATTTTCTAGGTTAAGACCGCCTCCTGTGTAGTTGCAGGAGGTTTTTTTATTCGTTTACGAGTATACGAATTTGACTAAATTTAAGTCAACATATACAATGAAGGATATGTACAAAGGAATTTATGAAGCTAAAAGAGTATTTTGCCAAACATACTGTCAACAAGACCAAATGGTGTGCCAAACACAACATCTCGCGTGCCACCATCAATAATATATTGGGTGGAAAGAAGACGACCTTAGAGATGGCTGTTAAAATCTATAAGGCGACCAATAGAGAGGTCACCCCTATGGAATTAGGTGTCTTGCCCTAGACAATATCTCTAGCCTCCTTTAAATAAAGATTTATGAGGCTATATGTATCAGTTCTGGATCGACACTATTCCTGTATCTTGGTCCGCTCCCATCAAGGGTAAGCATGGCTTCTTTGATAAGAAGTCTAAGCAAAAAGATCTTGTTCGTTATCAACTCAAAGCACTCTATAAAGATAAGCCCCTTTCTGAGCCCGTTTCTTTAGAATTCACCTTCTATTTACCCATCCCTAAAAGTGCATCGAAAAAGAAAAAACAAATGATGCTCGATAATCTCATTTCACCCACTACCCCAGATACTACAAACATGCAAAAGCTCTATGAGGATTGCCTGCAAAACATCGTGATTGAAAATGACCGCTTGTCAAATAAAATCTCGTCGGTTAGATATTACTCAAATACGCCCGGAATTCTAATAACCGTTAGACCTTGGCGAGAAGAAAACCAACCAAAAAAGGAGATTTATGAACCAAGATCAACTCAAGCAACTCATCAACTTTGACTATCAACTTTCAACATTTGCTATTGGCATGCACCAATATCTTTTGCAAGTGAATGAAAAGGGCTCAAAACTTTCTGCTGATCTGATCGACTTCTCTGAAAGATTTGGAGATTTCGTTCATGCAGCACGTAAAGAAGGTTTTACTGCTGTTCCTATTGAAGAGGTAAAGTAATGGCTAAAGGTAAAGTTAAAATTGAAAAAGTGATGAAGGAGTTCAAAAATGGAACACTTCATTCCGGTTCAAAGAAAGGACCGGTAGTCACTAGCCGGAAACAGGGGCTTGCAATTGCCTTAAGTGAAGCGCGAAAAAAAGGCGCAAAGATTCCTAAAAAATAATAATATCTTTTAAGGCCACGTTAAGACTTGGCCAAAAAAAGAGCATATTTAGATAGATTTAAACTTTAAACTATACGTTTGAACAGAGTTGGATAGATTTAGCGTCTATTGCGCACAACTCAAGGGCTATTATCAGACCATCATGAAGGTGCCTTATGAAACCTGAAATGTGGAAAGGAACCCAGGAAGAAAAATGTTAAAACCCAATGAAAACCATCTTTTATATTTAATAGGGATTACAGAAATTTATAAAAATGAACTCATGTGGTTACAGAATCCCATCCGTGACGCAATGCAAGAAATAAATATGTGGAGAGCACGTTTCATTCGAGAAAATCCTCAATATGAACCGGGATATCTTCATTCTTTGCTAAATTCAAGATTTATTTGTGACACCACACCCGAAGAATTTTTCCAAAAGATAAAGGAGCAAAAATGAGCCTTCAACCTATAGGACCAAGACTAGTAGTTCAATATAAAAAAATAGAGCAAAAGAAAGGGGCATTAATATTGCCGACTGAAGAAGCTCCACAATTCGCTACTGTGATTCAAATTGGCGAAAACAATTTAGACCTTCTTGAAGGAGATCTGGTTGCTCTAAATAGACATGCAGGTGTCGCTTTCAAAATTGAAGGTGAAGTTTACCTGGTTGTTGATGAAAAGGACGTAATTGCAATTATGGAGACCCACAATGAGACTTAAATTTATCGATACCACACAAATTCATGCTCAATTCGAAAACCCTGCTGAAATGAAAAGCAGAGCACAACAAATTTCAAAAATAGCATCAAATGTAATTCGGAAATTGGAAGAACCCAAACTTTTTCGAAGACTTAAAGAAAGGGTCTTGGATATTTGGAAAGTTTAGAATTCTTTAAAAATATAGACATAAAAATTATTTTAGTGTTACACCTGGTCATATAGGAGAATCTATGCCAAAAAGAGATAAATTAGGCCGTTTTGCTAAAAAGAAAGTTGTCAAAAAGAAAGCTAAAGTTGCTAAGAAATTAGCTAAAAAAGCTGCTCCAAAAGTAGTCAAGAAAGTCACAGTTCAAAAGCCTCGAAAAGTTCCAATTCCAAAACTTAGCGACTATACGCTATATGATCTTCAAGATATGATCCAAGCTGAAGTCATGTTCCAAATGAAGGAAATTTGGTAAATGCCTACAAAGGATCCGATTGCTTTTGCTTATGAAGTCATTTTGAAAAGGAATTTAAAAGACTATGAGCAGAAATTAGCATATTTCGAATCCTATTTGGAAGAAAGACTGATAGCATTTCAAAGTGAATGTCAAAACAAGATCGACGCAACCACATTCTATTTAGAGGGTGAATTCTTAAAACGGATGGCAGCCTTAGAATATAATGTTGAAAAGCAATGTGAAAAGCGGAAGCGTCTATTTCCGAAATGGTGGAAATAATGGCTGGTGCACCTAAAGGAAATAAGAATGGAATCAAATTGAAAACGCCAGAACTTCGTAAAGAAGCCTATCGTCAATATTGTGAATTCATTGCGACAGGACATTCAAAAGAAGAGTGGTGTTTTGAACATCCCGAAATTACTTTGACGCATAAAACTATGGAGAAATACATCCATAATGACCCAATTGAATTTCCTCCTATACACAAGGAAATAGCTGAGTCGAAATCTTATCAGCATTGGTGTGAATTAGGTAAGAAAATGATGCTAGGCCAAATTGAGAAAAGTCAGCCAGCTATATTTCAAATGTTCATGCGAAATAAATTCGGATGGGATAAAGAAGATGCTACAGAAGTTGCAGAATGCGCAGCTGATATCATTTTAAATTCAATTCGAAAAGGTAAAGCAATTTAAATGAAATCGAAATGGAGTGACATCTCACTTGGTCAAGAAATAATACCATTGAATAGCGTAAAGAAGAAGAGTTATGAATGAATGGAACCGCTCAATGCGAAACATGTGGTCTCGATTGGTTAGATTGTGAATCGTTACTCGGCGAAAGGTGTTGGAGATGTCTTTCTCGTCATTTCAACTCCACGTATGTCCCTTCTGTATATATAAACCATCCTACTAAATTAGCTCTCTGGAAAGAAAACTTCAAAAAGGAATTAGATGAGCGCACTCTCTGATTTCTTCTCTGAAAAGCAGCTTCTTTCAATTCGCGAATCCAACCTATCAATTAATATCTGGGAAGGATCGATTCGTTCTGGTAAAACACATGCTTCACTATGGAGGTTTGTTGATGAAGCGTCTCGCGGTCCTAATGGGGATTTTGCTATTGTTACTCGTACTTATGACAGCTTTGAGCGCAATATTCTCCCTGAACTTCAGAAAATCATGGGAAACCATGTGCGGTATTTCAGAGGTAAACGCCAGCTCTATATTAAGAATAGAAAGTGCCATGTAATCACTGCTGATGATGCTTCGGCTGAAGCTAAGATTAGAGGTTGTACCTTAGCCGGCGCTTATGTCGACGAAGTCACAATCATCCCTGAAAACGTCTTTATCATGTTAATCGGACGTCTATCTATTGAAGGTTCTAAACTCTTTGGCACGACTAACCCAGATTCTCCTTATCATTGGTTCAAGATATGGATGGAAAACAACCCTGATCTTATAGCTTTTAAGTTCATCATGGATGACAACCCCTCGATGTCTCAAGAGAGAAAAGATTTCTATAAGCGTCAATTTAAGGGATTATGGTATCAAAGATTTATAGAAGGACGCTGGGTTCAAGCGGAAGGAGCGATCTATGATTTTTTCGATGAGAAGCTGCATGTTATTGATTTTCCTTTGTCTAGTGCCACTAGCTATGTGGTTGGTATTGATTATGGGACTACTAATCCTTGTGCATTCGTTCTGGTCGGCATAAATAAACATCGATATCCTAATATTTGGGTGGAAGATGAATACTATTATAACTCACGGGTCACTCAAAGGCAAAAGACTGATGCTGAATATGCTGAAGATCTCAAAACCTTTATCGAAAATAGAGGCGTTACGGCGATCTATCTCGATCCTTCGGCTGCGTCTTTTCGTGCAGAACTGATTAGAGCTGGCGTTGATAATCTAATTGATGCTGAAAACGATGTGATTGATGGCATACGGTTTGTTGCTAAGCTTCTAAATCAAGGAACATTTAAAGTCTGCCGGAAATGCAGGAATCTAATAGCTGAGTTTCAGTCTTATGTATGGGATGAGAAGAGCTTAAAGTCTGGGATTGATAAGCCTAAGAAAGAGAATGATCACGCCCTTGACAGTCTACGCTACGCGCTTTATTCCCACTTCTTTTTATCAGAACAAGGCGGCTTAACTGCCAAAGACCTAGATCGAAACTTTAATCAGGCAAATGGGATTCAAGACGATCTTCCTGCCTTCTTTCAGCAGCCAAATCAGGGTCATCCTTTACCAAGATTTTAACTACTTCCCTTTCATCTTCTTCAAAACATCTTCGATTTTAGTAAGACTTGCCAAATGACTGGTCGACGAGTGAGTCGAGCGCACTAATATCATAGCGAGCAAACTAGCGATTAGGATAAGGAGTAAAACGATGACGATGAGCATTATTGAACCTTGTAAAAGAGCCCCTACTTCCATTTCGGGGCCCAAACCGACAGATTTATTGCGATCGTAAACCAAATTTTTTTGTTGGTTTAAGATACGTAGGCATCATCTCTGATTAGCCTTTTTTTTGTCTAGTCTCTCTAAAAAATCTTTAGCTTTCATGCAGTCATCTTTATCCCCTTTGAAAATAATAAAGGAGATGTTCTTCTTTATGTCACCACCGGCAACTATCGCTCTATCTGTCTCAGCGGGAGTATCGGCATTTTTGTCCCACCAATCGTAGTATTTGATGATTAAATTTATGAGATCTTGAAACTTTTTATCTTTGCCGAGTTTCATTTGGAATAACTCACAAGATCACCCTTATCGGTTTATTGATTGGCTCGTAGCGTTCGTTGACGTGCGAGGCGTTCACCATCCATCCCCAATCTGTCTTCTTTCTTCCATAGCTTTCATGGATGTGGCCAAAAACATGTAGTTTTAGCTTAGATAATCTCAAAAGATTAACCATAAGATTTCCTGATCCCACATGAATAAAATGGTCGTGATAGTAAATATCATCCATAGTTCCGAATGGGGCGGTATGGGTCACCAATATATCAGTGTCTTCAGGTATTAAGTTAAACTTGACCGCCAGCTCCTGCTCACTATCCAATGTAAACGCCTTACATTTCGGATTCATCCCGGGGAAAGTCTTAGTCCAAGGAGATCCCCAGATTTTGAGACCTTCGAATTCGGTTCCGGAGTCGCAGAGATAGCCTTGGATGGCGGTGTTGAACTTCTCTAATCTGGTGTCATGATTGCCAGCTATAAATATCTTTTTAGTATATTCCTGTTTTCTCAGCCAATCTGTGAATTGATTAAACTCATATGGGGTATCACTCTTAGTCAAATCCCCCGCAACAATCAAAAGATCACCCCCTTCTAATTCGGGATAATGACCATGAAGGTCGGAAACACAGTCTATGATCATTTCAAATCCTGTGAAAGCTCATCCCAGCTAAAGTTCTTTCGACATTTAGGACATAGCACTAAATTATGCTCAGGAAGAATCAGCCACTCTCTTATCTGATTAGATGAGCTGTGGCATTCTTTAATCATGCACTTAACTAAAACGTCTTGTTCTTGAAGTTTCATTGTCTCCAACCAATTAATATTTCTTTGATGTCTCTGATATCAGTCCAAGAATCCCAAATGAGAAACCAGGTCAACAGGAAGAAGAAAAGGATAGTGTAGAATTTAAGGGCAACCGTTTTCAATTCAATTCCTTCAATTTTTTTCTAGCAATTTTTACATTTCGTTTTAACTGGTCTCCCAATCCATCTAAAACACCATCATATAATTCGTCTTGTGACGCAAGGAAGATGGTTACGGCTGTCATTAATATTGAAAACTGCGCTGTGCCTTCCGGGCTGTATTCAAAAACCAAATTCAAGATATTATTTGCGCATTCCTGTGTTTGTTTTTCGTTCATTTCGGTGGCTCCTTAGGAGGAGGTGGTAAAGGCATCCAGTGGGTAATAGTTGAGATTCCAGTACATCCACAATTGGGCGGCCAATCATTAAAATGCTCTCCACACCAAAAAACAACGAAAAACCCATGAAAGTCATTATAAGATTCCGCTGTGTAAACTAAAAAAACCCCTTTCTGAGAGGGAAGACTATCTGTCACTCTTATCCACTCCATCAGCAGAATCCCGATGATGGCTGTGCTGCAAAAGTAGGAGGAAAGTCTCGATACATGGGAACTTTAGGGAAGGCAGTTTTAATATCTATAGGCTTTAAATTCCCAGCAGTTGTCTTAATTGCCTCGTTTTCTAGCCGATTAGCTTGAGCAAGTCTAGAGGCTGCTGTTAACTCGCTTTTGACCATTTTGTCTAAGCCAAGGGCTCCATTAAATAACATCCCTTTTTTCAGGTTATTGACCACCTCGATCATCTGTTGCATTGACTTTTCTCTAAAGTGATCGCTAGACCTCTTTAGCGCATCAGCCACTTTTTTAGTTTCTCCAAATGACCCCCCTCTCCAGATATGATGAAAGACTTTAATCTCTTCATCCTTAGATAGCCCTTCATTGTTGGCTAGCTTTTCCCATGTTGCAGAGTCTACAGGTGTTGTTGTCATAAGATCCTCAATTTGGTTAATTGGAATTCCATTTGGCATCACAAAAAGCAATTAATAGGATAGTGCAGCCGATAAGTGAAGTGTGGATATTATCATTCACATATCCATAGTAGAGAGCGATAAATGAGGTAATCATCGTCAAGAAGGGAATCATTTTAAGACATTCGCCTCAAGATTCTGGTTCATTTTCGTGAACTTGCTATGATGTTTTTGGAAAGGTTCATCTTTAGGAGTACATGATCTAGAGCAAGAGGAGAGGACAATAAGAACGAGAAGAAAGGCGTATTTTATTTTTTTCATCGCTTAAATAATCTCTCTTCCTTTGGCGTATTTTATGAGCTCCAGTAAGACTGTTCTAAAGCGAGCATCTATAGTCTTCGGGTCTAAAGATGGCAAATAAGGAAATTCAAAAACATCTCCTGATTTTGTTCGCTCTCCCCAAATTCCCATATATGCGTTCATTACAAGAGCGATGCGATACCAAATTTCAGATGGAACCTCGACAAGCTCAGACGTTTCTCTAATATATTCTGACAGAAAAAAGCAGTGTTTAGTCATGCTATCGGCATACATTAAAAGATCGTCGTGATTTGGAAAAATATCTAATAGTTTATGTCTAACGTCATCTTCGTTCACAAAATCACCCTTAATCACTTTTGCTTTTTTCGTAAGGTTTGATGTAAAGCCTATAGAAATCATCGTCTGAATACCCAGATTTCCCTTTCTTAATCTTGGTATTCATGCGCTCAAATTCGATTAAGTTCTGGTCAGCAATGTTACATTGATCCATCGCATAGGCTAAAGCTTCTTTGTCTACATTCCCATGCAAAGCTTCTAAAAAGATGCGGTCCCATTGCCTATCGACTGTCTTTTTCTTTAAATAGAGTTCTGTCCAAACTTTATCCGATTTTTTGCACAGATTCATATCCTATCCTTATCTTTGAAAACAAATTCAATATCGTTTAATGTAAAGTAAAATCTTTAATCCACAGGGTTAGGTCATAATGACGCTATTTCCGCAACTTTCCAATACCTTTTACACAGACAACGATCACGATGTCCTAAAGTTAATGGATTATACGTATGCCAAGAATATCCAAATTAATCAATCTTTTTGGTCTGAAGCTGAAATTGATCAACGTTTCAAAGCAGGGGATCAGACTCTTTGGAATGATATCTATGGGAACCTTCCTGCTTTTCGTCGTCGCCAATTCAATTTCAATCGAATTCGCCGAATCACGAATATGATTACAGGCTATCAACGCCAGCACCGAAAATCGACTGTGTGTACCCCTATTGAGAATTCAGATGAAATGACCTCAAATCAATTTAGCAAAATTCTGATGTGGGATGATCAAAAGAATCATGTTTTGGAAACAATTTCAGATGCTTTTGATGGAGCAGTGACTACAGGGATGAATTTGCTTTCAGTTTGGATGGATTATCGAAATGACCCTGTAAATGGTGATCTTGCCGTCGATAACGTCGCATTTAATGGCTACCTCATCGATCCCTATTTCAAAAAGATGGACCTTTCAGATTGTAATTCAATTTGGACTCGTAAATATTTGTCGCGAAATCAGGTGAAATCGCTTGTTCCTGGAAGGGAAGGTGAAATCTTAGAAATGCGTGGCTGGGGCAATCGGGATGGCAAATTCCAATTCATGCCTGAATCTTATAACTACGGCATGCAAGATCTTTTAACTTATGATGAGTTTTGGTATTTAGATTCTCGAAAACAAAAGCTTCTTTGCGATGTGCAAACAGGCGAAACGATGGAGTGGAGAGGACAGGATGAAGATCTACAAGACTTTTTGCGAACTTATCCCCAAATTCATACTTTGGAGCAAGAAATCCAAACCGTCAAGCTTGCTATTGTTGTTCAGGGTAAGGTTATGTATCATGGTCCTAATCCTCTTGGTATTGATCGCTACCCTTTTGTGCCAGTATGGGCTTATTACGAGCCTCAAATGTCAGACTTCCCGTGGAGAGTCCAAGGAGTTGTTAGAGGACTTAGAGACGCGCAATATCTATATAATCGACGTCGAATAATTGAATTAGACATCTTAGAATCCCAAATCACTTCAGGCTTTATGTATAAGGAGAACGCTTTAGTTAATCCTAAAGATGTGTTCTTGCAAGGTCAAGGAAGAGGACTCGCACTTAAAGCTAATGCCCAGCCTGGCGTAGACGTAATGAAGATCGAGGCTCCACAGATACCTCCCTCCATGATCCAGCTTTCAGAGCTTCTTGGTAAGGAGATCAGTGAGGTATCGGGAGTTAATGAAGAGCTTCTTGGGTCAGCCCAAGATGATAAAGCCGGTATCTTAGGAATGCTACGTCAGGGCGCGGGTTTAACTACACTTCAAGGCCTTTTTGATAATTTAGATTACGCACAAAAAATGCTTGGCGATATCAGAATATCCCTTATTCAGTCGAACTGGACACCTGGAAAAGTTCAAAGAGTCATAGGAGAAGAGCCTTCTCCACAGTTTTATAATCGAGCTTTTGGTAAATACAAAGCTATCGTCGAAGATGGTTTAAATACCTCGACCCAGCGCCAGATGCAGTTTGCCCAACTTCTCCAATTAAGAGAGCTTGGCATTCCTGTTCCTGCCGAGATACTTGTCGAATCTTCTACATTACAAAATAAGGAGAAACTTACCAATGCCCTCGGTCAACAAGAACAACAAGCAGCGCAAGCGGCCCAACTCCAGCAAGAAACGCAAATTGAACTCCTCAAAGCGCAAATTGAAGACCTCCACGCAAGAGCCGTTGCTAACCAAGGACTCGGTCACGAACGTGCAAGCCGTATTCAGGAAAACCAAGCTCTTGCCGTTGAAAGACGCGCCGCCGCCCATAAAGATCTCGACCAAGGACTTCTCGATAAAGCAAAAGCAATTAAAGAGCTTACTTCAATCGATTTGGAGCAGGTTCACAGAGCAGTTGAGATTTTAAAACTGATTCAGGGAAATCCTGAAGAGAAAGAAAAGCCAGCGTCTTCTCCCGAGAAAAAGAAGAAAACGCCAGCTAAGAAAACAGCTGCTTAGAAACGGTATCCAAATGTCAGTCGAGATCCCAACACATGGGTTGTCTCAACATTAGGGATTTGGAGATAATAAGGTTCAAATTGGATTTCCCAATTTTTCAAATCTCCTAAATGCCAAAGAAAGGGCATCCCAATTTCACAAAGCCATCTTGTATCGTGAATTGAGACTGCTTTTGTCTTATACTTCACAGGATTCTTTACATTATGAAATTCAGTAGTCGGGTCTCCGATTGTTTGTGGTGGAGCATTTTCATGTCTGACAATCGTCAAATTGCGTTTATTATGGAGGTGAGGGACTCTTCTCATTTCATATCTTTTTTGACTCAGGCTTAAATATCCTTTCACATGAAGACCTAATTCAAACATTTCACCAAATTGGTGCATATATTTCATACCCAAAGTTCCGTAGCTCCAATTCTTTAATTTCCCAATTTGCTTTTCAACTGAAAACATTGAGAAACCAGACCCTATATACCCTATGATATGGTCTTGAAATGATAAAGTGTGATGATAACCAAGACGCAATTCTCCATTGACGAAATGATCAAGGTGGACATTGTTTTTGTCTTTCGTATGCCAAAGAGAAGCAACCTTCATTTCAAATCCTGTGTAAACTGAATCGGGCTTAATGCGCTCATATCCCAAATTCAAGAATCCAAAATTGAATCGATGTTCATATTCGGGAGTTTTCGGAATGTCTAAATGAATCAATGTTTGGGGGGTTATCTTTTGAGGGAGATCACCATCAGCACATAAAGAAACGAATGGGGTTAGCAAAGTTACACCAGAAAAAACCAGGGCTTTCATATGCGTCCTTTTGTTTTGTTTTCAAAAATAACACGATAGCCGATCGCTGTTTCTAAAAAAAGAGTAAAAATATTTTTATATATAATGTATAGTGAGGTTTAGAAAACCTATACTAAGGAGATACTCATATGGGTAAAGCACAAATGCACGGTGAATCAGAAAAAGAAGGCGCACCATGGGGACGTGGCAAGCACGCTAACATGCCTACAGAAGTGAAATTGGATACATATCCTAAAACACACGAAATGGGCCCAACTGTTGAAAATGATACGATGACTAGAGTTGATGCTGAAAATAAAAGAGCTCATTCTAAAACTCGTAGCTACATGTCTAACCAACACTAGAGGTTTTTATGGCTAAGTCCGGTAACGGCTACGTCAAACGGTATAACGTACAAAAAGAACATAAGGATTTCGGGAAGACCGAAAACTACAACTTTGAAGTACAAGAGCAGCCTACTCCTCGTATGGGAGATGCTAGCTTTGCCAACATGCCTGAAGCACCCATAATGAAGAACTTCTCTCGGTCTCACAATTATAGATCAGGGGTCGTTAACGATTTTAGCTGCGGTTTAGAAGAAGATTCTGGTATTCAAGAAAACAAGGTCTATAAGAATAAATTTCAGGCACCTTAATTATGGTTATGATAAAACCGGCTGGTAAAGCAGGAAAGATCGCTAAAGCTGTAATGAGAGGGAAGGGCGTTAAGTCTGCTCCCACCGGTGATAAGCTTGAAAAGATTAAGAATAAAGGACCTTATCTTCAACATTAGGAATTTATGGATAAGCTGATTAAGAAAGTGAAAAAGGATTTAGATAAAGGCCAAAAAGACGTAAAAGTCTTAAAAAAAGCCGATAAAAAATTCGATCGCAAAATAGCTAAATGCGATATGAAAATGAAGAAAAAGAAATGACTACTTCATGGAAGTCCATACAGGAATCTCTAATTTTAGAGCCTGAATTTAGACTTTATGAAAGTGCTGCCAAAGAAGTCAGAGAAAATCTGGCCAAGCAGCTAGGCATGACATTAGAGCAATATGACGAAAAGCTCCATTGGGGTTTTTCCGAATTTTACGATTAGGAATCTATGGCAAAGAATTGGATTCAAAATGCGATTAAGAAACCGGAATCACTTAGAAAAGAGCTACATATTAAAAAAGGTGAAAAGATTCCGGCAAAAAAGTTAAATGCAGCTGCTAAAAAAGGTGGAAAAGAAGGCCAAAGAGCGCGTTTAGCTAAGACACTAAAAGGATTTCACCATTAATAGGTAAAAAATGAAAACATTAGCCGTATTATCAATTCTGAATTTAACATCTCTTTTTGCAGATTACCATGATCCTGTAGCATCCTTCCATGTCGATGCAACCGATTATAAAGGTATGCCAGAAGCTCATTTAAGCTTTAATCATCAATCAACTTTCGAAGTCGAAGACAGTACAGCAATTATTTTACATGGTTTAATCAACCCCTATTCGCCTAAAACGTTCCACAATGAGCTAGGGATTGGCTTTCGAAGATTATACGAAAATTTCGGCTTTGGAACGAATATTGTCTATGCCCATCGAAACAGCTTTGGGTTTTTTAATCATCATATTATTCCTGGTATTGAGCTTTTCTACGATCATTTCGGCCTAATCTACAATCGATATGTGCCTATTAAGTCTCGTGTTGAATTCGAAGATATGAAATACTTGTTCCATGATGTATCTGAGCTCTCCTTATTTTATCGGCCTTCGAAAAAATACGAATTTAGTGTTACTCCGCATTTCAATCACCAGACTAAACGGGTCGGAATCCGTGGAGACATTAGCGCATTTGTTCATGACAACGTCCAGCTCTCTTTAACTCCATACTTTGAGTATAACGTACAAAAAGGACTAAAATTGTCTGTTGGATATCACTTCGGTGGTGTACCAAAACTTATCAATCATAAGATTTCCAAATCTCACGATTTTTACTTCACAACGGATAAAAAAGAGATTGCCAAAATTGCTGCTCCGAATCCTGCTGTATTAGTACCTTCTCCAGCTCCAATCATTATTCATCCTCCTTCAGATGAAAACGAAAAGCCTAAAGAAAACAAGAATTGGTGGGATCGTATCATCACTTGGAGAGTATCAGAGCAAGCTGCTAGCAAATAATAATTTGTTTTGATAGCTTGGGTTCATGGTTATAAAAAGACTCCAAGATCAGCTCGTCGTTTCTAAAGACAAAATCAAAAAAGACCCATCCAAGCTGGGTCAAGCTGTCTATGACATTCTAAACAAAGAACAGCAAGTGCAGACAGTCGAGCAGACTGTTGATGCTATGACTCCCAAGTATTTTGAGGAGCTTTCAAAAGCTGTAGATGAGGGGTGTAAGAAATTCGAATCCCCCTTTTATATCGTTGTACAAAGGAAAAAAGAAACGGTTGGTGGAGCTATCATGAATGTATTACATCATAAATACGTTACTCGCCAAACCAAACCGCGCGCTGTCTTTTTAAGAACTGAATTCCCAAATGCCGATCATGATCTCTATGAAGTCAATTCCGAAAAAGGAACAATGACGTTGGTCTATACTCTTCCTAATGCACAAGATTCAAAGACCATTCTGAAGAATTCCGAAATGTATGATCCAAAGCTCGTCGAATGGATTGTCGCTTATAATCAGGGCATCCTTGATCCGAAAGTGATTGACCCCGAAAATGTGACCATTTAACCACCTCGAAATCTCTTTCGCCAAGTCCAAATGAATCATTTTGAAATAGCCTTACTATAGGCTTTTCGCCGGGTAATTTCACCCATACTAAAGATCCGTTTTCTGGTAATTCGTCTAAATTATTCCAAATCATGTATTAGTACCTGTTTTGTTGCCGAGTAAAAATCCTACTATTGTTTGAAGCATTCCTTCCAGATGATTGGTTCTGTTTTCAAGAGAGCCTAATTTCTCTTCAACTTTCGTCAATCGATTGCTGATTCCTTCCAATTTGGTTTCAATTCTTTCAAAGCGAGTGTCAATCTTATCAAATCTTTTATCAAATGAACTCTTAATAAGGAAAAAACTTCCTACAGCAGAGCCAATAGTAGTTACAATTGTTGCAATATCCATATTTACCTCACTGCGATCTTAACTATTCTCCCGCATTCTTGAATATATGTAAAAATAATTTGACATCTTATTACCCAGTGTATCAAATTAAAAATTGAAGTTGACATATCCTGAGGTGTGACGCCTCTCAACTTCGCTTATAGGCAGAAAAGAGATTCGCCATCTCAAAGGAATGCACATGCCAGAAGATGAAAACATTGAGGGTGTAGAGCCAGAAGTGGCCGAGGTTGTCCCCCCAACCGAATCTAAAGAAGGTGCAGAAGAAAAGCTGAAGGCCGAGTCCTTTGCGAGAAAGTCGGAAGACCAAGATCGTAACTGGAAAGAAACCCGACGCAAAATGCAAGAACTTGAAAGAAAAGCTAAGGAACAAGAAGAGCTCATCGCTCAGTTAAAGACGCCTGCAAGGCCTCCAGAAGTAGATGAACTAGACAAGCTCGGCGACGAAGATATCGTCACTAAAGGCCAAGCACGAAAGCTGGCTGCAAAAATGGCCGAAGAAATTGCCTCAAGAGTCATCCGCGAGCGTGAAAACGCAACTGTAGAAGATAGGCTCAATCTTAAGTTCCAAGACTTCAATCAAGTGGTAACAAAAGAAAATATTGAACTTTTAAAAGAAACCGAACCAGAACTTGCAATGTCCTTAGCGCAAAATACCGACCAATACAGTCAGGGGATTGCGGCCTATAAGTTACTGAAAAGACTAGGAATAGGAGAACCAGAAATGCCAAAAGAGCCTCTGCGTGAAAAACAGAAAGCAATTGCCAATTCTCAAAAACCTGTTTCTGTTAACGCAGTCACAAAATCTAGTGCCATCGGCAATGCCCATATGTTTGAAAATGGTCTCACAAAGGAACTTAAACAGTCTCTTTGGGAAGAAATGGAAAGAGCGCGCAAGGGTTACTAAGTTCCGGTTCATAACAACGGAAAAATGACTTATGTCAATTACGACAACAAGCGTTCTCCCAGCACCAGTTCAACAATCATTCAGCTTTAAGCTGTTGAGCGTGCCAGTTCCTTACATGATCCATAAAATCCCTGCGGATTTAAAGGCCATGCCAAGAAACGGCGGAACTACGCTGAGAATGAGACGCTATAATCCGCTGGCAACTTCGCCAGTACCGCTTGGGAACAGTGGAATTACACCTCCTCCCCAACAACTTACATCTGTAAACATTGATGCACAGATGGACTTTTATGGAACTTACATACTTTTGAACGAACAAGTAACTCTTCAAAACCAAGACCCAGTCTTGAATGAAGCCACTCAACGTTTAGGAGTAGCTCTTCGTCAAACAGAAGACCAATTGATGAGCTCTATGCTTGCATCAACTGCTTCCTTCATTAACTGCGTTGGTGGTACAAACGGAGACAATCCTACTGAAGTCACACGTTCAGACGTTGATACAGTGATCAGAACTCTCCGCGGAAACAATGCTTATTCATTCCTTTCAGGAGTTGAAGGGCAAGATAAATTTGGAACAGCTCCAGTACGTGATGCTTATTTTGGTCTTGGTCATACAGACCTGATTGGCCAATTGGATAACGTTTCTGGATTTATCCAAAAATGGAACTACCCACAACAATCTTCTACTCTGGATTCAGAGTGGGGAACAGTGGCTAACATCCGTTTCCTTCTGTCTTCTATTGGAAGCATTACACCTAATGCTTCTTTATTAGGTGCTAACGTCTATAACATTTTCTGCGTCGGTCGTGAAGCTTATTGCTCAATCGAACAAGATGGTTATAGCGCTCAGTTCATCTATCGTCCGCCTATTTATGATTCACCATTAGCTCTCAACGCTTCTGTTGGCTATAAATTTGCCGAAGTTCCACGCATCACAAACGATACCTGGGTGTTCAATCTTCGTTGCACCCTGTCATCATAAGGAGATAACTATGTCATACTCATACGCATCTGCCGTGACAGGAATTGTAACTCAAGGAACTACTGCTGCTACTCTTAATATCCCCGTACCTGGTTTTGGAGATATTTTGAAATTTGAAGTTTGGAATGAAACTCAATTTGGATCAGCAGCTGCTAATACTAATATGGTCGCGGCCTATTGGTATAAGGACATGTTAAATGGTTCTGCTTTTGTTAATAACAAAGCTTCAGGTTCTGCTGCTGGTGTAACCCTTAATATGGTTACAACTAACGGCTTCACATTGATCGACCCAAATGGTCCTCAATTACAAGCTGCTAAAACAGGAACTGCTATCACTGCTGCTAACCCTGCTGTAGTCACTATGACTTCACATGGATATAGCGTGGGCGATGTTGTTCGCTTAACAAACACTACTGGAATGCTCCAAATTGCTGGTCTTGATTTCACAGTCACAGCAGTTGGAAGTGCTAACGCATTCACATTGGGTTATCTTAATGCTTCTGGTTTTGCTGCTCCTGCAACAGCTGTAACAGCAAGAAAATTGAACTTCCAATCTCTTTATGTTCCTCGTAGAGCGCAGATTACCGCTGTCGGTACTGCTACTTCACTGGGCGTATCTGGAGCAGGAACTTCAACTATTTTGACTTTAGCGGTTGCTAACCAATTCACAGTTGGCCAAGCAGTTAGAATCTATGTTCCAACAAGCTTTATTACAGCAGGATCTAATCCTTTTGTAAATCCAGGCATTTTGGGCACAGCTTCTACATCTCAACAGATTGTTGCTGCTACTATTACAGCGATCGGCACTGCTGATGCTGGTGGTATCACCAACACTATTACTGTCAACATCGACAGTACTGGTACAACTGTTGCGTTCCCAACATCAGCTGTAGCTGCAACGGGAATTCAGTTCCCATTTGTAGAACCAGTTGGTGAAGCTGCTACGACTTCTGCTGGTGTTGTCAACCCACAAAACTTGTTGGATGACAGAACTCAGAACGTAGGCAACTACATCATGCAGCTCGGATCAAGCGTATACGGTGTCGCTAGCGATACTTTACGTTGGTTCTGCTGGCGCGGTGCAGTAAATAGTTAATAAACTAGGGGGAGAAATCCCCCTTTAATTACGGAGAAATAATGGCAAAAAATATCAATGTAGCTTCGACTGTAACACCTATAGTTACCGGATTACATGTCTCAAAAGAGACGAAAGAATTAGCTCGCGAAAAGATTAAAGATCTGATCGCAGAAGAAACAAAGCTTGTAAAAGGAATCTTCATTAATTATGAGACTCCTGGAGCTGCTGCAACAATCACAATTAGAAAATACCCTGGGGTTCCTACATTTACGAAATCCATGAAAGATGGAGAGATGTATGAAGTACCTCTTTATGTTGCTCGATTTTTAAATGGAACTGACGTTTCTGTCGGCGCTGTTGACAATCCAAATAAAGGCTCACAACTCATCGGAACATGTCAATATGGTGTTCATGGGTGGAAAATGGATCATGCTAACGATCTCAAACCAGGTATTGATGTTGGCGGAACAGTTGTTCCTATTGCTGCGATAACTAAACGTGTAAAACGTTATGGATTCAATTCTGTCGATTTTGGTGGAGCACCTTAAGTGACCACTCCTCTTTGGCAACCTAACTATACCGCCATCAGTTCGATTACGAACGGTAACCCGGGTGTAGTCACGACCGCAACGGATCATGGCTACTACTCTGGTTTGATAGTTCAGTTTTTCTTTGGACCGAGATTTGGAATGCAGCAATTGATTGGAAACACCTACACGATCGTAGTTCTGACTCCAACTGCCTTTTCAATTAATGCTAATACCATTGGATTTGATCCTTTTGTCTTAGGAACTGCTCTACAAGTTCCTCAAGTAGTGCCTGTCGGTGAAGTGGCTTCTACTCTTAAAAACGTAGAAAAAAACTTACTCAATCCAACCCCCACATAAAATTATGTCCATAGGATTACCTAATACACTTTCCGATATCATAACCAAGGTTAGAAGGGTCACTGGTCGTCCTTCTCAAGCTCAGCTCAGCGATACAGAGATCGTAAAATATATTAACACTTTCTATGTTTACGATATGCCTGAGCACCTCAAATTAGAATCTTTAAGATATAATTATGAGTTCCTCACCTCTGCTAATCAGCCAGTTTATGACTTACCCACTGACACATATTTGACATGCATGCCTCCTGTTTTCATTGCAGGATATCAGTCTTATATGACCCAAAGTCGTGAGAATTTCTTCCGCATCAACCCAGAATTGAACTTTGTTCAAAATGCAATCGCTGTGGGCACCAATTCTACTGGCCCTTATACAGCTCAGTTAACGGCCGCTTTCCCAAATACAAACACTAACCCACAAAACAGCCCAACAACAGCTATTCTTCAGGGAAATAAGCCGAACCCTCCAGGTGCTTACTCAACTTCTGTCGGGATATTCGATATTCCTGCTAAATTTCTTCAATGGAATGTTCTTATTTCAGCATTAGGAACACCTGACGCGACTTCAGGGATTGCTCCTTCAATTTCATTAATAGACGATGGGCAAGGAAATTTATTTGATGTGAACGATACCTCGACTGTCCCAGCTGCCAGACGAGGAACTGTGAATTACTTAACTGGCGCTGTGGCGATCAATGCTACCGGTTTTTCATCTCCGATTCCTACTGGAAATCAGATTAATGCCCAATATATTCCGTATGTTCCTTCTAGACCACAATCTGCGATTTTCTTCCAAGATCAAATCATGTTATATCCTATCCCTGATCAGGCATATACAGTGTCATTTGAGGTCTATAAATATCCTGCAAGTTTTACTGTAGCTGCTGATGGAACTTTTAATGGAACACTGCAACCACAGCTGAATGAATGGTGGCAACTTCTGGCTTATGGAGCTGCTGATAAAATCTTTGCTGATAATGCCGATTTCGAAAATATGGCAAAATTTAGGCCTCTTTTAGATGAACAGATGAATCTAGTCTTAAGAAGAACGATAGTTCAACAGACATCAGAAAGAACCGCTTCAATTTATACAGAGCAACAGGGATTCGGGCAATTTGGTTTTGGAAACAATTTCTCAAGTTTCTAAAGATATTATTTGGTAGGATGAGGTTAACATATAAACTTTATTTGAGGTCTCATGCCTACATATCAACCAAATATACCCCAAGCTTCGAACCTAATCAGTATTAGCCAAAATGACATTCTCGAAAACTTCCAACAGTTGAACACTGCATGGAATGTCGACCATTCAGCTTTCAATTTAGCAAGTCAAGGTCAACATACAAAGGTTACTTTAACAGCTCCAATAGCCAATCCCAATAAAGCAACACCAATTGCTTCCCTTTATACTAAAGCTGCCCCTACAACGATTCTTTCAGATCTATATTATCAGAATAACTCTACATCGAATGATGTCGTTCAGTTAACCGGCGGGGGAATAACTTCAGCCGCCTGGTGTTATTTTAATGGAGCTACAGGCGCATTAATCACAGGATATAATGTAACATCCACCTCTAGAACAGCATTAGGAAGTTATACAATAAACTTTACCCGTAGTTTTTCTAGCACAAATTATGCCGCTATTATTAGTCCCAATATGGCAGGGAATGGGGGATTTGCAATTAAATTGGTAAATGCAGCACCAAATACCACCAATTATTCGTTTGGGATTCAAAATCAGACAAATGCATTTAGTGATGCTACAGTCGTTTCAGCTGTATTTTTTGGTGTTCTTTCATGAGTAACGTAGCTAAACCTTATCTTATAGCTACACCTAGGGTCGGTCTTGAAAGAGACATGGAACCTGAATGGATTCCAGAAGATGCATTTCCGAATTTAGAAGATTGTTACATGTTTCGAGGGCGCGTTCAAAGAAGAAAAGGTCTACTTTCATTAGGGCGACTAGTCACTACAGTTGGCGGCGTCGACACATTTAATAATCAGCCTGTGATGGGGCTTCGAAATCGCGAACTCACGACAATTAATGTTGAACAACTCATCGCATTTGACACCATCAAAGCCAATGCATTTTCAAATACAACTCAGCTTTTCACAGACATTTCATTTTACAAAACGAGTGGGACGGCATTTTCGTGGACTGGAACAAATTCAGACTTCTTTTGGACAGTCAATTATTTGAATGCCTTTTGGGCTACTAATCATGTTAGAGGTTTCCAATCTACCCCGACAGCTACAATCCCTGGTAGTGGTGATGGCATTAGGTGGTATGATGGGACTGGTTGGATCAATTTTTTACCTCAAGTTGATGGCACTAATTTCTTAATGGGATCACTTCTAATTGTTACATATCGTAATAGATTGGTGATGCTTAACACGACTGAAGGGACCGCCATAGGAGCTTTTACCAATTTTCCTCAAAGAGCTCGTTGGTCTCAAAATGGAACTCCTTATTATGATGCTAATGTGCCAGCTGGTTATACTGGCGGGAATAATGCAGATGCATGGCGAAGTGATCTAGTTGGAAGAGGAGGATTCATTGATGCTCCAACATCTGAACAAATCATTTCGGCTGAATTTTATAAAGACACTTTAGTCGTATTTTTTGAACGATCGACTTGGCAACTGCGTTATACTGGGAATGAAACATTGCCTTTCATTTGGGAAAGAATCAATGTCGAATTAGGCGCTGAAAGCACATTTTCAATTGTTCCTTTCGATTCCGGAATGGTAGCTGTTGGAAATTACGGAATTGTTTCATGTGATGCAACAGGCGTAAAACGAATTGATCAAATTATTCCCGATGAAGTTTTTGATTTTCATAATGGAAATGATGGACCCAAAAGAGTTTATGGAATTCGAGATTACTCACAGCAGCTGGTTTATTGGACGTTCCCAAATGCAGACAATAACCCCACATTCCCAAATAGAGTTTTGGTCTACAATTATATCGATGGCTCCTATGCTTTTTTCAATGATTCTTTGACATGTTTTGGAACCTATCAGTCATCGAATGATGTAACTTGGGCCAATCTTCCTGTTCCTTGGCAATCTTATATTCAGCCTTGGAATTCAGGCGAATTACAGTCCGATTTCCCTTTGATTGTGGCTGGAAATCAACAAGGATTCGTTTTCACCAATTATAACGCTGCTTTCATCATTAATCCCCCTTCTTTATTTTTAACCAATATCACACAAGCAAATCCTGCTGTTGTAACTTCGCCCAATCATAATTTAAAAAGTGGCCAAGTGATTTTGATTTCGGGTGTGGTTGGAATGACGCAGGTGAATGGTAATTTCTATCAAGTTAACTCACCCACTACAAATTCATTTTCACTTAAGCAATTAGTAAATGGAAATTGGGTGAATGTCGATTCCACTACATTTACCCCCTATGCATCAGGGGGTTTCATCACAGTTCATAATAATTTCAATATCACGACGAAAAAATTCAATCCATTTCTCCAGGATGGCGATCAATTGCGATTGCAGTCTGTTGACCTTTTCTTAGAAGAGGCGACAAGCACTGAATTCACAATGAATGTATTTCTCGATGATAATGATAACGAGGCAGTCCAAACCACAGTCGTTCCTTTTAGCTCTCAAGTTGGAAGTAAAGTTTGGTTTAGAAATTACACTTCAGTAATTGGTCAATTCGTTCAGCTTGAAATGTTTTTCGATGATGAGCAAATGGTCGATACGAATTTATCATCAGGCGATGTAGTGATCCATGCTATGATGCTTTGGATGACTACTTCAGGCCGTTTGACGTATGGGACATTTACATGACCACATTTCAACCAGCCAATTCAAATGCTATTTTCTTGCCTACAACCATTCAATATCCTGAAGATCCGAAAGAGCTTTTAGAGCGTTTGAATAAAGCCTATGAAGATACGGCTACGAGACTGAATTCAAAACAAATTGGAATATTTGATTTAGTTGAATTCTTGACTGGTGAACAGTGGCCTGTAATTGGGAATCCTCAACAAAAAAGACAGACATTTCGAAAAGTTTTCAATTTTGGTGCAATTGCTCCTGGAGCAACATTAACGATTGCTCATGGATTAACTGGAGTGACTGCTTACACCCATATTTATGGGACTGCAATCACGAACGTAGTAGATAACCGACCCATTCCTTATGCCTCAGCGACACTAGTTACAAATCAAATTGAAATCAATGTGGATGGGACCAATATCAATATTATCAACGGCGCGACTGCCCCAGCGATAACTTCAGGATTCGTAATTTTAGAATATCTCAAGAACTGACGCTTCATCCAAGGATCGAACTTGGGACAAACGGCTTAACAGGCCGCTGCTCTGCCGCTGAGCTAATGAAGCAATGCTAGCGAAAGGAATTGAACCCTCAACCGACCGCTTACAAGGCGGTTGCTCTACCATTGAGCTACGCTAGCGTTTCAAATAATAACTATAATGCTATAATACAGAAAAATAGGTACCTTATGGCTGCTATTCTCGGCGCACTTCTTCCTGCTTTAATCTCCGGTGGTCTTGGAGCTGCCTCTGCTTTTACTTCAAAAAAGGGTGGATTAAAAAAAATCCCCAATATGTCTCCTCAGCAACAAGGACTGCAAAACCAAATTCTACAACTTCTCCAGGGGCAACTAGGACAAGGAGGATCTTTTGGTCAAGCCCAAGGATACCTACAAAACTTATTATCTGGAAGTCCTCAAGCTATGCAATCTTTTGAAGCACCAGCTATGCGACAATTCAACGAACAAATAGTTCCTGCTCTAGCAGAGAGATTTTCAGGTCTAGGTGCAGGTTCTCAATCATCATCAGCCTTTCAGCAAGCATTAGGTCAAGCCGGAGCAGGATTAGCAGAAAACCTTCAATATCTGCGATCAGGTCTACAAGGCGATGCTGCAAATTCTTTGCTAAATCTTCCTACCAATTTCTTAGGTTCAGCTTTCCAAAGCCCTTTTTCCTATATGCAGAAACGGGGTGGCGGAAGACTTTCTGACATCTTAGGATCTTTTGGTCAAGGTATGGCTCCTGGTTTAGGACAATTGAGCGGTTATAACGCATCTAAATTCTTTTAATAGGTAAAATATGGTCCAATTCTTCGAAGAATTACCTGATGCGGGAATTCAATCTGCTCAAGCTATTGCTAAAGGTTTTGGCGGTGGGTTAAGTCAAGGTATTAAGACTGGACTTGCTCAGCAGTTAAGTGGTTTTCTCCAACAAAAGAAAGAATTGGGTAAGGTCGCTTCTAATATTAATATGATGGCTAAGCGTTATGGGAAGGAAGCTTTCTTGCCTGAAAAATTAGCCGAACTTCAACAAAGAACATCCGAATTAGTTCAACAAGGGAATTTGTCAGCCCAAGATGCAGCTTTGCTCGCTTTTCAAGAAAATGATCAAAAGTCTGCATTAGATTCTTTAAAAGAAAAGTCTAGTCCATCAGGAATTAAAAAGTTTCTGCAACATCGTTTAGAAGATGTAAAAGGAGCTGCTTCTCAATTTCTTAATCCATTTGCAAATCTTTTAGATACTGCTTCAGACATTCAAGATTTGACTCAAACTCCTGAAAGATTTCTCCTCGATAAGATCCGAGGGGAGAGTGGAAATGATTTCTTTGAAAAAGAAAAGGAAAGAGCCGCTAAACGGACCAGTTTTCAAGATGAGTTAACTAAACTAACTAATGGAAGAAATCTTCCTCAGAATGAAGCTGATGCTCTTATTCAATCTTGGATAGGGGGTGGTTTTCCAGGTGCTGTGGTACATGGATATAATAAAGCCAAAGAATACCTGGGGATTGAAACACCTGAATGGGTACGCCCTGTTGAAGACGCATTATTGTTTACTTTAGCTATAAAGGGAGGCGGTAAACTCAAATTGCCAAATTTGAAAGCCAATCAATCTATATTCAAAAAGGCTGAAAATCTTGCTCAAAAGTCTGGTAAATCTCCTGAATTTGTTATTCAAGAAGCGGCAAATGAAGCAGGGGTCGATTTGAAAAAGGCAGCGGCGGGGGATGCGACTGAAATTAACAAATTGAATAAACGAATTTCGAAAGAAGCCATAGGCTCCGAAAAAGTTACGGCTGCCGAAAAAGTTGTTTTCAACCCAAAAGAAGCTATAAAGCAACGAGAGTCCTTTGGTCGAAAATTACAATCCGAATCTTCACCTTTGTCTGAATATTTCGAACCAGAAAAAACAGTAGAACATCGCCCTGAAACTTTAGAATCTCAAAAGAGAATTACTGAAGAACTTACACCTAAAGTAGAAAAATTAGAAAAGTCTATATCTCTAAAAAGAGACGAAATTCGAAAGTTGCAGGCGTCTAGAAAGTCGCATTCAGGGAATAATCTCGATAGAATTGATTCTGTTATTTATGGTGAAAACAAGATTTTAGATAAAAAGCTGAATGAATTGGAAGATTTGAAATATGAATTGCGGCATTTCAGAAAGCGACCAACTGAGGCTGAAATTGATTCGGCGATAAAGAAAAGCGGCGAATCTTTCCTTCAAGAAGCTCGAAATCCAACAGCTGATGGTTTAAAAAAAGCTCAAAGACAATTGGATTTAGATAAGCAATATATTGAGAAGGCTCAAAAGATTTTAAATCGAGGCGAATTGCCCGGTGAAATTCGACCTGATACCCATATCAAAATGAAACAGAAATATCTTGAGGGGTACAATTCATTAATCAATACTATCAAGGAAGAAGTTAAGTCTTTAAAAATGGCAAAAGATGCTGACTCTTTACGACGTCTTTCGGAGAATCGTGAGGCTATTAACCATCTTGAAAATCGCTCAAAAAGACTGAAATCAGACATCGTCAATCAAACAGATAAGATCAAAACCATGCGTGGATTAGAAGGTCCCTCGGGAGCCTTTTATAAGCATCAATTGAAAGACCTCCGAAAAGATGTTGCTCAATTTCAAAATGACTTTTTCAAACACGTTAAAGAACGTTCTATCAAGCAGCAAATAACTTCCAAAACTGGGGAAACTTCAATTAAAGAATCCGGAAAAGAATTTGAAAAGGCCATTAAATTGGGTGAAGATTTTGGGAAGAATCCCACAAAAGAAAACATCCAAAAGATAGCTGATGAAACAGGAATAAAGCCTGAACAAATCAAAAAAGAAACTGGTGAATTGAAGGATATTTTGAAAGAGCGGGCGGAACGTTTGAAGGCTGGGAAAGGAACAGAACAGGATATTCAAAAGACTGGAAAGGGAATTAATAAGGCTTATCATTCATTGGAAGGTAGAACCAAGGCTGTTGCTAAAGGAATAGCAAAGAGTTTTGCTATAGGCGTTCTTAAGGGAATAGTAGAAAATGAATTTGGAGAAAAAATTCCTTCTAAATATATAACTTTAGGATACACCATTTTAGGAAAACCAGGTACTTCTCGTTATGCCGGTCGTTTTATTGGAATTGGTTCAGGGACTTCTGTAGTCGATTGGATATATAATAAAATAGAATCTTCAAAGTTGAAAGAGCTCAGAAAAACACCTAACGAATATACGCAATATATACAAAGCTTAAAAAAAAGGTATGGTGCAAAAAGGGTTAGCAAAATTATAGAAGAATCAAAATAAGAAAGCTGCACCCAACATAATTACAAGAATAATGGCGCCAGCTTGAAATTCGGTAGGATACCATTCATTGTAACCGCCTTCTTCAATTATCAAATCTAACTTTCTATTGATTTCTTCATTTTCCATATATTTTATCCTGCTGATATTTCAGCTCTTGTTCCTCTGTTATAGTGAACTCTTTATTTATCCTGTCCTGAACCTCTTCGTAAGTGGGTTCACGTTTTAATTCGATACTCATCAATTCGTGAAAGTCCCAATAGAGAGGATCATCCACCTTTCTTTTCCAATTGTTCAATTTTAATCTCAATTGCTCTAGTTCTTTCTTTGATATCTGACATATCTTTATGTATGTCGCGATATCCTTGCCAAAATGTAATTAGAAAAGAAACTATACCAAGATAAAGCATTATATTATTCAAATCAACTCTGAATTTTTCTTTTTCAGGCTTAATTTCTTTTTCCATGGAAGCTCCTATAAATACCTGAAACCAGAATAACAGCACATGCTAAATAATAGGCTGTAGTTAAAGCTGTCCAGTTCATAAATTCCTCCTATTTCCTCTATATTATACCCTACCATTTCCTATAGAGCAAGTCATACAAATTTATTTTCTTAAATAATCTTTTGACAAACATACCCACCCTTGATAGTGTAAAGTTAAATCTTTAACCATGGGGTAAGGACTTATGCCACAAAAGCTAAGACCACAGGCTGAGAGCCTATACGGCTTCCCACAGCCTACGCAATCGAATCTTCTCGCACCAATCATCTCAAGACGAGCACCTGCAGCATCCGATACTGGATACTCATTAGGTCAAGAATGGATCGATAAGGTTGCTGGAAACGCATACCAATTAGTTCAAGTTGCTGCCGGATCTGCCACTTGGGCAGTTTTAGGCGGAGTAACTTCAGCCCTCAATACAATCAATAGTTTATCTCCTACAGCTGGAAATATAAACATTGTTGGAACTGCTAACCAAATTTCAGTAGCTAATGCTAGCTCGACTGTTACATTAAGCCTTCCTTCTGCAATTACGACACCTGGTTCTTTAACTACAACGACAACTCTAGCTGCTGGAACCTCTTTTTCAGCTGCTACTACGATCACAGCTGGAACTGGAATTACTTCCACAACCGGTAACATTGCTGCTTCGTCAGGAAATGTTAGCGCAAGTGGTACGGTAACTGGCGGAACAGGCGTAACAGCAACAACAGGAAACGTTACTTCATCAGCTGGAGACTTAGTTGCTTCCACTGCTGCAAAAGGTGTGGTTCTTGGTGGCGGAGCTAAGGTTGTTTGCGGTACAGGAGATCCTAACGGAAGCGTTACAGCTCCTCAAGGATCATTATACCTTAACTTAACTGGAAATAGCACTTCTACAAGAGCTTTCATAAATAGCGATTCAGGCACTACCTGGGTAGCTGTTACTACCGCTTCATAAGGAGGGCCCATGAGCTCCAATGTAAAAAATCGGCCCTTCAATCGGCTAGATGCGCAGAACTATGTTATCTACGACTCGGTAGATGACTTAGCTTTCTTAGGTGATTATTTAGCGGGAACTAACCTTATTTATAAGGGATTTGCTAGACCAGGATCATCTACTGCTAATGCTGTTTGGCAGATCGCTAAACTTGCTTATGACGGCAATAACAACGTTATTTCGATTAAGTGGCCTTTAACGTCGGATGGAGTTGCATCTAACGATTACGAATTCATATGGGCAAATAGAGCGTCTTATACCTACGTCTGAAGGAGACTAAATGACAACCTCACTGAAGTTTAATCCCTTTACTAAGAAACTAGACTATGTAGGCAGTGGAGGTGGTCCAGGTTCTGGAATTCTCACCATTAACACTATCGGTCCTGATGGTGGTGGTGACTTTACATTAGAGTCTTTAGACGGTTCAATCACATTCGCACCTGTAGCTAATGGATTAAATCTTTCTGCAACAGCTACTGGAACTACTTCTTATGTTTTAGATGCAGGTGGACCTGTCTCTCCGGTTGCTGGCGTTTTAACTTTAAATGGTATTGGCGGTAATACGACAGGCACTACGGGTGCTGGTGAAGTCTATGTTAATAACCTAAGATGGCTCACTTCTTTTGTCGTCGATGCAAACGCAACGCCTGGACAAAATGCAACTTACCAAACCATCCAATCCGCTATTAATGCCGCTTTTACAGCTGGTGGTGGAGAAGTTGTTATTCGAGATTCTGCAACTCCTTATACAGAGAATTTAACTCTTAGAGCTAACGTAAACATTTCATCACTGACTCCTGAAGGAAGAATCACGAATTTTGGTGGTTATGGAGTCACGATTGCGGGTAATCATACCCTATCTGGCAATGGTTTAGTCTCTTTTAAAGGGATTAATTTTACTTCGACTGCTGGAACAACCATTACAGCTACTGGGGCGACAGCCCTAGGGGGAATTGCTTTCATTAATTGCGGAGCAAACGTAACAGGAGATTTTTCTAATCTTTCTGCTTCTGGAGGATTCTCAGTTATTTCGGCTATCAGCACTGGTTTTACAGCTACAGGATCTGTTTGCGTAGTAGGAGCTGGCTGTGTATTTGCTTCATTTTCTTCTCAATTTACTAGTACTGGAGGAACAGCTTTTGTTGCTACAGGAAACTGTACGATTCAAGGTTCCACTGTTAGTGCTTTAAATACAGCCGTAGAAATTGTAGACGCTGGAGGATCTTTCCAATTCGACGATTGTCAAATTGGTTCGACAACAGGGGCTCTATTTACCGCTGCTGGTCAAGGAACTTCATATAATACCACCTGGAACTGTAATACTTTGACTGGTTTTTATGTTGATGGTCCTGCGGGAACTTATGCTTATAACAATGATACTGTAGTTGGCCCAGCTAGATTAATCGCATCAGGTCTTACTCAAAATCGATCTGTTTGGAGACCGAGAGCTCTAACTGCTGCTGCTGCAACCACAGATCCTATCTATGGGGTTTGTGCTTTTGATAGTTCAACTTTTACAGCGACCGACGGATTTATCCAATTAGCTGGAGGATCGGGCCCTGCAATTCAGACTTTAACCCCTGATTCTGGCGGACCGATAGCACCGGTAGCAGGCAATATCAATCTACAAGGACTAGGCGGAAATGTTACTGGCTCTCTAGGTGCCGGAGAGGTCTATGTTGACAATGAATACTGGCACTCAGCTTATGTCGTAGACGTTGCAACCACACCAGGTTTACGCGGAAGTTATACAACCATCCAATCTGCGATTGACGCAGCATTTACAGCTGGCGGAGGCAACGTTTTTGTCCGTCCTTCATCTACACCTTATGTTGAAAATCTTACATTTAAAAATCAGGTCAACCTTTTTAGTACGGGTGGAGATGGCCGTCTAACACAATTCGGAGCCTTTACAGCAGCCGTACAAGGAAATCATACCGTTGGTGAAGGTGTTTTATGCACAATCGAAGGAATTGGATTTACTTCATCATCTGGCGATGTCTTTACTGTCACTGCCGGAGCGGCACCAGCAATCGTGGGTCTAAGGTCTTGCGGTATTGTAGCCGCAGGAGGAACAAGCTTTGTTATTTCGACAACAGGCGGTGCCCCTGCAATTGTCAGCACTGAATCTTCAACTGTTACAAGTAATTCCTTACTAGCTAGTGTGGGCTCAGGTTGCATTCTCGCATGTAATCTTTCTGGCTTGTCTACAACAGATAGTATTGGTATTACCGCGGCAGCTAATGCTCAAATCAGTTTTAATAAGTCATCCCTTCAAGCCACAGATGTCGCCGTTGATCTAACCGGTTCTGGCGCAAATATTTCAGGTAGTTTCAACGATATCGGTGCTGGAATCGGCCTTAGAATGGTCGCAGGCGCGAGTGGAAGTTCCAGTAATAGCAATTGGTTCTGTAATGACGTTTCAGGTTTTTATATTACTGGTGCAGGTAGCTATCTCTATGCAAATGACAATATTCAAGGATCAGCTCAAGCTATTGATCCGGGTATTACAGCAAGTAATGCACGTTGGAGACCTAGAGCTCAAGCAATAGCATCTCATTCTACAAACGCAGACTATGGAGTTTGCGCATTTGATAGCGCGTCCTTTACTGTTAACGATGGTTTCGTTCAACTAGCTGGTGGTGGTTCACCTGTTACTGCATTTAATCTAGATACTGGAGGCCCAATTAATCCTGTTGCAGGGGTTATTACCCTCAATGGTATCGGTGGAAATATTACTGGAACAACGGGTGCTGGCGAAATCTTTGTCGATAACGAATTCTGGTTATCTCCTTACGTTGTAGATCCTAATACAACGCCTGGTTCTAGAGGAAGCTTTTCAACGATTCAAAGTGCTATTGATGCTGCTAACGGAGCTGGTGGCGGAACAGTCTATGTACGCCAAGGCACCTATACAGAAAACCTTGTTCTTCATCCCAATATTAGCATTATTGGCGTATGCGTAGATGGAATACCTGGTCAATTAGGAGACACCAATGTTCCTAAAGTGGTCGGTAATATCACTTACTCGGAAGCGGGTGCCTGCCAAATCGAAAGAATGTACTTACAAGCCACAACGGGCACCGTTCTTGAGATCAATAATACAGCCGGCCAAGGCTTTGTTTTAATTAGAGATTGTACAGTCGAAGCTTTATCGGGAGATGATTTTAACTTAGCCACAACAGGTGGTGGAACAGGCGTACTCTTCGGCTTAAATTCTCTCTTCTTAGCTACAGGATTTGTAGGTCAAGTCAATGCCGATGGTTCAGTTCAATTAGAGGAATCAACCCTAAACACTTCAGGAAACGTAGCCTTCGATGTAAAAGGCTTCTGCACTATTGTTCGATCTGTAATTGCTGCCACAAACGTAGGGCTTGATATTACGGCCACAACGGGCGTTGCAGGCATTACCTATTCAACAATATCATCCGCAATCGGCGCTAGTTTTACAACCACAGGAACTATCTCTTCCCAATGGAATAACTGGCAATGTAACGACCTAGGCGGCTTCTATATTACGGGAGCTGGAACATATCAATATAACGATGACAAATTGTATGGAACTGCGACCGATATTGATCCAGCCACTAGCGTAACCAACCCTCAATGGAGACCTAGAGCTACTGCGGCAGCTAATGCTACTTTAGCTTATGCAGGTACCGCAAGCTTTGATTCGGGTGACTTTACAGTTACCGATGGATTCGTCCAGCTCAATGGATCAGGCAATGGAACTACGACTACAGTTGGTGCTGTAACAGGCAATGTGATCACTATTCCTTTGGGAGCCACTCCAGGTACTTATCAATTTGAAGCTAGAGTCGCTGGCTTCGAAGCAACCACACCTGCATCTGCTGGTTATAACATCTATGCGACCATCCGAACTGATGGTGCAACAGCCACTTTAGTTGGCAACCAAGACATCTTCAATGAAGACACAGCCTTAGCGGCTGCGGATGCTTACTTTACAGTATCTGGAAATAACGCAGTCCTTCAGGTTCTCGGTGTCACTGCATTGACAATAGACTGGTCTGGTGAATCTAAATTGACCTTTGTAAGTTGAGGAAATATGGCTGGCTTTAATAAGACAATAATGTTCGCTGACAACGTAGACTTCACTGGTGGTGATGGAACCGTTGGGCAAGTTCTATTAGACGGTCAATTACTCATTGGTGCGACATCCCCTCCTCACATTAGAACTTCGACATTAACAGCCGGAACAGGAATTTCTGTTTCAAACGGAACAGGAACTATCACAATTTCTGCGACAGGAAGTGGACTGACTTGGAATTTACTTTCAAGTAACAACCCAACTGTTGCCAATAACGGATATTTCTTGGTTTCTCCAGGAGGTGTCATTTCTCTTTCTTTGCCTGCTTCTTCTGCTTTAGGAGATGTGGTAGAGATCGTTGTTCGAGGAGCTACAGGCTTTGTTTTAAATCAAGCGGCAGGTCAAAAGGTTTACATCGGGGCTAACTCCACTACAACCGGTGTAACAGGAACCATCACAAGTACAGCTCAAGGCGATTCTCTTAGACTCGTTTGTTCAGTTGCCAATCTTGAATGGAGTGTCGTTTCTTCAATCGGAAGTTTCACAATAGTATAGGATAAAAAATGGTCACAACAAACAGTCTAAATATCACCGCAACTGGAATCGTAAAGTATGATGGAGCAGGTAGCTTCACAGCTGATACCGTTACCAATCATGCCGTATTAGTAGGTGGTGCATCAAATGCTATCACTAGCGTCGGACCTCTTACCAATGGTCAACTTGCTATTGGATCTACAGGAGCTGATCCTGTTGCCGCAACACTCACTGCCGGAACTGGTATCAGTATTGGTACTGGAGCAGGTTCTATTACCATCACAAATACTGGCGCATCAGCAATGCCTTGGGTTGTTGTTACTGGCACTACACAAGCGATTGCAGTTAATACAGGATATACATCCAATAATGCTGGCGCAGTAACTTTAACACTTCCTGCAACCGCTGCTGTTGGTGATACTACAGTTATTACAGGTCTTGGAGCTGGTGGATGGGTTCTTGCACAAAACGCTTCACAACTTATTCATGTTGGATCAACTGTTACTACAACTGGTACTGGTGGATCTGTAGCTTCAACAAATGCTTTTGACTCTATTACCATCACTTGTGTAGTCGCTAATACGACATGGGTAACAAGATCAGAAGTTGGAAATTTAACAATCGTTTAAAGGATAAAATATGGCCTTCAATAATGCTGTAAACGCAAAACAACAAGGTACGCAATATCTATCTACCACTGGTACGTGGACTGGCGTTGACGGGGGTAGTGCGGGTAATGTTCTTACTTCAAATGGAACAGGTGTAGCTCCTAGTTTTCAGGCTGCTTCTGCTGGCACGTATTATTCATTAACACCGTATATTGTCGGTGCGGATGTCCATAGTCAATTTACAACGATTACTGCTGCGATTGCTCAGGCTGTTACTGACGGAGCTTCTGCAACAACTCCTGCCAATATTTACATTAAGCCAGGAGTTTATACTGAGAACCCTGCATTAGCAGATGGTATTAATCTTATAGGGTTTTCATCAGATGCTAGAGTTGCAGGATCTCATTTTTCTCAACCACCTCCTTCGCCTACCACTCGTCCTGTTGTAAGAATTACAGGACAATTGACTTATTCACCGACTACTGGAGCGGATTCTGCTGCGAGCGTAACTAACATTACAGTTCATCCTACAGCTTCTAATACTCATGCTGTCATCTTTACGGCTGATCCTGCTGGATTAGGAACGGATTATTTTTCGATGAATAATTGTGAAATGATAAGCACAGGAACAGGATCAGGATTAAATTTAGCGAGCGGCGGGAATCCCAATACTTATATAAATAATTGCTATTTGAACAAGCTTCTCGACAATAGCAACGGTATTTTTGCAGCTAACTTATGTTTTGTTAATGGCGTATCTGCTCTTAATGATTCTCTCGGAAGGGTTTTTAATTTCTGTACGTTGGTCGGGGCTGTCACAATTGTCAATACTAATGGACCTACCGAATTTTATAATTGTCAGCTTCAATCCACTATCAGTGTTGGAGCAGGAGCCGGGTTTGCTATCTATGACTGCCAATTAAAAGGAGCTCTTACATCTTCGACTCTTGTTAATTATGGCAATGTAAGTTTCTTGGGCGATGCAGGAATTGCTTCAGCAAGTGGAGGATGCGTAGGTCTCAATCAGCAATTTGGAAATACGATTCTTCAACAAACCCGGGCTGGAAGTGGAACTACTTCTATTAGCAATCAAGATTTTTACATCGGGAATAATAACACAGCAGTAGGAACATTTAGCCTTCCAAACACGAGTGTAGCCCAAGGCCAAGTATTCATTCTTAAAGATGAAGCAGGCAATGCCGGAACCAATAACCTAACTTTGAACGTAACTGGCGGTGTAAAAACCATCGACGGAGCTGCTTCTAAGACTATCACCACCAATTATGGCGTTCTTCGTGTGATGTATGACGGAACAAACTACTTTACCTGGTAAAAATGGTATTTCTAGATAAAAGCACTTTAACTTACCCCGCTACGAGTTCATTTCCAGGACGTTTCTGGTTAGATACTCGTGACCCTGTATCAGGAGTCAACGGCGATTATCGGCAGTTTAAGATTTCAGATATCTGGATTAATGAAAATACCAATGCTTGGCTGATGATTGCTAAAACAGCAACTTCTGGCACATGGATAGAAATCGCCACGACTTTAATGGGACTGGATACCTTAACGGGTAATACCGGTGGAGCTGTGGGTGTCGACGCTTCAAATAATATTAACATCATCGGAGCAGGGGATTTAACTGTTACTGGTAATCCTGGAACAAATACGCTGACTATATCCCAAAGTGGAGTAGTCGCTACTTCTTATGTTGAAAATTCTGGAACAGCTATTCCTGCCGGAGGAATTCTAAATGTACTTGGTGGAACTGGAATTTCTACAGTCGGTTCTGGTAATACAGTAACTATTAATGCAACTGGTGCTGTCCCTTTGACGTTCACAGAGAATGCAGGAAGCGCAACTCCAGCATTAAATAATCTCAACATTCTTGGGACTGGTGGTGTTACTACATCTGGCGCAGGATCTACGGTAACCATTACAACAACGGGTAGCGTAGCCACTCTTTATACTGAAAATTCTGGAACTGCAACTCCTTCTGGTGGAAACTTAAATATTGTAGGTGGAACAGGCATTACAACATCTGGGGCTGGCAGTACAGTTACTATCACAGCTACTGGTGTTAGTATTACTTGGTCTGTGATTTCAGCAAGTCAAACATTAGCTGTTAATCATGGATATGTTTGCGGTAGTGGAGGCACTCTTTCTCTAGCTCTTCCTGCCACTTCAGCTGTGGGTGATATTATTGAAGTAACGTTGGATGGATCAACTGGGTGGATTATAACTCAAGCAGCAGGACAGCAAATTAGACTGGGTAACAGCACTTCTACATTAGGTGTAGGCGGAAGTCTTGCTTCAACTGATCAAGGTGACACTCTTCGTATGGTATGCCGGACAGCGAATACTCTGTGGGTCGTTCTGAGTACAATGGGAAATATTACGGTCGTATAATGAACGGATTCATCTATATCACTTTAGGCTTCATTCTCTCATTCGTCGGCGATGTGATCATCTGGTCTAGAAAAAACTGCGACTAGCTAAACTTCAAGTTATCATCTAAGAGATCTTGAGTTCCTCTATACTTCTTCACGAAAGCTGATAAGACACTTCCTGCTTCCTGAGTATTGACCTCAACAGTGACTCGATTGATGATGTCTTTATGAATGGTCTCGATAAACTCAATCATTAATGCTCGAGAAACTTCTTCTGCCATCTCAGGAGCAAATGCTTTACACCACAACGTCCAAATGAATACTGAATTCTCAATTTTCTCATATGCGAATTCGAGCATATCAGCTTCATCTTCGAAACATGTATTTGAAAATTCTTCAAGATCGGGATTTTCGGACATTCTGGCCTCTTATACATTTGCATACCTAACCCCTACATTTTGTTAAAGGGTATCTTTGGATCGTGATATCTACAAGCTTCTTCATAAATAGAGTCATAAGCATTTTGGAGCTCATTCAAGAAAGTCCTTTTATCCTGCTGCGTCGATACAGGATAAGCAATCTTACTTAGCTTCGATTCAACTGGAGGTGTCCACCAAACCCAGATCAAAACATTGTCTTTTGAGTCATTCTTAGTCATTGCTAAGTTCCATTCCTTCGAAAAGAAATGGGTCTTATAAAAATCTCTAGCTTCATTTAAGTTGATCAAAGCGTCTGGGTGAGCAGTGCGTTTAGGTTCTCCTTCTCTAGGGGACCAAATAACTTCAGCGGACATAACTACCTCCAAAGAGTGATATAAATAACTCTTTAAACTGTTCATGAGGTAATTTGAAAGGAATTTCTTTACCTGAGCTTCGATTTCCTACGAAATTCTTATCAAAAGTCAACGCCTTGAGCTGTTCCGGATATTTTTCTTTCAGATTTAACGCGAACTGACGATTTTTAAAGATCATCTCTTCTTCTCTACCCGCTTCCATTTGCATGAGCATAGAGTCATAATCCTTCCTCAGCTTACCAGGACTTAGGCATGCCGTTTTGAACCATTTATGTGTGGAAGCCCAGATGATGATTTCACGAGTCTTTTCGACTGACCTCTTATCGATTCTAAGTAACTTATCCATTTCACTAAGCCATATCGCTCGATTGGGGTCTTTGAACTCCGGATTTCTTTCTTTTATTTTTGTTAAAAAAAGTTCTAATAAACCCTCGGCGTCAGCCGATGGGGGGGTCGAAGACCCTTTCTTATGTATTTCTTTATCTGTAGTTTTAGGATCTGAGGATTTAGGATCTGGTATTGCTTTGGGGTTTTCACCACATGGATTGGGGTTTTCCCCACCTCGATTGGGGTTTTCCCCTTTCGTAAACTTTTCTTCAATTTCGGGGTCTAGAAAAGCCTCTTCATCTACAAATGCATACCACAGAGTTTTGTCAATTTTCAGTTTATTGAAGTTGCCTGTCTTCAAAACCCCCTCTTCAACTAATCCTTCACAATGGTGACGTATGCTGTCTTCAGACAAATAAGGTAAAGCTGCATTCATCTCAGATCTTTTTTGATACATCCACCAATGGCCATTTCTAAAATGAGTAGATGATTTTTTTCTTTTATTTAAATTTATCCAATGCTGGAAGTGATGAATGAGAGCAGCTTTTTCCATTCCATATTTTATTGCTAAATGAACGCCGAATGAGTGAGTTTCTTTTGAGTACGACATGGAGTCTCCTAGTTAATTTAGGAGGCCCGGCAATAAACTATTTCTTTGAAGAAATTTCCCTTTTGGGATATCTTGAAGTTTAGTAAGATCTCAGACATTCGCTGATCTAAGACCTGAAATGGGGGCTCTACCGGGCCTCCTTTTCCATTTCTAGACCCTATCCTAACTAACCAACCAAAATCTTGTCTATTGATGTTTTCAAGTGTAATTTCTACTTGATCAAATTATAATTTCTTCATAAGATATTAAATGCCAACAAACCAAAGGCATCTTATGCAAGATAATCTTGAAAGCAAAATTAAAACATACAATGAGCGCAGTTTTCAACATGCGCAGAACTGGAAGAAGATTCGTGCGCTAGTTAACTATTCAAAAACCATAGACGATTTCCAGGAGTGGGAGGCCCTGGAATTTATTATTCGTTATTTTGAGAAAGATTATCTGGATGATGCCCAAGAATCGTTTTTAAATTATGTTTTGTCAAAATACGGCATCGATTATGACAAATGGTGCTATAAGACCTACTGGGTTAAGAAACAGCTTAAAAAGCCCGAAGCGCAACTTGAATTCTTCTTTCCTGATCTTGTAAAAGACCAAATTGAAGCTAGATCTAAAATGCCCCTATTCTCTAAGATCGAACGCTTCAAACTTTATCAGAATGAGGCAATGTGACTTTACTTGAACTGGTTCTTATTTGTAGCTTGGCATTTTTCGTTCTATGTCAAATCTTCAACGGCATCGTTAATCTATGTACTGCCAGATATATGAGGAAAAAATCCGAACTACAGGAAAAGATTAGAGAAGATGAAGCTAGATCGCACTATGAACAATCGGAAAGAATGATCATGAGGTTTAATCATATCTCAGATCGTCTGAATGAGGCAGAAGATATAGCAACGTTTCGATTTGAAGAAATCATGCAGGCTTTAGAAGAGATGCCACAACAACCCATAGGGATTAAGAAAAGAGGAAAATATAAGCCTCGAAAGCCCAAGGCTATTGAACATAAAGAGATCCAATAAAAAACCCCACCAGAAAACCGATGGGGTTAACAAGAAGGATTGGTATGAACGAGCTTTTTTACGCTCCATCTCTTGAAATAACAGAAATGCGCCATTTCTCGCAAGGTGGTTTTCGATACGCTTCGAGATCAATTCCGATGAGTTCAGGAACTAATTTGTAATCGACTTGACCTTTACAAACTGAGCGCGTCATCTTACCTTTAGAGCACATTGTGTTTTTGCCAGCAGCCATTTCGATGAGCTTCTCTTTAATCCCATCTTGAGCAGACTTCAATACATCAATTTCATCAGAGACTTCTTTGTATTCGTCCATCAGCTCTAAAAAGGTTTTCTCTTCTTTGACTACATAGTCTTTGTCAGTCAGCTCAGGGGCCTCTTTTTTTACCATCAGATCATAGAACTTCTCTTCTTCTTTGATCATCTTGGCGATGAACTTGTCATCAGGAAATACCTCAACTAAGACACCTTGTTTGCCATTATATGAGAAGTAATAACCCTTAACGGCTCCCGTCACAGAGAATTGATGTTGAACTTGAGCCATATAGTGCTCAGGGATGACACCTTTTTCAGCTAAAGAGTGGACTTCTTTGTTTGGGCATTTGATCTCGACGATCGTAGTCCCATCAAAGCTAATGCCATCTAAAGAAGCCATTTGCCAGTCACGTTCTTTATGAATCACAACTTTTGGAAGAACAGGCATTCCGGTTAGTCTCTCGAAGCAATCACGAGCTTCTGATTCCATGGCAGTCCCTCTAGCCATCGCTCCATTTTGTTCTTGTTCAGTCCCGAAGACTTTTTCAAGCCATAGCTCATACTTTGTGCGATAGGGAGAAAGGCCTAAAATAACCCCTGCATCGGATGCCCCTATCTTGGACCTACGCAGATCTTTCCACTCTTGTGTGCCTTGTTCCATTATGTGCTCTCAATGGTTGCAAGCTGCTTGGAGACAGACTTCATGATGCTGGCGTACTTAGTTGCCGGAAGCTTCTCAAAGCTATCCAAAGCTGCCCAATCTAGTAACTTGATTCTGAATTCAGGGATGTCTTTTAGACTCTTCTCAAGCTCTTCAAGCTGATAGGCGGTGATGTATTCAGGAAGTTTAGGCTTGTCTTCCTCAACTGTGGCTTGAGCCATCTCTTCTTGGGTATAGAGGCCGCTTAATTCAGCGGGAAACGCTTTTCTTAATGCGAGCGACTCAGCACACTTCGCAAGCATGACATGCGGCATACGATCCCAGAATTGAGTCGGATGGCCATCCTTAGTCTTTTGGACGTATTCATCATAAAAGGCTGTGACAGCCACTTCATGCCATGTTCCATCTTGAGTGCACTTCTTGACATAAGCAGTCGCAGAAACGATTTCATTCTTATCGTTGTAAACATAATCCGCTTGTTTTCCAGGGGCATAACGGCCGGTTCTTTCAGCGATTAATCTAAAACCATCAATAGAGGTCTGGAAGCTAAAGACGTTCTTCCCAAGCTTTGAATCCCATCTAGGAACTGGATGGATCTGTTTCATCTCAGGACTTAAACCAGTTCTTCGGCACACATTGCCAAAAAGAACCACCTCATCCGGAGATGCCCCTTTCATGTATGTTCTCGTCCAAAGCTCGAATTGCTTTGCAAAATCATCACTCTCTTCATAGTGTTGCAATGTATTGGTCATATTCCCTCTCTTCTTGGTTACTAGCGTTAAAGTATGCGTCCTCGCCGTCATCGATTCCCTCATTGGTTTCATCTAACCATTCCTCATATTCCCAACCATAAGCATTCATAAGGACATCCTTATCTG
>Ga0070700_100000160_pt1 | contig 38863 bp, 29 predicted proteins | sample KBSK5101metaG_FD_65456 | JGI IMG/M metagenome (GOLD analysis project Ga0070700, IMG submission 65456) | Corn, switchgrass and miscanthus rhizosphere microbial communities from Kellogg Biological Station, Michigan, USA - KBS K5-10-1 metaG | ecosystem: Host-associated > Plants > Roots >...
AAAACCGCGAATGTGATTAGGTGCTTTAGCTTCATTGTCGTACTCCTGGCTCGATTAGCGATGGACCACCGGGGAGACGGCTTGCAGGGAGACTCGGACTACCTTGCGGGTAGAGGAACGTAAACGATGAAGACTTCTTGCGCCGTTAGAGGATCAATGAACCTCTGCTGTTGTCTCACATTTGAAATACTTTTGTTCACTCAGTCACCAGAGTATGGAAAGGAAACTAAAATAGCGGTCTCAGTCTTGACTAACGAGTGACGTAGGAATATACATGCGCCTCCGGCTAGAGGTTTTCCCCGGACGTCTTATTCGTTCCCGCACTATCGAAAGAGCAGCCTTTCCGACCGCTGGTCATTGTGTTCCATGCAAGTATTTCTACAAGAGCTAAGCTTCAATCACGATCCGACCTCTGCAACGGCCGATGCCTTCAATATTCGAAAAAATGAGACAGAGCCGGTAGCGACTCCTGAGTGGCGACGCTTGGTTAGTGTCACGCCGGAACAGTCTCCCGCCGCTTATGCGCGGCACGAACTGAAGGAAACTCCAACAATTCTAGCGAAGTTTACTTTTGAGGATTTTCCGGCTGAAACCAAAACCGTTCGTATTCGCGCCCTTGATGCCAACCTTCTACCAAAGACTCCCAATCTGTTCGCCAGATTTTCCTTTCGGTTAATGAGGTTGCTATTCGCAGAAGCCTTGACAACTAATGTGCTTGGCTCGGTCGTGGAGCGGGATGTTGAGTTGAGTAATGCGGGGGGATTCGAGGTATTTGAACTGAAGGACGTTCGCATAGCTGACGCCGGCATTAGTGTGAGCAACGTCACTTGGCGCTGGCAATTCCGAACCGACTCGACTGATTGGACCGACTTTGAGACCACTACTCACCGAATTTATACCGTCCTGAAGTTACCCACTGATCCGTGGAAACCAGGTCCCACCCATAATCCAACTGTGCAAACGCCCTGGACGGAAGTGCTGGAATATGCTTGTACGTGGGCTGCCAACGCGCAAACAGAAGATGAAGCTGCCAACCTGATAACCACGGCTGTCAACAGTCTGGGGGCGCTAGGCATTCTGCAATACTGTCTGGATCAAAGCGGGGCGGTTGGTTACGTCCATGATGAACCGGCTCGATTTGATTGCACTGATTTTCTGAATCTGCTACGAGGGCACAACAACCATAACGGCCCGCTAGTGAATTGCGATGATTGCGCTGCGTTTGTAGCAACTTTTTCCAACATCGTGGGCTGCGATCTCTTCGAGTCGATAATGGGAGCCGATTTTGGATTGAATCGTCACGAGCGTATCGGCTTATTAGGCGTTCTCTATGGGAGCAGGTTTTCACATCATACTGTCGCTTGGAAAGATCCTTGCGGAGAAGACAACATACTATTCGACGCTTGCGTGCGAGTAGATTCTGACAGCACTCCAGCCACCGCCCCGCACCCTTTGATGATTCCGAAGAACATCCGCTTCGGTCGAGTAGGCGAGCACGAATACCGGTTCAGACTGGTTAAGGAAGAGGATGAAGAACGGTGCACGCCCGAGCCCAGCGGCAAGGTGCGCCGTCTAATTGGATTGTCAGAATCGGGTCCGAACGGGGTAGTTCCACACGCCCTCATCAACGCCACTGCAATTCGTCACGACTTTCAAGCGTGGAAAGGTATTCGGCGGCTTCCCGAGAGTTTGTTTGTTCTGAACTTCTTTCTGCGTCCAGATGAATTCTCGAATTGGCAACTCAACAATCTGCGTCTGATTAATCAAACGCAAACGGCGCCTGTTTTCCAGACTTTTTGGCAATCCAGAAACGTCGCGAATCGAGTGACTATCCGTATTGAGAGTCATCAACGAAATTCTTTAGCTGACGCTCACTCGACAGTGCTCAAGCTTCTGTCGCGATTCCATCTACTCGACATCAAGCTACAGCAACAAGCTACGTTTGGTGACGTTGTATTCGCGGTGCCGACGAATTTTGTCATTCTCTTTGCTCGAGCGAACATGGTGTTTCTATTAAGGAATGTCGGAAGTGATCGTACATCCTGTGAACCTCTGGCGAGGGCTTTAGATGCCCTTACTGTATCGAAACCAGGAGACAATATGTTCCATAGTCATTCCCGTTTGCTCTTTTCATCAGAGAGCGTCGTTAAAGATGGTGTTCGCTACCTCAAGCCAGCCGGGGAGCCAGGAAAAAATAATGAGCGACAGTTTAAGTTCTTCTGCTCGGGTGAGGTTTCCTCTGAGAATGGCCAGCTTGTTTGTCGTCCATCATCAGAAGGTTCGCAATCGATCGAAATCTTTGCTATCGACCGCGCAGGCGGAATCGAGCGCCAAGTAATTGATTGAGTTGTAATCAAACACAATTAAGGAGAAAAAATGCCACACAAATTAACTGGCCTATGGAGATCGATGTTATTCCCCAAAGGCTCAACAAAACCAGTCTCGGATGGAACTATTTTCCTTCGCATAAACGAGTCCAACGGCAAGGTAGACACAGGAAGCAACCATGACGGTAAAACGTTGACCGGCGAGGCAAAGTCGACCGCGGACGGTCTTCGTCTCACCTTAAAACAAGAGGAATCGGACAACGTTCGGGATCAAAGCGGGTTATTAGCTAGCGAGGAAGATACGATTAGTCAAAAAAATCTGGTAATTATCGGCCAATACAAAGACACTGCCATTGTGGTAACGGGTGACCGAGATAAGAAGAAAGAAGAACCCGAGGGGGCGCCAGCACCGCCGCCTCCACAAGACGAGGGCGTCTGGGTCATTACCAAACCATAATCGCTTGGTATGTTAGCGGTTATTCAAATCTGCTTAGCGACGATCGTCAGTTTCTCAAGCTTGAGCCTGACTCAGACTTCGTCTGCCCCCAATCAGAAACTTCAGAAAGAAGGCGACGTCGCTAAGCAGCAAATCAAAGGCGGAGACACTAAATCCTCCTTCGTCACTCTCACCGCCGGACAGTTCGCAAGCCTGCGCACAGAACAGCACGGAAGCATTCTGCTAGCTACTCTGTTCGATCCTCAGGGTAAAGAGATCATCAAAATGGACTACGCGGCCGGTGGTCATGGTCCGATCCTGATTTCAACAATCGCGTCGCTGTCAGGTGATTACCGGCTCGAGATTTATTCGCCGGAAGAATGGGCTAAACCATCCGACTTTGAAGTCGTTCTTGACGAACGAAGAAGCCCGCGCGCTGAAGATCAGGTGGTGCTTGACGCGCAACAGGCATTTGCCGAGGGCCGGAAAAATTTCACAGCCAAAAATTTTGATGCTGCTCTGTCTAATTACAAGCAGGCGCTCAGTCTTTGGACCGCGGCGAATAATGAACACTGGCAGGCCCTCACGCACCTTGCCCTCAGGCAAACCTACAGCGCTATCGGGGAACCGGAACGTCCCAACGCAATCAGGGAACTCGAGGCCGTGCATAAGATTGTCAACCAGCGCCTCGCACCGAACGATTGGCGCATCAAGGCTGTTGCGCTCAACGATCTCGGATCTCAATACAGGCAGATTGGTCAGATCGAACGCGCCTTTGATCTTAATCAAGAGGCCTATGACCTGTTTCTGAGCCACGGAGATCAGCGTGGTCAGGCCAGCGCACTCAATAATCTCGCCATCGCTTACGGTATTACCGGCAACTACTCTCTGGCGCGAGAACTCGTAGAAAAAGCTTTGGGGTTGCGTTACGAAGAAAACGATCGTGCCGGCGCCGTTAACGTTTTGAACAGCCTTGGCGCCATCTCGAATGAACTCGGTGAACCGGATAAAGCATTGGAGTATCTCGAGAGGGCCTGGAAGGAGTGGCAGGCTCTGGGTAAGTTATCGCCCGACGATCAAGGAACAGTTCCCAACCTGCTGAATAGCCTTGCTGCTGTGAGTGATAAGTTAGGCCAGTGGGAGAAAGCACGTGATTACTACGATCAAGCTCTAGCGATGTTCAATGAAGGAGATCCGAAGCGCGCCGCGACTCTAGACAACAAAGGTGAACTCTATGCCTCTTTTGGCGATCCGGTGAAAGCGCGACAGCTTTACGACGAGGCTTTGTCCATCATGCCGACTGAAAAGTTTAATGTTGACATCAAAGCCGGCATTCTGGTCCACCTGGGCCAGCTTTTTTACCTTCAGGGAGACCTAACGAACGCTGTCGCCACTCTCGAGCAGGCCAGGGAGCTAAAACTCGGGCCGCGGCGCTTAGCGGACGTTCTGACGAATCTTGCGATTGTTTTTGTCGCGCAGCAAAAACTGCCGGATGCGATGCTGGCATATAATAAGGCCCTCGATATTCAAGTCGCACGAAAAGACAAGCGAGGACAGGCTCTAACTCTTCAGAAGCGCGGTGAAACATACAACCTCTTAAAACAGCACCAGCAGGCCAGCGACGATCTTAAACGCGCACTCGTCCTCTGGGACTCACTCAAGGATCCTCGCGGTCGAGCAGCGACTCTCAACACGCTTGCACAAGTTGAGCAGGACCGCGGAAATCTCAAAGATGCTCTCAACTACAGCGACGAAGCGATCAATATCGTCGAATCTCAACGTACAACACTCTCGAGCCGGGAACTAAGAGCTTCGTATTTCGCAACTCAGGAGAACTACTACGAACTGAATATCGACCTGAACATGCAACTCAGCAAGTCAGGTGGTAATGAACACGTTGCGCGAGCATTCGCAACCGCCGAAAAAGCGCGGGCGAGAGTGCTGCTTGAAACATTGACTGAAAGCGGAGTGGACCAATTGGAGACGAGCCAAACGTCTCAACCCGGACTGGCAACTCTGATCGAGCAACTCGCCGCGGTAAGAAAAAAACTCGCTGCCAAAGCCCAGGCGCGTACGAAGTTTTTAAGCGGTAACCCAAACCCCACTCAATTAGCGACGCTCGATAAAGAGATCGAGGCGATCTCAGAAAATTACGACTCGCTCGAGACACAAATGAGATTGCAGCACCGGAAGTTTGCGACTCTAAAAAGACCGCAACCTGCCACCCTCAAGGATAGCCAGCAGCAACTCGATGGCGACACGTTATTGCTTGAGTACGCACTCGGAAACAAGCGCAGTTATGCGTGGCTAGTTAGTCAAAACTCAATAAAGAGTTTTGAATTGGCGCCGCGCGACCAAATCGAAAAAGTGGTGTGGCAACTGCGGGAGACAGTCACTGGAGACCGTAAGGACAAAAACGAAACTCCTCTGCAAGCGCAATCGCGCATGCAACAGCAGTACTCGAACAGTTCCATTGAATTATCAAAACTCATCATCGCGCCGGTCGCTTCGGTGTTGAGCGCTAAACGACTCGTAATCATACCCGACGGAGCCCTTCAGTTGATTCCGTTTGCATCTTTGCCCGTTGCTGGTGCAGAGATGCCGCTGATTACTGATCACGAGATCATTTATTTCCCGTCCGCTTCCGTACTCACTTTACAACGCCGCGAACTCGCGAATCGAAAACCTGCCGCGCACGCTGTTGCTGTCCTTGCGAATCCGGTTTTTCAACCGGACGATGAACGGGTTACTGAGGCGAAAAAGAAGAAACCCGAGAGAGACACGCTGGCTCAAAGCACCAAACAGCGCCGTGACATTAAAAGTGCTTTGCGTGACGTCGGAGTGGACCAGCTCAGGAAGCTTCCATACTCGAATCAGGAAGCAGTGGCGATCATGAACGTGGCGCCGAAAGGTGAGGTCTTATCGAAACTCGGCTTTGAGGCGACCCGTGCAGCCGCGCTTAGCCCGGAGTTGTCTAAGTACCAGATCATTCACTTCGCCACGCACGGGATTCTCGATTTGCAACATCCAGAGTTGTCGGCAATCGTGCTTTCACTCGTCGACAAGAATGGTGCGCCGCAGGATGGCTACCTCTTCCTTCACGATATCTACAATCTCAATTTACCTGCGGAATTGGTGGTTCTCAGCGCGTGTCAAACCGGTATCGGCAAACAGGTGAAGGGCGAAGGGCTTATCGCCCTTACTCGCGGTTTCATGTACGCGGGCGCAGCGCGACTGGTCGCGAGTCTTTGGAAAGTAGACGATGCCGCGACTGCAAGGTTGATGACAGAGTTCTATAAAGAGATGTTCGTTAACGGTAAGAAACCGGCAGCGGCACTACAAGCTGCGCAACTTTACCTGCGCAGCACGAGGCGTTGGAATGCTCCGGTCTACTGGGCCGGATTCTTTATCCAGGGTGAGTGGAGATAATTCTGACGGGCATTAACTGTCTATCTCTACTATAATCCGCGCCGAAGGTTCTCCCACCTTGTTTCCCCTGGAGCTGCATTGAGTTTTAACGATCCCCAGCCGAACGATCTCCGCGACAAGAGTGACGCGAAAAGAACTCACAACAAGCCCAAATGGGTCATGACCCAAACGGCTTTCGACAAGCTCTTGAGTTGTTTCTCATTAGACCGGGACGAAGCAGGCAGGCAATATGAACGTACCAGAGTAAGACTGTTTCGCGTCTTCGAATGGAGTGCAGTTGGGCCTGCGGATGAACTTGCTGATGAAACTTTTAATCGCGTGGCGCGTCGCATCGATGAGGGACAGAAGATCGATAACCCGATCGCCTATATCGTGGGTGTCGCCAAGATCGTCTGCAAGGAAGCTCACAAAAAGCATGTGCCAGTGTCGTTGGACGAGGCTCCCGAAACTCGGCTTCGAATAACGCCGGAACCGGTTGAGCCAGATGTTCGAATGCAATGCTTTGACGAGTGTTTGGAGGGCCTGAGTAGTGAAAGACGCTTTTTGATAGTGGAATACTACCAGCAGGAGAGACGCAACAAGATTGATCGGCGGCTAAAACTGGCCGAACGTCTGGGAATTCCGCAAAATGCGTTGAGAATTCGCGCTCATCGAATCAGAATGGCACTGGAAAACTGTATAACTCAGTGTTTGGAGGCGGCTGCGGGGCGAAACGAATAGCGCACCGGAGGCACTTCATTCAGGGGGGCTGTTGCTTGGCAGAACAAACCAATCGAGAAGAGCTTGCCAGTCGTTACCTGCTGGGCGGCCTGTCTGAAAATGAGGCAATGACGCTCGAGGAGCAGATTCTCTCGGACGACGAGGTCTTTGAAAATCTCGAAATTGCGGAAGACGAGTTGATTGATCGCTATGTTCGCGACGATTTGAGCGCCGAGGAACGCCGGCGAGTGCGGGAAATGATCTTTAATTCACCACGTCTGGCAGAACGCGTGGAGATAGGGAGAATTCTCACAACAAGAGTTCCATCACAACCGGCCGAGGCAGTTAGAGCAGAAAAGAAAACTCCGTGGTGGCAACTGTTTTTACCAACTCCACAGATGGCGCCGGCAATGCGGCTGGTTGCGGTGGCGCCACTGGCCTTGCTGCTGCTCACGAGTGTTCTTCTGGTTTTGGTGTGGACCAGGCATAGCGCCGACGCTCAGCGTTGGGCCAGGGCGGAACAACAACTCTCACAACTACAAAAAGAGATCGCCGATCAAAACGCTAAAAGCAGCGGACTCGAAACTGCGCTCACGCAAACGCAGCAAGAGAAAGCCGAACAGGAAAAGCTCCTCGCCGACCTTCAGCGGCAACTCGCAGAGCAACGCGGCCGGACTCCTTCCATCTTCTCTTTTTTTATTAATCCCGGCGTTGGCACTCGCGGCAGTGGTGATGCGGCAGCGAGTCTCCGCATTCCGCCTGGGAAGGATGAATTAGAACTTCAACTGAATGTTGACGGCGGCGATTACCGTCAGTATGAAGCAACACTACAGGACGCGGACCTTAAACCAATTTTGAAACATCCCCGGCTAAAGCCCATTCGCCGCGGCAGTCGAAATTTTATTCCATTTAAAGTAGCCGCCAGGCTGTTACGTCAGGGCAGCTATTACATCCACGTTGATGGTTTAACGGACCAACAGGTACGTGAGAATTTCAACGACTATCCTTTCCGAGTAACCAAATAGGTCAATAAAGATCAATCATGCACGGTGGGGGCGTCGGCGTGTGGGACGAAGCACATGCGGCAGCGCGCTTCATACTTGTCCGAAGCGCCCACGGCGACGCGCTCCTCTGATTCAAACGTGCGCTGAGAATAGTTCGCAGGCTGGCCACACTTCATGCAGATCGCATGAGTCTTGGTGATGTATTCGGCGATCGCGAGTAGCTGTGGCATCGGCTCCCAGGGTTTACCGGTGTAGTCCTGGTCCAACCCCGCAATGATCACGCGCACGCCTCGTCGCGCAAGCGTGTTGGCAACGTTAACTAACTCGCCGTCGAAAAACTGTCCCTCATCGATGCCAACAACTTCTGTATCGTCGTCAACCTTCGCGAGTATCTCCGCCGCTGAACGACTGTTAGACGAGTCGTGCCGCATCTCCGAATGGGAAACAATCTGACTCTCTGAAAAGCGCGAGTCGAGCTCGGGCTTGAAGACCTGCACTTTTTGTCGCGCGATCTTGGCCCGGCGCAAACGACGGATCAGTTCCTCCGATTTGCCTGAAAACATCGAGCCGGCGATTACCTCGACCCAACCCGCGTTCTGGCGCGAGTGGGCCGGTGCTTCATCGTGGTTAACTTGGGCGACTAGTTCATCCATTCCGATTAACTGTAAAGTTTGGGATTGTAAAAAGGCGCAAAGGCGGCGATGAGTGCCAACTCAAAACTCATGGACCGCGTTACCAGATCGCGTGACAAAACTCCCCACGCACCCTGCTTGCTTCTGACGTCGCGGCCGCCCGTGACTTCATCGATCACGATGCCCAGTTCTCGGCGGCCCTCGATGACAGTCTTAACAATATCCGGTGGAACTGAAATCGACGGCGCCGCGCCAAAAGCACTGCGGTCACTATTGTCAGTGGCAAAAGCCCAGCCTCTTAAAAACGTATGCCACTGACCTTCGATGGAAACTGAATGAAAGCCGCCTTCGAGTCCGACATAGATGTCAGCCTCGAGCCTGCGGCTGTGTAGTGATTCGCGGGCTGCCAGGGCACGTTCGCGTGCTCCCTGCATCAACTGCCAGTCAGTCAGCGGCATGCTGGGAACACTGGTCTCGACGCGGCGCGCGACGACGTTGGCGTTCGCCCAGGACGGGTCGATGGTGGCGATTCGCGCGACGCTGGCGCGCACAGCCATGATTTTTGCCGCACGATCAGACCCCAGGGCGATTGTCTTGACTGCCACAGAGCAAGAGCCTATAGCACAGGAGAGTGTTCACTGCAAATAGCTCCTATAAGAAGTGGTGCCCTAAATTGAAACTGTTCTCTGCGTTCTCTGCGTACCTCTGCGAACTCTGCGTTGAATTCATATGTAAAACCAATAAACGCAGAGAGCGCAGAGGTACGCAGAAGAAAATAGGGCACTACCCTATAAGACTTATTTCTCCAGACACATTTTCTCTCCCTATTGCATAGCTATTGAAAGCAGTCGAAGGATTAACGCTGAGATTTGGTTGACAGAAATGTGACGTAGGAATAGCCTTTGTCGCACCTCTGGTATTTCTACTGCCCAGCATCCCTTTCTGGCCTGGCGTCTCACGTTAGCCCGCGTGACTCCGAAGGAGGAGATTTGAAATGTGCGAACCTAAAGAATGGACATTGATGTTTTATTTTGCCACTGATAATCCGCTTGCGATCAGTGCCATTTCCCAACTGAAGGCCATCAAGGATGCCGGATTTCATCCTGATGCCAACGTCGTGGCTCAGTTCGATCCTTACACTGAAGGAACTCCCACTCACGTCTTTGACGTGAATGTCGTCAATAAACTCAAATTCAACGGAAAGTCGAATATTGGGTTTTCCGGCACCGATGAGACCGTGCGTAACCTGATCGAAGACAAGCTCTGGAGAGACGAACGGACCAGATTGGAGCCGGATGGCGTACCAGCGACAGTGTCAAATCGAGAGCCGGTACGAAAAGTACTCAACAAGGTGCTGAAAGCGAATTTTGGAATCGACTATAAACCGCCAGTCGCTCCTAATACGGACAGCACCTTCAACCCTCGCACCGACCGAATGGAAGAACCGGGCGCGCAAACGTCGTTGCGAGAATTTTTGCGGTTCTGTGCCGATAAATACCCGGCCAAACATTACATGTTGTTTCTGCTGGGCCACGGCGTTGTGGTCGGAAACGACATCTTTATGCTCGACGAACACGCGAGTGAGCAATCGCTGACGTTGACCAACCTCGGGGACATCCTTAGTGAGTTCAAGCACAGCATTGAACTCGAAGGATCAGTTTTCGACCTCGTTAGTTTTCACAGTTGTTCGGTGAGCTCGATGGAGGTCGCTTACGAACTACAGGGCACGGCGAAATACATGCTCGCATCGCAGGGCCCGGCCTTTGTCGGCAGCTGGCCTTATCGCCAGATTCTGGTTCGTATATTCAACTCCCTGCCGGACAAAAGCGGCACAAACGGCTCCTCAGCCAGCAGCAGTACTCCGATAAATATGCGGAATCTGATGTTCGAGATCTATCGCTCCTGCATACGCAATAGTGCGGACTACCTGCTGGCCGGTTACTCCTTTCAACTAACTCTCTGCGATCTCGAAAAAATCCCGGATATACATAACGAGATCAAAGATCTGGCGAAAGCGTTGACGGCTGGTTTGGAACAAAATCTCACGCGTGACTTTATCCTGCTGTCGCACTGGAAGTCGCAAAGCTTTTTCAACGAGATGTACACCGACCTTTACGACTTCTGCTTCTGCTTGAACAACAAGATCCAGGATCTTCTTGACGACGGTGGCCGGCTGAGCCAGGAACTTGAAGACATTCAAGTTGCCTGCAACAGAGTGATGGATAAGCTGGTGAAAGAAAATCCGAAGAAAGAAAACGATCCCGAGATGGAGCAGCTCATTATCGCCGCTGACTCTCTGGGACCGGCATTTCAGTATTCGCGTGGTTTCTCAGTCTACTTTCCATGGGCGGAGCCTTCGAGGGAAAGTCCCATCATGGCGCAGTATGAGAGATACCGGTTCACCACCGATTTCAAGACGGATGATCCCAACGATATTGAATACTCGTGGTTAAAGTTCCTGCGTGCATACTTCGAAGCCACCAAACGTGTGGTAAGTGGTATCGAGACGGATAACAGGCGTTTTCTGCCGCATTTGCCTGTTAATGCACCAGTGCCGATCGAATCGGTTTTGGACGAAGACATTGCCAGCCTTATTTACAACGGCGAGGGAACACCGGATCTTCGGGGCGCTCTGGGTCACCCTGACAAATCTGATCCGAACGACAAGACTGGCGGCGACTACGAGGCTGTTTCGATCAAAAACTTCCCACGTGATACACGAACTCGCGAACAACGGATGCAACGAGCTGTCACGACGTTCCCGATATTCGAGGCTTTCGAGCTAATCGACAAAAAGAGCCTCAATGGTAAGAACGGCAAGAACGGCCAAAACGGTTGCAGTCCAAACGTTAGCTACCAGAGCACGACCGAAAAGAACGGTAAGTCTTGACGAACCATTGAGAGTTTTACGTCGAAGGCGTTGGGCCGCAACCAACGCCTTCAGCGTTTTAGTCCGCGTTTGATGAAAGCGATCTTAGTTTTTCTCCTTTGCCTCATCCTCAGTTGGCATTTGTCCGCTGGGGTGTCGGCGTCTGCCGTAAATCCAGACACCAAACAGAAAGCGCAGCAACTACTCGACCTCAGTTTTGAACAAAATGCGATCAATCATGACCTCGCTATCCAAACAGCGCAGGAAGCACTGGCGCTCTTTCAAGTCATAAACGATCAGGAAGGCATCGGTGACACATACGTCGATCTCGGTCGCTACTACTTCGCCCTAAACAGGCTTAACGAGGCGGTTCAGAGCTATGAGTTGGCGCGACAAATCTGGCGTCAGCGCCAGGATCCCGTAAAAGAAGCCCGGGCGCTGATCCAGTTGGGTTATCTCGAAGGACGAAAGGGTGAGTGGCTCAACGGCTTTTCCTACTTAACGCAAGCGCAGAATCTCATAGACGATCAGCAAAACACTGCTCAAATGGCGGGGATCGCCGCGGGATTGGGTTACTTTTTTGATGAAAGCGGCTTGCCGGAGTATGGATTAATTCAATATCAGCGAGCAAAGGAATATTACCAGCGGGCTCACAACGAGCGTTCTTACAACCGTCAGACGATGTTCGTTGGTTACACTTATCTCCAGCTCGAACGATATTCTGAGGCACTCGCTCAGTTGCAAGAGGCACTCGCGAAATTCGAATCGTCAAGTGATCCAGGAAGTGAATTCGATGTCGCTGAATGCCACGAGTATATCGGCCAGGTGTATCTCGCCGAAGAGCAGTACAATCTCGCGCTGCAACACTTACTACCGATCCCCGCCTTCTTTGAAAGCAAACGTAATTACAGTGACGCCGCACAGGTGAAAGGACTAATCGGAGAAGTCTATCAACGGCAGGGAAAGATCGGGCTCGCTCGCACCAATTATCAGGCAGCGCTTAAAGGTTTTCGTGAGGCGACTGACTCGGTTAAAAGAGCTGTCGTTGCCTTCGCACTCGGACGCCTGGAGTTAAACCAGGGGAACTACGATGCCGCAGAAAGTTATCTCAAGGAGTCGATCGACAACACCGAAGACATTCGAAGCGACTTGCGTAGCCGTATGTTAGCCACGGCATTTTCCGCCAGTGTTCACGACCGCTACGAGACCTACATCGAGTGCCTGATGCAAAAGCACAAACGGCAACCATCGCGAGGTTTGGAGGCGCAAGCTTTCCAGGCCAGCGAACTCGCGCGAGCCCGTTCACTCGCGGCGATGTTGCGTGACAGACAGACAACGATCGTCACAGGCATCGATCCGCGGTTAGCAGAACGGGAGAAAACGTTGCGCCAGGCGATCCACGCCAAAGCGGAACAAGCAATCTCTTTGCTGGCGACAGACTACAAGAAAGAGCAACTGGATGAGTTAGAGAAATCTATGACTGGTTTGCGCCAGCAACATCAACAACTCACACAGGAACTGCAAAAGCAGAACCCACATTACAACCAGATAGAAGAGACGGCTAACTACTCCGTACAGCAAGTTCAGGAACTCATCGTCGAAGACAACGAAACGATGTTGCTGGAGTACTTCCTCGGGAAGAACGCCAGCTACGTGTGGGCGATCACGCGCAGCGGTGCACGAGTTTACGAATTGCCAAAAGCTGACGAGATTACCGATGCGGTGCGAGCTGTCTATGAACTCCTCGCCAAAGCGCCTGATGACGACACAGAGCAACGTCTCAATAAAGCCGATGGCGACCTGGCAAAAATGATTCTCACGCCCCTGGCCGATCAGTCGAACATTAAGCGAGTGATCGTCGTTGCTGATGGCGCCCTCAATTACATTCCGTTTCAGTTGTTGCCTGCGCCTTCCGGAAATCCATTAGTCGCGAATTACGAGATTGTAAATGCACCCTCAGCGTCGATTCTTGGTCAACTACGTGAAGAGAAACAGGAGCGCCCGGCAAACACGAAGGTTCTAGCCGCTTTCGGCGATGCGGTATTCCGTTCAAACTACGCCCAGTTCAAAAACTCCGCGCCGGATGAAGTCATTGCATCCGCGGCAACTGAGCGCGGGCTCGAAGTGGCTGCGGATTCATTCGACCCTGACAAAATCCAATCGCTTGTTTACAGCAGGTTTGAACTGGACTACCTGCGCAACATCGCCGGCCAGGGAGCTTTCGTTGCTACAGGATTTAACGCATCGCGTGCAATGTTGGAAAAAACCGACTTCTCACCATACGCAATCCTCCATTTCGCCACGCACGGACTGCTCGATCCCAAAAATCCGAAAAAATTGGGGCTTTATCTTTCGATGGTCAACAAAGCGGGACAGGACGAGGATGGCTTCATCACGATGCAGGACGTTTATAACCTGCGCGTCCCCGTGTCGCTCGTAGTTCTGAGTGCGTGCCGCACTGGTCTGGGTGAAGATGTTCGTGGTGAAGGACTGATCGGTCTGACGCGCGGGTTTATGCACGCCGGCGCTTCGAGCGTGGTGGCGAGCTTGTGGAAGGTAGATGACGAAGCGACCGCGGAGTTGATGAAGTACTTCTACACAAACATGCTCAAAAACGGCATGCGTCCGGCGGCGGCATTACGTGAAGCACAAAATACGTTGAGACAAAATCCGCATTGGTCTTCGCCGCACTATTGGGCCGGCTTCACCTTGCAGGGCGAATTCAAAGAATCGATTAGACTGCCGCCACCGACCTCCGCATCACGCGCAGTCCAAAATGCGGTTGGCGCTGGTCTACTGATTACGTTGTTGGCTGGAATCGGGTGGGGCTACTGGCGCCGCCGAAAAATCTAAAGCCGCGAAGATCCGCGGTTTAAATCATTCGACTGAGAAGTAATAACTACCGGGAATTCGTTCTTGCGTACCGTCAGGTTTGACTTTGGAGAGTTGAACCGCGTAGGTGCCGGGCTTTGACAACGCCGGCGGTATTTTAACCGTTACCGTCTTATCGGTTCGTTTGTCGATGTCTAGACCATTTCCATTTCCCAACCGCGCCACATAATCTTTGGCGCCTCTCGCATTTTCCGGAATCGTCAGCGTCAATTCGAGTCCAGTGTTCGGCGGCAGCTTCACGTGTTTAGCCTCGGCTCCCTGATCTCGCTCGGCAGTGCTGATCTCCAGGTTGAGTGCCAGATAGTTTGCGTTATCCCTGGTCAAAATATAAAAGATGCCGACCACGACGATCACCGCTGCTGCCGTCATCGCGACGTGCGCAAATGATTGTCCCCTCCAAAACGCCGAAATCTGCTCAAACAGGCTCGGACGAGGTTCAGTTACCTTCTTACCCCGCTCGGATTCAGCGCGGCGTAGCAACTCAGACGCAAACTCCAATTTATTCTGACGTTCGTTAGTGCTTAGAAAATATTTTTCAACGCGTTCACGTTCGTCGTCCGATAATTGATTGTTCAGATAGTCGTCAGTAATTTCGTCTACTATCGTGTCAAATTCCTCACCAAATGTGGGATCCGATAGCAAACGTAATTCGAATTGGTCCTCGTCTGCTTCAGCTAGTCGACCAAGCAGATATTCCCGTACCTCAGTTTTATCCCTGTTAACTATGATTTTATTGCTCCTCTGGTTGTTGCCGCTGGTTCGTCGGTACGCTCTGATACCAAATTCGTGGTATTTACCGGTACCTGTCTACTATGACATTAGACCGCCGTTTCGTTTTGCCGTGCCTGAGCAATACAGCGAAGTACGCATTTTTCGAGGCTTACGCGTAAATGATGGGCGCGCGTTCGCAGCGCCCCTTCGCTAATCGACAGCTCGTCAGCCATCTGCCGGTGATTCTGGATCTTCGCGTTCCCCTGATAAAGATGATAATCGAGAATGAACTCCTGTTTGTCGCGCGGCAACAGTCTTAAACACTTTGACAGGCATTCATGAAGGTCACTACGCGCGCTTTCCTGTGTCTGGCGTTGCGGTACCGCGTCAGTCGATACTTCCTTACGCCGGCCATATTCCAGCAGAACGTTTCGGGCCACGCCGTGAAAGTATCGGGCCGGCTCGCCAACGTAGGTCTGCTTAAGCTCGGGCAGTCGCTTTATCACCCGATCGATCGTCTCGTCCGTATAGTGTTCCGCATCGCTCAGCCCCTTGGACACAAAAATGCGTATCAAGCCGGCACGAATTATCTCGTATCGCTCTGCTGCTTTTTCGCGATCGGGATCGAGCCAGTCAAGCAGAGCATCAAATGGGTCCGGGGAGATGGTCACCTATCTACTAATTCCTCTTGAACTTGTGGATCGAAAAGACGTGTGCCGCGAAGTTGAAAGCCTGCCTAAAACTAGCTCAGACGCATGGGCAATGGCAAGACGGTTCATCTTGACATTCATTTCCGCGGTTGCTGTAATCCAACCTCACACTACATCATGAGCAAAGGAAGTTTTTTGGAGGTACTCGCGTGACGATCGACGAATTAGTTTACGATTGGAATACGATTGAACCATCGCTCGTCGCACCCAACCGCCATATCGGCATCGACGACGAGACGCTGCGTGATGGTTTGCAGTCGCCTTCCGTCAAGGAACCTCCAATTGAACAAAAACTCGAACTGCTTCACTTGATGGAAGCACTGAACATCGATACTGCCGACATCGGACTGCCCGGCGCCGGTGGCACACACGCTGCTGGAGTCGAACGTTTGGCCCGTGAAATCGCTGATAAGAAACTGAAGATCAGACCAAATTGCGCCGCTCGCACACATCAGAACGATATCATTCCGATTGTTGAAATCTCGCAGCGCGCCGGTATTCCCATCGAGGCGTGTACGTTTATCGGTTCTTCCTCAGTGCGCTTCTTTGCTGAAGGTTGGACAATCGAAAAGCTACTGCAAATGACGGAGGAAGCTGTTTCTTTTGCCACTGCCCAGGGACTGCCGGTGATGTACGTGACTGAAGACACCACACGCGCGAAGCCCGAAACGATTCGCGCGCTGTACACGACTGCGATTCGCTGCGGCGCCAAAGCAGTTTGCGTCTGCGATACGGTTGGACATTCAACACCCGATGGCGCGCGTTCAGTCGTGAAGTTTGTCAAAAACATTATTGAAGAACAGGGCGGCAACATCCGGCTCGACTGGCATGGTCATCAGGATCGTGGCCTGGGCGTCATCAACTCGATCGCGGCGATCCAGGGTGGCGCCGATCAGATTCATGGCTCAGCGCTTGGAATTGGGGAACGCGTCGGCAACACGCCGCTCGATCAGTTGCTGGTAAATCTGAAACTGATGGGCTGGATCGATAATGATCTGTCGCGTTTAGGTGAGTACTGCCAAACAGCTGCGCGTATTTGCTGCTGGGACGTGCCGGCGAATTACCCGGTTTTCGGGCGTGATGCGTTTCGCACGGCGACGGGAGTTCATGCGGCAGCAGTGATCAAGAGTTATCGCAAGGGTGATCACCGTTTGGCGGACATCGTTTACTCGGGAGTGCCGGCCGGTGAGTTTGGTCTCGAGCAGGTGATTGAGATTGGACCAATGAGTGGAAAGTCAAACGTCATCTACTGGCTCGAGAAGCGCGGAATTGAGCCCAATGAAAATCTCGTCAATCGCATTTACGACCACGCCAAGTCAGCGACCGGGGTACTCGAAGAGAGTGAGATCATGGGGTTGTTGTGAGTCAAATCGGGATTGATCTACGTAAATCCGCGGCCCAACTAATGTCGCACCTCACGGTTGCTCGCGCACTTCGATTCTTCGAAACTGACGCTGAAGCAATCACCGAAGAACAGATTCGCATCTGTTCGGTTCCTGCAACTCCTTTCGGCGAACAGGAACGCGCCGAATATCTCAGGCAAAAGTTTTCCGATCTTGGTCTAACTGAAGTCGAGATCGACGAAGAAGGCAATTGTCTCGGTCTGCTTCCCGGCGCATCGTTAAAACCACTGCTTGTCGTCAGCGCACATCTCGATACGGTGTTTTCAAAGGACGATGATTTCACCGTCGTCAAACGTGAGAACAAATTGTTTGCACCAGGGATAGCGGACGATGGTTGCGGACTTGCAGCACTCATCGCCATCGCCCGGGTAATTCAAAATGAGCGCATACCGCTTGAAGGATCGTTGCTGTTCGTCGGTACAGTCGGCGAAGAAGGCGAAGGAAACCTGCGCGGCGTTCGTCATCTTTTCACGAAAGGTCGCTGGGCTTCGCAGGTTGATGCGTTCCTGAGTTTTGATGGGCCAGGGCTCGAGCGCATTACGAACCGCGCGCTCGGCTCGCGTCGTTATCGCGTCGAGTTCACTGGACCAGGCGGGCATTCGTGGGGCGACTTTGGCGTGCCGAATCCGGTGCACGGGATCGGACGCGCGATTTCTCGACTTGCCGGCTATCCGGCTCCTAAAGATCCACGCACGACGTTTAATGTCGGTCGCGTTGAGGGCGGCACGGGGGTTAACTCGATTCCGAGCAGGGCCGCGATGGAAGTCGATCTGCGATCTGCGGCTGAGTCAGAGTTACAACGACTGGATGCGTTCTTTCGTCGTGCGATGAGAGATGCCGCTGATGAAGAGAACGGAAGCAGGCGGGCGGGTAATCCGTTGTTGCAACTCAAGCTGGAGTTGATTGGAGAACGACCGACGGGTGAGACACCGAGCGATTCGCCGCTCGTTGAGCTCGCGCTTGAAGCGACGAGGATACTCGGCGTCGAGCCGCGTCTGGATCAGTCTTCGACCGACTCAAACTTGCCAATCTCGCTCGGTATTCCCGCCATCACACTCGGCGCGGGGGGAACCTCCGGTTGCTCTCACACCCTCGATGAATGGTACGACCCGCGCGACAGAGACAAAGGTCTGAAGCGCGGACTGCTGGTCGTCCTCGGAATGGCAGGATTTAGAAAGTAAATCAGGAAGAAGTTAGCCACAAAAAGGCACATAAGACACAAGAGTAATTTCTTTTATGAGCCTTATGTGCCTTTTTGTGGCTTAGTTGATCGGGATCGAAACCGTCGCCGAACCGGGTTTTCCAGGAGGGAAGCGCTTCTGTCGCGCGATGCGCAACGCGTTAGCATCGCCACCCGAAGCCTGCGTCACACGACCTGATTCATCATAAGTAACCGTCACGACAACTTTCTTCGCATTAGGCTTTACGTCCTCAACAGGGGTGCCCGGGTTCTCTGCGAGTTTCGCTTCGCGAGCCTTTCGTTCCTTCTCACGTTGCCGCTTGGCGGCTAAAGCGGCCGGATCCTCAGTCGCGGGTTCCGCTGATGTTTCTGCGGCTGATGGTTGCGGTTGTGCCGGAGTCTCAGCTTGCGCATTTTGCGGGGCCGGCGCTTGCGTAACTGTTTCCGGAGCAGGAGCAGCTTTCTTGCTGTACCAACCAGCCGGCACTCCTATCGCCGCTACACTCCCGAGAACCGCCACTGCAATCGCGCCGATAAAAAGCGGCTTGCGACTTCCGCCGGAATCTTTTCCGAGTGACAGAAATGCCGGTGCGAAAGATTTCTCAACCTCAGCGCTCGTTTGCACTTTAACGTCCCTACCCGCAAGTTCATCAGGTTCCGGAACGTACTCAGCCGGAAACGCAGCACCGGGAGCAATATTCTCGTCCAGCCGTCGCAGCCCTTCGAGTACCACCTGTGTCCACGGTTGATTGATGGTGCGGCTCTTCGCTTCCACGTCTGCACTGAATTCAAACTCTGCGTTGGGGAGAGTGAGAGCATAGTAGACCGCGTCGATTCCATGCAGCACGCCGATGCGCGCATCAACAACTGAGCCCGCCTGTAGGAAAAAATAGCCCGCGCCCTGTGGATACAAAACTTTAAGACGGCCGCTCTTGCGTTGATTACAGAAGAACTCAATCAGTTCTGAAAGTGAAAGGTCGCTGAGGTGTCCAGTTAATGCCATGAGAACAAGTCCCTTCTAGGAAACTGTTTAATTGTAAAGAGGGAGAGAATGGCGCGCCGAGACTGCCGGCGCGCCATGGAAGAAAGGTTTAGTTAACCAGCGCAAACTTGTAGTTGATCACGCCGGAAACTTTGACCGGTTGGCCGGAAAGCTTAGTGGGGGAAAACTTTGCTTTGAGTGCCGCTTGCACCGCAGCCTCGCGCAAAACAGCTGGACCACTCGACGCATTTGCCGCGACCACTTTGCCGGTCTCATCGAGGATCACGTCAACCGATACGACACCCTGAGTTCGCATGCGTTTAGCAGCTTCCGGATAGGAGGGCGGCGGCAGGTAAACGGCAGTGCCGTTGAGAACTCCACCTGAAACGGGCTTGAGAATCGGTTTTGGACCAGGGCTCGGCGGCGGTTCGGAATCGAGGATCACGCGAATCGCTTCATTCGCATTCACCGCGGGCACTCTTACTTCAGCCGGACCAGATGCGAGTTTCGTCGCACTGGTTGAAGCTGACGGCAGGTCGGGCGCGTTCGGAATCTTCTTGTTGTCTTTCTTTGAGTTTGCCGCTTTTGGCTCGAGCTTGTTTGCTGGGGCTGTTGGGGGAGGAGTGACAGGCTGTGGAGTGGTCGCCGCACTAGTTGCGGCACCGGGCGTGACCATTCTCACCATGTTCTCGTCGAGGTAATACATGATTGAGCGATAGGTCACTTCGGTCGGTTCGAAGGTGATGCCACGCGCATCGACCATTGCCACCGACGTCGTCATCTTGTTCCAATTGCCTGCGAAGTCAAACTCGTATTTATAGATCTCCTTGCTCAACAACGTGCCATCTGGATTGAGCAGGGTCATCTCACTGATATTTCCCTTTTCGTCGTACTTGTAGACTTCTTTGCCCGTGAGCGTGGCGCCGGCAATTGGAAAGTACTGGTTCTCGATCTTGTTGCCCTTGATGTCGTAGGCAACAATCTCGACCACTGCGTGCTTACCTTCAGCCGGGCGGCCATCGGCGGTCAAAAGTTTGGCGACCTCGGTGCGCACGCGGCGTACGGGGCCGATCAAACCGTCCCTGGATCTGTCGCTTTCAACCGCGGGACCAGCAGTTGGGGTATTTCCGGCTTTAGCGGTCAGGTTCGATTGGGCGATTGCGGCAGTGCTTAGAACCATCAGGCCAAGCGTAATCAAGCATAATCTCTTCAGCATCAACATTATTTTCTCCATAATTCGCTGAGGCAGGCCAAATTTGGATAGATGGGTCGTGAGGGTCGGGCAGGTCAAGCCTCTTAGGAACCCACCGGCCCTAGCCATACTAACGCGGTTAAACGATGTTTGTCTATAGGTTTTCTAAGAAGGTTTCACGCAAAGGCGCAAAGTAAGCAAAGACGCAATTCTTTGTGCCTTTGCGGCTCGGCTTTGCGCCTTTGCGTGAAACCTTCTTATGACCGAAAGAGGCCGTCTGTGCGGCTAATGGCGATTAATTCGTGGGCTGCCTTGTAAACCTGAGCTACAGGAATTTGATCGATTGAAGGCCCAAAAACTAGGCGATTTGAGTGGCCCGAGGGCGTGAAGCTGTGTGGGTCGGGGCGGTCCATGATCATGATCACCGGCGTCCCGACTGCCGCCGCGATGTGAGCCGGTCCGGTGTCGTTCGATATGAAGACAGTCAAACGGGCCTGCGCCGAGACGAGCTGCGGGATTGTCAAACGGTCAAAAAAGATCGTTCCGGCCGGAAAGACTTTCCGCATCTGCGGCACCATCTCTCTCTCCTCCGGACCGGCGAAGACGATCACTCGCACTTTGTCGTTCCGAATCAAATGGTCCGCCAGCTCGACAAAACGTTCGAGAGGCCAGAGACGCGTGCTGCTCCCTGCACCCGGGAACACGCCTACGAGCAGTTCGCGAGTCTGCGCTTTCTCTTTCTTCAGTAATCCCTCAACCGCCGAATCTTCTATCGGGCTGGTCCTGAGCGCGGGCGCTCGCGACACGTTCTCGATCCCGAGCGGCTTGAGCACGTCGAGGTAGCGATCGACGAGATGGGTAGTCTCTACTTCCTTAACCGGCCGTGGTGTGAAGTTCGCGAGGAAGTCGAGCGAACGATTGGAACGGCGTGAGTAAAGCCGGTGTGGTGCGCCCGAAAGAAAACCGAGTATGTTGGTCTCGTAATAGCTGTGCAGGTCGATAACAAAATCAAACTTTTTCTTACGGACTTCTGAAACCAGTTTCACAATGCGGCCGATCGAGATCAGCGTTGGACCATCGCGCAATGCCACGCGATCGACTTCGAGGATCTCGTTCGCATAACCGGAGAGACTGAGCAACTCTTTGCCGGGCTTTCCAACCGCCACTGCGATCTGCGCATATGGGAAACGTTCGCGTATCGCCCGCAGCGCCGGCAAACTCATCACCACGTCCCCGAGTTGCCCGAAGTCGATGACGAGTATGTTCCGCGGATCGAATGCCATTTTTAAACCGCGGCTATAGTTCTCTTAAATCTCTTCCCGTCATCTCGGATGGCTTCTCGAGATCGAGCAAACCGAGCAGCGTTGGCCCGACGTCTTCGAGCGCGCCGCCACTGCGCAGCTTGACTCCGATCGAATCTTCATCAACCAGATGAAATGGAACGGGGTTGATCGTGTGTGCTGTATGCGGACTGCCGGTTATCGGATCGATCATCTGCTCGGCGTTACCGTGATCCGCGGTGATTAGCGTGATGCCGCGTGCCTCACGTATTCGTTTGGTAATCCAACCTAGACACGTATCAACGTACTGGCAAGCCTCGATCGTCTTATCGAGTTTGCCGGTGTGGCCCACCATGTCGGGGTTCGCGAAGTTGATGACGAACACGTCCGTCTCGCCTTCATCGATGCCACGTAAAACCTTATCTGTAACTTTGAACGCCGACATCTCCGGTTGCAGATCGTACGTCGCGATCTTCGGCGACGGCACAAGCAGCCGACGTTCGCAGCGATACTCCTTTTCCACGCCGCCATTGAAGAAGTAAGTGACGTGCGCGTACTTCTCAGTCTCCGCAAGCCGGTAATTGTTTACCTTGAGGTCGCCCCAAACTTCCGCGAGAACGTTTTTGTGCTGCCGTGGCGGAAACGCGATCGGAAGATCGAAAGTCTGGTCGTACATCGTGAAGCAAACGAACTCGACCTTCGGCCGATCGTCAATCGGAAACTCTTTGAAGCCGGGAACCATCAGAGCGCGAGTCAACTGGCGTGCACGATCCGGACGAAAGTTAAAGAAGATAACCGCGTCATCATTTTTAATCGTCGCAACCGGACTGCCGTCTTTACGAACGATCGCAATCGGCTCCACAAACTCATCCGTAACGCCGCGTTGATACGACTCATTGATACCCGCAAGCGGGTCGGTGGCGCGCTCGCCAATTGCTTTGGTCAACAACTCATACGCGCGCTGTGTTCGCTCCCAGCGCTTGTCGCGATCCATCGCATAATAACGACCGACCACAGTGGCGATCTCGCCACAGCCCAGCTCTTCTATCTTTTTCTGTAATGTTGCGACGTAGTGAGCGCCGGACGACGGTGGCGTGTCTCTACCGTCGAGAAAACAATGAACAAAGACCTGGTCGAGTTCGTGATCTTTGGCCATCTTGAGCAACGCGTAAAGATGAGTCAGCGATGAGTGAACCTGGCCGTCAGAGATGAGTCCCATCAAGTGCAACGCTTTGCCTCGCTCGTGCGCGCCGTCCATCGCCTTAGTCAACACTTTGTTTTTGAAAAACTCGCCCGTGTCGATCTCGTGGTCCACTAACGAGACGTCCATGCGAATCACGCGACCGGAACCGATGTTTAAGTGTCCAACTTCGGAGTTTCCCATCACGCCGGCAGGCAGTCCGACACGCGAGCCATGCGCTTCGAGCAGTGTACTGGGATACTTTTCGGAGAGTTCGTCGTAAAAAGGTGTTTCTGCGAGTGCGATCGCGTTACCATCGCGCGCGACCGAGTAGCCCCAACCGTCAATGATTATCAGGGCCACCGGCCCTTTCTTTTTAGCCATAATGTTTAGCCACAAAAAAGCACAAAATGGTCAAAAAGAAAAACCTAGCCCTTCCGCTGAGCTGCGGCTTTTGTGCTTTGTGTGCTTTGTGTGCCTTTTTGTGGCGACTGGTGAAAAGCGTTGCGGCCTGGATAACGCGCGGCGCCGCGCAGATCTTCTTCGATGCGCAACAGTTGATTGTACTTTGCGGTGCGATCCGTCCGCGAAAGCGATCCGGTTTTGATCTGGCCGGCATTGGTAGCGACCGCGAGATCCGCGATGAACGGATCTTCAGTTTCGCCGGAACGATGCGAGATGATCGTGGTGCGCTTGTTTCTCTGCGCAAGCTCGATGCAGTCGAGTGTTTCCGTCAGCGTGCCGATCTGATTGACTTTGATCAGAATCGAATTCGCGACGCCGAGATCGATTCCTTTTTGCAGGAAGATGGTGTTGGTAACAAACAGATCGTCGCCGACGAGTTGAACTCTATCGCCGATCTCGTCAGTCAAAGTTTTCCAACCCGTCCAATCGTTCTCGGCCATGCCGTCTTCGATTGAGATAATCGGATACTGATCACACCAGCTCTTCCAGTACGCAGCCATCTCGTCGCTCGTCAGTTTTCGTTTGTCGCTCTTTTTGAATACGTATCGCTTGCCGTCGTAAAACTCACTCGCGGCCGGATCGAGCGCCAGCAAACAATCAGTGCCCGGCGCGTAACCTGCTTTCACGATCGACTCGAGAATCGTTTCGACTGCTTCCTCGTTCGATCTCAGGTTCGGCGCGAACCCGCCTTCGTCGCCGACACTCGTCGCGTAACCTTTTCCTTTCAGTACCGCTTTGAGTTGATGAAAAACTTCCGCGCCGACGCGCAACGCTTCATTGAAAGTCGCTGCGCCCGCGGGAACAACCATGAACTCCTGAAAATCGACGTTGTTGTCGGCATGCGCGCCGCCGTTGACGATATTCATCATCGGCACGGGCAGAGTGCGCGCGTTTGGACCACCGAGATAGCGATAGAGTGGAATTTCCAGTTGCAACGCAGCCGCGCGAGCCGTGGCCATGGAAACTGCGAGCAACGCATTCGCGCCCAGCTTCGATTTGTTTTTAGTGCCGTCGAGATCGATAAGGGCGCGATCGACTTCCGCCTGGTCCAACGCGTCAAAACCCTGTAGCGCGGGACCGATAATTTCGTTGACGTTCTGAACTGCCTTCAGAACGCCCTTGCCGCCGTAGCGCTTCTTGTCTCCATCTCGCAGTTCAACTGCTTCGTTCTCACCGGTTGAAGCGCCGGATGGAACTGCGGCACGTCCTATTGCACCATCGGCCAAAACCACTTCTGCTTCCACAGTCGGATTACCGCGCGAGTCCAGTATCTCCCGTCCCAGAACGTGCTCGATCCAGCTCATTCTCTATTTCCCCTTCTCCATCAGTTTGTTGTATTGCGAGTTTCACGCGCATCACGCGACGCTTCTCAACTCGCTCGACCTCGAAAACAAGTCCGTCATGTTGGACCACTTCACCGGGTTGTAAAACGTGACCGGCTTCGGTCATCAGAAACCCGCCGACCGTCGTGTAGACTTCGGATTCAGGCACTGACAACTTCAGGCGCCGGTTCAAATCTCTTACAGCCAGGCCACCATCCAATACGTAAGTGTGTTTATCGATCTCCGTGATCTGTTCGTTAACTTCCTCGTCGTGTTCGTCTGAAATGTCGCCGACGATCTCTTCGAGCAGGTCTTCCAGAGTGATGATGCCTTCGAGTCCGCCGTGCTCGTCGACTACGAAACCAAAATGCATCTTGGCCTTTTGCAACTGGCGCAGCACGTGTTCGAGTCGCGCAGTGTCCACCACATAAAGCGGCGGTTGTAAAACGTCTTCGAGCTTGAATCTTTCGGGATGCAGCAGGTAAGGCATCACGTCCTTGCTGTGGATGAACCCAATCACGTCGTCTAACGACTCCCGGTACACGGGCAAACGCGAGTAGCGATGCTGATCGAAAGCTTTCGTAATCTGTTCGAGATTGCACGTGCTCGGAATCGCCGCCATCTCGGTGCGTGGCACCATCGCCTCGCGCACCACCGTGTCGGAAAACTCGAAGACGCGATGTATCAAACGACGCTCTTCCGCGCGCAGGTGGCCCTTTTCGCGCGAGATATCGATCAGCTTGCGCAACTCTTCTTCAGTGTACGTTGATGCGTGTTCAGCCGTGGCTGCAATGCCTACCAAGCCAACAGCACGTGCACTGGCCCAATCCAGCGCGCGTATCGGCAAACTGAAGATGCGATAGAAGAGCTGCATCGGAAGGGCAACTGCCAACGCAACCTTTTCGGCCGCCGCGAGTCCAACCAACTTCGGCGCCTGTTCGCCAACCACGATGTGCAATGAAGTGATGATTACGAAACCGATAGCGAAAGCAATGATGTGCCGGGCAGAGTCTGAAAAGCCTGACAACGGTCCTTCCAGTAATCGTGCAATTGCGGGCTCGCCAATCCAACCAAGTGCGAGCGAGGCAAGCGTGATTCCGAGCTGGCACGCAGAAAGGTACGCGTTGAGGTTCTGGAGCAGGTCCATCAGTCGCTTCGCGGCGCGACTACCCGAGGCTGCGAGCGTTTCGATGCGCGACGAGCGCACCCCTACGAACGCAAACTCGGCGGCGACGAAAAAGCCATTGGCTGCGACCAGTAACACAACCGCAAGCAGTTTTACGGTAATTGCGGTGGCGGAACTCATGTGGGACGGAAATCATAGCACGGAGAGGGTGCGGCGACAGATCTCCACAGACAGCACGGAAGGTACTGGTAAGTCCTAAATTCTTTGCGCAGTTGGTTTAGTGTCCGACTGTCGCCCCGGCGGCGCGGGCGCGGATCGGACGCCGGTCATGTTTGCCGTGGGCACGAGCGAGTGCCTGGTCGACGCGAGGCTCGATGCTGCACTCCGGCTGGCGACACACTGCTGCCAACTCGGACACTACGAGATATCGGGAACGCTCGAGCATCCGTTGTTCGCGAAAAGAGAGCGGTTTGATATTGCTTAAATATGTTAAATGCTTGAGCACATCGGCAACCTCGAAGATGTCACCGCTGCGCATTTTTTCTGAGAAGTCTTTGAAGCGATCCTTCCAATCGTTAGCGGGGGAAGAAAAATCATCTGCTAATGCTTTGAATAGCAATTCACACTCGCCCGACGAGATTGGGGCTCTCAGGCCAACTTCTGAAGCATTGGATACGGGAACTAAGACCACTGAGTTATTAGCAGCAAGACGAAGCGTATAAAAGGGTAGGAGCGTAGCGCCTATTTGCTTCTGTTCTATTTGCTCGATGGTCCCGATTCCATGATTCGGGTAAACGACTTTCTGGCCGACTTTGAAGCCCACCATGCACCTCCATCGATTTTGAAATATCAGACTGCGCCGCACGCGCGGGTCTTTCGGGGAAATTCCGAGGACGCAGATTGCGTCGAAGCCCTGTTTGGTAAGTAGCTTGAGTCTAGCAAGCGATCTTGCGACAGGTCAAGGTTCTCTGCGGCCCTCGGCGTATCTCTGCGCCCTCTGCGGGTGAAATGTGTCTTAACGCAGAGCACGCCGAGATACGCAGAGAGCCGCAGATAAAACATCTATTGTTTTAGCTGATAATCAGCAAGATTCTGGCAGGGCTTTAGTTCGATCTCGGTCTTCTTTGTTTCGGCTGTGCGGCGTAATTTGGTTCGTGCTGTAGCGGCTTCGGTTTCGGGTTCGCGCAGCTTTGACTGGGTTGCTATCTGTGCGTCAACGTTTGCTTGCGTCAACGCGAAATACTTACCGGGCGGAAGATTGCTCAACGTGAACGTACCATCCGGCGCTACGTCAGCAGCGAAGAAACGCAGAACATCAGATGCTTTCTCCGGCTCAGCGGGGATGAGATAGAAGATCGTTCCGGATTGAACAACTGCACCTTCAGCTAAGGCGAGACGACCGCGGATCGATGCGGCGCCTTCAGCAAGCGTAATCGTGACGCCGGTTAGTTGATCGCCGGATTTGGTACTGGTCCAGTTAGCTGCCGCGTCGATCTTCTGTGGCTTTGCGCCTGAGGTGTTGATAACGATCGACTTTAAATACCAATAGCGCGCATAGAATCTAGGCTCGAAGCGATACCTGCCAGGCATCACGTTGCGCCACACCAATACGCCACTCGCATCAGGCGAAGCAACGCCACCCAGTAGTCCGACATAGATCCCGTCCTCGTCTTCCGTCTCCTTCTCAGGTCGTTGCAGTTGCACGAGAGTCTCCGCAAACAACGGCGCGCGTTTGCCCTGGCACTCGGCGACCTTCGAAGGCTCAAGCAGGACTCGACCGCTGATTGACGCCAGCGGCGATGTAATCAACTCGAGCCCGGTGACATTCGCGCCTTTGATCGTAACCCGTTTTGTTGCCATTTTGACCAGGGCTGTGTTCGGCGATTGCTCGGCAATGAGCTCTTGCGCTCTCAGCGTGTACTCACCATCCGCCAAACCGCTAAAGACAAAACCCCGACCCCCGGGAAGCTGGTAAGTGTTTGCCAGTGGGAACGGGCTACCGCTCATCCCGAGTGCCACTGTTGCTCCACTCGTGCCGGCAACCTTTGTTGTGCCGCTGATTGTGTAACCCGGCTCGCCGCGATAACGAATATCGACCGTGATTTCTTCACCTGACCTCACGCTGATCTCTGAAGCGTTGTCGCGCGTCGCCGATGGCGCATAAGTGGGGACATCATTTTCGTAAGGATTGAAGCTGGAGTAAAAATTGACTCCCCCACCGGCGCTGACGAGATACGTTCCGGGAAGCAAGCCGTAGAGTCGATATACGCCACGATCGTCAGTCGGCTGCTCACGATAACCGAATGCGGGCAAACGCGGTGCTTGCCCGTTCGCGTCGCGAATCCTGATGGCGCGCACACGCACGCTGATAACCGCCTCTCCGGCACTGTTCGTTACTGTTCCCGTAATGACACCGCCGCGGACCAGCTCCAAACGCACGGAATCACCGGGCCGGTAATACGTCGTTGGAACAGGCTCACTTGCATAGGCAGGTGCGCTGGCGGAGATGGTATAGAGTGCAGGCTCGAGACCATTGAGACGGAAGTTTCCTTCAGCGTCGGCGGTAGTGTTGCGCGGTGCGCCATTGGAGTTAACTGCCCTGATAAACAATGAAGCTCCGCCCAACGGTTGACCACTATCACTTACTACTCGTCCGCTAATCGTTCCGGTGGTGTCTGCCGAGCTCTGCCCCTGCGCAGTAATACCTAACGCCACAACAACAAGAAGAATTGATAATCGATGAATCATTGATGTTAAGGTTTTACAGGCTCACTCAGGTCGACATTGATCGTCAGGTCCATTGTCTGGCCATCCTGCACTACGACTTCGCGCTTTATGTTTCGAGCTGGCGCCCCCGGGATATTCACGACGATGTTGAGCTCGTAACTTCCCGCTGGTAATCCCTCCATCAGGAAATGTCTGCGTTCATCGACAACCGCCGGACGCAGATTCGAGAACTGCTCTCCCGGCTTTGCGATCCTTACGAAGATCCTGCTGGTTTGGGGTAACGAGCCATTCTCGACGGTAACCATGCCGCGTATCGTTGCCGTGCCGTAAGCAACAAACACGCGCACACCTATTAATTGTTCGCCTTGTTTGATCTCCAGGCCACGCGGATTGAAAATTCCGTCGCGCTCGATTTTCGAAATCGTAAATCCTTTCGGCGGGAATGGACTGCCAGGAGCGCTGAACATGATGTTTATCGTCCCTGGAGGTAACCCTGACAAATGAAAGCTTCCATCAGGACCAAGCGGCGACGCTGACGACGACGCAAATGTGCCTCCTCCATCAGTTGAGACAACTCCAAAGCCGCGCAACTGGAATTGCAATAGCTGAGCGAATATTGCTTTGTCTCCGTTTTCGAGTACGACTGTGCCGGTGATAGTGGCACCCCTGGTGAGTTTAGCGGTCAACCCTGTGACGTCGTGATCGCTTATGTCAAAGCTGAATGGCTCAATGCGCAAGTTGCTGTTCGGAGTACCCAACAGGAATGCTGTGTACTTTCCCGGAACTAACCCTTCGAGAAGAAAATCTCCGCGACTGTTGGCCATCGTGGCATTGTTCATGTATTCGACTCGTTGTCCGATTTGTCGCTGAACACCGATACGAAGGTTCGGCGCCGGCTGGCCGTTTTCGTCTACTATTTGTCCGCTGGCGCTGAACGTTTGACCGGCACGACCGACAGTGATGTCGATGTTGTTTGCTTCGCTGCCTTCACTGACTTCGACCACCGTCGCCTTCGCTTGATCGGTCACGTCCGGGTAGAACACCTGCTTGTATGCATTGTTCCGGCCCGGGCTGTAGGTCACATTCATTTCATCATCGCTTCTTCCAACGGCGACCTTGTAACGACCTGCACTCAAGGTGAACACACGATAGATTCCGCGATCGTCTGTTTGCACTGAACCGACGGCATAGATCGAACGCTGTACTCGCTGCTCATACATTTCAGCCGGATAGACGTTGACTTGCTGCTCGATCACTGGACGTCCATCAGCGTCAGTGACGCGGCCGGTGATCACTCCACCACGCACGAGGGCGAAATTAATACCTTCGACATTCTCATCCTCACCGACCAGCACATTCTTCATCCGGTTTTCCTTCGCATCGCTCATCACAAAAGCAGGTACTGCCGCAGTGATGGAATAGCTTCCGGACGCGAGGTTTGAAATGCGATAGAAGCCGTCCTGGTCTGTTGTGGTTTTTTGGAAAGGCTCGGACGGCATAAACATGTCGCCCTTGCGCAGTCCAATAGCCACACCCGGCACGCCCCTGTCTTTGATCGTTACCCGGCCGGAGATTGAGCCACGCGGAACTTTTGCAGTCTCTTTGGTCGTGGACTGAGCACACAACGGAGCTGAGAGACTCAAAATTGTGAGCAGGACTGCGGCTGAATAAGGAGCGGAGAAACGCATGCCGGCTACTCCTTCCGGGGCTTTTGAGGTTACGCAGGCCGCATCATAACGGAAGAGTGTCTTAGGTGGAAGACCGTACCGGAGCGCAGAGGATGCTACTGTTGTCAGCGTCAAGACTCTACTGTTAGGATCGCCCGCCATGGCTCATCTAAAAATCACCGACGCAAGTGGTCGGCAATGGCAGTTTAGTTTTCTGCCGCAAACCACTTGCACGATTGGGCGTGCGCCCGACAACACGGTGGTGTTGGATGATCCGCGTGCTTCGCGTTATCACGCCCACATAAATCAAACTGATAACAGCCACTTCACGATTGTCGATGGCGCTGTGATCAATGGCCAACTACGGCGCAGTGCAAATAAAGTATTCATTAACGGCGAACCATGTTTCGAGCACCAGCTCAAAAATGGAGATCGCATCACGATCGGCGCCAGCACCCTGCGTTTCGAGCAGCCAATCGAGGAACGGACCACTGACGTTCGTTACGATGACAAGCCGTTGGGCCATACACAGTTGCTGATCTCCGCGAACGACGTTATGTCGACCGTGCTTCGTTCCAAAGAAGAAGTTACGGCGTCACCGCAACGCGACAAAGTTCTCGAAACGCTACAACGCAAGGCAAACATCCTCAGTGCGCTCTACGAAATGAGCAAGACGCTGGGCTCGGTCTTTGATTTAAACGCCATCTTCGAAAAAGCAACCGATATTATTTTTCGATCGACTCCGGCGGACCGCGTCGTGGCGTTGCTAGCCGAAACTGACGGCGCCGAAGATGCGAACCTGACGCCAATCGCGGTGCGCGCGCGCGATAACAAACTCGAGGCGCATGCTCGCAAGCTTTCAATCGGTCGCACCATCACGCGCAAGGTGATGAAGGATCGCGTCGCACTGCTTTCACAGGATGCTGCTTCTGACGAACAGTTTGCGGGTGTGGATTCGATCGTGTCGCAGGGTGTGCGTTCGACGATTTGTGCGCCGCTCGTAGCTGAGTCACGCGTTCATGGTGCGCTGTATGCCGACCGTCTCGATCCGTTTGCGGCGTTCAAGCCGGATGATTTGGAGTTGATCAGTGCGGTAGCCGCGCAGACCGCGATCGCCGTTGAGAATGCGCGTGCTCACGAACGCCTCGCGCGCGAGGAAGTGGCCCGCGCGAACTACAGCCGGTTCTTGCCCGAGTACGTTGTGAAGCAAATGCTCGACAATCCGGAGTCGTTCAAACTGGGCGGGGTGAGTCAGACCATCACGATCTTGTTTGCGGACATCCGCGGTTTCACGCGTATTTCCGAGCATGCAGCGCCGGAAAAAATCGTCAATCTGCTGAACCGTTACTTTTCAGCCATGACGGACATCATATTTGCGCACGGCGGAACGCTTGATAAGTATCTCGGTGACGGGTTGATGGCCCTTTTTGGTGCGCCCACCACGACGCCCGACGACGCATCAAATGCACTGAACGCGGCCGTAGCCATGCAACGCCGCATGCTGGGAATCAATCGCGAGTTGCGGGACGAAGGTTTTCCGGAGATTGGTGTCGGCATGGGCATGCATACCGGCGACGTAATTGTCGGCTATATAGGTTCGGAACGGCGCTCGGAATATACGGCCATCGGTGATACGGTCAACACGTCGTCACGACTCGAATCCAATGCCCGTGGCGGCGAGATTTTAATCAGCGATGCCACTGCACAGGCGGCGCACAGCCGCTACAAGTTGAAACCACGCGAGCCGATCATGGTCAAGAACCGCCAGCAACCCGTAAAGCTTTGGGAAGTTGACTGGCAAAGAGCAAGCGGATCCTTTTAATTGCCAATCGGCAATCGGCAATATCCTTATGTCGTTCATTGGAAAAACCAAAACCTTCCTCGGCCTCAACGCCCTCAAGAACCTCGTCTCCGATTCGATGGCAATCGATATGGGCTCAGCAAGCACGATCATCGCCGTGCGTGGACGTGGCATCGTCGTTGACGAGCCGTCTGTAGTTGCTGTTAACAAACTCACCGGTGAAGTTATCGCGGTCGGTAATGAAGCGTACAAGATGCAGGGACGCGAGGCGCGCGACGTCACAGTGATCGCACCGCTCGTGGACGGCGTAGTCGCTGACTTCGAACGCACCCAGACGATGCTGGACCACTTCGTGCGCTCGGCCCGCAGCGGTTTTTCTCATTTCAGCCGGCGTGCGATCATGAGTGTGCTTTCGGAAGTTACACAGGTCGAACAGCGCGCGTTGCTGAGTGCGGCGGAAGAAGCGCGCATCGGACGCGTCTACATGATTGAAGAAGGGCAGGCGGCTGCGATCGGAGCCGGGGTTCCGATCAACGCAGACCACGCTGCCGCGGTTGTGGACATTGGCGGTGGGACAACTAACGTCGCCGCGATTATCAGCGGGTCGATCATCGCTTCGCGCGCCGAGCGGATCGGCAGTTCCGATATCGACGTCGCGATCATGGACCGGTTGCGACGCCATCGCGGCCTGACGATCGGAGTGCAAACAGCCGAACGACTCAAGCTCGAACTCAGTTCCGCAACTGAACCTGAAGATCCAAACAAAAAGGTCAACGTTCGTGGTCGAGATGTGCAGACTGGTAGTCCAGGAGCTGTCGATATTACGGCCGCGGAAGTTTATGCAATCACACAGCCGATCATCCGTCGCATCGCCGAAGAAGTGCGAACGCTGCTCGGTGATCTGTCGCCTGAAGTTGCCGGTGATATTTTCGATCGCGGCTTGATACTGACCGGCGGCGGCGCTTCCCTCGAAGGCCTGCCCACGTACCTGACAAAAGAACTGGAATTGAGCGTGCGAGTCGCTGACGATCCGAGATTCGCGATCGTGCGTGGGTTGTCGCAACTTTATGAAGAGCCGCTGTTGCTTCGCCGCGTAGCCCGGACCGAAGCCCACCCGTTACTGGACACCGAAGCCACCGCCTTTGAAACCTGAGAATGAGCGTAGTCGATCTCTACAAACGGCAAGTCACAGTTGCTCACATCTTCGGCATTCCGGTGCGTTTCGACTATCGCTGGTTCATAGTTTTTCTGCTCAGCGTTTGGTTGATCGCGGCGAATCTCGCACGCGGCGGAATGTGGGTGAGCCAGGTCCAACTGATGCCCGTCAGTACGACCGCGTCGTGGATCCTCGGAGTAGTAACGACTCTTGGTCTGTTTCTTTCAGTTCTGGGGCACGAACTCTCGCACGCATTGATGGGCCGTGCGGAAGGAATCGAGATCGAAGAGATCGTGCTGCATCCGTTTGGCGGACTAGCCCGGCTGCGAAACGAACCTGACAGCCCGCGCGCAGAGTTCAGAATCGCGATTGCCGGACCGGCCGCGAGTTTCGTGTTTGCGGCGATCAGTTTTTTGTTGATGCTGGCGGCGATGATGACCAATTACCCGGTCATCGGCGGAATAATGTTTCTTCTCGGCGCCGGCAATCTGCTGCTCGCGATCTTCAATCTCTTTCCCGGATATCCCCTTGATGGCGGCCGCGTGTTGCGCGCGATCCTCTGGCACCGGACCGGCGACATTAAAGAAGCGACCCGACTCGCCGGAATGTGCGGCATGTTGATCGCAGCAATTCTGATCATCTTCGGTGTCTACATGGCCGTCGCGCCGACGTTCCGCGCCTACTTCATGGGGTTCTGGTCAGTCCTGGTCGGCGTCTTTCTTTTTGACGCCGCTTACAGCGTCGTGAAGCAGGTTCGCGGTCGACTCCGGAATATCGTCAGCGAAGCGATGACGGCTCCATTCGCGATCGAGCCTGACACGCTTATCAGTCACTTGATCGACTCTATTTTGCCCATGCATCGCCAGGTCGCCTTTCCGGTGGCGCAGAATCATCGCCTGCATGGAATGCTGTCGTTGGAAGATCTGAAAACACTACCGCGCGAGCGCTGGCACCTCACGCGCGCTCGCGAAGTGATGCGTCCAATCGCGCCGCGATTCTTCGTCGAACCAAACGCCACGCTCGACTACGCACAGGAATTGATGAAGCGAAACGGCATCGGCTCGGTCGCGGTGGTGGGCAAAACGGGCGAACTCGTCGGCTTTCTCCAGTCCGGCAAATTTAAACGCAAAAAACGCAAATAAAATCCATCTATCGATTACAGAGACTGTTTTACAGAATCTGTGTGATCTGTGTAATCTGTTGATAGTGAAGAATTGTCATTCTCGTTAATTGAAGGACTCGTCGTATGCTGGCCGTAATCGGCGCGCTCTTTGCCAACGGACTCATCACAGTACTAAAACTGGTCGCAGCGGTTATCACAGGCTCGTCCGGCATGATGGCTGAGGCGCTGCACTCAGTTGCAGACACGACAAACCAGATTTTTCTCTTGTTGGGTCTGCGATTTTATAAGCGGCCGGCCTCGGGCAAGCACCCTTTTGGTTACGGAAAAGAACGGTTTTTCTGGTCTTTCATAGCAGCGATTTTTATCTTTGGTGTTGGTGCGACGTATGCGATCTACGAGGGCATTGACAAACTCGCACATCCGCATGCACCAACGAACCTGGTATGGGCCTACGCGGTGCTCGCCATCTCTTTTCTGCTGGAGAGTGGCTCGATCGGACTCGCGATCTACCAGGAAGTTAAAGAGGCGCATCACGAGGGATTGAGTTTTGCCGAATATCTGCGCGAGTCGAAGGATCCGACCGCGAAGACAGTGCTCTTTGAAGACTCAGCCGCGCTGATAGGTATCGTGATTGCCGCGACCGGACTTATTCTTACTGACTATCAGGTCGGCGGCAGTGTCGGCGCTTACTGGGATGGCGTGGCGTCGATAATGATCGGACTCGTGCTCGCCGTAGTGGCTTTTGTCCTGGCACGTTCGTCACGTGGTCTGCTGTTGGGCGAAGCAGCTACTCCCAAAGTGCTTGCTGCGATCAAGCAGGCCATTGAGAGTCATCCCAACGTCGAAAACGTGGTTGAGTTATTGACAATGCACCTCGCGCCGAAGCAGATCCTGATCAATGCGCACGTACATCTGCGACACGATCTGGTCACACCTGACGTCGTGAAGTCCATCGCAGAGATCGAGGAACGCATCAAACGTGCGGAGCCCAAGGTCGAGATGATATTTCTAGAAGCTGCGCCAGGCAGTGAGGCTGACGAACATCAAGCGGTTGCAGAACACATTGGTTGAAGTGTCGTTTTAGCCACGGATTTAACCGGATGAACACCGATCAGCAAAAATGTTGTTTCTACTGCCATACACCGAGTACTTAAGACGGATGATTGAACCGCGCAACGTCGCGGACATCATCTTTGTCTTTTTGCTGGTGTATGCAGTTTTGAAACTCCTGCGCGGTACGCGCGCTGTACCGATGGCCGCCGGAATCGGCGTTATCATTTTCCTCTACTGGCTTTCCGTCAAACAAGATCTCGCCACACTCGAATTCGTTCTCAGCAATGGATTGCTGTACATCGGTATCGCGATCATCGTTCTCTTCCAGTCAGAGATTCGCCAGGCGCTGATTGCCTTTGGCAATCGATTTCGCGTGCCTTTTTCGCGGCACCGCGGACAGTTTGGCGAAGGTGTCTACGATGAAATCATCCTGGCTGCCACCACTTTGGCCTCGACCAAGACAGGCGCGCTGATCGTGATCGAACGTAACGTCGGTTTGAAGAATGTGACTGACGGCGGGGTGCAACTCGATGCCGAGCTCAGCTACGACCTGCTGATCAGTATTTTCAACACTGCGAGTCCGTTACACGATGGCGCGGTAGTCGTGCGACGCCATCGCATCGCGGCCGCTTCGTGCTTTCTGCCGCTGACGCTGAACCCGCGTCTTTCGAGAGATCTCGGCACGCGTCATCGCGCGGCAATTGGTGTTACTGAAGATACTGATGCCGTGGCCGTGGTAGTGTCGGAAGAGACCGGGTTGATTTCGTTTGTGCAGCGCGGGGATATCAGGCGCGGGCTCGATGCAACGAAACTCCGGGGCGCGATCCTTGAAGCATTGGAAAGAGGACCGCGCAAAGAGGAAAAACGTTCAGAGGCTGAGAACGAAACCGAGGAGATCGCCCCAGTTTAAAGACCTATGCCTTTTCAGGACGTCGACGACATTGCCATCGCTGAGCCGCGCGCCGTGCCGACGCGCGTCGAGAAGCTGCTGCGCCGGATCTTCCTTGAAGACTGGTCTCTCAAACTGCTCTCACTTGCAATCGCGATTGTCCTCTGGATGTTAGTCACCGGCCAGAATCAACCCGTGACGGCGCACCTCAACGTCCAACTAAACTTCATTCGTCCGCAATCGCTCGAAATCAGTAACGATCCGCCGCGCACAGTCGACGTGATGCTGACCGGCAGTCGCAACAAGCTGGACGATCTGACGTCTCTAGATCTCGTCGCGACTGTCGATATCAGCGATCAACGCGCGGGTGAGCGAGTTTTGCGATTAGCTGACCGGGCTCAGATCTCTCTGCCCCAGGGAATAAAGGTAGACGGCTATCAGCCGAGCGCGATTCCGATTCGTCTTGAAGAGATCGTTGAGCGACAGGTGACAATTACGCCAAAGCTCGAGGGCCAACCGGCGGACGGATTCGAGGTTTACGGTGTTTATCCAAACAAAGGCAGCGTCACTGTGCGTGGACCGGCGAGCCGCGTGAATACACTTCAGAAAGTCCTGACTGAAAGCATCGGGCTGGTTGGACACAAAGAGAGTTTCACGGCGTCGAATGTCGCGATCGACGTTCCGGATCCTAAAGTGGATCTGCGGGAGCCGGTGGTGAACGTGAATGTCGAGATTGGCGAACGTCGTGTTGAGAAAGCCCTGGCCGGCGTGAGTGTCAGTACTGCTGAGGGGGGCAAAGTTCAGCCCGCAACGACGACGGTGACCGTGTTGGGCGTGGCGAGTCTGGTCAACTCGCTGAAGCCTGAAGAGGTAAAGATCGTTCTGGATAACGACCTCAAACCACAACTCGAAGTTCCGGACGCATTAAAGGGAAAGGTAATGCTGAAATCTGTGCAGCCTTCGAAGTTTATATCTTTGAAATGAAAGCTCTCTTTGGCACTGATGGAATTCGCGGTGAAGCTGGACAGTTTCCTCTCGATCACTCCACCGTAACTGCAATCGGTTTTTCCCTGGCTTCGCATCTCGCCGCTACAGGTGTCGCACCCAAAATCATCACCGGCAGAGACACTCGCGAATCAGGCGCCTCTATTGAGGAAGCGCTGATAGATGGCGCGAGCCGCGCCGGAGCCGAGTGTCTGTCGGCGGGCGTGATCACAACTCCGGGCGTGGCTTTTGTAACGCGCAAAGAACAAGCGAGCGCCGGAGTCGTAATCAGCGCGTCGCACAATCCATATCACGACAACGGCATCAAGATCTTCGCACCGTCTGGCCGGAAGATGGACGACGCGGTAGAACGTCAAATCGAGGCAGACGTTTTCCGCAAGATTGAAGTCCCCGCCGCATTAAACATTCGAAGTCAGTCTTCAGCCGCGGCCGAAGAACAACTGCGCGAAGAATATCTGTCCTTCCTGGCCGGTGAGATTGGCGCCGGGCTCAACCTTAAAGGCCTGACACTCGTCGTAGACTGCGCGAACGGCGCCAGTTCAGCACTTGCACCAACACTCTTCGAGCGGCTCGGCGCAACAGTAATTGATATCAATGCCACCCCCGACGGTCGCAACATCAACCGCGACTGCGGCTCGCTACACATCGACTCGCTGCGCGACAAAGTTCTCAAAGAACGAGCCGACCTTGGTGTCGCTTTCGATGGAGATGCCGATCGTTCGCTCTTCGTCGATGGCGAAGGAAACTTCGTCGATGGCGACGCAACGCTGCTGGCGCTCGCGACTCATCTCCAGTCTCACAAACGGCTGAAAGGCGACGTTGTTGTCGCGACGGTCATGAGCAACATCGGTCTTGAAATCGCACTAAGATCGGCTGGAATACGACTGGTGCGCACAGACGTCGGCGACAAGTACGTGCTTGAAGAATTGCTGCGACTGGGCGCAAGTCTCGGTGGCGAGCAATCGGGTCACATTATCCTGCCCGACCTGAGCCTCGCCGGCGACGGGATGATCACCACACTCTGCCTGCTACGCGCGCTCAGTGAGTCGCGCAAGACGCTCGCGGAAATGACCTCCGGGTTCAAGCGCTACCCGCAGATCCTGCTGAACGTCAGGGTTCGCGAGAAGGTCCCGTTTAGTGACCTCGCGCCCGTTCAGGCGGAAGTAAAAGAGGTCGAGGAACTGCTTTCGCAGAAGGGGCGACTGCTCCTCCGTTATTCCGGAACGGAGCCACTGGCCCGAGTCATGATTGAGGGCGAAGATCAGCGTCAGATAGACGAGTATGCAAGGAGAATCGCGAAGGCAATCGAGCGCGAGATCGGCGCCGGTTCCTGAGGTCGTTCATGAATTTTCTACACGGTGACCCGAGAAAAATCTACACCGTCAGCGGGCGCCTCGCGGCCGATCAAAGCGACGTAATTCAGTCTTTCCCAGCAAACTAAGTACTTCTATCTCCAAAAGAAAAAGGCTCTTGCACGGCACACGCGTTGCGATGTATATTGTGGGGCAAGAGAGACGGTTGGTGGATCCTCCGTCTCAAGTGGTTGCTGGGGTGAGGACAGTAACCACGAATATGGATGGGCGCGACGCACTCCCACGTATGT